>JAEEGL011962695.1_pt1 | contig 65177 bp, 49 predicted proteins | sample 9134231 | NCBI WGS metagenome assembly JAEEGL01 (sample SAMN16246548, study PRJNA631951) | gut metagenome | biome: gut microbiome; feature: rumen; material: fiber-attached | host: Bos | place: Iran: Karaj | collected 2018-10
AAGACCTTGAGTATGTTTCATCCGCCGGTCTCAGAGTCCTCCTTGCCGCAAACAAGAAAATGGTAAAGCAGGGAAGCATGGTAGTGAAGAACGTAAGCGAAGATGTTATGGAGATCTTCGATGTTACGGGTTTCGTAGACATTCTTACCATCGAAAAGTAAAGCAAAAAATAAGACAGGGGAATTTGATTCCTCTGTCTTATTTTATGTCCAAAACTTTATTATTTGTCTGTTCCGAAAACCTGAGCCCGTAGCTTTTTACCGGTGGGAGTTGAAGCAAGGCCGCCTCCTGCGGTCTCCTTTAAGGAAGCCGGCATTGTATCTCCGACTTCACGCATGGCATCGATACATTCGTCCGCCGGGATCTCGGAGCGAATACCCGCAAGTACCATATCTGCGCTTGAAACGGCGATGACCAGTCCCGAAACGTTTCGTTTGATGCATGGTATTTCCACAAGTCCGGCCACGGGATCGCATACGAGCCCCAGCTGGTTTGACACGGCGATGGCGCATGCATCAGCACACTGGGAAGGTGTCCCGCCCATAACTTCAACAAGTGCGGCTGCCGCCATGGCTGCGGCGCTTCCGCATTCTGCCTGACATCCTCCCTGTGCTCCCGCAATGCTTGCGCGACCTGCTATTACCATGCCGAAAGCTCCTGCGGTAAACATGGACATGATGAGCTTCTTCTGAGGGACATTTTTTTCTTCTTCAAGTGATATGAGGCATCCGGGGAGTATCCCGCAGCTACCCGCAGTGGGTGCGGCAACAATACGTCCCATGGATGAGTTGCATCCCGCGACAGCCAGCGCTCTCGAAATGGCACCTGAAAGAAATGATCCTGATAGTCCGCCGTTCTTCTCGGCATATTCCTTCATCTTATAGCCTTCTCCGCCGGTAAGTCCCGACATTGACTTCTGATCTTTTTTCTGACCTTCCGTAACGGATTGTTTCATGATCTCGTAACTGAGTTCCATTTTTTCGTAGATCTCAAGTTCCGTACATCCCATGGCTTCCACCTGATCTTTAAGGGCAACTTCTCCGATGGTGCAGTTTTTCTCATTTGCTGCTCTCACAAGTTCTTCTATTGATTCGTATTTTAACATAATTGTTTAAGACTGAGCCTAAGCCCGTCATACCTTTCTTATGAGGATGGCGTTGGTGACGTGTTCTATTTCGCAAAGCTCGTCCAGAAGGGTTTCCGGAGGAAGCGTATCTACCTCGATGGACATGATGGCATCGCCGCCTTTTTTCTCTCTGGACAGATGAAAATTTGAGATATTGAGGTCATGGTAATTAAAGTGGATAACATTAGTTACCGCAGCTATGACACCGGGGGTGTCCTCATGCATTATGAGAAGAGTATTGTTGTCACCGGTAAAGGAGATGTTCATGCCGTTAATGCGCTCAACAAGGATATTTCCGCCTCCTACGCTGGCACCCTGCATCATTCCCGTGCTTCCGTCGGGCAGGACATAATCGATCCTCGCGGTATTCGGATGGGCGCCCTTTATGTTTTCTGTTTTAAAAGTGTATTTTATGCCCCGTTCCGTCGCGATGGAAAGGGCATCTCTTATCTCGGGGGAATAGGTCCTGTAACCCATTACTCCTGCCAGCAGCGCGCGGTCTGTGCCATGTCCTCTGTATGTTTCCGCAAAGGAACCGGAAAGAGTGATCACCACTTCTTTCGGAGTCTTATCGTTCATCATTTTGTTGACGACTCTTCCGAGCCTTACGGCTCCTGCGGTATGTGAAGATGACGGACCTATCATAACGGGTCCGAGTATGTCAAATATGTTCATTGGTGAGCTCCTTGGGATTGAATACGTTCACAAGACTGTGTATACAGATCAATGAACGAAAAACCCGACGATCAGGTATAACAATGCCGACAGCACCGTAATCCAGACGCTGTAGGTCATGCGTACTTTAAGCACTTCTTCGGGATTGCAACCGATGGCGGTCCCGACTGTAAGGGCATCTGCGGTGAAGAGGCAGTTTTTCTCTCCTGCGATACCGGCAGCGGAAATGGCACCGATGCAAAGGATCATGTTAACGTCAAGTGACGGGATAAGCCTTATGGCTATAGGGAAGACCAGCGCATACATGGACCAGGATGAACCGAACAGGATCGTAAGGAACATGGAGATCAGGAAAAGCACTGCAGGGAAGAGAAATGCGAAGTCGCCGGGGATCTGCATAGCCTCCGTAATGTATTCATGCATGTTGAGGTTGTCAAGCAATGTGGAGAAACAGATCGTGAGCAGATACATGATTATCGGCATCGTTGTGTTTGCTATGCCTGCGATGAGATGCTCAACAAACTGCTCGGGAGTCATAAGCCCCTGCCAGGAGTAGAGGATGAACATAAACAGAAGCGTTGCAACGAGTCCGCATGCGCTGTCCACGGCAAAGCTCTTTCCGATCACCGAGCGGATGATAAGGGAGGATGCCGCAAGTACCGCAATGGGGAGCATTACGTTGATGATTTTTCCCCACATCTCGGGCTCGTGAAGACTTAAGTATTTTTCCGAACCCTGAGGCCAAAGGGGACCACCGTCTTCAACACGTTTTCCGGCTGCTTTCAGGCGCTTGCTTTCGGGTAACTTCCCGAAACAGAACAGGAGCATGAAGATAATTGTTATTACCGAAAAGAAATTGAGGGGAATGGCTTTGCAAAACAGTTCGACAGCCCCCTCCGATAATGAAGCGGAGATGGTACCTATAACGAATATGCCCCATAAAGACAGGGGAATAAAGGAACTTAAGACCGTCGGGAGCAGGGAATACATGAGGGACATTTTCTCCCTCGGGATCTTCAGCTCTTTTGCGATCTGATTTGTTGATACCGCGGCACAGGAAAGGTTTAGGCCGTCATCGATGCATGTTGCGGTCATGATGCGGAAAGCCGCGAGATATGTACTGCGTTTGCTTCGTACCCGCTGGTCCACCTGTTTTTTGAAGGCCGTCACCGCGCCGCTGGCTTCGACAAGTTGGACCATTCCGCCCATAAGAGCCATGACGAGGACCGTAAAGACATTTCCGGGGTCTCCCATGGTTGCCATAAGAGCATCGGTGTAGCTGGCGGAAATGCCGTGCCTGTAAACAAGTATCGCAGCAAACATTCCGGAAACAACAAGGGATTCTATAGTCCTTTTGGTCAGGATCACGTAAAAAAGCATCAACGCAAGTGGCGCAAAGAACAGCGGAAAATCGGATGCGGGAAGATCTATAAAGAGGGCAGCTGTATAAATGGCTGCGAGTATGCCGTATTGAATTATGAGCTGGGGCTTTGAAAGCGGTGTCTCGTTCTGGGGATGCTGGAGGATGCCTTTGCGCATGCCGGAAAGAGCAAGGATCTGGGAATGCTTTCCGGACACCATGCCGTAAACACGCTTCATGAACTCTGCATAAATCTTGGGATGGCGGGTGAGGATGCCGGTCATGTCTTCGGCGCTGAGTTTGAAAACGACGGTCTTACCCAGTGAACGGACCGTAGACATTCTCTTTTCACCGGAAAGAACGCCGTATTCTCCGAAATACTGGCCTTCATGCATGATATTAAGCTGCTGTCCTTCACGACCGAGAACAACGGCAGTGCCGCTCTCCAAAAAGAACATGCCGTCGGGCTCTCCGTCTATAACGCAAATATCGGTACCGTTTTCGAACACTATCCGTTCCAGCTTTTGCTTGACATCCTCAAGCTCTGCCGCACCGGATTCGTCATTTGCGATACCGAAGAAATCCCTCAAAAATCTGTCGTTTATCCTTTTGCCCGTCATATACTGTCCTATAGGAAAACGGTCATGAAATGCACTGACCCGCATTACAGTTGTTGTTTATCCATTTTACACGCTTTGACGCTCCAGTTCAATAAGAAAGTTTTTATAGAAAAAACAGGGCTTTGACCTTTTATTGACGGAATATTTATGGTAGAATAGCATTATACATCGGCGATAATTTTCGCTGAAAATCTTTGTTGCGAGGTTAATATGGACCCTGTAAAGATCATTGAAGTAAAAAGAAGCGTTTACGAAAGCAACGACCGCGAGGCGGATATACTGAGAAAAGAGCTGAAAGACAAAGGCATCTTCCTGCTTAACCTCATGTCTTCTCCCGGAAGCGGAAAAACAACAACGTTAAAGCAAGTCATTTCAAGAATGAAAGACAAAGTTAATATCGGAGTCATGGAAGCGGATATCGATTCCGATGTTGATGCTGTTACGATCTCCGGCACCGGAGTAAAATGCATACAGCTCCACACCGGCGGAATGTGCCATCTGGATGCCGGAATGACCAGACAGGGCCTCGACGAACTGATAGACGGTAACATCAAATTCGCCATACTTGAAAATGTCGGCAATCTTGTATGTCCCGCGGAGTTCGATACCGGAGCCACCGCAAACGCCATGATCCTTTCCGTTCCGGAAGGTCATGACAAGCCGCTAAAATATCCTCTCATGTTCTCCATATGCGATCTCGTGATAATCAATAAGACGGATGTTATGCCTTACTTTGATTTCGACATGGAAGAATGCCGTAAGAACGTTCTCATGAGAAATCCGAAGGCGACCATCATCCCGATATGCGCGAAAACAGGTGAGGGGGTTGACGCGCTGGTTGACTGGCTGTTTAAAAAGATAAACGAGCAATAAAAATATAACAACACAACAACTGTAGGAGTTTTTGAAAAAATTATCAGGAGGAATCGATCTATGTCAGGACACGACCCCAATTACCCGTTAAAGCCGCCCTATGTTGATGTTTCCGGACCCATGAAGGAAAACATCGCAAAACTCGGAAAACTCATTACGGACAGGATCCCGATAAAACTCGGACTTGCAAAGGTCACGAAGAACGATCCCGAATACTGGGCCGTAAGGGTCCTTTGCTATGATGATGACGATATCGCAAAATTCGTTATCGACAATTTCAAGAAAATAAGAGATCCCAAGACATTCGCACAGCTTAAGGAAAGCTCCGGTCTTTCCGACGAAGCTCTTACCGAGATGCTTGACAAGATATCCTACACCGGACTTGTTGAGTACAACTGGGAAAACGAAAAGCACGAGAAACAGTGGGTGCTTCCCATGTTCGTTCCCGGATCCGGCGAATTCTCTAACATGAACTTAAAGCTCATCGACGAACATCCGGAGCTTGGATATTTCTTCGAGCACATGACAAGACTTCCCCTCGAGAAGGTCACACCTATGGTACCCCCCGGAGGCGCAGGCATCGGCATGCATGTCATTCCGGTCCAGAAGGAAGTGGATATGTGCAACGAATCCATCTCCCTCGAGAAGATATCCTACTGGCTCGACAAATATGAGGGTAAATATGCCGCATCACCGTGCTCATGCAGACGTTCACGTATGACCTTTGAGGAAGGCTGCGCAGACGATTTCCATGATTGGTGCATAGCCGTCGGTGATATGGCGGATTATGTTGTTGAGACAGGAAAAGGCGGCAGATACATCACAAAAGAAGAAGCCCTCGAGATATTCAAGAAAGGTGAAGAGAACGGATTTGTTCACCAGATAACCAATATCGACGGTGAGAACAAGATATTTGCCATATGCAACTGTAACGTCAATGTTTGTTATGCCCTTCGTACATCCCAGCTTTTCAATACGCCCAACATGTCTGCATCCGCTTACAAGGCTCATGTTGAAAAGGAAAAGTGCGTAGCCTGCGGAAGATGCGTAGAAGTTTGTCCTGCGGGTGCTCTGTCTCTCGGACAGAAGCTTTGCAAGAAAGACGGCACCGAAGTCAAATATCCGAAGCATCTTCTTCCCAGCGACAAGCCATGGAGCAAGGATGACTGGGATTGGGACTATCGCGACAATAACCGCAAAGAGACCCATGAATCCGGTACCGCGCCCTGCAAGACTGCATGTCCCGCACATATAGCCATCCAGGGATATCTTAAGCTTGCAGCTCAGGGCAAATATACCGAAGCTCTTGCACTCATAAAGAAGAATAATCCGCTTCCCGCAGTATGCGGTCATATATGTAACCGTCGCTGCGAAGACGCATGTACCAGAGGCACTGTGGACAGGGCCGTTGCCATCGATGAAGTAAAGAAGTTCATAGCTATGCAGGACCTTAACAAGAAGACCAGGTTCATTCCGAAGAAAGTGATCCCTAAAGTTCAGGGCGAATTCGAAGAAAAGATCGCCATCATCGGAGCCGGTCCCGCAGGTCTTTCCTGTGCATATTATCTCGCCGAGAAGGGTTACAGACCCACGGTATTCGATAAGAACAAGAGACCGGGCGGCATGCTGACTTACGGCATTCCTTCCTACAAACTCGAGAAGAATGTCATCGACGCAGAGATTGACATCATGCGCGAGATGGGCGTTGAATTTAAGATGGGCGTTGAAGTCGGTAAAGACGTTACCATCGAAGAACTTCGCAAACAGGGTTACAAAGCATTTTACATTGCCATCGGATGCCAGGGCGGAAGAAAGGTCGGGATCCCCGGAGAAGATGCTGCAGACGTTGTCACGGCGGTTGATTTCTTAAGAGAGATAAACGATACCGAGAAATATGCTCTCAAGGGTGATGTGGTCGTAGTAGGAGGCGGTAACGTAGCCATCGACTGCTCAAGAGACGCCGTTCGTGCCGGAGCTCAGAAGGTTTCCCAGGTATCACTTGAAACCCGGGATATCATGCCCGCTTCAGCGGAAGAAATAGAAGAAGCCGAGGAAGACGGAGTTATCCTTCACGGCGGATGGGGTCCCAAGGAGATCCACGTAGACAGCACCGGAAACGTATGCGCCATCACATTCAAAAAGTGCCTTTCCGTAAAGGATGCCGACGGCAAGTTCAATCCAAAATACGATGAAGACAACACAATGCGTATTGAATGCCGCCACGTAGTTCTTGCGGTAGGACAGTCCATCGAATGGGGCGATCTTCTTAAAGGTGTTGATGTGAAACTTGGCCGTGGAAACGGAGTTATATGCGATAAGGTGACCTATCAGACATCCGAACCCGACATCTTTGCGGGCGGTGATGTTTATACGGGACCTAAGTTCGTTATCGATGCCATTGCAGCAGGAAAAGAAGGCGCCATATCCATCCACAGATTTGTACAGCCTCATTCCTCTCTTACCATAGGCAGAAATCCCAACTATTACATCGAGCTGAATAAGGACGACCTTATGATCGGCGGCTATGATGTAACGGCGAGACAGGTGCCCGGCAGGGACGAAAGCGTTCCAAAGAAGTCATTCAGAGACGGAAAGCTCACATTTACGGAAGAGCAGGTCAAGAAAGAGACGGCGAGATGCCTGGGCTGCGGTGCTACCATCGTTGACCCGAATCAGTGCGTGGGATGCGGACTCTGCACCACCAGATGCGAATTCGATGCCATACACCTTAAACGTGACTTCCCCGAAAACTCCACGATGCGAAAGAGTGAAGACAAGCTTAAGTATGTACTTCCGAACGGCTTAAAGCAGGCCATCAAAGTCCGTGTAAAGCCCAAGAAGAAGGAAACATGGGAATGATTAACAGGTAGATTATGCATGAACTCGGAGTGGTATTTCATATAATCGACGATGTTACAAAAGTGGGGCAGGAAAACTGCCTCACTTCTGTGTCATCTGTTACATTGCAGCTCGGGAAGGTTTCAACGGTGATCCCCGATTATCTTACGGACTGCTGGAAATGGGCCGTTAAAAAGACGGAGCTCCTTAAAGAAGCGGAGCTTATCATCGAGCCCATCGAAGCCGTTACATTCTGTGAAGACTGCAAAGAAACATACGACACCATAGAATACGGAAAAACCTGCCCACACTGCGGGAGCACCAACACCTATCTTGTGCAGGGCAATGAATTCATGATAAAAGAGATAGCCGGGGCATAAAAACTTAGAGGGAGAACATAACAATGGTCCGTGAAGTTAAGATCGATTCACTTGAAGAACTGCTTCCGCTCCTTACCGAGCAGGAATACAGAGAGCCTTTAAAACGGAACAGGAGCTCTTTCATATACCGTGGGATGCCTGATGCAAACTACAAGATGAAAACCTCCCTTTCAAGAAACTGCAAGGGGCTTGAAAAAAGGCTCGAGCCTGCTATACTCGAGAACTTTGCAAAATATGCCGTGATCGGTGATCCTTCCATCGGCCAGTCCGTATGGCGTCAGATGATCGAAGGCCAGCATAACGGCCTTCCGACCCGCCTTCTCGACTGGTCACATTCCGCTCTCGTGGGACTTCATTTTGCAATGAGCGAGCCGGATCTTGAAGATATGGACAAGCACGATTGTTGCGTTTGGCGTATCGATATGTCGGAGATGGTCTCCATCCTTCCGGAAAAATACAGACGTGTGGTGGAACGCCAGCAGGCTACCATTTTTTCGGTTGATGCCCTTGCGGAAGCCACGGGAAACAGCCTGTCCCAATACGATCTCGACATGCGTGACGATTCCATGGTCATACTGGAACCCCCTTCCATCAACCAGCAGATAGTAAACCAGTATTCGTTCTTTGCGGTTGTTCCCATGGAGATAACCGATATAGAAGACTTTATAAACAGGAAGACCGAAAACAGCATTAAATACATCATCAGCAAAGATATCCGCTGGCGCATCCGTGATATGCTGGATCAGCTCAACATGAGCGAACGCATCGTGTATCCCGGTCTTCAGGGACTCTGCAAGTGGATAGCGAGACACTACTACGTTATTTCATAAGTTCAAGGGAGTTCAATGAGCAAAATTTATATCACAGGCCATAAAAACCCGGATCTTGACAGCATCTGCAGCGCATATGCTTATTCCGTGCTTAAGAACCTTACGGACCCGGAAAACGAATATATCCCCGTCCGCGCGGGACATCTTTCGGACAGCGTGAAGGCGATACTCGATACCCTTGACATCACTGCGCCCGCATACCTTGCCAATGTCTATCCCAAGGTGTCCGACGTAATGCTTATCCCGAACGAAGAACTGGAAGCGGACATGGAACTCAACGTTCTGGCAAAGACATATAAAGACGAGAATCCGTCTGTCATCCCGATATATGAGAAGGGTTCATTTAAAGGCCTTCTCAGCGTTGACGATATAACTCACTACTTCATGGATAAGCTTGCAAAGGACGGTGTGATAAACGCGGTCCCGACTCTGGGAGAGCTGCTCAGGGGAGACGATGCGGTGGTACAGGAGGACGACCTTCTGGAAGACGCCAAGTTCTCGCTTTCCGGTTCAAAGAAAAGAGGTCTTGCGGTTTTTGCGGGGGATGAGTTTAAAGGCTATGTAACAAGAAGATGTTTCCTGCATGTTCCGGCATATTCCGTGATCATGGTGGATCATAACGAAGCCAGGCAGTCCATCACCGGCATTGAGTCTGCGACAGTCGTTGAGATCGTCGATCACCACCGGCTGGATGCTTCAAAGACCAATCTTCCGATCTTTATTGACACTGAGCCTCTCGGAAGCACCTGCACCATTGTTTACAGGATGTTCCTCCGGAACAATCAGACTCCGGATCCGTATACCGCAAAAGTCCTGCTCTGCGGGCTTATATCCGATACGCTCATATTAAAGAGTCCCACCACCACCGCCATCGATACGGAGACCGCCGCAGACCTTGCAAAGATCTGCAATGTGAATATCGAAGAGTTCGGACGCAAGATGTTCAGCCATGTTGAAAGTCTGGCAAAGAGAAATCCCGAGAGGACAATTCTCTCAGACTTTAAGAAATACAGTGAAAAAGGAATATTCATCGGCATCGGACAGTGCGAAGTCACGACTTTCCACGACACTGAGGAATACATCGATAAATACAGGGAGGCTCTGGAAGAAGTACGCGTAAAGAACGGACTTCACTGGGCAGCGCTGATGATAACGAACGTCCTTCACGAGCACAGCCTGCTCCTTACCACCGGGTATAAAGCAGAAAAGCTTCTTCCTTACAAGGAGATCGGCGACAAGCTTTACGATATGCCCAATGTCATGAGCCGAAAGAAACAGCTGCTCCCCGAGATGATATATGCCATATCGGGACTTAATGCGACATAATACTTGCTTTTATACCTTGATGTGCTATACTTTTATCAAAGATTTTCTTAAGGCCTGCGCGGCGGAAAGGACAAGTTATGAGAAAGTTATGCAAATTTATCGGAACGGTCGTATCCCTCTCGGCCATCGCTTTTACCGCTTATACACTTTATGAGAGATACATGAAGAAAGAAGACAACGAAAAAGAAGACGATTTCGACGATTTCTTTGAGGACGATGCTTTTAAAGAAGGCAAATCCGCAAAAAGAGAATATGTGACCATCGATATCGATAAAAAAGAAGAATAAAAAAAGTTACCGGGAAACGAATGAAATACATTCAAAAGTTTCCCGGTTTTTTATTGTACTTGAGTTCCTCCGGGTGTATAATTTTTCTGTCGTTTTGATCTTATTATGCACCCGGAGGGCCGGATGAAAAATATATTCACTCGATTAAAGGTAAAAAAGACATCTGATTATGTTTTTGACAAGCTTCTTCGCGAAAACATAAAGATGGTCCAGATCCTTGGCGTAAGCTCTGCTTTCTTTGCACTTGCCGTATTTCTTGTGTGGACATACAGGGACTGGGGACATTTTGAAATGCCCACGATAATCTACGATGTGTCCGCTGTCATTGTCATGGCGCTTTCCGCATGGATAATCCAGGTCGTTAGAAAATACAGGGGCAATGCCGTCATTGACAATATAAGGCTTCTCAATGCAAAGATCGCGACCTACAGCATAGTTCTCATGATATTTGCCGTGATCTGCGGCGTCACCTATGCCCTTAACAACCTTTCGGGCCTCATGTTCAACATAATCTGCGTCTGGTTGTTCGGACTTCTCATCATCCCCAGCTACGTTCTTTTTCCTGCCATCATCGTCGTACACATCGCATATTTCCTTTCTCTGATGATCTTTGTGCCGGGCACATACATGAATGTATACGGCAACATCGCATTCATGCTCTCTCTGCTCGTTATAGGTTATACACACTACAGAGCGCTACGTGATAAATACGTCATCGAGGAAAAAGACAGGGAGCTTTTTGAAGCGGCGGAAAACGAAAGATGGAAGGACGCCGACAGATACAATCAGGAGACTCAGTATTATGAGGCTCTTAACATGCCGAGCGTTCTGTACCGTGCTCATCATGACCTTACCCGCAACCAATATATAGATTCAAGAGGAAAATGGTGCGAGGATGTTTTTCCCAATCAGGGAAAGACCTTCGATTTTTTGTCAAATCTGATCCCGGAGCTCGCGGAAAGGGATGAAGACTACGAAAACTTAAAAGAAATGACCGGGCGTGAGAACCTTATAGACGGTGCTCAAAACGGAGTAAATTCCTACACCCTGTCTTATGCCGTTAAAAAGCATTTTGGAGAGGCATCCTGGGTCAAACTCGATATCCATCTTTATGTGTCTCCGAAGACCGGTAATATTGAGTCTTTCATATATCTCACCGATGTATCCCTTGAACACCTTGAAAGAATGATGCTTGAACGCTTCAAGGATTTTGGTTACATAACCATCGGTTACATAGATACCGTAGACAATACCTTCACATCCTTCTTCTACAGATATTATGAGGGCTCGGAGATAAAGACTATTCGCGGCGATTTTTCAAAGCGCGGTGAATATTTCGAGGCTTCTCTTAAATCCGAAAAGAAAAAACAGGAATTCTGCCGTAAGACGGATCTGGCAGGTGCTATCGAAGAACTTGAGAGAGATGAAGGTCCTTGCTTTGTAAGGATCGAATCCGCGGATGACAGACATTTCCAGATAGACTATTCATGGCTCGACCAGGAGAAGAAGAGGATATTCTTCATGATCTCCGACAAGACTGCGGAAGTTGTGAAGGAACGCAACACGAAGTCGCAGTTCAACGCCATGAGCCTTGCGATCAGCCGTACATACACGGCTCTGTATCATTTCAATCTCGTGAACAACACCGAGACCGAGATCCGCTCCGATGAGGCCCTGGCCGGCTATATGCCTGAAAGTGCCGATATCGACACGGCCATAAGAGGTTTCGAGACTCACGACCTTACACCCGAAGAAGTTGAGGCAAACCGGGACTTCTGGGATTTCTCGACCATATCCGAGAGGATGAAAGACAGAGACGTTATCTCAAGAGATGTATTTACCAAGCAGCACGGATGGATGAACATCACCTGTGTTGCTTACAAAAGGGATAAGGAAGGAAATGTCCTTGAGCTCTTATGGATGACCAAGGACATAGATGAAGAAAAGAAAAACGAGATCCAGCAGCAGGAAGATCTGAAAAAAGCCAACGAAGCGGCAATGGCGGCAAACCGTGCAAAGACCACGTTCCTGTCAAACATGAGCCACGACATCAGAACGCCCATGAACGCCATACTCGGCTTTGCCGGAATCGCATCCGAGCATGTGGAGGATCACGACCGTGTTCAGGACTGCATCAGTAAGATATTCCAGGCAGGAAACCATTTGCAGCGCCTTATAAATGACATCCTTGATATGAGCCACATCGAAAGCGGCAACATGAACATAAAGGAGACAAAGTGCAACCTCTCCCAGGTACTGCACGATGTCATTCCGGTCATTCAGCCTCAGTTCACCGCAAAGAAACAATCCTTCTTTGTGAGCAACGGATCCGTAAAGGATGAAAACGTATATCTTGATCCGTTGAAATTCAACCAGATACTGATCAATCTTCTGGGAAATGCCGTTAAATTCACACCTGTGGGTGGCTCCATCCGTGTCACGATAGAAGAATACGAATGCGGCAGGGAAGGATATGCCGGTTATAAGTTTAAGATAGCCGATACCGGTATTGGAATGAGTAAGGAGTTCCAGGAACGCATATTCCAGCCCTTTGAACGAGAGTCCACATCTACCGTGAGCAAGACCGAGGGTACGGGCCTCGGTCTCAGCATCGCCAAGAATATCGTCGATATCATGGGCGGAACTCTTTCGGTTAAAAGTGAACTCGGAAAGGGCACTGAGTTTACATTGGATATCGCACTTAAGCTTCAGGAAGACAAGCTGGATCTGCCTTACAATGAAAAACTTGTAGGTAAGCGCGCCCTAGTGGTCTGCGAAGTTTCCGCGGTCTGTGATTGCCTTTCTTCAAACTTTAAACGGCTTCTCATGGAAGTTGAGCACGTTCCCACAGTTGAGGAAGCACGTGAACTCTCCGAAAAAGCGGCAAAGGACGGCAATCCCTACGACGTCTGTGTTATCGACTGGGGTAATCTTAGCGATGATGTACCTGAGAGAGTCAGACATCTTAAGGCGGCGGCATGCGACAAAGCAGGCATCATCTGTGTGACCTGTTATGACTGGAGTGGTATCGTTAAAGAAGCAAAAGAAGCGGGCTTAAGCACGTTCGTAACAAAGCCTGTGTTCGCTTCGGATCTTGAAAGAGCAGTGCTCGTCGCCATAGGAGATAATGAGACGGGCGAAGCGGCGACTGAGAACGAAACGATACTATCCGATGAAGATGTCAGCGGAAAGAAGCTTCTTGTGGTTGAAGACAATGACCTTAACCGGGAGATAGCATATGAAGTGCTTACGGAAGCCGGCTTCAAGGTAGACACCGCATCCGACGGCTCGGAAGCCATAGAAAAACTGAGGAACTCAAATCGCGGAGATTACGATGTCATCTTGATGGACATCCAGATGCCTATGATCGACGGCTACGAGGCGACCCGCGAGATCAGAAAGATGGAAGAGCAGGGCGTTTCCGACATCCCCATCATCGCCATGACCGCCAATGCCTTCGAAGAGGACAGACGCCGAGCCATTGCCTGCGGCATGAACGATCACATTGCAAAGCCCATCGATGTGAAGCTTCTCATGAAGACCATAAAGAAATATATCTGATGATCATATGTAAAACCGCGAGGGCGGCAGGCATAACGCCTGCCGCCCTTTCGGTAATGTACGTTTTTATTTGTTTTTTTCTAAATGCATGGTTTCAAATTCAGTGCAGTTCTTTTTCGAATTCCTGCATGCTGGTGGCTTTTGCAGCAATCTAATGAAGCTTCTGTCCTACCAGCATTTCATATCCTTCAAGATACTTCTCGATGGTCTTGTCGACAATGTCCTGAGGAAGTGTCCAGTCGTTACCGGGATTTGCTTTCAGCCAGTCTCTTGCGAACTGCTTGTCGAAGGAAGGCTGGGACTTTCCGGGTTCATAACCTTCGAGGGGCCAGAATCTGGAAGAGTCGGGAGTGAGCATTTCGTCGCCGATGGTGATGACGCCGTTCTCGTCAAGGCCGAACTCAAACTTCGTGTCGGCGATGATGATGCCGCGCTTTAATGCGTAGTCGGCGCACTTCTTGTAGAGAGCGATGGTAGCGTTTTTGATGGCTGTTGCATATTCTTCGCCTTGGCCGGGGAAGTCACGCTCAAGTACTTCTATGGAACGCTCAAATGAGATGTTTTCGTCATGATCGCCGATCTCAGCTTTTGTGCTGGGAGTGTAGATGGGCTCAGGGAGCTTTTCGGATTCCTTAAGACCTTCGGGAAGCTTGATGCCGCATACAACACCGGATTCCTTGTAGCTTGCCCAGCCGCTTCCGGTTATGTAGCCTCTTACAATGCATTCGATGGGAAGCATTGTGAGCTTCTTGACCTTCATTGCTTTTCCTCGGAAGTTGTCATTCCTGAAGAATTCAGGCATATCGTTAACATCGGTTGAGATCATGTGGTTCGGGATGATGTCTTTTGTCATGTCGAACCAGAATTTGGATATCTGTGTGAGCACAGTACCCTTATGGGTAACGGTATTATGAAGAATGACGTCGAAGCAGCTTATTCTGTCGCTTGCGACCATGATAAGACTGTCGGGAAGTTCGTAGATCTCTCTTACTTTTCCGGATTTAACAGGTTTATAAGTTTCGCCCATGTGAGCCTCCTTGATATGATTGGTGAAAAGGCTGCCCTTGCGGGACAATGCCTTAAACAATACATGGATTGTAGCACGGCATGGGGATTCTTACCATAGGTTTACTTATTTTAATTTGTGATAAAAAAGATAAGCGTTGACCTCAGTCTTCGCTTATCGTTCTGTCTGCTTTCATGTCATGGGGTGCTGTGGGAAGTGTGGGGAAAATGAGCGATCTGAAACAGAGCACCATGGTCTTCATATTTGAGATTGAGAGAAAGTGATCGTAATATCCGCCGCCTCGTCCGAGCCTCCAGCCGTCATCTGTCGCGGCGACACAGGGGAGGATCCCGAGATCGAGTATTGAGGGATCGCAGGCTTTAAGGCTTGCTTTCGGGGCAAGTATGCCGTACATGCCGACCTTGAGATCGGAAAAATCAAACATCTCAACGGCTTCCATCATCGGAGGATCGATGCATCTCGGGAGAAAAACACGCTTACCGGAAGAAAGAGCATCGCCGATGATGTGAACGGTGTTGGGCTCATTATCCGTGGACATATAGATGAAGATGTTCCTGGCTGCTTTATAAACAGGGTCGCTTAAGACTTTCTTTGTTATGATCTCGGAAGCTGCGACTTTACTGTCGGAAGTAAGGGAGGAAGCGATCTCATTGCATTTTGCGCGCATATTCTCTTTTGACATGTTTGCTATGTCAGATCCGGCCATTTCTACACTCCGTATTTGATCTTTATACGCTCGATCTTTTCACCTATGGGCTTTGCGAGCATGTATAAGAATATCATGTTTGAGATAACATAGGACAGGGTATAAGGGATCGCAGCGGTAATGGCAGTGAGATAGTAAGAAATGTCAAAAGATCGCATATACCAGATTACAGTCCATACATCCATTATAAGTGAAAAAACGATTCCTGACAATGCCCCAAATAACAATAATATGATGCGGCTTTCCCTGAGAGGTCTTGAGATAAGACCGGAGACCAGGCCGATAAGCCCCCATGAGCCCATCTGGAAAACAGTCCACGGGCCCTGTCCGAAATAAAAATTCGAGAGCAGGGCAGACATTGCACCCACAAGAAACCCGGAAAGGGGACCGAGGTACATGCCTGTTATTATCGTTATTGCACAAACAGGTTTTATCACCGGTATAAAACGGCCTGCGGTGGAAAGAGCCGTTAGGATCGCGATGAGTACGATCCTTCTTGTTCTGATCCTTTTTTTATTCATTGTTTTTACCTTGCGTCAGGCCGCCGGCCTTCTTTGAACCGTTTAGGCGGCAGAACTCTGCGATCTTTTCGACGGTCACCGCATTCTCATAGACCCCCCGTGCCATGCGGGCAGCGGGAGTGGTGTAGAATCGGTTTTCGTTAAAGAATATATCGGGAACATCCGTGCTCATGATCTCTCCCCTGAACAAAAGGGCACATCTGTCGGATACAAGAGCGGCGAATTCTGTGTCGTGGGTGACAGTGAGGATAGTGACTCCGCTTTCCTTGAGCTTTTTGAATATATCAGCAAGTACAAGCTTTGAAGCGGGATCAAGACCTTTTGTGGGTTCATCTGCAAGGAGGAGCTTTGCCTTGCTCTTAAGGACGACGGCGAGAGCAAGTATCTCCTGCTCACCGCCGGAAAGGTCGTAAGGATGCCTGTCAAAAAAGCGCGTGAGATCAAAAGGGAAAGAGGATATATCAGAGCCATCAAGTTCTTCACGTACCGTATTATGCAGGAATACGGTCTGCACATCCTGAGGAAGATAGGATATAAGCCCCGACCGGAGTTCCTGCTTTTTATAGTCTTTAAGCTTTTTACCAAACAGTTTTACCGTTCCGGAATAAGGCTTGTTGAGTGCCGCCGCGACAGAAAGGAGAGTTGTCTTTCCCGAACCGTTTCCGCCGAGAAGGCACATTATCTCATTTTCGTATACTTTAAAAGTAAGGTCGTGAAGCACATCGGGACCGGTCTTGTCGTAGTGCATAAAGACTTCCGAGAATTCAAGCGCCGGTGAAGAGAGGGGATGATCTTTCAAGTCTTTGCCGTTTTGGTTTTTCTTTACATCAGCGTTGTAGTTTTCAAGAATATATTCATGTCCTTCTTTTACGGAAAGAGGACATGAAGCTCCGGACCCAAGCATTGCATATAGTCTTGCGGCTGCCGGCATTGCCTGCATGAGACGATCATCTTTACCGATCTCTCCGGCAACGGCCCGGGGAGTGCCGATATGGGTGATGCCGCCATTTTCAACTATCATAAGTCTGTCTGCGAAAGGCAGTATCTCCTCGGTGCAGTGCTCGGATATTATGACTGTGGTTCCGAGGTCGCGGTTAAGACGGACGATCTCTCTGAGAAAACCGGATGCGGCTAACGGATCCAGCTGGGAAACGGGCTCGTCGAGGAGAAGGATATCAGGCTCCATGACCATAACGGAAGCAAGATTTAAAAGCTGCTTTTGGCCGCCGGAAAGTTCCGATGTGTTTTTGTCAAAAAGTCCGTCGATACCGAAGAAAGATGCGATCTCAGCTATGCGGCGACGCATCACATTCTGAGGTGTTCCCAAATTCTCAAGACCGAAAGCAAGTTCGTGCCATACTTTGTCACAAACGATCTGCTGCTCGGGAAACTGGCATACGTAGCCTGTTTCAGATGCCGATTCCTTAAGGCTTTTGTCATTTATATCTTTTCCGTTTATCATTATGTCACCGGACATAACGCCAAGGGGAGTAAGTTCTCTTTTTATGCATTTGAGCAGAGTTGATTTTCCGCTTCCCGTAGGACCCGTTATGCAGAGCAGTTCCCCCTTTTTCACGGAAAAAGATACGGAGCTCAATGCATCGTGATCTGCGTTCGGGTATCTGAATATTAGGTTATTTACATCGAGAATATTCATATAAAGCCTCAGAAGAATATAAAAGAGTCGTTTATCGATCGGCACCATGTCTCTTAAGCACAACGGGAAGCAAAGAGATCAGGAGGTAGGATATAAGTGACATGATCTTTAACGGTGAACCCAGTGCCGGTGTAAGGGCGGGGTAGAACGTGAAGACAACAGACTTGGTAACAAGCCCGGTAATGACCGTCCCGGAGAGAAGAAGTAAAGTTGTTAAAACGACAGCATCTTTCACCGTGAACCGGTACAGAGAGAAAAACGTCCGCTTTCCCGAACCGTATCCTCTTGCGGCCATTGAATCAGCCGTTATTATGCCGTTTTCAAGTCCCCAGGTTAAGAGAATGGAAAAAACTTTTCCTCCGGATGTCATCAGGTCTATGATGTTATCCTTACTGTAAAGCCCCTGTGCAGTCTGTACTTCACGCACCTTCTTTGCCTGCCTCGAAAACAGGGAAGCATATCTTAACGACATAGAGAAAAGGAGGGCAAAGTGGGGGGATACATGCCCGAACACGTAGAGTAGCTTATCTTCCGTCATAACGGTCCGAAAGGATGCATACCAGAGAATGACCGAGACAAGCATTGCCGAGGCATTAATGCCGTAGAGCACCGCTTCTAAGGTTATGGGGTTGTTGTTAAGAACGAAAAGGACCGTGACACCGTTATGATATAAAAACGGGTTTAACAGGGAAAGAACGAGAAAAAGCAGAAATAACGAAATGTACCGCTTCCCGGAGAAGCCGTTTGTTTTAAGATCCAGTAATACCGCTCCAAGGAGCGAGATCACCGTAAACTCCGGAGACAGGGCAAACACGCATATTACCGTGACGAGCAGGAAATACAGGAAAAGGATTATCGGATTGTAGTCTTTAAATTCTTTCATCAAATACTTTTGTTTTGCTATTGATCGATATCATGCCCGAGCTCGAGGGTATATATCCATTCGATCTTGTCACCGTCGGAAAGCTTGTATTCTCCGCAGCCCACTGCGGGAGAAATGCCGTTTACGCGGTATATCCAGCCGGACAGGTCACCGAGATCGAACTCATAGAGATAGTTTATACCGGATATATATGACATGCCGTGAGGGGATGCTGCAGAACCCTTGCTGTCCACGTGGATCCCGTACATGCGCGCGGCTTCAGTCAGTATATCATATACGCTGTCGTTCTTTTCTATGACGAATTCGGTTTCAGCGAGTATCACACCATCGGAAGGAATATAATCGTTTTTTACAAGACCGATCGCTTTGTCGCATTTTATCGACATAGTGACTGTTCCTATAGGATCGGTCTTTTCCTTTTGAATTCCGTTATAGAAATTTTCCGGTGTTTCGATGTTTGTAAAGATCGTTATGAGAACAAGGATAACGGAAGCAAACAACGCAAAAAGAAAGTTCTTCGGATTAAGCCTTTTTACTGCTTTAAGGATGACAAGAGTAACGACAAAAAGCAGCGCTATACATAAAAATACAACAGTCTTATATGAGTGAAAGATGCTTGTCGGAGTGCTTCCCGTAGCCACGCCTTGAACATTGCCGGCCTGTACCGCCGACGGGATCGGTGTCACATCATCAAATACAAATAGGCGCTTTCCTTCCCTCATAAGCTTGTATGCCGTGAGGGAATAGAAGACCTGCTGTGTGGCGGTATAATTATATGATCCCTCTTTTACATGGGAGAAGGCCCCGTCCGGAAGCCTGTACTCAATGAGAGCGTCAAGTATGGTGTTGCCGTTTTTGATAAAATCCGGATCGCTTAAGAAATCGCGGCCGGCAGCGGACAAGGCACCGATCACCTGTGCCGCGCTTTCCGGGTTTTCCGCACCGAACCCCCTAAAACCGCCGTTTTCAAGCTGCAGGGAAGAAAGGAGAGCGAGAGCTTTGTCTATGGCTTCCTTTACTTCCGGGATTTCGTCTTTGCTCGGCGCAAGGGCCTGTACGACCATTGCGGTGACATCCGTATCGGACACATCACCGATGACCGCCCAGCCGTTGTCCGGGAGGCGGAGCGATAGAAGGCTTTCTATAAGATCCTGTTTTGAATACGTATCCGATATGATGCCGTTGTTCAGTAAATGAAGCCCGAAAACATAACTCATCACACCCTGGGCGCCTATGGCGTCACGGGCGGTCGAAGAAACAAATTCGGAATCGGAACGGCCCACTGCCACAAGGGTCAGAGCTATCCTTTCTCTTGTCACGGCATTTTTTATGTCGGAAGAAAGAGCAAAGGCCTCAAGCTTTGCGGCATAGGAAGAAAGGTCGAGAGACGGATAAAGCCTTGAAAGAGCGACAGCATACCACTCGGAACTGCCCGTACCGTCGGGGGTTATGGAATCCAGCCAGCTTTCGGCATCAGTCACTCCTTCGTTCTTTTCCTCAAATGAAACAATACCGTCGAGTATCTCATCGACGGTGGTTTTTTGCAAAATGCCCGCCCCTGCAAAAAGCATGCAGAGGGCAAGCATCATTATTATCTTGAGGAAACCTTTGATCTTCATGGGAAGTATTTATTTGCTCAATCCTTTTTCTTGAGGAGAACCAATACCACAACTGCGCAGACTGCGATGACACCTACAACGATGCAGAGGATCAGGGCGATGTTTACGGAAGAATTGATGCTTACGGTAAGTACCGGAGGAACGAGAGTCTGTGCGTCCGAAACGGCAGAGATAACGACCGTTTTTTTTGCATCCTTGGGAAGAGTGATGGTAACGGCGCCGTTAGAATCTGTCTTAAAGCTTGTTCTCTCTCCGTTAATAAGGATAATTGCATCTGAAACGGGAAGTGTAACGGAATTCCAGCTTTCATCATATCCAAGACCGGAAAGCTTTACGGAAAGATCGCTTCCCTTGTCTGCGGAAACGGTATTCTTGTCAAAGAAAGTGTACATATCGGAAAAGAAGGAAGTATCCTGATATACATATGCATATACATAGTCACCGTCTTTAACGGCATCCGCAAGGCTCATGGCCAATGCGTTGTTCACGGTATAGCCGTAGGAACCGCCGTTTTCAACACCCCAGAGCTTTGTGAGGGAAAGACCCCAGTCGCTGTTTACAGCTGCAAAACCTGCGGCGGCGCCGCCGTTAAACTTTTTCTCGTGAGCTGCGTAAAGCGCATCGTAAACTGTAATGGCTCCGTCGTTGTCGACGTCGGTAACGGTAACTTCTTCGTTTGCAACGACAGCGGTGCCGTTTGCGATGGATACGTATGCCTTTACGGAATCTGCCGCGGAAGCTTCATGCATCGGGAGTACAGCTGCGAAGAGTGCAGCAAGAAGTAAGAGGTTAAGTGCTTTGTTGATGAGTTTTTTCATTTCATATCTCCTTTGGTTTTTTAGCATTCAATAAGTTTGCACTCTTTCCGCCAAAACAATGTAAACCAAAAAAGATACGCGATATACAATGGCGGTTGCTCCGGACTTGAACCGGAAGAATAAACATTCAGCTGGCAACTTTAGTTTCATGTATCTTTGGTAACGGTTTCCCGTCAGATATTGAATTGTCTTGATTTTACTCACAAAAAAGAGGATTGTCAAGGAAAACGGAAAACGAGATCCGTAATGCTTGACAATCCAATCTAATAAAAGGCTACCATTTAACTTTGCCGAACAGGTTTGCCTTTTGGAGCGCCGGTCTTAGGGCAATGTAGAAAGTGCCTCCGACGATCGTATTTATTATCGCGTTTATAAACGTTGTAACTGTGGTCAAAGCCAGGAGCGCTTTGATAGCTGCTGCGGATTTGTCCGGATTCGGATAAAGAAGTGTATACCATACATACTTGAGTGAGGGCTCAAAAACACAGTTAAAAAGCAGGCCTGCCGCACATGCGACATATGCCGCTATGACGATCTTCTTTTTGTCTTTGGTTTCCGAAATGTGGAAGCATTTGTGGGCAACAAGTCCGGTAATGAGGCCGATCACGAGTTTGCAGATAAAGGTTCTTATGGGAGCGAGTTCGTTAACATAGCCGCTGAGGATATCCGCAAGTGAAAGACCTATGGCACCGGCAAGTCCTCCGGGAAGGCCTCCGAGAAGCAGGGAACCAAGGACTACAAAGGCATTTCCGACATGTACCTTTGTGCCTGCTGCGTTAAATGCGGGGAACACTGCGTATCCTACATAGCATAATGCTGCCATTATTGCACAGTATGCTATTTTTTTAGGGAGGGACAGTGAAGGTGCGGTGGTGGTAAGTGATTCGGTTGTTTGGATTTCTTGTTCTTTTTTCATATTAGTCTTCTCCTAAGTTGATTTTTGTGATAATCTATCACCAAAGTGAAAATATTAAAATCACCAAAAACAGAAAAATTTATATGACCAGATTTTTGGAAAGGGCTGTCATGGGAGAAACAAAGAAATACGCTGAAATATATGAATTGTACCGAAATGACATACTTAATGGCATATACAAAAAAGGGGAAAAGTTGCCGTCAAAAAGAGTGGCTGCCGACCGTCATTTGGTCAGTACCATCACTGTCGAGCGGGCATATGAACTGCTTTATGAGGAGGGATATGTCAGACCGGTGGAAAAAAGCGGTTATTATGTAATGTATGAAGAATCCGAAGACACAGGTTACGGAAAAGCCGGAGGAGCCCAACATACGTTTGCAAAACCCGAAAGAATGCCGGATCAGGATGAATGGAGAGATAAAAAGACGCTGTCTTTTGATATTTACGCAAAAACCGTAAGGAGAGTGCTCTCACAATATTCTGATGCGGTGTTGATAAAATCCCCGATGTACGGATGCGCTGTTCTCAGGACTGCGATATCCGAATATCTCGGAAGATGCAGAAATATATATGCCGATCCGAAACGCGTGATAATCGGATCGGGAGCGGAGTATCTTTACGGCCTTATAGTTCAGACATTCGGAACGGAGATGACATATGGGCTTGAAAGCCCTTCTTACAACAAGATAGAAACTATCTATTCCGCTTTCGGGGCAAAATGTGATATGCTTACACTCGGATCGGACGGCATAGAAAGCGACAGATTGCGGAAAACGAAAGCGGGGCTTTTACACATTACACCATACAGAAGTTATCCCAGCGGAGTATCGGCCACCGCAGCGAAAAAAAGGGAATATGTCAAGTGGGCGGAAAGCAGGGACGCTGTGATAGTGGAAGATGATTTTGAATCCGAGTTTTCACCCTCAAGAAAAAATGTTGAAACCCTGTTGTCCATAGATGGCGGAAAACGCGTGATCTATGTGAACACATTCTCAATGACCATTTCACCTTCGGTGCGTGTGGCGTATATGGTGGTACCGGACAGACTGATGGACAGATTTGATGAGAACACGGGTTTTTACTCTTGCACCGTGCCGACTTTGGATCAGTATATCATAGCGGAACTTATCGCAAACGGTGATTTTGAAAGACACATTAATCGTGTAAGAAGGCTGGAAAGACAGGAAAAAAATGTTAGGACAAGAAAGGCGGAAAAATATGAAGATACTTGTGATTGACGGGCAGGGGGGAAGCCTCGGCGCACAATTGATAAAGAATCTGCTGGCAAAGATGCCCGATGTATCCCTTACCGCGGTGGGAACAAACTCAATGGCAACTTCTGCGATGCTGAAAGCAGGGGCTGAAAGTGCGGCAACAGGGGAAAATCCCGTGATCGTAGCATGCAGAACGGCTGACATCATAGTAGGGCCGGTGGGGATAGTGGTCGCGGACGCCCTTAACGGAGAGATCACACCCAAAATGGCTCTGGCAGTGGGGCAGGCAAACGCCGTGCGTATTTTGATACCGATGAATAAGTGCGACATTCTTGTCGCCGGTACAAAGAACGCCCCGATGAATGCGGTGATCGAAGATGCGATCGAAAAGATAAGTGCTGTCGTGGACCGGTGAGCCGTTACAAAAAGCATAAGTGTTTAAAATAGAGTTGCTTTTTTATAAAGGTTGAGTTAATATGATTTTGCTGTTCATGAAGGGCGGCGTAAAGGCTGAAGCCTGTTTTTGATCTGTTTTTTATGATATCAGGAAGGTATCGTTTTTCTTGTAAGAAAAGCGATGCCTTTTATTTCTTGTCCGAATCTGTGACAATGAAAAACAAATTGAAAAAAGGAGAATCATATGGACTCAAGAATCTCAAAAAACACCTTAAGGATCGTTTGGGCTGCTGTTTGCCTTGCACTTGCCCTCATCCTTCCTTTCCTCACCGGTAACATCCCTGCCATCGGAAGCAAGCTCTGTCCGATGCATCTGCCTGTCCTTCTCTGCGGTTTCTTATGCGGACCGATATGGGGCATGGTCGTGGGTTTTGTGGCACCGCTCTTAAGAACCGTTCTTTTCCAGATGCCTCCGTTCCCCAACGCAGCTGTTCCCATGGCATTTGAACTTCTTGCATACGGCGGAGTTGCGGGACTTTGCTACAAGCTTTTACCCGGGAAAAAACTGTTCCTCTGGGTAGACCTTCTTATCGCAATGGTATGCGGACGTATCGTCGGCATCATCGCAAAGATCATCCTTTTCACAGCTCTCGGAATGGGCGGAAAACTTACCGCAGCCGGCATATTCGCAAGTTATGTTACCGATACCATCCCCGGCATCATCGTACAACTCATTCTTATCCCGCTCATCGTGATAGCCCTTAAGAAAGCAAGACTTATTCCTTACGAAGAAAAGAAGAAATAAGATCGATCGGTTTACAATCCGTCTGTCCGGATTCCGGCAGACGGATTTTTTTGCGCGTTTTTTTTATTTATTTTTATTGTATTTGCATCTTGACAAAGGTATAAAGCAGAGGTTATAATCCAATCAAGGTTTAACGTTAAACGTACCGAAAAATCAAGGCATTCGTCAGTGGCTTGAAAAGGAGGAAACCATGAAAAAGAGATCAATGATCATCGCATTGCTTACTGCGGCGAGCTTGTTTGTAACTGCATGCGGGGAGAGCGGAAATGCAGGAACGGCTTCGCAGCCGACAAAAACAGCGCAGGCTTCGGAGGAGCTCGGAAATGAGCTGGCAGCCTTTTCCGATGAAGTAATCGACGCAGAGCTTACATGTACGGTAACGTTGGGAAACTGGCCGCCGGATACCGCGGCGGAGTCCGAGATCGCCCTGTTTGAAGGGTATAAGGCTACGATGGAAAAGCAGTACCCGAATGTAAAACTCGTACCCGACTATTATTCATATTCCTTAAGCAACTACGTTCCGATGGCAAAGGGAGGCACGGCTCCGAGCATTTTCCAGCCGCCTTTTACCGACCCGCAGCTTCTGATCCGTCAGAATCTTGTGGGAGACGTGACGGATGTGCTTAAGGAAATAGGCGTTCTTGATAAGTTCAGTCCGTCGTATATTGAGATGCTTGCCGATGAAAACGGCCGTATATACGGACTGCCCCGCGACGGATATGTTCTTGGACTTCATATAAATACTGCCCTCTTTAAAGAGGCGGGCCTTGTTGATGCAGACGGGCTTCCCCTCTATCCGAAGACCCTTCAGGAGCTTGCGGAGTACGGACAGATCATCCGCGAAAAGACAGGAAAAGCGGGGCTTGTATTCCCTGCCAGCGAAACATACGGCGGATGGCTTTTCACAAATATCGCATGGAATTTCGGATGCGTGGGAGAGAGTGCCCTTGAATACCAGGATGAGAACGGACGCTGGGTATGCAATTTCACATCTCCCGAATGTGTCGCCGCAATGGAATACATACGCGATCTCCGCTGGAAATACGACATCCTGAATGCGGATACAACGACAACGGACTGGGCCGGAGCACATTCTGAGCTCGGTACCGGAGAAGCAGCCATGAACTTTGCGGCGGACGATTCGGTTGATCAGCCCACATCAAACAAAGGTCTTCCGTTGGAGGATTTTGCACTTGTTCCCTTCCCCGAAGGACCTAAAGGTCGCTATGCTCTTGCAGGCGGAACATGTTATATGTTTGCACCCGATATCACAAATGATCAGGGCAAGGCGCTCATGGCATTCCTTAAGATACTCGGAAAGCTGCCTTTCCTTGATGATGATATCATAGCCGGAATGCGCTCCGACTATGCGGCGAAGAAGGACAGGGGAGCACCGGTATTACCTGCGATCAGCGCATGGAACGACGAGGAATACAACAAGACAAAGCTTGAAATCGTAAACGAGTACTGCAACGTGGATATGAGGCTTTACAACGATTTCTTTGATTCCATATCCGAAGGGACCATTACGCTTAAGGCTGAGGAACCTGTATTTGCACAGCAGCTTTACAGAGAGCTTACCGCGGTCATCCAGCGCGTGATAACCCGTGAGGGAGCGGATGTTCTAAAGGCTTTGCAGTCCGCACAGGAATCGTTCCAGGAATATCTCGATGATGAAATAAACAACTGATTTAAAGAGGTGTACGTCGTGAAAAACCGGAAACATATAAAGGGAAAATCGGTAACGATGCAGGATCTCAAGTCCTGGCTCATTATGCTGCCGGGAATCCTCCTCATGACATTCTTTGTCTGGGAGCCGCTCCTCGAAAGCATCAGAATGAGCCTTTACAAGACCGAAAACGTTGAGCTTGTTGAGTTTGTGGGATTCAAGAATTTTATAAGCGTCATCGGGAAAACTAATTTCACCCAGGCGCTCGTCAATACGTTTTCCTACACATTCTGGTCGCTTGTCATAGGCTTTTTCCTGCCTATAGTGCTTGCCATGCTGATCGGAGAGACTGCGCGGGGAAAGGGACTGTTCCGTACCGCAGCCTATCTTCCCAACATGCTTCCCGGACTTGCGGTAATCATTTTGTGGTCGGCATTCTTTTCCGGCGGTAAGACGGGAGTGCTTAACATAATCCTTGGGCACTTCGGCATCGCAGCCCAGACGTATCTCACAAAAGAAAACCTTGTCATCCCGATAATTATTACCATCGCAACGTGGAAGGGAGCGGGAGCCACCGCACTCATCTACATGGCGGGAATGTCGGGCGTGAACACGGAGCTTTACGAAGCTGCGGCGATCGACGGTGCGAACGTATGGCAGAGAGTGATACATGTGCTCATCCCGTCCATCAAAAAGCTGGCGTGGACTATGCTCATCCTGCAGATAATATCCGTATTCCAGATAATGTATGAGCCTATGGTCCTAACAAAGGGCGGTCCCGACAATGCATCGCTTTCCCTTATGCAGCTCATGTGGCAGTACGCCTTCGGAGGCTCCATGGATTACGGCAAGGCATCTGCGGTTGCGGTGATCGTAACGGCAATACTTCTCGTGATGACGCTTATTTACTCGTATTTCAACAACAAGGAATCCGACTGGGATTAGAAGGAGCAGTATATGCGTAAGAATAGAATAGAACGCACCGGCGTGATCCGGGACTACGATATGCATTCTGTTCCGGTAAGGATATGGTATGCGTCAATATATGCTATATGCATAATAATGAGCGTTGTTGCGGTTTTCCCGCTGATATGGGTCGTGCTTGCGGGCTTTAAGGACCTAAAGGAATTTATGTCCAGCACATCCATAATGCCGAAAACGTTCAGTTTCAGCCTTTTCGTAAAGACCTGGTCCCAGCTGGGACTTGCAAAAAACTATAAGAATTCGCTCATATCCGTGACCGGAAGCGTTATATGCGCACTCCTGTTTAACGGGCTTCTGGGCTACGGCCTTTCGATACTTAAACCCAAGGGACACGGCATAGTGAAAAAGCTTGTGATGCTATCGCTCCTTGTGCCGGCGACCATAAGCATCGTTCCCCTGTTTATGAACATACAGCGGTTCGGCATGGGAAATTCTTTCCTGCCTCTGTGGCTTTCATACGGCGCAAACGCCATGTATGTGGTGCTGTTCATCCAGTTTTTCGAGTCGCTTCCGAAATCCATGATAGAAGCAAGCCGTATCGACGGATGCTCGCCGCTTCAGACGTTCTTCCTGATCGTAATGCCGCTGTCAAAGCCTATTTGCGCGGTAATAACAATATTTGCAATCAATGCGTCCTGGTCGGATTTCCTGCTTCCGTACCTTGTGCTTCGCGGAAGCCAGCTTCAGACCGTTATGGTGCGCCTGTTCGTATTCAGTACGGAGCAGACGGTTAATGCGGATACGATGATGCGTTCGGTAGTATTTTCAATGATACCTCCGATCATAATGTTTGTGCTGTTCCAGAAACAGCTGACCCAGAACAATGTATCGGCGGGAATCAAGGGCTGATGCGGGATCTGTGACCGAAGGGAGAAAACACGTGGCTAAAGTTGCAAATATATATTACGCGGTTGATCCGTGGAAAATAACAGAAAAAGGATTTGATAAAGACCACTCAAGAGTAAGCGAATCAATATTTTCTCTCGGAAACGAGAGCACGGGAGTAAGAGGTTCCTTTGACGAAGGCGGAAGCATTGACTCGCTGAGAGGTGCTTATATAAACGGCGTGTACGATATGGCAGACATAGAACGCTCATACCGCGGCATCGTCGATAAAGTGCATTTTATGATACCCGCCTGCGACTGGCTTGATACTACGATCATTCTTGAAGGTGAAAAACTTGATCTCGGAAAAGTAAAGTTCTGCGATTTCGTAAGAGAACTGGATATGAGAACCGGGATACTTACAAGAAGCTTTGTATGGGAGACCGCAGCGGGAAAAAGGCTTAAATTATGCTTTGAACGTTTCCTCGACATGGTGAACAGGGAACGGGTATATCAGCGTATTACATTCATTCCCGAAAACTTTTCGGGAAACATAACGGTAAAAAGCGGGCTTTCATTCGAGACCGTACACGAAGGACGTAAAAAGTGCTTCTGGAAAGATGTTATCCATAAGACGCTCGAAGACCGGATAATGTTAAAAGCCTCCACAACTAAATCCGGACAGGAAGTGTTTTCGGGTGCGGTCATCGATATGCCCGGTGAAAGGACAATAGAATCCGGGGAAAAAACGGTAAGGATATCCGCTTGTTTAAATCTTACGGAAGGAAAGACAAGCGCAGTCGAAAAGCGCGCAGTGCTGGTATTTGACGGAAGCACCGGAGATGCGCTTATACAAAAGGGCGAAGAACTGCTTTCAAAGTGCGGACAGACTTCCTTTGACGTGGCCGCAAAGGAACAGAAAGCATACTGGGATTCATACTGGGCGGTGTCGGACATTCTTATTGAGCCCGGTGATACGGATGCGAAAACAAGAGAAAGAGTCGCGGCCGAACAGCAGGGCATACGTTTCTGCAGTTTCCAGCTGGCCCAGACTTATAACGGAGGAAGCTTCCTTCACAACATAGGCGCAAAGGGTCTCACGGGCGAGGCATATAACGGCCACGCCTTCTGGGATACCGAAAGCTGTTGTCTGCCATTCTATCTGTTTACAAATCCCGAGGCGGCAAAGGATCTTCTGATCTTCCGTTACAATACGCTACCCATGGCAAGAAACCGCGCGCGGATGCTTGACTGCGAAGGGGCGTGCTATCCCATAGCCACGTTAAACGGCGACGAAGCATGTTCGCTCTGGCAGCATGCAAGCCTCCAGCTTCAGCCCAGCACTGCCGTTGCATACGGTATCTGGCACTATGTAAAGACCACAGGCGACACGGATTTTCTGTATAAATACGGAGCGGAGATGCTGGTTGAGATCGCACGCTTTTTAAAAAGCCGCGCTGCTCTCGGCAATTTGACCGGGAAATACGGTTTTTACGGCGTCATGGGACCCGATGAGTTCCATCTCATGGTGAACAATAACGCGTACACAAACTACATGGGAAAACGCACCCTGGAGTTTGCCGCGGAAACCGTAAAAGAGCTCGGCAAAGCGGATCCCGAAGCATATGCGAAACTCTGTGAAAAAATTAAGCTTTCGCCGGAAGAAGCCGAAAAATGGTCGGAGATCGCGGAGAACATGTATATACCGGCAAGAGAGGACGGGCTTATAGAGCAGCATGACGGCTTCTTTGATCTGCCCCACACCGACATAGACTCGATCCCCGTCACCGACTTCCCGTTGTACGACCACTGGTCCTACGACAGGATCTACCGCACGGACATGATAAAGCAGCCTGATGTTCTCATGATGCTTTATCTCTATAACTCCTCATTCACGGAGAACGTGAAGAGAGTAAACTATGACTTCTACAGACAGCATACCATCCATGAGTCCTCGCTTTCACCGGCTATTCACTCCATACTTGCGGCAGAGCTTGGAAATATGGAGGATGCCATGGATTTCTTCGGTTTTGCCACGAGGCTTGATCTCGACGATTACAACCGGAACACAAGGGAAGGTCTTCACATCACGAGCATTGCCATGGCATGGGCAAATATAGTCTATGGATTTGCGGGACTGAGGAGCGACGGGGATATGCTTAAATTCTCGCCGAGACTTCCCGACAGGTGGAAGGAACTTAAGTTTTCCATACTTTATAAAGGCCGTGTAATAAACATCAGAATGGAACGGGACATTACATTTTTCTCTTGTATTTCCGGAGAAGCGTTAAAGATACGGGTTTACGACAGCGAATATACAGTATCGCACAGCGAGCTCTCCGTTCCTTTCGGAGGCTGAAATAAGCGGAGATAAGATGAACGATCACATCTTTACAAAAGAAGGCTTTGACAAAGACAGCATAATAAAGGACGGCAACACATTTTTGCTCGCAAACGGGTATATGGGTATCCGCGGGACTGTGGGAGAAGCTGACAGCTCTTTTCTTCCCGCGGTGACTCTTGCAGGTCTTTACGACCGTAACGGAGAGCTCTGGCGCGAGCCTGTAAACGCTCCCATGGGGCTTTACGCAAAGCTGATGCTTAACGGGAGAGAGCTCTCCGTTAAAGAAACGGAGCCTTTGGAACACAGGCTTTCAATAGATTACAACACCGGAGTGTTTTCACGCGAAACCGTGTTCCCCGGTGCAAAGCTTGTTTCAGAGCGGATAGCATCGCTTGACGAGCCTCATCTTCTCTCCGAAAAAATCACCTTAAGCTTTACGGAAAAAGGGGAAGCGGTATTTACGACCGGCATATCTGCGGATATATGGGATATTAACGGACCCCATCTTTTTGATCTTAAGTATTCTTCAGGGGAGACGCTCACATGCGAAGCAGTTACCGGGGAACTGGGTGTTAAAGTTTCCGTATCTCAGAGTGTTTCGGTTTCGGTGCCTTCCGTGGAAACGTATAGTATTACTGATAAAGGCGTGTTCCGTAACATTTTATTCCCGGTATCTGAGGGAGACACGGTGGTTATTTCTCTCTTTGCAGCGGTGTTTACCGGACTTGACACGGGTGACCCCGCAGGAAATGCTGTTAGAGTGTCGGAAGAGGCTAAAATAAAGGGCTTCGGCGAATGCTTCTCTTCGCACAAAAACAAATGGGATGATGTATGGAAGCGCTCTGAAGTAAAGATAACCGGAAACCCCGAAGCCTCTCTTTTTCTTAAAGCAAGCCAGTTTTATCTGAAAAGCATCGCTCCGAGACATGCGGACAATCTCTCGATCCCCGCAAGGGGACTGTCGGGACAGACATACAAGGGAGCGGTCTTCTGGGATTCCGAAGTCTTTCTGTTCCCCGAATTTGTCTATACTGAGCCCGAGGTCGCAAGATCTCTTCTTAAGTACCGTATCGAAACGCTGCCGGGCGCAAAGAAGAAGGCAGCGGAATACGGCTTCCGCGGGGCATATTATGCGTGGGAGAGCCAGGAAGGAGGCACAGAGGGCTGCACTGATTTTAATGTGGTCGACGTGTTCACCCACCGTCCGGTACGCACATATTTCAGGGATAAGCAGATACACATAAGCGCTGATATATGTTATGCCCTGTGGCAGTATTACCTGATCACCGGGGACAGGACGCTCCTTAAGGAAGGCGGAGCGGAAGTGATCCTTGAGTGCGCAAGGTTTTACTTAAGCCGTGCAAATGCACATGTTGACAGCGATCTCATTGATTTCGCGGACGTTATCGGCCCGGACGAATATCACGAAAGAGTTACAAACAATGCGTTCACCAACAGGATGATACGGTACTGCCTGGAAAACGCTCTCACGTTAAAAGAAGCTTTTAATGATGACAAAGTATGGTTTGACAGGCTTATTGACAGGCTTGATCTTGAGGACGACATTAAGCTTATCCCGGATGTCCTTAAAAACTTAAGGGCGCCCCGTAAACAAGATAAAGTGATAGAACAGTTTGACGGGTATTTTGATCTTGAAGACTGTACGCTTGAAGCGGTGAGATCCCGCCTTGTTGATCCAAAGGAGTACTGGGGCGGAGATCACGGTGTTGCAGGTACGACAAAGATCATAAAACAGGCGGACGTGATCGCCATGATGACGCTTTTCCCTGAGGATTTTTCAAAAGAAGAGACACAAGCAAACTACGATTACTACGAACCCCGCACGGAGCACGGATCAAGCCTTTCGGCATGTATGTATGCTCTCGCGGCCTGCCGTATAGGACGCCCCGAGCTTTCATGGAACCACTTCATAAAGAGCGCGTCCATCGATATTACCGGCAGCGGAAAAGAGTGGGCGGGAGAGATATACATCGGAGGAACGCATCCCGCTGCCAACGGAGGAGCGTGGATGATCGCTGCTCTGGGCTTTGCCGGGTTGTCTGTCCGTGGCGGGGAGATAGCGCTTGACCCACATCTTCCGGATGAAATCGATGAGATATCGTTCCCTGTTGAACTAAAAGGGAAAAGGTATGTGATCACCGTAAATCATGATGGTCATACAGTAAAAGAAAAATAGATAAAGCAAATAATAAACCCGCAGGTCATATCGCCTGCGGGTTTATTATTTGCTTTATATCATTAACTTTTGAAACATCAGATTATATCAAGAAGCTCGCGTATACTGCTTATCGAAGCGTCGGACATTTCGTATCCCGCCGCATCTCCGATGCCGATGGAGAAGAATCCTCCTGCGTTTGCTGCATCGATACCCGCACATGCGTCTTCGGTTACGGCACACTGCCCGGGTGAAAGTCCGAGAAACTCCGCGCCTTTAAGAAATACTTCCGGGTCGGGCTTGGAATGTGTTATGTTCGTGCCGTCGGATACCGCGTCAAAGTATTTCTCGAGATCCGTGAGCTTAAGTATAAGCTTCGCATTTTTGCTTGAGCTTCCGACTGCGGTCTTTATGCCGCGGTCATTAAGTTCCTTTAACGTATCTCTGACTTCGTTTGACACGGAAGAAGGCGTAAGCGTTTGAAGCAGTTCAACATATCGTCTGTTCTTCCTTTCCGCAAGTGCTTCTTTTTCTTCATCGGGAAGAGATATGTTTCCGAGACCGAGTATTATATCGAGCGACGCCATGCGGGAGACGCCGCGAAGGAGATTGTTCTCCTTAATTCCGAACGGGATGTTTAGTTCGTCTGCGATCGATTTCCATGCCTTGTAGTGCATTTCGTCGGTCGATATGAGAACGCCGTCCAGATCAAAGATGACACCCTGTTTCATTCGTAATCCTCACTGTTTGTTGAGATTACGGACGCTTTCCCTTTCTATGAGTTTAACGGGCAGGATTATCGAACGGTCCTTAACTTCCTCGTGCTTAAGCTGCGAAAGCAGCATATCCACGGCGAGAAAGCCTTTCTGCTCGGTATCCTGATGGATGGTTGTAAGACACGGATTTGTCAGCTGGCACATGTAGTTGTCATCGAAGCCGACGATGGATTTATCTTCGGGAACGGAAACCCCGCTTTCGCGTAAGCCTGTCATGATGCCTGCCGCAAGTATATCCGCGGAAGCGAATATGCCCGTGATCTTTGGCTTTTTTGCGAGAAGACGGCCAAGTTTCTTTCCTTCCTCCACGAATATCTCCTGGGTAAAGACAAGCTTGGGATCGAATTTTACGTTATATTCCTTTAATGCCCTTTTATAGCCGTTCAGACGCTTTTCTACAACACCGCCCTCACGGATCGAAGGAGATGCGAAGGCGATCACTCTGTGGCCGTTTTCAAGCAGGTGCTTCGTTGCGAGATACCCGCCCAGTTCGTCCTCGAGTCCGATGTTAAAAACATCGGTCGCATCAAGATAGCTGTCGATCAGGACGAAGGGAATACCAAGCTTCCTGACTCCCTCGAAAAACTCATCCGCAAATATGCCGGTCAATATAACGCCCGAAAGCTTCCAGCTGCGGCGGAGCGATTCGAGCTCCTGTACGTTTTCCACGGAGCGGATCATGAGGAAATATCCCTCTTCGCGCGTGCGGTATTCGATGCCTTCAACAAAGGTTCCGAGAAACGGGTCGCTCATGGTGCTGCCGACATTTTGCGGCGTCATGTGCGTTATAACACCGATTATGTACGATTCGTCGTTTACAAGCGTTCTTGCGGTCATGCTGGGGACATAGTTCTCCCGCTCTATGATGGAGCGGATCTTGCTCACCAGCTCCGGAGAAACGCGGCTGCTGCGGTTATGAACGACATTTGATACGGTTGTTATGCTTACCCCTGCTTCGGCAGCGATATCCTTTAAAGTTACCATTTTCATACTCCCTTATCTTACTCCTAAAAGATTATCCTTTCTAAAGCCTTTTTTCAAGTGTTTTCGGGAAAACTTCCGTTTTAAGACAAGAGGGGGCGTATTTAAGCCCCCTGTGATGTGTGGTTTTAAAGAAGATCAGTTTCCGAGTTCCGAGATGAACTGCTTTATCGGAAGATCACCGGGCTTTCCGGTCTCGGGAGCTGTCATGCCTGCTGTAACATTTGCGGTATCAATTAGAGTGACGGGCTCTGCGAAGCCGATCTCGTCAACATAGATGACACATGCCGCGAAAGCGCGGATATGGAAAGCGTTTGTCATGCCGGGGAAGCCGGAAGCTTCAAGGTCTATAACAAGATCCTGCCATTCGGTCGTGATCTCGGGATGTGTTCCGTCTGCAAGAACGAGGTCAGAGAAGCGTGCCGCATAGAACTTGGCGTCCTCGGGATGCCAGTCCATGATGAGCTTGTTTTCTTCGCCGCCTGCTTCGCCCTTAACGCGGATAACGAGATATTTGCAGTAGGAGATTTCGGGAAGAGCCCACATATCGATGGCTTCACCCCAGTTACCCATCCAGTCTGCGGCATGGGCATAGTAGTCGTCCTCTGTTTCGTAATCTTCGGGATCGTATTTCTTGGGACGGTAATCAAGCTTGATGGCGCCGTCTTCGTTCTTTGCGCGGAGGTTAGCCCAGTTGTCCCACCAGATGTTCACGCCGTTGGGAGAAAGCTCGGGCTTGTTGTTGGGATCGCGGTCGTCAAAGTTATCCCATAAGAATGCGATCTCTGCAGAAGCTGTGTCTCCGATGCCGAGATATTCCTTGATCGGAAGATCGCCGGGTTTTCCTGTTTCGGGAACGGTAAAGCCGCTTATGATGGTCTCTGCGTTTGTTGCATCGATGGGAGCAAGGGGCTCCGAGAATATAAGCTCGTCAAGCCAGATCACGCATTTATCGAATGCGCGGATATGAAGGGCGTTTGTCATGCCCGGGAATCCGGATGCAGCAAGGTCTATAACAAGATCCTGCCATTCTGTTGTGATGTGGGGGTGAGATCCGTCCTTAAGAACGAGATCGGAAAAACGTGCCGCATAGAATCTGCTGTCTTCGGGGTGCCAGTCCATGATGAGGGCTGTCTCTTCACCGCCTGCTTCGCCTTTAATGCGGATCGTTAAATATTTGCAGTAGGATATTCCGTCAAGCGACCACATATCGATCGCTTCACCCCAGTTACCCATCCAGTCTGCGGCGTGTGCAAAATAATCGTCCTGTGATTCATAATCCTCGGGATCATATGCCTTCGGACGGTAATCAAGCTTTACCGCGCCGTCTTCATTCTTTGCGCGGAGGTTAGCCCAGTTGTCCCACCAGATGGATGCGCCGTTGGGAGCTGTATCGGGCTTTGCGTTCGGATCACGGTCATCGAAGTTGTCCCATACAAATGTTGAAGGAGCTTGGGTATCTGCAGTAGTATCGGGGCTTGTGGGAACCTGATCGTCCGGGATCACCACTGCGGCTTCGGTAGGAGCTGTTGTGGGCGCTTTTGTCGGAGCGCTTGTTGCCTGAGGCTGTTCGTTTGCCGTCTGTCCGCATGCAGCGAGGGACAGTGTCATTACTGCCGCAAGGATGAATGCTAATGACTTTTTCATACATTTCCTCCATAGAAATCTTTAAGTTGGATTGATCCGAAAATGGCCGTTTTCGAAATAGGTTTAACGTTAAACCTATCATGGCTGCATTATAACATCGTATTTTTTGGATTGTCAATAGTGCATCGCAATAAAAAAAATAAAAGTATTTTTATTGAAAATTTGCGGTTTTCCCTATTGATTGTCAGGAAAAAGCGTAGTATAATCAATCGATAGGTTTAACGTTAAACCTAACATAAAATGTGGTATTTTAACTTGAGGAGGTATACAATGAACAGAAAGACGGTGATCCTTTGTGTACTGGCGGTTTTATTCACGGCGTTTGCGGCATTTATGTTCCTGTCGCCCGCTGCGCTCCGCATAAAGGCAGACGATAAGGACGTGGAAGGCAAAACGATGCTTAAACTGTATGAAGGTCCGAAGACCATGAAAACTTCAGAAAATGCGAAGATAACGGTTAACGGGCATGAACTGTTCGTATACGATGTAATGGTGAATCACAAGCATATTTGGGACGCGGATACGATACCCTCCGATACTCCGGTCACTTATTTTGATTTTGAAGGAGAAGCGGAAATAAGCATATCGGTCCCGGGACTTACGAAGCCTGTTGAAAGTGCCGTTGTTCTCCCGCAGAGCAGTGGTATAGTTCCCGATGTAAAGGACGGGCTTGTTTCCTTTAAGATCACGGAGCCCGGACAGTATACCGTGGTATTTAACGAAAACGTCAACAAGGCTGCGCACATTTTTGCAAATCCTATGGAAACAGACATTCCGGATCCGGAGGATCCGAATGTGATCTACATAGGACCCGGAGAATGGACATGGGATGCGATAGCTCTGACGGACGGGCAGACACTGTATATTTCCGGCGGAGCGGTGCTTCACTCCGTGATAACCGTGAACAATGCGAAAAATGTAAAGATATGCGGACGCGGAATGATCGACGGGAACGATTATATTGCGTGGAATCAGCCGGGAGCAACGGCGCGTGTTCCCATCGATCTTAACCATGCGAAAGATGTTACGGTCGAAGGCATCTCCATCGTTAATTCCAACTGCTGGAATTTTAACTCCTTCGCATCACAGAGAGTCACGGTCGACAATGTTAAGATCATTTCGGGCAGACAGAACGGCGACGGCTTCACTTTCCAGTCATGCACCGATCACCTTGTGACCAACAGTTTTGCAAGGACATGGGACGATACCCTCGTTGTAAAGAACTACTCCGGCTCATCAAAGGGGATCACGTTTAAAGGCGTGCAGGTATGGACGGATCTCGCGCAGTCTATGGAAATAGGCTACGAAACCGACAAGGGAATGACACTCGACCCGGAGATAAGCAACGTGCTGTTTGAAGACATAACCGTCCTCTACAATTTCCATAAGCCTGTTATCAGCATACATAACAGCGATGATGCTTATGTTCATGACATAACCTACAGGAACATCGTTGTTGAGAACGCTTTTATGGAGGGAGACAACGGAAACAACAAGGAGCTTATCGAGATGTCGCTGGCGAAGTCCGGATGGTCCACGGTAAAAGACGAATACGGCACAGTGGATAACATCCTCATCGACGGGCTTACCGTTATGAACACAAAAGAAGGAAAAGTCCCGGCATCACGTTTTGCGGGACAGGACGGGGAGCATAGGATCACAAATGTAGTAATGAAAAACGTGAATATCCTCGGCAATAAGATCACGGACATTAAAGCGCTGAACGCATCCGTTAACGAGTTTTGCGTCGGCATCACCATAGAGTAGGAGGAGAGCATTATGAAGAAGATAAATATCATTTTGACGGCGGTTATAGTGCTTTCCCTTATCGCAAGCGTTATTGCGCTTTTTATGAAACCGGGCAGAGAGGCGGAGGGCGTTACGATAGTAAAGGCGCCGGAGCAGACAAAGGCGGAAAGACCGTCCTGCTTTCCGGATCCGGAAGCAAATTACATAAAGCTTCCGGAAACTGCTGATCTTGCGGCAGGAAAGAAGATCATATCCGGCGAGCATACGGATGTTTATGCGCCTGAAAACGTTAACGACGGAAAGACGGACACTTACTGGGAAAGTAAAGGCTTCCCGGCCGAAATGACGATAGACCTTGGCGAAAGCTGCAAGATCTCCACGGTGGCGGTAAGGCTGAATCCTTCCGCGGTGTGGGAAGCACGCACCCAGGAGATACAGGTACTTATCAGCACCGACGGAGAGACTTTTAAAGAAATATCCCCGGCCTCGCGCTACAACTTCGATCCTGCGACCGGAAACCGCATACGAATAGACTTTGAGAAAACCGATGCGCGGTTTGTAAGAGTAGTGTTCACGCTTAACTCCTCCTCCCGCACCGGAGGCGCACAGGCGGCTGAGATAGAGGTATACGAGTAGATGATACAAAAGAGCTTTGCTGTAGCTAGAGCAAGGCTCCTTTTTTTTGCGGTAACGGGGAGGCGGTTTACATGACAAATAAATTAGTTTTTATGCTTGTTTCTTTGGGACTTCGGGGGTAAAATTAAGGCGTATGACTTATTATTCAATAAGGAGAGACAAATATGGCTAAATGGCTTGACAATGCGGTTTTCTATGAGATCTATCCCCAGAGTTTCAATGATACCAACGGCGACGGTATCGGCGATTTCAACGGCATCACTGAAAAACTCGATTACATCCTTTCCCTCGGATGTAACGCGATCTGGATGAATCCCTGTTTTGACTCGCCTTTTAAAGATGCGGGTTACGACGTAAGAGACTATAAAAAGGTTGCGGAGCGCTACGGCACCGAGAAAGATCTTGTCCGTCTTTTTAAAGAAGCTCACAAACGTAAGATGCATGTTATACTTGACCTTGTTCCGGGACACACATCCGAAGAGCATGAATGGTTTAAGCAGAGTAAAAAAGCTGAAGCAAATGAGTATTCAGACAGATATATATGGACAAGCTGGTGGCTTGAAGGAGGCGACGGCCTTAATTTCGTAGCCGGTGAAGCAGAGCGTGACGGTGCGTATATCCTCAATTTCTTTAAGTGTCAGCCCGCGCTCAACTATGGTTTTCTTCATCCCGACAAGCCTTGGCAGAAGTCAATGTACGATCCCGCATGTCTTGCAACGAGAGAAGCCATCTATGACATAATCTGCTTCTGGCTTGACAAGGGCTGCGACGGCTTCAGGGTAGATATGGCCGATTCCCTCGTTAAGAAGGATGATGATAATAAGTCCGGAACGACTGCTATCTGGCAGGATATACTGGGCCGTGTTCACAAGAAATATCCCGAGAGCGCCTTCGTATCCGAGTGGGGAAGACCCTCCGCATCACTTAATGCGGGCTTCGACATGGATTTCCTGCTTGACTGGGGCGGAAACGGCTACAACTCACTTGTAAGAGATTACGAGATACATAACGACGGTACTGATAACAGCTATTTTAAGCGCACCGGAAAAGGTACTTGCGATCATTTCATTGACGAATACATGCGTCTATACAACGAAACAAACGGCAAGGGAAGGATATCCCTCATCACCGGAAACCATGACACGAGAAGGCTTAAAAAGGGCCTTTCCGATGAAGAGATAAAGATCTTCTATGCCTTCATCTTTACGATGCCCGGAGCTCCTTTCATGTATTACGGCGACGAGATAGGAATGCGCTATCTTGATATTCCCACAAAGGAAGGCGGATATACAAGGACCGGCACGAGAACACCCATGCAGTGGACAGCGGGAAAGAATGCGGGATTTTCAAGCGGATCCGAAAAAAATCTTTATCTTCCCATCGACAAGGAAATGTACAAGCAGCTTAATGTTGAGACCGAAGAGAAAGACCCGGATTCAGTTCTCAACACATTCAGAAAGATCACATCCTTAAGGCTCTCGGAAAAAGACCTTATCGATAACGGAAATCTTGAGATACTCTCCCGGAAACCGCTTGTTTACAGGAGAGGCAAGATGATAATGGCTGTTAATCCGAAGGCAGAGACCGAAGAGTTTGAACTTCCGGAAAAGAAATATGAAGTTAAGCTCTCACTCGGAAAGGCGTCAGTAAAGAAAGACACCCTTGTTCTTCGCGGCGGAAGCTTTATAGCCGTAAAAGAGGTTTAAGAAGAATGACTGAAGCGATAAAGATTGGGGAGATCGATATCTCCCGTTCTCACGGGGGCAAATGCCTCCTCGGAGACCTTAACTCGGACGGCAGGATGGAGCTCGTCGTTGTTCAGGCGGACAGCGAGATAGACGACAGATATGTGCCCCACAGCATAAAATGCGTTACTGCTTATGACCTTAAAGGAAATATGCTCTGGCAGAGAGGAGAAAGCCCGGATAAACCCGGAAACTTCGGATCCGATTTCCCTGCTCAGGTCTATGACATAGACGGAGACGGAAAGCTTGAAGTGCTCTGCGTTATGGAAGGCAGATTCCTTGTTCTTGACGGCATGACGGGAGAGATAAAAAAAGAGCATGCTCTCCCCGACGAAGAAGCCCATGACTGCATAATCATCGCAAACTTAAGAGGTCTTGACAGAGCTTCCGACATCATCTTAAAGAACAGATATTTTAAGATGTGGGCACTCGACTCTGATTTTAATCTTCTTTGGGAGCATTCCGGTAACATCGGACATTTCCCCTGGGTATACGACATAAATAACGATGGCTTCGACGAAGTCATGGCGGGCTACGATATGCTGGATCACAACGGTAATATCATGTGGTCATGCAAAGATCTTGAAGATCATGCGGACTGCCTTTGGACCGGCGATGTTAACGGTGACGGAAAGAAAGAGATCGTGGTGGGCGGAAGTGTGACATGCCTTTACGATGCCGAAGGAAATGAGCTTTGGCGTTATGACGGCTCCATAGAGTCGCAGCATGTGGCTCTCGGACATTTCCTTCCCGAACAGCCCGGACTTCAGGTTGCGGGCCTTGACAGGATAAGACGCGGAGACGGATACAAGGGCCAGTGGGACGGAAAGGACGGCATGTTCATGCTTTCTTCCGAAGGAAAGGAGCTCTGGAAGGAAGACAGGAAGACAAAGGGCTGGCTCACAATAGTGGATTCCATGTCAAACTGGAACGGTGAAGGAAAGGACCACATCCTCGCATACCGCCGGGGCGGCGGAGTCATGCCGGGATTGTATTCCGGAAACGGAGATATGGCTGTTCTTTTCCCCGAAGACGGATATGTGATACACGCCGACCTTTTCGGAAGAGGAAAAGAAGACGTTATCGTTTACTCTTTTGACCGCGCCTCCATCTTCTCCGGCACACCTTACGACCTGAATGAAAAAACTTCGGGAAAACAGCTTGAACAGGTAAGACGGCTTTATTCATCTACACTTTATCCCGGTGGGGACAGATAAAGGAGAAACGTGAAAGTATTTGCTTTTGGAATGAAATTTTGGAAAAAGTATCTGCCGGCTTCCATATTTGCTGAGCTCATCAGCTTTATGGTGCTGACGGCAGACCTTTTTATGCCTCAGTTTTCCGAGATGCTGATCGATTACTGTATCGACGATAATACCCCCGATACGAGCGGCATGTTCGGATTCCTTCTTACGGGAAGGTTCGGCGAGGTAAGGTCATTCAAATTGTTTATCACCATTGCCTCTACGCTGCTATTGCTCCTTTTGTTCAGATGCACCCTTGTTTACATCAGGAACGTCATGCAGGAGCATCAGGGACTTGCATTGGAGAACGACCTTAAGTTCGCCACCTTCGACAAATTTCTTAAAATGGATTCGGCGAAGATATCAGCCTACAACACGGGTGAGCTTTTGCAGATCATGTCCGGCGACACCATAATGTTCAAGGTCATGTTCTCAAGAATGATCCCTTATATGGTGGACGGCGTGTTCTATCTCGTAGTCGCCGTTTATTTCCTTTGGAACATCCATCCCAACCTTCTCTGGATACCGGTGATCCTCGCTCCCGTGTTCACTGTGGAACTTCTCAGGTTCAGGGCCAAGGCCAAGGAAAAATATAAGGCCATACGAGCAAACAACTCCAGGATGAGCTTAAAAGTCCAGGAAAATGTTGAAGCGGTTCGCCTTGTAAGGTCTTTTACCAACGAAGAGCTTGAAGAGCAGAAGTTTAATGCCGTAAACGAAGATCTTAAGAAATCACACATCGATCAGATCATGCTTTCCACAAAGTTCAACGTTATCTTCGGCATAATAAAGCAGACCGCATACATCGGAAGCATTGCGGTGGCGGCGGTTCTCTGCATTCAGGGAAAGCTTATGGTTGGCTATCTTGTGGCATGCACAAACTACGTGCTTAAGATAATGGATTTCCTGTCACTCATCAACAACAACCTTTTCCAGATGCAGCAGCAGCTTGTGTCGGGTGAAAAGATGATGGAATTTTTCGACAATCCCATCGACATATCCGACGGCCCCGTGGCAATTAAGCCGCCGATGGAGCCGGTTGACATAAAGGTGGATCATGTATCTCTCAATATCGAAGGAACAAAGGTATTAAAGGATATATCAATAGACATACCCAAGGGCAAGAAGCTGGGCGTTGTCGGTGGTACCGGCTGCGGAAAGAGCGTGCTGCTGGAAAGCCTGGCAAGGATCAGGGATGTGAGCGAAGGCACCATCACCCTCAACGGCATAAACATCACGGAATACGATCTCGAATCCTTAAGAAACCAGTTTGCATACGTGTTCCAGGATGTTTTTCTGTTCTCGGACACGATCAATTCAAACATAGCTTATTCGGAACCTTTCGTTAACCAGCAGGTAATAGTGAATGCGGCGCGTCATGCCCAGGCCCACGGATTCATAACAAACCTTCCCGAAAACTACATGACTGTGGTGGGAGAAAAGGGCATCGGCATTTCCGGCGGACAGAAGCAGCGTGTTGCCATAGCCCGCGCCCTTCTTAAAGATGCTCCCGTACTCATCCTCGACGATTCAACAAGCGCTCTTGATGTTAAGACGGAACGAAAGCTTTTGCAGGAAGTAAAAGAGACCTGCCAGGGAAAGACCGTCATCATATCCGCCCACAGACTGTCAAGCGTTGTGGGATGTGACGAGATAGTATACATGAAAGACGGCGAGATCGTGGAACGGGGAACCTTCGACGAACTCATGAAACTAAACGGCTATTTCGCAAATGTTTACCGTATACAGGAAAACCAGAAACGGGAAGCCTTCGGCAATGATATCGATAAAGAGGAGGTGATGTGACATGGCAAAAAGAAACACCTTCTCAGAGGACGAACAGGTTAAGACTCGTGCCGACATGGCGCAGTTCAAAAAGGTCCTTAAATACATATATCCCTACAGATCCTCAATTTTCATAAGCATCGTCCTGATGCTGGCGGTATCGGGAACAAGCATGGTATCGCCGCTGCTTTTAAAGCGCATCATAAACGATGTTGTAAAAAATGAGGATTACAAAGAACTCATCCTTGTGATAACGGGTATGGCTGTCCTCGCACTGATGGAGATATTTATGACTTTCTTCCAGCAGCGCATAATGGGAAAAGTCGGTCATAATGCCATTTCCAAGATCAGGCAGGAAGTATTTTATAAGCTTCAGAAGCTTCCTTTTGATTTCTTCGATTCAAGACCGGACGGAAAGATCGTTGTCCGTGTCACCGACTACATCGATGATCTGGCAAACTTTTTCACAAACCAGCTCATACAGCTTTTCATCTATATCGTTAAGCTGGTCATGGCGCTTGTGTTTATGCTGGTCATAAGCCCTTATCTCACAGCTGTTGTAGTCTTTGCCGTAGTGCCCATGATGGCCTGCATCATGAAACTCAGAAAGACGGTAAGACAGTATTTCCAGGTGCTCAGAGCCAAGAATGCAAACCGTACCGCTTTTCTTGTGGAATCCATAATGGGTGAGAAGATCATCAGGAATTTCAACCGTACCGAGGACAGCAAGAAAACATACAGAGACCTTCAGGCACAGTGCATAAAGGCGTGGCTTAAGATCGTAAGACTTAACGAACTTAACACCCCTATAGTCATGCTGTTCTGGAACATCGGAATGGTAACGCTCTACGGCATCGCAATGATCCTTATAAAGAACGGTGACCTGAATATGACCGCAGGTACAGTGGTAGTGTTCACAAGCTATATGAGCCTGTTCTCAGGACCGCTCACACAGATCGCACAGATAATCCAGCAGCTTGCCCAGACAGGTTCAAACCTCGAGCGCGTCCTTGATACTCTCGAATATCCGGTCTCCATTGAGGACAGCAACGATTCCTACGTGCTTAAGAATACAAAGGGTAAGGTTGATTTCGATCATGTTTACTTTGAGTATGAGGAAAATACGCCTGTACTTAAGGACTTTGACCTTCATGTCAAACCCGGAGAGACTATCGCTCTCGTAGGCCCCACAGGAGCCGGAAAGAGCACGGTGATAAACCTTCTTACAAGATTCTATGACGTACAGCAGGGCGCCGTTAAGATCGACGGCATAGACGTAAGGCACATAACGCTTGAGTCACTCAGACGGGAAGTGGGAGTGCTCATGCAGGATCCCTTTATATTTAAAGGGACCATAATGGAAAACATCCGCTACGGCCGCCCCTCCGCAACCGATAAGGAGTGCATTGAAGCCGCTAAACTCATACATGCCCATGAGCATATCATGAACCTTAAGGATGATTATGATCATGTTCTCGAGGAACGCGGTCAGGGACTTTCGGCCGGACAAAAGCAGCTCATAAGCTTTGCGAGGATCGTGCTTAAGAACCCTTCCGTTATCATACTTGATGAGGCAACGAGCTCCATCGATACGGAAACCGAGGGCCTTATCCAGGATGCGCTTAAGATACTGTTAAAGAGCAAAACATCCTTTGTTGTCGCACACCGTCTCTCCACAGTCAGAAACGCCGACAGGATACTGTTCATCTCAAACTATGGTATCGCAGAGAGCGGAAATCATGAGGAACTGATGGCAAAGAACGGCTTGTATGCTGCCCTTAACAGAGCGGGCTTGGCCGAGGAATAGAAGGAGATAACAGATCATGGATATAATGGAATTATTGAAAGAGCGAAGGACTTACAGACGTTTTGAGCAGACTCCGGTGCCGGAGGATGTGAAAGACGATATCATCGAAGCCGCCAGGATCGCTAACTGCGGTGGAAACCGTCAGGCATTAAAGTATGTGGTGATCGACAAGGCTGATGATGTAAAGCAGGTAAACAGCCTCGTTAAGTGGGCCGCATACCTGCCCAAGGAAGAAGGCACTCCAAAAGAAAACGAAACACCCACATTGTTCGTGGGTGTTCTGGTAGACAGACATATTGCTGAAAATGCGGATACCGATGCGGGTATCGCCATCGGAAGCATGACTGCGGCGGCCATTGCCAAAAATGTGGGAAGCTGCATAATGGGAGCCATCGACAGAACGGAGATCATGAAGTATCTTAACTTAAGCGAGGATGATTATAAACTTCATTCCGTGATAGCGTTTGGATATCCTATGCACAAGAGTCATATCGTTTCCGTGAAAGACGGAAATATCAAATATTATCTTGATGAGAACAGGGATTTTTGTGTTCCGAAGCGCAGTACAAAAGAGATCCTTGTAAAATTCTGAGATATAAGTTAATACCTTACACTCAGACGGCACTTATTCCTCTTCGAGCGGTAGAGCTGCTCATCTGCAAGTTCTATGAGCTTGAAGGGGGATGTACCGCCCTTTCCGGTCACTATGCCGAAGGATATGTTGAGGTTAAGCTTTTTGATGCCTTCATCGGTTGTATTTTCAAGCTCTGCGAGCATGTCCTCGCAGTCTTTTTTTACGATATCGACGGATACGTTCTTGTAGATCATGCAGAATTCGTCACCGCCGTACCTGAAGGCAAGTCCTTCACGGCAGAGATCGCGGATTATCGTTCCGATTTTTGTAAGAGCGGAGTCGCCGAGAACATGACCAAAAGTATCGTTTATGTTCTTGAAACCGTCGATGTCGGCCATAACTACGGCATAGAGATTGTTCGAATCTGTGTCCTCGATCATCTCGGAACAGCAGAGATTGAGAGCGTGTCTGTTGTAAAGACCTGTAAGAGCGTCTGTTCTTGCCTCGTTCTGGAGCATCTTTCTTTCCTGCTCCTGCTTGATGGTGAGCTCAAGCCTTTCGTTTTCGTATTTCAGGACTTTTGCACATACGGTAAAGATGCAGGCCATTACAACGAGTGACAGGAAGAAATTGATGAGAGTGTTCGGGTCTTCCAACGGAGATAATGTATCCGAATCGTATTTTATAAAGAGCCTGCTCAAAATGTCGGAAGCCACACAGAACCATGTCAATATATTTGTAAGCCTGGTGTCACCATATATGACGGAAACGATCACGGGGATCGCCATTACAAGCATCATAACCGGAAAATATGAGTGCACTATGGACACTATGAGGCATGAGCAAGCAAGTCCGAAGGAGAGCATGAGTGCCTTCTGATCCGGTAAGATCCGTTTTGACCTTACGACAAAAAACTGGACGGCAAGAAGCACAAGGTTGGTACCGGAAGGAACAATGAGGTATTTGAGAGCGTATATACCTGCTTCTATCGTGCCTAACGTTACCGTGTCACTAGTGAACTCGGTCAGGAATATGATAAGCTCTGCCACAAATACAAGGATCACGGAAAAAACATTTATGGTAAAATGAGATTTGAGCCATTTTTCTTTTAACTGCGAATAATCGTGTTCCGGTCGTTTTTTTATGGTAAGCATGAGATACCTCGGTATTGAAAATAGTTTCCTGCTGTATTATAATCGCTCAGCAAAACATTTGCGGATATTATAGCATATTGTGTATTTTTTTAAACCCCCTAAATTTAAGGAGAAATAAATGGATAAGATATTTACCGACGGAATACTCTTTGACATGGACGGGACCATATGGGACAACACACCGCTGTTTGCTGCATCATGGCAGAGGGCATGTGCGGATTCCGGGTTTGATGTTCCTTTTACCGCAGATACATTAAAGGGACTGTTTGGGAAGACCATGACCGATATAGCGGATGCCTGCATTCCTGCCGATGATCCCGAAGTACGATACAAGGCTCTTAAACTCTGCGAAGAATACGAGATGAAGGATCTTGAAAAAGACGGCAGGGACACGACATATCCGGGACTTAAGGAAACCGTCATAAGCCTCTCAAAAAGGATACCGCTGTTCATAGTGAGCAACTGCCAGTCCGGCTATATAGAGACTTTCCTCAGGAAGAGCGGTCTTACACCCTATTTTAAGGACTTTATATGCTATGGTGACAACGGCCTCATTAAAGCCGATAACATCAGGGTGATCGCCGACAGACATTCTCTTAAAAAACCCGTATATCTCGGCGATATCCAGGGAGATCTGGATGCGTGCATAAAGGCTGAGGTGGGCTTTATATGGGCTTCATACGGATACGGGAAGAAGGTCGACAGTTACCTTGCCAAGATCTCGGACATCACGGAACTTGATAAAATATGTGAAATGTATAAGGAAAACAGATAATGAAGAAAAGAAAGATCGCTTTTTGGCTCATACTTATGATGCTGCTTTCGGGCTGCGGAAACGCGGAATCTGCGGGCACAAATAATGCCGCACCCACAGAGGAACCCAAGGTAATTTACGTTACAGCCACTCCTACCACGAAGGTATTCAATATGCCCCACGTTACCGATACACCCACACCGACACCCACATATACGCCTACACCGACGCCCACGAGAGTCACAACACCGACTCCGGAAGGCTCAAAATGGGTAGGAACATGGGGCTCTGCCCAGCTCACGCCCGGGGACGATACAAAGCCGCCCGCACCGGGACTTGCAGGAAATACATACCGTCAGACCGTACGCATATCCATCAGCGGTGATGTGCTGCAATTCACTTTCTCCAACACCTTCGGAAAGACAGAGCTTGAACTGGACAGCGTTCATATAGCAAAATCCGTGAACGGCAAGGATTCACTGATAGATCCCGCAACGTCTGTTGTCCTCACCTTTAACGGCAGTGAAAAGGCGGTCATCCCGGAGGGTGAGACCATCACCTCGGATCCCATAAGCTTTAAGGCCGACGCTTTGAGTTACATTTCCGTAACCACATGTTTTGGCAAGGTTCCCGAAACCATAACGAGCCATACCGCGTCAAGATCTTTGAATTTCCTTGTTTCCGGAAACCATGTGGACGACGCTGAGCTTACACAGGCAAAGACAGCTACAAGCTGGTACTTCCTGTCTGAAGTCGATGTTTTCACTTACGATGAAAGATGCGCCGTTGTCTGCTTCGGAGACTCCATAACCGATGGATACGGCGTTGAAACAGGATCCTACGGAAGATGGACGGATGTGCTGGCGGAAAGGCTTCAAAGCGATGCAAGGACCGAAAATACAGGTGTCTTAAATTCGGGTATCGGTGGAAACTCCATATACGGAGGAAACGGACAGCCGGGAAGAGTGCGTTTTGACAGGGATGTTCTTGAAAGATATGGCGCAAAGTATCTTATCATCTTTATCGGAACCAATGATATAGGCTATGCCCCGAATGTATCGGCAGCGGATTCGGTGATAAGCGGACTTAAGGAGCTCGTAGACAGGGGACATGAGGCCGGACTTACCGTATATCTCGCCACCGTGACTCCTTTCTATAAGCACAGCTATTACACTGAAATTCATGAACAGGTAAGAGAAAAGGTAAACGAATGGATCAGGTCCGGAGCGTCGGGAGCGGAAGCGGTCATAGACTTTGACGCACTGCTCAGGGATGAGAACGAACCGAAGATGATGAAGGCAGAATATGCGAACGATTACCTTCATCCCAATATGAACGGATACCGTGCCCTCGGAGAAGGCGTGGATCTCGAACTGTTTTTAAGATGAATAAAAGGCTTCTTTCCGGTTATCTTGGAAAGAAGCCTTTTTGATGTAAGTCTTAATTTTGTTAGTGATAAAGCTTTTTCAGGTCTTTAAGCGCGTTTGTAAGTGTTTCATAGTGACCGTACGCTTCGTCAAAGTATCTCATGGCAAGTGCGCGGTCGTTATTCTTTGCGGCATTGAAGCACTTTACGCTTGAAGCGTGAAGATCCCTGTGGGCGCCGTTCACGCGTTTAAAGGCATCGCTTCCCGTTATGCGGGGGTCTTTAGCGGAGTTCAGCCATTTGCCGAGTTTGCAGCCATCGGGGTTGTTAACCTGCTCAAGCTTTAAGGTTTCAAAACCTATAAGGTTATTGTACTGGCGCCATGTGAAGATGAGGTGGTCGGTGATAAATACATCGAGCCATTCCATGGTGGAAAGTGAAGCCCTGTCTCTCGCGAGATTGCTTCTTACGCTGTCGACTCCGCGGCTGATCTTGTACAGGTGGCTTCCTGTGGAGAAACACTGGTCGGAGAGCTTTTTGTAATTATCCGACAGGTAGCCTACGGAATCCATGAATTTACCCGCAAGGGTATGCTGGGTGTTGACTTCGTTTGTAATAAGACTTATCTGCCTGTCGATCTCGGTGATATTGCGGCTCATTGTCTCTATGTCCGAAACGGAGGAGAGCATCTTGGTGTTTCCCGAGGCAAGTTTGTCTGTTGCATCGTTTATTGATGAAAACATCTCTTCAAGACTTTCCTGAAGGCCGGATACGTAGGTCACAACATCTGTGGCGGACTTTGAAGTATTTTGGGCAAGCTGCTGCATCTGTACCGCAACGACAGCAAAGCTTGCGCCGGCGGCCCCGGCTCTTGCCGCTTCGATGGAAGCGTTCAAAGCAAGGAGCGAACTCTTGTTTGCTATCTGTTTAACAACATCGACGATCTGGGTGATCTGCCCGAGTTTGTCTTTAACTTCCTGTATTTTTTCCGTAACATCGGAAATCGTGGTATTTGCCGCATTTACTTCGGCTGCGCTTTCTTTTAACGCAAGAACGCTGCCCTTTGACAGCTCGGATGAAGAACCGGCGCTCTTACTTATGTCATTTGCGAATCCGAGAACATTTTCCACCGAACCTCTCAGTGCTTCGGCAGACTCGTTCATGTCGCTTATGGACGCGGATTGAGCTTCAACCTGCTCTATCATGTCTTTGACGCATGAACTGTCGCCTATGTCGTTCATCGCGGTGTTCAGCTTCATCACATAGGGATTGTTTCCGGCTTTCATTGAGTCGATAAGGCGGTTCAGCTTTTCGCAGACCGTTTTGTCGTTGAAAGAGGATGCATCGGCACTTGCGATCTTTCCCGAAGAGATGGCATCAATGGCTGAAAGAAGTTGTGCGAGGTCTTGTGAAGCGGTGTCATTGATCATAGTTTTTTTCCCAAACATTATGTAAACCCTCCTAATAGATGAAATATTAGCATTAAATGTTAAAGAACACAAGATTTTTCATGCTTTTGGGCACTATTCACAATATCACCGGTGTTGACATTTACCGGGTTAGGGTTTAAAGTATATTGTGATTAATTATGCTCAAGATATTATCAATTAGGAGATTTTTATGTCCGGGATGCGTTCTTTCAGATCAAAGTTCAGGCTTCCGATCGATCACAGTTTTGACGGAAGTGTCGAGAAGAAGCATCATCACGTTATCGAGATAGCTGTTGAATACCACGGCAACGATGCGGAAGAGGATTTCAAGATAATAAATAAAGCAGAACAGATCATCGGAGACATTCTCAACGGTTACAGGAATGTTTTCTTAAATGAGATGCCTGAATTCGAAAACAACACCACCATAGAGAATGTCGGCGAAGTATTGTATAAAAAGATAGATCCGGCTTTTGGGGAGAAAGACCTTAAGATAAACAGACTGGAGATAAGCGAGAATCCTTTAAGAGTCTATGCGATCGTAAAGGAGTGGAACTCTTTCAGATGAGAAATTTCGGAAAAAAAGCAATATTGTTGACCTTTGTATTACTGGCTGTCTCGGTAATACCCGGTTTTGATGCAAAAGCGGCCGGAAGGGCCATAACCGTTGACGGAGACGCATCGGACTGGGAGGATATCAGAACGATCGACGGAAAAGACGATGTGGGATCATGGCGCGCAGCATATGATGATTCCCACATTTATCTGCTCTATGAAGGAACAAGTTCATCCGAGTGGGACTATAATTATTCCGGCACATCACACTTTTTCACCATATCCGGGACCAACGGAAAGAGTAGCAGATATTGCGCCGTATACAACTGGAACGGCACGTCTTCGGTAAAGGATGAGATCTACCGGGATGTGCAAGACAGTTCTTGCGTAATATATAACGGCGCTCATCTGAGTAATCCCGGACCCTATGTTGTGGAAATGTCAATAAACAGAGCTAAGTTCGGTGATACTTTCTATATCGGATTCAGTGACGGAAGCATCTCATCTGCCGATATGACCGACTTAAGGATCGTGGATGCGGTAGTCGAGCCCCCTGTTGCGGAATATAACGGCATCGTTATTGACGGCTATTTCAGGGACTGGGACGCTGTTGCAAAGCAATCGGCTTATTGCCCGAACTTACTTCATCCCGACTGCATTTCACAGATCGCTTCCGTATGGGACGGTGAATGGCTATATATTTATATTCATGAGGGAGAGGGCAGAGCTTCTCTGGCCGGATCCCATTCCAACGGCAAGTTCTGCATTTCCTCGGATCTCGGGTTTACACTGGGCATACAGCTCACATCAAAAGGCGAAGTGCTTGGCGTTGACGGCGCACGTGCAGCTTACGTCGGAGACAGGTGGGAGATCGCGATACCCTCTTCGGAACTTCCCAACTACAGAGAATCCCTGAATTTCGGCTATACTCTCGGAGAAACACTTCTCACAGGTATCATGAACCTTCAGGGAAACGAAAAAGAAGATACCTTTGACGGCATAGTTGTTGACGGTTACTACGAGGACTGGAATGATTATCCTCATTCCGTTATCGATTATTCCACTGCCGGAGGGTCTTACACCGAGCCTGATGGTATCGGTGCCCTCTACAGCGACGGAGACAAGCTTTACGGACATGTCATAGTAAAAGGACCCGTTACAAGATTGCAGGCCGGAGCCGAATTTGCTTATGGTGTAACGATAGCGGCCAACGAAAAGATCAACGGCAGAGACTTCGTGGATTATTTCTCCTGGAGAGTTGTCACTACCGATCAAAACGGAAATATAAACTGGATTCCCGCTACAACGCACGTTGCTCCCGGGACATATGAGTATTACCTTATGTCACTGTCTGCATGGCATACATCTACTAATATCAATAAGACTAACGAATATGACAGATGCTACGGCAAGATGATAATGACCATTGGTTTGGACGGAAAGGACGAGATGGAATATTATCTCGATCTTTCGGAACTTGCCAAATATTTTGACTGCGATCCGACAGATTTTAAATTTATGGCTGCCCAGTATCTGGGTGTAGGCGAAGAATGGGTATATACCGCAGGAACCTCTTCCGCACCTTTTGTAGGTGTGGCCGTAAGTGTTGCGTCGGTTCTTGCAACAATGTTTTTTGTGAATAGGAAAAGAAGAAGCTGACCATGTCTAAGAAAGCTGCAAATATAATATGGTGTATTTTTTCGTGCGCAGTTTTTGCAGGTGTTTCAGCAGTTATAGCTTTTTTGGTATCCAATTCCGGAGTGTATCCTTCGGGCTCCGACGTGATGTACCACATATACCGCGGAGAGTTTTTGTATAAGAATCTTTGCAGGGGGAATCTATATCCCCTTTTTGATCCCTCCTGGTACAACGGAGTAGAGATCATGAGATACTGGGCGCCTTTATGCGCCTTTACTTATGCCGGCTGCGAAGCGGTTGCAAATGTGTTTCACTTTGCCCCTTTCACAGCGTATCTTTACTTTGCGGGTTTTGTCTTTTTTTCGGGAGCATGCATTTGGCTTTACATCGGATTAAAAGAAGACAGACCGTTTTTCGGGATGCTTTTTGGTATTTTGTGGTTTTTCATGCCGTCAAACCTGTATGTGTTCTTCGGCGAAGGAAACCTTGCGCGAAGTCTTGCGGCAGTTTTTCTTCCCCTGCTTGCATATTCCGCTTACAGCTTTCTGAACACAAGGAAGATACGGTTTCTTGTAAGCGTCACCGCGTCTTTTACCCTGATCGTCCTTTGCCACCTTGGTTATGCTGTGATGGTACTTGCCACACTTCTGGTGGCTCTTCTTATCGACATGGTGATAAACCTCAGGTTTCTTGATGATATGAGAATAGTGGGCGCTGCGGTGCTCGGCATTCCTGTTACCGGGTTCTGGCTTGTCCCTTATTTCATGGGGAACGTTCAGTCAGTACACGGATCTGAAGTTATGGAGGGCTTTTTTCAGAATATCCTCATATCGCTTAATCCCCTTTACAGATATGAGTCTGAAAATTATACATACTATTTCGGCCTTTCCCTGGCTCTTTTGGCGCTGTTTGGTATCTTTTTCGGATACAGAAAGACCTTTCCCGGATTCCTTACGGGAATTATAGTTCTTTTTCTTTCAACCCGGACAATGATGAAGATCATCAGGATCCTTCCGGGAAGCGAGAATTTTTGGATGCTCAGGTTCTTTCCTATAGCGGCATGCTTTATCCTGATCTCATTCTTTCTATGGAAGCAGCTTAAAAGATCATATATTATCTTGTTCATGATCATGCTTACTGCCGACGTTATTCCTTCATTGCCGTTAATATACAAGGGACTGAATGGTATTACCGCAGAACAACGCTTGGACATTGACGATGAGGAATATTTGATAAAACAGGCAGGGGCGGAGACAGATCAACGGTTTGCGCTTATCGATGAGAGTGTGTTGGAGTCTTTGGGCGCCTATCTTGCAAGTTCATGGAGGGATGAGCATAATGCAGTCTTTGGTGCAGGCTGGGAAGCTGCCGAGACCGCAGCAAACATTTCCCAGCTTAATCGTGCACTTGCCGAGGGATCGTATCTATACATGTTTGATCGTCTTGTGGAACTCGGAGCGGATACAGTAGTTGTTAAGCTTTCAAGATTAAATGAAGACAGAGGGATCACATTCCTTGAAGGAGCTGCAGAACGCCTGGGTTACGTTTGCCTTGAAGAAAACGAGGATTACAGGTTGTATAAACTTTCCGGTGTTCAGGAAAATTTTGGGGTAAAAAGCAAATATACCGCTATAGGCATCGGTTCCGGGGCTGCGACAATGTCAAGGCAGTTTCCTTGCGTGAAGGAAACTTCTTCGACAAATCTTAACGATTATACCTTTGATGAACTGAAAGACTATAAAGTGGTCTATATCTCCGGCTTTACGTACAACGACAGGGATAAGGCGGAACAACTCTGCATCGACTTAAGCAATGCCGGAGTGAGGATCGTGATAGATGCGGATGGTATACCCGAAGACCGAGCTGCTCACAACAAGAGTTTTCTTGGTGTGGTTTGCAACAGTATCCAGTTTTCACAAGGTTATCCGCTGCTTGATACGGTCATCGGAGAGCTTGATACCGACCTTTTCCCGGTGGAGCACAGACAGTGGCGTACAGTTTACATGGACGGTCTTGATAAGGTGTGGGGATCTGTCCGCGATGCAAATTATTCCATTCCTTTTTTCGGCACTGTGAAGAACGAAAACATTGTCTTTATAGGACTTAACCTCACTTATTATCTCAGCATCACAAGAGACAGGGGCGTCGAAAAGCTGCTGTCAAGGGCGCTTGATCTTCCCTCTGACGAGATACCCGAGAGACAGATCATTCCTCTTGATGTGATGTATTTTGATGACCATATAAGGATTTCATCACCCGAAGACATGGTAAATACTACCATATCCTACCATTCGATGTTTTCATCAAACAGCCGTATTGACGAAGACAACAATCTGCTGGTGGTAAACAAAGGTGTCACGATAGTTGATTATGTCTGGGAAGGCATTTACGCAGGCGTGATCGTTACAAATGTCAGTCTTGTGCTTCTTGCAATATATTACGTGATAGAAAGAAACGCGATCATTAAAGGGAAAAAGAAGGAGATCATCACGGAAACGACATGATAGGTTATATTGTCGGCGGAGTGGCAATCATTTTATGGCTGTTCGTGCTCCGTATTTTCAGAAAAACGAATCTTCGCTTTTGGCGTTACACAGTCGGATCTGCCGGGGTCTTTATCATCGGACTTGTAGTTTTTATGCCGCTGCTTACCGAGCCTTTGGCAAGGATCGTTGCGCTTATGGCATCTGTGCCGGGAAAGGTCACGTCCTTTTATTCCGCATACTATAAATACAGTTCCATAATGATCGCATCATCGGACGGCGCGATCTCCCTCACAATAGATTTCGAATGCTCCGGAATCATCGAGATACTGGCTTTCGTTGCGCTTCTGGCGTTTTTCTCGGTTTATAGCGTATGGGAAAGAATATGGGTCGGCATATCCGGAGTTCTGTATATCATTTTGGCAAATGCTTTCCGAATAGTTGTTATCGCGATGATCATACATTTCGGCGGTATAGATAAATATTATGTCGCACATACTTATGTGGGAAGAATAGTGTTCTACGGACTTTCCGTTGTCCTGTATTTTTATACCTTTACAAGACCTCAGATAACACATCAACGTGTGGGTACCTTTAAATATGACGCTGATTAACAGGTTTGTAAATTCAATACTGTTTTGGTCCGCGTGGATAATAATCCCGCTCATCATGGAGATACTGCCCTCATTTTTAAGCAATGTGGCTTTGTTTTATAAACTCCTGTTTCCGAAGAAATATAAAACTCCCGCGCTCTGGCCCGAGATAACGCTGATAATCCCGGTGTATAATTCCGAAAACACTTTGGAAAACTGTATCAGATCCATAAATGACTGCACTTACCCAAATGATAAGATAAAGATCTATTTCGTAAACAACAACGGAAAAGATGATTCCTTCGGAGTATATACGAGATGCCAGAATATGTTTCCGGATCTCATGATGCAGTGGCTTAACTCCAAGCAGGGTAAATCAAGGGCCCTGAACCTTGCACTTTTCAATTCCGACGGCAAATATATCGTCCATGTGGATTCCGACGGACAGTTTGAAAAAAAGGCATTGGAGAATCTTGTCAAGAAGTTTGAAGGCGATGAACATGTGGACTGCATGACGGGAGTTATCCTTACAGAGCCCCGTCTTATCGAGGAATACAGAGGGATACTTCCGAGGATGCTCAGAAAAGCGGAGTTTATGGAATACGCCCAGGCCTTTCTTGCGGGACGTAACGCCGCCGAAATGACGAACTCCATTTACACTCTTTCCGGCGCATTTTCCGCATTCCGTAAGTCTGCGGTGCTTAAGTCCCGTCTTTATGATACGAACACCATATGTGAGGATACGAACATCACATTCCAGATGAGATACATCCTCAAGAAGAAGATCCATATATGCGAGAACGCCATATTCTTCGTAGATCCGATAGAAGATGCCAATAAACTCTATACCCAGAGGCAGCGCTGGCAGCGCGGAAGCCTTGAGGTCACCCATCAGTTCGGAGAGGATAGGCTTAAAGTGTCCAGGATGTTCACCGACGTGGCGGTAAAGACACTTGTTTACGATCTAACCTTTGCTTTCCCGAGAATAATCTGGTATCTTGCGCTTTTATGCCTTATGGCCATGAATTACTCCGCGGGGATAATAGTCGGTTCCACCATAGTGATATTCATTCTCTATATTTTGGCGGGGATAATGTACTATCTTTCCAATATCGGGTTCCTCCGGGAATTTAAAGATCTGCAGAAATATTATGCAAAGCAGTTTTTTGCGGTGCTGTATCTTCCGCTCTTCAACTTTATTGTATTCTTTATCCGCTTTGCGGGAATTATAAACAGTATTAATACCGACAGTGCCTGGAAGACGACCAATCTTACGGACGAACGAAAGGCATTTGTAAGCGAACTTGTAAATGAACTTAAAGGTCCCGTGAACTTCCTCGGAAAGATAAGAGGGAAAGTTAATAATGGTCCGGAAAACTGGTAATGGCTGAGAAAAAGAAAAATAAGAAAATAAAAAAGCTCCCATATATACTGATGGCGTTTCTTTCGGTCATCCTCGGTGTTTTAGTGGAAGGACTTACTCTGTATGAATTAAAGAGCTATGAGGATGAATTCCTTGATATATACGGAGATGAACAGGATGGATATGTTCGTGTCACCATCGATCAGATAAAGCGCCTTAAAGACGATGCCACCGAAGCTGATATCATAGACATAGTGGCATCCATCGACACCACAAGGGACAGATATTGGACCCTTGCGGGCGGCCAGAATATACTTTTCGTTAAGTCCGTTACCGAGACCAGCAGATATAAGAACCTCACTTCCGAAAGTTATTTTAAGCTTGTTCTGTTACAGAACTTTATTGATTCCCTGACAGAAGATGCGGTCAGGCACTCCGTCATATTCATAGAAGGAGACAGGTATGTTGCCTCCGGAGCAAATTTCAGCTGGAACGGAAGCACTTACACCATCTGCCTCATGACATACGATTACGCCATACTTGACAGCAACCCGCTTCTTGAGGCAAAGAACACGATAATAGTATCCGTCACCTTCCTTGTTGCTGTATTTATCTGCATCATCATGCTGGTACTTTTAAGACTGTGGAGCTACAGAAACGAGATCTATCACAGGGAACGTGAAAAGAGAATACTTAACGGAACCATAGTTTCCCTGCAGGAAAAGCTCTTAAAATATGAGTCATATACGGCGAAGTACCATACTTATTACGAAAAGGTCATTCCGGTCTTCCTTAAGAATCTTTACGAAAAGAAGATAGGACCATTAAGGATAGTGCTTTGTACACCCAAAGATGAGAAGGCCGGGGATGAGTTCCTTGACCGCATGATCCTTACAATGGATGCAAGCGTCATAAGATTCAAGTTAAATGACGGCAGGCTGCTGCTCATGTTTGCGGGAAGTGATGAAAAGACCGGTGAAGCGGTCGTGAAACTTCTTGACAGCAAGGAAGTATCGATAACAAGCAGTGTCTTCTGGGAGCTTGATGAGACCGATTACATAACGAAATACAAGGAATTTACGGAAAGAGGCTTTACAAATGCTGACACCGAGACTGTACAGGGAATACAGACTGAAACTGTATCTCAACATGAATCATTACATAATCATAAACGGAAAACAAGGCGAAACCCATCCTCATACTTGGGAATTCTCTTTCACCATCGAAACAAAAAGCGATGAATTCGTACAGTTTTCCATATTTGAGAAGGTCATAGATGAGTTTATGGCAAAGTATCAGGACAGGGTCATAAACGAAGTAGAGCCTTTTAATGTCATGAATCCCACGGTGGAGAATGTGGCGGAATACTTTGCAAACGAGACAAGAAAGCTTGTTCGTGAAAAAGGCGGACAGCTGACATGCCTTGAAGCAAGCGAGACGCCTACAAGAGCGTACATTCTTTCCTTTAAGGACGACGAGGTTTACGTTGACGAATTTAAGGAAATGACGGATGATAAGATATCAGAGATAGTGGGGCTTGTGGTAGACCAGATAGTTGATAAGAGCTGACGGTTTCCATATACTTTATAATGTTTATCGTGTACCGGGAGGAACTTAAATGAACAGTATCATTAAAAAGACAGCGGCATTGTTTCTTTCATGTTTTACAATACTGACGGTGGTCTTTGCGTCACCGGGCCGGGTATTTACGTATGCTGACGGCGGGATATTGTTTGATGCCAAGACTCTTCCGATAAGCGGCATCCAGAATAAAGATCCGGTCCCGGAGGGAACGACATTTGCCGACAGCTATTATAAGACTGTCGGAAGCGTTCAGTATCGTACACAGAATGATGAAATGATAGCGCTTGAGATCGGGAAAAATCTCACGGGCGCATTCAAATTCACTACCGCAGGTGAAGCGGACATAATGCTTATCGTGGCATCCACCGGCGGATCAAACACCTCCGCTTTTGCCATCGTCGATGAAAACGGAAAAGCGGTGGCAAATACCGACAACGCAGACACGGTCACCGGAACGGGCGGAACGAGATTTGATTATAAGGCAGTCCCCGCAGGTACATACTCTGTTGTGTCTCCCGTGAACGAAACGCTTAACAGAGGTCTCAGACTCGTATCCATCGAAGTTCTTGACTATGCAGCGGGAGCCAGGGAGCCGAGAGCCGATTGGAGCAAGGTAGCGCCTCCTGTCATCACCGATGTTTCGGTTGACGGCACCCACATAAATGTTTCGTTTGATATGCTGATAGGCTATGACGGCGCCGATCAGGTCATTACCGAGATGATAGATAAAAGCGGTGCCACTGTTGAAACAGTCACCGTTGGAAGTGAAGGAACAAGCGGAGTTGCAGTGTTCACACCCGCATCATCCGGAGAATACAGCTTCAGGCTTCAGGCAAAACGTAAAGGAGAAGTAAAGAAAAACACCAGCTACGGTGCGGTTGATTTCCTTCTTCCTCTTGTAAGCTCAAACGTTTCTTCCGCAACAAGCAAAGGAAACGGTACTGTTCTCGTAAAATACGGTGCGGTACCGGAAGCCGACAGTTACACTGTTTTTTACCGTGAAAAAGGTGCAAAGACTTATACTCAGGGTTCGAATACCGCTGAGCTTTCATGCCTTGTTTCGGACCTTACCGTTGGAAAGAGATATGAATTTGCGGTTCAGGTAAACAGAGGCGAAGAAAGCGCTAACCTCGGATCATCCGTCGCTTGCCTTGTTACCGAAGATGAGCAGCGTGAATGGGCTTTCGCCGCATTCGGTCCGGGAGCGGACACGAGCAACAACAAGTATTCGGGAAGTGTCATCGAAGAGCCCTACAGTGTTTCAATCTCATCTCTTAACAATAAAGGAAAGCTTCAGCCTACATCCACCGACGGCCTTGCTTTTTACTATACGACTATAGATCCCGAAACCGAAAATTTCGTTCTTACCGCAACGATCAAGGTCAATTCCTGGACCTTCACAAACGGTCAGGACGGCTTCGGCCTCATGGCGTGCGACAGGGTGGGAGCACACGGCGACGGCTCCGTATTCTGGAACAATTCATACATGGCAACCTGCACAAAGGTGGAATACTGGTTTGATGAAGAGACCGGTGAGATGTTCTCATCATCAGGTACGGGACGTACAAAAGTCGCGATGAAACTCGGTCTGGGAGCACAGGAAAAGACCGGAGTCACAAAGGAATTTATAGATAACGATTTTGTAAATACTACGGATTTTGTGCAGCAATATTTCAAGTCAACCATGTTCCCGTTGGAAGACAGCGGAAAGGTTTATCTTAAAGGAAATATCGTAGGAAATGTCACAAATCCTTCCGACGAACTGGGAACCTATAAGAAGGTCACAACCTTTAAGTTTTCGATAGAACGAAACAACACCGGTTATATATTGAGTTACACCGACGAGAAAGGAAAAACCTTCTCAAAGCTTTATTACGATATCGAAAGGGATAACCTCACACAGATAGACAAGGACAACATCTATGTGGGCTTCTATGCCGCAAGGACCTTTGACATAACGGTTTCCGATATTGTGCTGACCACATCGGATCCTCTGACCGACGCTCCCGCCGAGGAGAGAAAGATAGATCTTGTTGAGCCTGAGATCGGAGGCGTTTCCGCAACAAACACCGGTCGTGAAGACTATCAGTTCATAGGCTATGCAAATGCCGATGGTCTTATGAACATTAAAGACAGGGCGACACAGACGGTTATTGCCAAGGATATCGCTGTTAAGGCAAACGAGTATTATTATGTCGATCTTAAGCTTAATAACGGTGTGAACGGCATCATAATGGAATTCACTCCCGATAAGGACTATAAGCCGCTTGGTGAATTCTCCGCGCTTACAAGCTATGATACGTTTACTAAGACTTACGAAGTGACATATAAACGTCTCGGCGGCACCGTGATCTATGCGGGACCCGACGGAGACAGAAACTATAAGGGCACAAAGGAAAGTCCTCTTGATATTGCATCCGCGCTCTATTTTGCCCATCCCGGACAGACTGTCTACCTTCTTCCCGGAACGTACGTTCTTGAAGATAAGATCACGGTAGGAAGAGGACAGAGCGGTACTGCGGAAGAACTGATATATGTCCTTCCCGATCCCGAGAGCATTGAAAGACCTGTACTGGATTTTAAGGAAAAAGGTGCAGGCCTTACAATAGGCGGCGATTGGTGGTATGTCGGAGGATTTGACGTTACGGGATCTACAGGAAAAGGTCTTCAGATATCCGGATGTCACAACACCGTCGATAACGTAAACGCATATTACAACCGAAATACAGGCATTCAGATAGCCCGTCTTTCATCTCATGACATTGACATTAAAGACTGGCCCCTCGGTAACCTGATCCTCAACTGCACTTCCTACGGAAATGCAGATCCGGGATATGAAGATGCCGACGGATTTGCCTGCAAGCTCACAACAAGCGTCGATAATGTATTTGACGGCTGCATAGCATATTGCAACGCCGATGACGGCTGGGACCTTTTCGCAAAGGTGGAGACCGGTTCCATCGGATCGGTGATCATAAGAAACTGCGTGGCATACAGAAACGGCTTTCTTCCCGACGGTACAAACGCCGGAAACGGAAACGGCTTTAAGATGGGCGGATCATCCCTCAGCGGTCAGCATGAACTCATTAACTGCGTTGCTTTTGAAAACAAGGCAAAGGGAATAGATTCCAATTCATGCCCGGACATCCGTGTTATGAACTGCGTTTCCTACAATAACGGTTCTCACAATGTGGCTTTCTACACCAACGACAGTGCAAATACTGATTTCTATGCGGAAAATCTTGTGTCTTTCAGAGACAACAAGGGTGTGGCGGACAATATAAAGCCCAAGGGAAGCCAGGATAATTCCAAGATTTACGGTACATCAAATTACTACTGGGATAACGGTAATTCGGAAGGCACAAAGGCTCTCGGCAGCTGGTTCGAATTCAGGGATACAGAGGAACTCGGCATAACAAGAAACGAAGACGGGACGATCAACATGAATGATCTTCTTGTCATGTCCGACACGGCACCGGAAGGTGTGGGAGCGTTTATCGGAGGAACACCGTCAATAGATTTTAAGGTTGTTAAGATAAACGAACCCGATCCGACACCTACACCCGTGCCGACAGCAACACCGGTACCGACAGCCACTCCGGAACCCACATTAACATCTGCTCCGACGCCCACATTAGCTCCGACTGCTACTTCTGTTCCTTCGGAAAAGAGCGACACTGATGCACGGGCAAACGATAAACAGCCTGACGACATAAAGATTGCCGTAACAGTTTCACTTGTTTCATTTGTACTTGTAGCAATACTTCTCTTAGCGTTTTTTGCTATGAGGAAGAGGTTTAAGAGATAAATGATAAGGGGGATATATAAATGATCTGTCCATTTTGCAACAAAGAGATCAAAGACGGTTCAAGATTCTGTACCGAGTGCGGAGCGGAACTGAATTCCGAAAACAATGCGGTTGCAGAAACTTCTTCGGAAACAACTGTGGAAGAAGTGATCACGGAGACCGTAGAGGAAGAAGTTCAGGAAACCGGCAGACAGGAAGAGACCGTGACAACCGAGCCTGTTTCGGAAAGTACACAGACAACCGGTGCACCTATAAAGAGTGAGACTGTACAGAGCACACCGGCGCAGAACATTCCTGTTCAAAATACCGTGCCGCCTGTCAGGGAACAGGTCAACAAGGATAAGCCCGCTGTAAAGAAGACATACACTTGGTATTGGATCCTTATCTTCTTTATTCTCGGCGGAGCGGCCTGCACGATAGCATATCTCATCGGCGGCGTTACGCCCGCAGTTATCGCGGGACTCGCTACATTTATGATCCTTAACTGCTTCTGGGGCTTAAAGAGAAACTGGAAGAAGTCATTATTTGTAGTGATCTTTAACCTGATAGCGGGCGTGCTTGCAGTCATTATAACGCATCCCATACTTACGCTTATCGTTTCGCCCGTTACCGATTTCTTAAAAACGTCGTTGCCTTTTATACTCCCGAAGGACAGAGTGGTGAGCCTTCTCACCGTACTTACAGAAGCGGCTGCTGCGGTAGCGTTCTATGAGCTCATCTATATTTTGCTCTACCTCATCGGAAAGCTTCCCGTAGGTCTTATCGGACATTTCGGATGCAAGAAGGGAAACAACAATTACAGCAAAGCCGGACAGCGATTTACGAGCCGAACCGTATCAATAATCTTAAGTGCCGTAAACACAGCCATATTCTTCTTTTTCATCCTCTTCCCTCTTTCAGGGATGATAGTGAACGTATATGAAGATGCAAAGGTAGTTGCGTCCTCGAAAAGCAGCAACAGTGATCTTAACAGAGCGCTTGATGAAGTAAGATATCAGCTTGACAAGAATCATGATGTGAGCGACGGCATACTTTTCCCCAATATGGCAGCCATCGGCGGTAAGATGCTCTATGAACATCTTACCGAGATAAGATACGACTCCTATGCAACAACGCTCCACAAAGAAGTGCTGAACCTTAGCCGTGGTTTTAAAGAGATCGCACCGCTCATCACCGATAACGGTTTTGCGATAAATGAAAGCTCTGCAGAAGCCATCAGGAGCGGATACGATACTCTTATGAGATCGGAGTATTGTAAGTCACTCACTTACGAGTTCTTAAGATCCGCAGCTTCCGCATGGAGCAGGGGCGAAAGATATTTCGGACTTTCAAAGCCCGAATCACGTGAGTGGGGACCGGTCATCGATCTTCTTGTAGATTACCTTAAAGACGCCGATAACGAAAAGATCGACTCTTTATGCGACCTCGTGCTTGACGGCCTTGATATCATGGCACATTCGGACATCATGCAGTTATTCAAGGGAGATGTCACACAGGAGACTCTCCTTACGTTATTAAACGGCAGGGTCATCGGAGAAATGATAGCGGCTGTTGATGAGAATACAGCAGAGCTTGCTTCCGAGATAATAAAGACCGTGTGTGATTCCAAAAACATCGGCATCTTCGGTGACGTTTTCTCAGTCATCATTGCCAATTCCGGAAGCGTCTCCGATAAAGACGCGGCAGCGGAAGGAACTTATGTTGAAGAGTGGATCAAGAACATAGCGATAATGCTTGTGGCAGGAGAATTTACCGGAAATTACATGTTTGTTCCCGAAAGCACATTTACAAGTCTTCTTGATCTTGCGGTCTCATCCGAAGTCATCGCTCCGTCACTTAGGGAACTCGGAAAGATGAACAATCCTTTCGGATTTGTTAAACCTTCAAATTCCGATATTGACAGGATGTCATTAGTGTTCGGGGCATACCGTGACGCTACCCCCACAGGGTTCAAGGCAAAGGTCGAAGAGACTACGGAAGATTATTTCAGATTGTTCGGAGTACCGGCAAAATAAGGAGTTTAGAAATGTACGATTATCTCATAGTAGGTGCGGGCCTTTTCGGCGCCACATTTGCAAGGCTTGCCACAGACAAAGGCTTTAAGTGCCTTGTTATCGACAAGAGAAGCCATATCGCAGGAAATATCTATACCGAGAAGCAGGAAGGCATAAATGTCCATATTTACGGGGCGCATATCTTCCATACAAACAACAAAGCGGTATACGATTATCTTAACAGATTCTGCACATTTAACAGGTTTACAAATTCACCCGTGGCAAACTATAAAGGGGAGATATATTCCCTCCCCTTTAACATGTACACCTTCAACAAGATGTGGGGTGTTGCGACGCCCGAAGAGGCAATGAAGAAAATAGAAGAGCAGCGCAAGGAGATAAAGGGCGAGCCAAAGAACCTCGAAGAGCAGGCCATCTCCCTTGTGGGCCGCGACATCTACGAAAAGCTTGTAAAGGGCTATACCGAGAAGCAGTGGGGAAGACCCTGCACCGAACTTCCCAGCTTCATAATCAAACGACTTCCCGTGCGCCTCACATATGACAACAACTATTTCAATGCACTCTTCCAGGGCATCCCCATCGGCGGATACACAAAGATGATAGAGAACATGCTTTCAGGGATCGAAGTGCGTCTTGATACCGATTATCTTAAAGACAGGGAAAGCCTTAACAAGCTTGCCAAGACGGTCGTGTTCACCGGCCCCATCGACCAGTTTTATGACTATTCCCTCGGAACCCTTGAATACCGTTCCGTGCGCTTTGAGAACGAGACCTTTGATAAGGCAAACTTCCAGGGCAACGCAGCGGTAAACTATACCGACAGGGAAACACCGTGGACAAGGATCATCGAGCATAAGTGGTTCGAGTTCGGTAAGGATGAAGCCGGAAACGAGCTTCCGAAGACGATAATAAGCCGTGAATACAGCTCTGAGTGGAAGAAGGGCGATGAGCCTTACTATCCTGTTAATGATGAGAAGAATTCCGCTCTCTATCTTGAATACAAGAAAAAGGCGGATGAAGAAAAGAACGTGATCTTCGGAGGCAGACTCGGTGA
>JAEEGL010553754.1_pt1 | contig 65167 bp, 41 predicted proteins | sample 9134231 | NCBI WGS metagenome assembly JAEEGL01 (sample SAMN16246548, study PRJNA631951) | gut metagenome | biome: gut microbiome; feature: rumen; material: fiber-attached | host: Bos | place: Iran: Karaj | collected 2018-10
CAAAGAATTGGAGCTTGACGAGGCAATGGACCGCAAGGCCATGGAACATATAAAGCGGACCCATCCATTCTGAGACACCCAAGGCGAGGAAGACAATGACGGTGACCACGTGCACTCCGTTACCCGTCAGCGCATTGAGGAACACTGGTAGGGTGGCGACGAGGGTCTTACCTTCACCCGTTGCCATTTCGGCAATCTTACCCTGATGGAGGACGGTGCCACCAAAGAGTTGGACGTCGTAGTGGATCATGTTCCACACGGTCTCGTTGCCGCCAGCGACCCAATGGTTATGGTAAATAGCCTTGTCGCCATCAATGTCCACAAAGTCATGACGGGCAGCCAGTTCGCGGTCGAAGTCAGTGGCGGTGACCACAACATCCTCGTTGTTGGTGAAACGCTCGGCTGTTGACTTGACGATAGCAAAGGCGATGGGACGAATCTCATCGAGCACCTTCTCGAAAACTTCCAACTGATCCTTTTCCAATTTGTCAATCTTCTCAAAGATGGGCTTACGGTCCTCGATGGCCGTCTGCTCGATCTTAGCCTTGAGTTCATCGACTTGTGTGCGAATGGGCACACCCGCTTCGCGTATGCGCGCTTGTAATTCTTTGGTACGTGCGCGAAGCTCGTCATTGGAAAGGGCATTAATTTCAGGGTAGACCTTCAGCACCTCGTCGACGAGAGGCTGAATGGCTTTCATGTCGCGGTCGCTCTTGTTGCCAAAAAGCTTGCGCAGGAGTTTAATAAAATCCATTATGTATGTTTTGTTTATTCGGGGTTAATATATTCTATAGTAACCTAAGTCCTAAGGCTTCTATAAAGTTTCTTTCACGCTTTACTTCAATACCAGCGGTGCTGTCCGACTGCCATTGGGCGCACGTATGCGCAGGCAGCGTGCCAACGTGGGTGCTATAGCCGCCATAGAGACAGGCGTGGTGATGCGCTCGGCATTCACGTCGGCACCGAGGAAGAAAAGTGGATAAGCTATGTAGGGGTGGCCTCGATCCACACGTTCAACACCTTGCTCTGTCGTCAGCGTCCAACCAGGGTGAACCTCGATGATGAGATCGCCCCAACGCGTGGGTGCCCAAGCATTGCGAAGGTCATCGAGAGAAGTGGAATGCGCACCAGCGACCAGCGAACGAAGACTGAATACGTCGCGAACGCCCTCCATCTGAGTCAAGAACTCCTCGCTCTCGACAAGAATGTCATTGAGGTGAAGCTGGCGTTGCTCGATGAGCTTATGGTCTAAGTAGATCTGCTTGTCGTAAGTAGCCTCGACGTACTGAGCCTGCCCGTGTTTGGCAGCCAGGAACATGTTCAGAAGCATCGACGCACGCTGCATGTTGAACGTGCCGGCAGCTATCGTGGGCGATTCGGCGGCATCATCGTAACCTGTCGACGACACGACCACTAGCACCTGACGCATGCCAATGTGTCTATCGATGGCCGCAAAGAGCTTAGCCAACGAACGGTCCAAACGCACATAAGTATCCTGCAATTCAGAAGGATAGCGAGCTATGCTCTGATGATCGAAAGTGCCAGCATAGAAGCCCAAACAGAGTAGGTCAGGCAGCGCATCGCGGCCAACTAATGACCCCGTGAGGCATGCCTCAGCCAAATTGGCAACCTCATCGTTGACCAATGCCGAACTCTTGAACTCACGATAACGACGATCGCCTGAGAAAGTGTGCTTGAAGTCCTTGGCCGAGGCATCGGTAAGGGCATGATAATATAGGAAAGAGGGGTAGGCATTGTCGAACACCGACTCCCATGTGATATGGCCGATGCGCCGACTCAAGGGTTCAGACCTGTCGTAGGTGGCAATCCACGAGGGAAGCTTGCCATAAAAACTGCTGCTGCACCATGCACCCGTCTGATCGTCAATCCAATAAGCACCATCAGCCACATGAGCGGCCATGAGGACTGCCACATCGCGCTCAGGAGCGAAACTGTAAACGAGCGACTTGCGAGCCGTCGCTTGCTTGAGCTCATCAGAGAGAGCTGATGTCAGTAAATAATTGGGCGAACTCTGGTCGTAGGTCTCCACACCCTTGTAGCGCGTATCGTCGACACAGTATACGGGTTGTAACGTTTGGCGAGACAACCAAGTCTTTGAGGGGATGCCATGGTCACGAGGGACAGCACCCGTCACGAGCGTAGCAGCAGCCGAAGCACAATCGGCATCGACAAAGGGCTGCTGACTGTCGGCATAGAAACGAGCCTCGGTCATCAGACGCTTGAAACCATCTTCGCCATAGAGCGGTGAAAAGGTCTCAAGATAGTCAGCACGCAGCTGGTCAACAAGAATGTTCACCACCAGACGCGGAAGCTCGGCAGTGGACTGTGCATCGACGTTCATCATGGCTACGAGCGCCACGATGGAAGTCAGCAGACGATTCTTTGTTATGGATGAATGATGTACGATAGTGCCAGAAATAAAAGGTTATGCTTTCTGCCTGTACACAAGAAGGTGCACTACAGCACGACTCAGCAAAAGGAGTGCCACAGGCAGGATGAGCTGACTAAAATGTTGAGGAAGAAATGCGTATACGATAACGAAGAGAAGAAGAAATCCTGCTGCAAATGCATGATAGATAAAGCGTTGACGATGTAGGTCGGCTCTTACTACGAAAGGAAGGAAAAAGAGTGGAAGTGGGTTGAGCACCCACACCTGCCAATTTGACGCTAGAGCCGGATGTTGCGACCATAAGGCCATGAACACGAGCAGCAAACCCGCCACACCTTGGAAGAACATCAGTACTAAGTCCAAAGGCCAGAAGATGCGACAACGACGCCACTCCCAAAGGGCAATGAGCAAACCAACGACCAGCATTCCCCACCCCAACAGAGCAGGAGTCAATGGGAACGAGGGTAAACTGTCGCGCTCCATCTGTTGGCGAGATGGGTCGGCAGCCAACAATTCTCTACGCTCAGCAACCAAGGGACGCACGCCATGGACGTCGCCATCAATCATGGCGCTGTCGGCATACCACATCATGTAGATGGGTGAGAACATCTCATCGCGCTCGGTGATGAGCGTGTCGACGTCAGCTCCCAGTAGCAGGTCGTTGCCTTCGCGAGCCCATTCATGACCATTGGTGAACTGATGGAGTATCGAACGGAAGGTGTTGCGACGGGAACGAGCCGGATAGCGTACGACGCCGAAGACGTTCTCCTCGATAATGTCGCGTGCCTTCGTCGTGCAGTTGCTGCGGAAGATATTGTAGCGATAAACGCAGTTCTCTGGACGTGCCGTTGTCGCCAGCGCATTAGCCAGCCGAGCGGCTTCGGGCGGAATCAGGTTGAGCGTCTGTTCGATGACCGACGAACCGCGATAGGCATATTCAGCCATGAAATAGCCAAAGGGACAGGGCATCAGCATATAGTCGCATTCACCTAAGACGAAACGCCAGATGAAATGAGGTTGATCGAAACTGAAAGCGCCAAAATTGTAGACAATATCATAGGAATCGCGCGCACTACGCACGCGAAGAGCGGTATGCCCATAAAGTTCGTAGGTCTGCTGACCAGGCGAACACGTGAGCAGGCTCACCACAAGCGTCGAGTCATCCTTCTCTTCTTGAGCAGCAAGAGGGAGAGACACGAGCGTGGCAGCTACGAGCAAAATGAAGAAAGACAGATAACGTCTCATAAACGGGTGCAAAGGTAAGCAAAATTTATGATTTCAGATTTATAAAACTCGTTTTTCTGCGATTAGGAGACTTAAAATAGGTAAAAAAGGGCTTTCACACGAAGAATAATCTCCAAACGTAAACCTTAAATCGCAAATAAACACTACCTTTGCAGCCGAAATGAATCTAATCCTCGACATCGGCAACACCGTCAGCAAATATTATTTCTTTGACGGCGACATGCTCGACAGCCACGGCAGACAACCTGGACACACGCTCGAATTCATCGACAACCTGCCCGAGTTGCCTGAAGCGGCTATTGTTTCATCGGTAGTCGACTTAAACCAGGAAGCCGAACGACGGTTGCAAGCCCTACCCTGCCCTGTCGAGCGTTTCACGACGACAACGCCCATCCCGTTGGTCAACCGCTATCGCACCCCTTCCACCTTGGGCACCGACCGTCTGGCAGCAGCCATCGGCGCTTGGACGCAGCACCCTCACCACCCCCTGCTCATCATCGATGCGGGCAGTTGCATTACCTTCGATTTCGTCACACAAGATGGAGAGTATGTCGGAGGGAATATCGCACCAGGGCTGCATGCCCGCCTCCAAGCTATCGGCGATTACTTCCCACGCCTCCCCCTGGTAGAGGCCGAGGGCGATGTCCCCGAGCTTGGATACGACACCGAAACAGCTATTCGTGCTGGCGTCATCGAGGGCTTAAAGCATGAAATCGAGGGCTACATCCACCATTTCAGCGCTAAATATCCTGAACTTTTTGTTTTTTTAACGGGCGGCGACGATTTTCGCTTTGACAAGACGCCAACATGCCCTATCTTTGCGGACAAATTTCTCGTACCGTACGGCCTCAATGCCGTTTTAAGGCACCTCAAACTATAGATTTAAACACATAAAAATGAGAATCAGATATCGCCTACTGACAACCTTAGGTTCATGTCTCATCGGCCTCTTACCTGCTATGGCGCAGACCAGCGGCACCAACTCTTCCTACTCTCGCTTTGGACTCGGACAGCCCAACACGCAGTCGCAGGGTTTCAGCCGTTCGATGGGAGGAGTCGGGCAAGGCATTCGCGATGGCATTCGCGTCAATTCACTGAACCCCGCCAGCTACTCCGCCATTGACTCCGTGACGTTCCTCTTCGACGTCGGGATGAGTCTACAGCGCACGAGGATGTCTGTGGGCAACAATCACTTGAACGTCAACAACACGAACTTCGACTACGTAACGGCAGGCTTCCATCTCCTGCGAAACGTAGGTATGAGCCTCGGATTCCAGCCCTTTACCTCTATCGGATACAGCTTCACTCAGGATCAGAAAGTCGCCACAGACCCCTATACTGGACAAAACATCTCCAATTCTTTCAGTTTCAACGGAAGTGGCGGACTGCATCTGGCATTCGCCGGTATAGGTTGGAAACCATTCAAATGGGTGTCCATCGGTGCGGATGCGGGTATTCTGTGGGGAAACATCAAGCATCAGGTCGTTCAGACTTTTGCCGAGAATGGCACAAGCGTTTCCAACTATAGCAGCCTGCGCACCTTCTACGACACATCTGTCAAGACATGGAAGGGTGATGTCGGTATCCAATTCATGGCACCTCTCAACAAGCAGGATCAACTGACGCTCGGCGCCACCATAGGCATCGGGCACAAGATTGGCGGTGAATCCACAATGCTCAGAACCGTTCTCGCTGGCGACACCATCACCAAGACGGCCGATAAAGCCTACCAACTGCCCATGACCTATAGCATCGGAGCAGCCTGGAAGCATGCTGACAAACTCACCCTGGCCCTTGATGCAACGCTCGAGCAATGGGGCGAATGTACGACACCACAGTACAACAGCACCACAGGCGTTTACACCGCCACCAAAGGTGATTACAGCAACCGACTGCACGTCAATGCAGGCGTCGAGTACATCCCCGCTCGTTATGACCGCAAGTACCTGCGCAGAATCAACTATCGGGTTGGAGCCTACTACGCAACACCATTCCAGAAGATTGCCATGCAAGGCGCCACGTTGGATGGTCCATCTGAGATTGGCATCACGGCAGGCCTCGGATTGCCCATCAGCAACGGGATCACGCGTATGTCCCTCTTGAATCCCTACACCCCATCGTATGTCAATATCGGTGTAGAATGGGCACGCCGTGCTCCCAGCAGTTCCCAACTCATAACGGAAAACGTCTTCCGCATCAATATCGGCCTGACATTCAACGAGAACTGGTTCATGAAGTGGAAGTTCCAGTAAACGCCCATCGGCATCCCATCACCGCTGTGAATCAGAACAAGCCCTCTTTGGTATTCGTCATTGCCTTGCTTCTGCTGGCCATCACTTCTTGTGAGCAGAGGCACGAGCATCTTGCCCCTGCCGTGAACGAGGCCGATTCGCTGCCGCTACTCACGGCCCACGGAATCTCAAACCTGATCTCGGACTCGGGCATCATCAGCTACAAAATCATTGCTGAGGATTGGTTGATCTACACGCAACCCGTGCCGAAATGGTCGTTCTTGAAAGGACTATTCCTCGAGAAGTTCGACACGACCTTTCACGTTCAGTGGCACGTCCAGTCAGATACGGCTTACTGCCACGACAATCGCACGTGGGAGTTGCGGGGACGCGTCGTCGTGCTGAATCGCGAAGGCACGCTCTTCGAGACCGAGGAACTCTTCTGGGACATGGATGCTCACCAGATGTGGAACACCATGTACATGTGCATCACCAAGCCATCGTCCAACCAGCAACTTCGAGGCTACCACTTCCGTTCCAACGAGCAGATGACAGACTACAAGATTCTGAATTCGGCTGGTTACACCCCCATGAACGAGCACAAGGATGACACCTCCGAAAGTGCGAACGGCATGGACACCTACCAACGCCCATCGACGGCCGATTCTCGTAGGGATGAGAGTGCCTACACGGCTCCGCACTAACGCTTTATTCGACTAATCGTAGACACATGACTACACTCATCATATACATCATCATCTCGCTTGCCTTCTCTGCGTTCTTCTCAGGGATGGAAATCGCCTTCGTCTCCAGCAACAAGATGCGATTCGAGATGGAGCGTTCACAGAGTAGCCTGGGTTCACGCTTGGCAGCAACGTTCTATGAACATCCCAACAATTTCATCTCCACCCTACTTGTGGGCAACAACATCTCGATTGTCACCTACGGCATCCTAATAGCCCGACTCCTCGACACCGTTGTCATCCAGCCTACAGGAATCACCAACGAATGGTTAGCGCTGCTGGTGGAGACGCTCATCTCTACGATCATCGTGCTTTTCACAGGCGAGTTCCTGCCCAAGACGCTTTTCAAGATCAATCCCAACCGAACGCTGACGCTTTTCTCGCCCATCGCTTATCTTTTCTATGTCATCCTCTACCCCATCTCCAAGTTCACCAGCAGCCTTTCGAAACTCATCCTCCGCATTTTCGGGCTAAAAGTGAGCAGCGGCGATACAGACCAGGCTTTTACAAAAGTAGACCTCGACTATCTCATCCAATCAAGCATCGAGCAAAGTTCAGATGACGAAGAGATTACCGATGAAGTGAAGATCTTCCAGAACGCTCTCGACTTCAGCAACTGTAAAGTACGCGATTGCATCGTACCACGAACAGAAATCGTAGCAGTCGAGACGGGCGAGAGCCTTGAAGTGCTGAAAGCACGCTTTATCGAGAGTGGTTGTTCGAAAATCATTGTCTACGAGGAAGATATCGACAACGTTATTGGCTTTATCCATTCCTCCGAGATGTTCCGTCTGAAAGCCACCGACGACTGGCGTGATCATATACGCGAAGTCCCCATCGTTCCTGAGAGCATGGGAGCCCAGAAGTTGATGCAGACGCTTATGCAGCAGAAGATATCCTTGGCGGTCGTTGTCGATGAGTTCGGCGGCACAAGCGGCATTTGTACCCTCGAGGATCTGGTTGAGGAGATTTTCGGTGATATCGAGGACGAGCATGACCAGTCGACCTACACCGCCAAACGCCTCCCTTCGGGCGAATACGAAATCTCAGCTCGACTCGAAGTCGAAAGAGCCAACGAACTGCTCGATTTGGACCTCCCCGAGAGCGAGGACTACATGACCGTCGGCGGACTCATTCTTCACGAGTTGCAACGATTCCCGAAGTTGAATGAAATCGTCCGATTCGACAAGTACGAGTTTAAGATTATTAAGAACACAAGTACGAAAATTGAACTCGTCAGACTGAAAATCCACGACGAATGACCTCTTTTTTGACAAACTTTTAGGGTAAAATCGTAATTTTCGCGATAAACGCGTGGCTATTTGCAAAATTCTTTGTACCTTCGCACGCTTTTTGGAGTTAAATCCCATAGATAGAAACAAAATATCAAATAATTCAATAACAAATGGCAACATTACAAAAACTAAGAAACAAAGGCGCACTCCTCATCCTTTTCGTGGGTCTTGCCCTATTTGCATTCATTGCTGAAGAAGCCGTGCGCTCACTCTCTTCCTCACGGGCTGAGAGCCACCAGCGTGTCGGCGAAATCTACGGAAAGACACTTAATGTGCAAGACTACAACGACCTCGTCGACGAGTACGTTGATGTCGTCAAGTTCTCATCAGGAAACGACAACCTGACCGAAGATCAGATGCAGCAGGTGCGCGACCAAGTCTGGCAGACCTATCTGCAGAACGCATTGCTTGAGCACGAGGCAGACGAACTCGGCCTTGCCGTCACCGATGCAGAGATGCAGGACATCATCAAGAACGGTCAGAGCCCCCTGCTCGCTCAGACGCCGTTCCGTAACCAGCAGACAGGTGCATTCGACATTGAACAGCTCAACCAGTTCCTTACCCAGTACAATGCGATGAAAGGTCAGGCTGGTCAGCCCGCCGAGGCAATGGCTTACTACACCCAGATCTACAACTATTGGAAGTTCATCGAGAAGAACATCCGTCAGCAGGCTCTTGCCAACAAGTTCCAGAGCCTCTTGGGCAAGTCGTTCATCAGCAACCCCGTCAGCCTGAAGAACAGCTACGAGGGTAGCCACGACGAGAAGGATATCCTTCTGGCCGCTCTCCCCTACTCCAGCATCAAAGACGAGGACGTGAAGGCCGACGACAAGGAACTCAACGCCAAGTACAACGAGTTGAAGGAAATGTTCCGTCTTGACGATCCTACTCGCGACATCAAGTACATCGACGTTGCCATCACCGCCAGCAAGGCCGACCGCGACGAGATCAACAAGGAGATGCAGGACGTGGCTGCCCAGATGTTGGCTGACGACGCCGACTTCGCCAATATCATCCGCAAGAGCGGCAGCACCGTTGGCTACAACGCACTCGCCGTTCGCCGCACAGCTCTGCCCACCGACATCGCAGCCCAGCTCGATTCCATGAGCGTCGGCGCACAGAAGGGTCCCTACCTCAACGCACAGGACAACACTCAGAACATCGTTCGCCTCATCGCCAAGACCACCCTACCCGACTCCATTCAGTTCCGTCAGATTGGCGTAGGTGGTGCCGACGAGGTTGCTGCCAAGAAGACTGCCGACAGCATCATGACAGCCCTCAACGCTGGCGTGCCCTTCGACAGCATCGCCAAGAAGTACAATCAGACTGGCGAAGAGACATGGATTACCTCAGCTCAGTATGAGACCGCTACCCTCGACGAGAACAACCAGAAGTTCATCAACGCCCTCAATGCTCAAGCTGCAGGCACGACGCAGATGGTCAAGATTGGCACAGGCTATGCCATCCTCCGCGTCATGGATCGTCGCAACCCCGTCGAGAAGTATCAGGTGGCTGTTGTCAAGCGCCCCATCGACTTCTCCAACGATACGTTCAACAAGACCTTCAACGACTTCTCGCAGTTCATCGCTTCCAACAAGACCATCGAGGAGATTGAGGCTAATGCCCTCAAGGCAGGCTACATGGTTCAGCAGCGCGAGAGCATGTTCGCCAACGAACACAACGTGGCTGGTCTGAGTTCCACTCGCGAGGCTTTCCGTTGGATCTTCAACGGCGACCGCAAGATTGGCGACGTCTCTGACATCTACACTGTCGGCAACAACGACCACCTGCTTGTCGTCATGGTCACCGGCAAGAACGATGGCGACTACCGCACTCTTGAAAGCGTGAAGGATTTCGTTCAGAGCGAAGTCATCCGCGACAAGAAGGCTGCTAAGCTGCAGGAGCAGATGGCTGCTTGCAAGGATCTCGCCTCTGTGGCTAAGCTCCAGGGCGCCCTCCCCATCGACACCATCAAGCACGTCACCTTCAGTTCACCTGTCTTCCTACCTTCTACCGGTTCGAGCGAAGCTGCCCTCAGCGGTGCTGTCGCCAAGACTGCCAAGGGTCAGTTCGCACAGGGCGTGAAGGGTAACAGCGGTGTCTATGCCTTCCAGGTCATCGACGAGAAGAAATCCGATGCTAAGCTTGCTGATCCTGTCAAGGAGACCACCAAGACTCAGATTACCTCACAAGCCCTCCGTGCAGCATCACGCTACATTCAAGAGCTTTATCAGAAAGCCAACATCAAGGATAACCGCTACATCTTCTATTGATCTTCGCGCGCACACGCGTATATAAAATAAGGTGTTATCACCCGCAAAATGCCCTCCCCAATCACGTTGGAGAGGGTGTTTTGCATTTTAGAGGGCTATAGAAGTATTAAATAATGTAAATCTTTTCTCGAAATGATACAACGAATGAGATAATGCATTATCTTTGCATTTGCAAAGTCAAGTTAGCAAAATCATTCTATCTCTATGAACACTAGCCTCATTCTCAAAAGACCCGTTCACACAGCCCTCGAAGCTCGTCGCGAAAAGGAAGCCGTGCGACGCCTGCTCACATTCGAACGTTTTGCCCGCGACAACCAGTTGTGGGACGAGATGCTGACGTGCTACGACAGCAAGGCTCACGTCAAAGCCACATGGTTTGAAGGCAATGCCGAGGACTTCGTGAAGGCGCTCGCAGCACGCACAGACCATATCCCTTACCATATCCATTCCACTATGGTATGGCCTCATGGCAATCGTGCTGTGGCCATCATGGACACCACATTCCCATCGAAGGTGGAAGTTGCTGGCGTAACCATCAATCAGACAGCCGATTCACAATATCTCTATCGCCTCAACCGCATCAATGGCGAATGGTACATCATCGATTGCGAGACCATTCTCGAAGAGCTCCCTGGCAAGAGTCGTCCCGACTATCTGACACGACTCTATGAGGAAGCCGACAATTGGCTCAAGAACGGCTAACGCCCCTCGTCTGTCAAAAACGCTTTTACTTCATTCAGCCGCAACAGTGCTTGTTCACGGCCGAGTTCATATACGCGTCGCATCACCTTCGGGTCATGCGACGTGTGCTTAATAGGCAAAGAAGCGTCCGGACGGAACACCAACACACGACCTTCAGCCTCACGCTTATGAACAAATTCCAATTCCGCATTATACATCACGTGACGTTGTGCCACAGCTTGCAAGAACAACGGATAATGCCTCAAGCTGCTCATCTTCATGAGGGGCAAGAAACGATTCGGCTGCTTCACATAGCCATCTGGCTGCGTCAGAATCACCAGGTTGCGCTCGAAACCCTTGCCCTCCATGAACGCCAACGGGATGCTGTCTGCGACGCCACCGTCCAAAAGCTTGTGACCTCCCACCTCAACAATCCTGGAGCACAGAGGCATCGAGGCAGAAGCGCGTATCCACTCATAGGTCTCATCATTGGCTTTGTCCAAAAGGTGATAGACAGCCTCGCCCGTCTCCACATCCGTGCAGACAGCCCAAAACGGGAGTCCATTGGCATTGAAAGCCTCAATGTCAAAGAGATCCATCTCTTTCGGCACCTTATGGTAAGCATACTCTGCCCCATACAGGTCGCCCGTTAGGAATAGAGAGCGTACGCTACAGTAGCGCCAATCCTTGGCAAAACGCATATTGTAGCGCAGAGCACGTCCCACTTGGCCGCTTTTGATGTTGCAGCCAAGTGCAGCACCAGCCGAGACGCCTACAGCGCCGTCAAAAACGATGCCTTCATCCATCAAGACATCCACTATACCCATCGAATAGAGGCCGCGCAATGCACCTCCTTCAAGCACTAATCCATGTTTCATAATGCAAAGTTACATACTTTTTCTCAAATCTCTTTGCATTTTATCATCAACTTTCTCAAAAACGTATTATATTTGCGCCATCAAAAAGAATAAAACAATGAAAAAGACCCTTTTCCTCACACTCTTGGGCATGCTTTTCCTGTCGTGCAATAACCTCGAAACCGATCGTCAGACCTATCTCGACTTCCTCTACGACAACATGTCGCTCCCCGATCGCATCGACTACGACTCAGACTTCTACGTTCGTCAGGTGCAGGCGGCTCTGCAGGCGCGTTCCGAGATGACTTGGGGACACAGCGTGCCTGAGCGCGAATTCCGCCATTTCGTGCTCCCTCCTCGAGTCAATAACGAGGACCTCGACGACTTCCGCACTATCTATTACACCGAACTGGCATCGCGTGTCAAGGGGCTCACGATGACTGAGGCCATCCTCGAAGTGAACCACTGGTGTCACGAGCATGTCACCTATCGTCCTACGAGTGCCCGCACCCTGGGTCCAGCCTCCACCATTCGAACGGCTTATGGACGTTGTGGCGAGGAATCGGTTCTTCTCGTGGCAGCCCTCCGAACAGTAGGCATCCCTGCCCGTCAAGTCTACACCCCGCGCTGGGCACATACCGACGACAACCACGCTTGGGTCGAAGCCTGGGCTGATGGCCAGTGGCATTTCCTTGGCGCATGCGAGCCCGAACCGGTGCTTGACCTCGGATGGTTCAATGAGAGCGCCTCACGAGGGATGCTCATGCACACCAAGGTCTTTGGCAACTACGATGGGCCAGAAGAGATTGTCAGTCAAGAACATAAGCTCACCGAGATCAACGTAACCGACAACTATGCACCTACGCGCCGACTCATCGTCATGGTCATCGACTCCCTCGAAAAACCAGTTCCCGATGCCAAGGTTGAGTTCAAGCTCTACAACTATGCCGAGTTCTACACCGTAGCCTCCAAGCAGACCGACGCCGACGGTCGTGCCTTCCTCACCGCAGGATTAGGCGACATGCTGGTCTGGGCTTCAACGTCCGATGGCCTCGCCTGTCAACAAGTCAGCTTCGCACGCGACAGCATCGTCACCCTCCGCCTCACACCAACCTCGGCTGCCTCCGCCGCCGTGCTCCCCTCTTCCAGTGCCGCGCCCGCTTCTTCCGCCGCCGTGCCTGCCTCTTCCGCCGCCGTGCCTGCCGAGTCCTCCCCTGCCTCTGCCACCGTTCCTGCAGCATTAGCTGCAGGCCTCTCCCTCGACATCACCCCACCCGCGGCCAACGCCTCGCTCCCTGCTGTTAGCCCTGAAGCGCGCGAGGAGAACAACCGCCGCCTCGCTCTCGAGGACAGCATCCGCCATGCCTACGAGCAGACCATGACCGACCAGCGATGCAGGGGTAACCAAGAGGTGCTCGACGGCATACGCAAATATGGAGAGCAGATACACGCCGAGGCGATTGTGGAGCGTCTGGTCGCGATTCTCCCCGACAAGGATCTCCAGGATGTTTCTCTAGGCGTCCTCATTGACAATGTAGCTCCGTCCAAACAACCGGCCTCCCTATACACCCTGCCTGACGACCCAGACCTCGCTGCCTATGTTCTCTCGCCACGCATTGAACGCGAGATGCTTACGGCCTTCAAGGAGCCCCTGCGCGAGGCCTTCCATGCGTTCACCATCGACCAACTCATCCAATGGACAAACGATAGTATCACCATCGTCGAAGGACAGAATCCGCAGCATCTGCGCATGCGCCCCCTCGGCGTCTACCGCTCTCGCACAGCCGATCAGCTCGGACGCGATATCTTCTTCGTCGCTGCTTGCCGTGCATTAGGCATCCCCGCTCGTATCAACGAGATCAACGCCAAGGTGCAATACTACCTTGACGGCTGGCGCGATGTTGCCTTCTCCTCGGCTTCCAATCCTGCTGATTCCCAGACGGCTAAGGCCGAGGGCACCGCTCCTACGGGTAAGCTCCGCCTCACCTACCAGCCCACGACCTACCTCCCCGATGCCAAGTACTACACCCACTTCACCCTCTCACGCCTCCACGACAACAACCAGCTTCAGCTGCTGACCTATCCCGAGGAAGCGACCTTCGCCAACACCTTTGCCTCAGGTGTCAGTCTCGATGCCGGCACCTATGTGCTCGTCACAGGCACACGCATGGCCGATGGCGGCGTCCTAGCCTCCATGCAGGCCTTCGAGGTCAAAGCCGGTGCTACGACCACCATACCCCTCACACTTCGCCATCGCGACGACGCAGTCTCCGTCATCGGCTCACTCAATGCCGAGGACCTCTACCATCCCCTCACCATCTCCCCCTTCTCCGTTACAGCACCCACATCACTTCTCGCCACCTGCGGACGCGGTTACTATGCTCTCGGAATCATAGCCCCCAACCAAGAGCCCACGAATCACACGCTACGCGACATCAGTCTCGTACGCAACGACCTCGACAGTTGGGGGCGCAAGATGGTGCTGCTCTTCGAGAGCGAGGACGATGCCCGTCGCTTCAACTTCAAGGAATTCAGTAGCTTGCCTTCGAACGTAGCTTGGGGGATCGATGCCGATGGCAGCATCATGCGAGAGGCTATCGAGCAGTTGCATCTCACCTCCTCTTCCCTGCCCATCTTCCTGATCTGCGACTCTTTCAACCGTGTCGTCTTCGTTCAGCAAGGTTATACCATCGGCATAGGCGAACAACTTCTAAAAGTCATCCATCAGCTCTGATCGTTAACCAGTCTATCATCATTTACGTTTCAATATCCTGCGTCTTAATTCAAGATTGGTGATGGATAGTACAGTAGTACAATAAAAAAAGTCAAAGATATTTTTGCGCCTAAGGAAAAACTCATAACTTTGCAGCAGATATAGAACTCTTACAAGCTTTTGCGTCAACCCTTCTTCCCGAATTTATAACACAAACCATACATTCCAATGAAGAGAAGATTTCTCCCACATCTGTTGTGCTGTATCACTTTATTTGTGTGCAGCCAGACGCTCTATTCGTCTCCGCATCCGAACGATGACAATGGCGAGAATATTGTCGTCCGTTTCGTCGATGCACACGGAGCGCCCATCCGTAGAGCCAGTCAGACATTGCCTGAGGTGATTCGCCTCAACGGCACGGGTTCCGAAGCAACAGTCACGGTAGTAGCCACAGGGCTGACTGAGGACATCAGTTTGCGCGTAGGCTCTGGCTTTGAAGTAAGCCCGACGACGATAGCCGCTGGCACAGAGTCAACAGCTGTGGTCGTACGTTGCACGTCAACACTCTGTCATGTCGAGAGTCAACTCATCTTGCGTTCAGGCGACATCCGCACCTACGTTAACATCATTGCCGAAGGGACGCCCCTCCCCATCAAGGACATTTCCTCCCAAGGCACGGCGTTCGACGGTTCGGCTGTCGAATCCCAGACCTTCGATGCCAGCGCCCTCTCTGACAAGGGCTATACCATCGAGATCAAGGCACGCACCGACGACCCCAGCAAGAGCGTCTGGCCCTACGCCGTCACTTCTGATGGCCTCGGTTTCAAGGGCTATGTCCGTTCTTCCTCGATGGGTCTGATGAACAGCAAGAACGTCTTCGTCAGCGAGAAAGGCATCAGCAATCCGGCCAACGGAGGGACCTTCTACAACACCGACGGACTGTTCCACACCTACCGCTATGCCGTGACGCCCGACCGCCGCGTGTTCGTCTACCGCGATGGCATGCCCGTCGACACCTTCCGCGTGGCTGACCTCGCCCTGCAACCCGAATGGAGCGAGAAGAATGGCACGATGCAGCCCAACCTCATCAAGAACGGAGACTTCGAGGGAGAGAGCGACTACAGCAGCAATGCCGGAACGACCGTGAAGATCGAGGGGTGGGACATCTATCCCATCGACCAATACAACACGGCGCAGAGCATCTCGAGAGAGGAACGTTCCAACGAGGTCGACCAGAATAACCACGTGCTCTCCACCAACCGATACTACTGGGAAGGCGGCTGGGCCGACGGAGAGATCTCGCAGATTGTAGACGTCGCACCCAACGAGACCTATGCCTTCTCCGCACTCGCCAAGGGCGGCATCCGGAAGAACGGCGAGCAGCTGGCCACCATTCGCATCCAAGACCTCCAGAACGACGACAACAAGGTCAGCATGAAGGTGACGAGCGAGAACTATCAGACTTACGCCACCGACTTCGAGACGCGTGCCAACACACGCCAGATTCGTGTCTACTTCAACCTCGCTCGTGCGGCGTGGGGTGATGGCGGTAGCTCGCTTCGTGTTGACGATGTCAAGCTGACGGGCATGAGTCGCATCCCGACGCAACAAGTTGGTTTCGAGAACCTTGGAGCCGACATCGACTATTTCGCCGTCGATGCCACGGGTGCCTATGCACCAGCATTCGCCACCATCTCGACGTCTGTTGACTCGTTGCTCATCAAGGGGACCGGCGCCAGCGCCACGTTCAACGTCACAGCTGCCAACCTCACAGGCGACATCAGTGTCACAGCCACCCATGGCTTCGAGGTGACGCCTGCTACCCTGCCTGCTGGCACTCAGAACGCTACCGTCACCGTCAAGAACCTCACTTCCCTTATCGAGAACACAGGTCGCATCATCCTGCGCTCAGGTGATATGCGCAAGGAAGTGCGCCTCACCGCCTATGGCGATGCGCTCCCCATCAAGGACATCTCCTCCCAAGGCACAGCGTTCGACGGTTCGCCCGTCGAATCCCAGACCTTCGATGCCAGCGCCCTCTCCGACAATGGCTATACCATTGAGATCAAGGCACGCACTGACGACCCCAGCAAGAGCGTCTGGCCCTACGCCGTCACTTCAGATGGCCTCGGATACAAAAGCTATGTCCGTTCTTCGTCCATGGGACTCATGAACTCCAAGAACGTCTTCGTCAGCGAGAAAGGCATCAGCAATCCTGCCAACGGAGGGACCTTCTACAACACCGACGGACTATACCACACCTATCGCTATGCCGTCACACCTGACCGCCGCGTGTTCGTCTACCGCGATGGCATGCCCGTCGACACCTTCCGCGTGGCCGACCTCGCCCTGCAACCTGAATGGAGCGAGAAGAATGGAGCGGTAAAGCCCAACCTCATCAAGAACGGCGACTTCGAGGGCGAGAGCAACTATAGCGATAAAGCCGGCACGACGACCAAGATTGAGGGATGGGATGTTTATCCCATAGACCAATGGAATTCCACGCAGAGCATTACTCGCGAGGAACGTTCGAACGAGGTCGACCAGAACAACCACGTGCTGGCTATTGGGCGTTATATGTGGGAAGATGGTTGGGCCGATGCCGAGATCTCACAGATTGTCGACGTTGCGCCCAACGAGACCTACGCCTTCTCGGCACTCGCCAAGGGTGGACAATATAGCGGTTCACCTCTCGGGAGTATCCGCATACAGGACCTCCAGAATGATGACAACAGCGTCAGCCTGAAGGTCACCTCCGACAGCTATCAGACCTACGCCTCAGACTTCGAGACCAAGGCCAACACCAAGCAGGTGCGCGTCACCTTCCAGCTTGGACGGGCCAAATGGGGTGCCAGCGTCAGCAGCTTCCGCCTCGACGATGTCAAGATGACGGGTGTAAGCCGAATTCCGACGCAACAAGTTGGATTCGAGAATCTCGGTGCCGACATTGACTACTTCGCCATCGATGCCACAGGTGCCTATGCACCTGCCTCTGCCTCGCTTACGACTTCTACGGATGAACTGACCATCAACGGAACCGATGCCAGCAGAAGCTTCACGGTGAACGCAGAGAATCTGACAGGTGACATCAGTGTTACCGCAACCCACGGCTTTGCCGTCTCACCCACAGTGATTAAAGCCGGAACAAAGCAGGCGACCGTTCGTGTGACTCATCTGACGACCCTCATCGAGAACACAGGGCGCATCATCCTGCGCTCAGGTGATATGCGCAAGGAAGTCGCGCTAATGGCTTATGGCACGCCCCTCCCCGTCAAGGACATCTCCTCCCAAGGCACGGCGTTCGACGGTTCGGCTGTCGAATCCCAGACCTTCGATGCCAGCGCCCTCACCGACAAAGGCTATACCATCGAGATCAAGGCACGCACCGACGACCCCAGCAAGAGCGTCTGGCCCTACGCCGTCACTTCAGATGGCCTCGGATTCAAGGGCTATGTGCGTTCTACCAGCATGGGCCTGATGAACGGCAAGAACGTCTTCGTCAGCGAGAAAGGCATCAGCAATCCAGCCAACGGAGGGACCTTCTACAACACCGACGGACGTTTCCACACCTATCGCTATGCCGTCACGCCCGACCGCCGCGTCTTCGTCTACCGCGACGGACTGCCCGTCGACACCTTCCGTGTAGCTGACCTCGCCCTGCAACCCGAGTGGAGCGAAAAGAATGGAAAGGTCATGAAGAACCTGTTGAAGAACGGCAACTTCGAAGGCGAGTACAACTTCTCAAAGTCACAGAACATCACTAAGTTCATCGAGGGTTGGGACGTCTACCCCTACGACCAGTACAACTCCTATCAGGACATTGATCGCGAGGAACGCTCGAACGAGGTCGACCAGAACAACCACGTGCTGAGCATCCATCGATATATGTGGGAAGGCGGCTGGGCCGATGCCGAGATCTCGCAGATTGTGGACGTCGCTTCCGATGACATCTACACCTTCTCCGCTCTGGCTAAGGGTGGCATCCGCTCCAACGGCGACATCCTCGGCAGCATCCGCATTCAAGACCTCCAGAACGATGATAACAACGTCAATCTGAAGGTCACCTCCGACAGCTACCAGAAGTATAGCGTAGACTTCGAGACCCGTGCCAATACGAAGCAGATTCGCATCGCCTTCCAGCTCGGACGTGCAGCATGGGGAGCCAGCGTCAGCGCCTTCCGCATCGACGATGCCCGCCTCATCGGCACGAGTCGCATTCCCACGCAACAGGTGGGCTTTGAGAACCTCGGCGCCGACATCGACTATTTCGCCATCGATGCCACGGGACCCTTCGCCCCGGCCTTGCCTGGCTTGACGGTCAAGGATATCAACGATGCCATCCAGACGGCCACCGACAGCGATGGTCAGCTACGAGCACGCATCGTCAATCAGCAGCTTGAACTCATGGGCGCTGAAGACCATTCACGCGTCGTCGTCTACCAAATCGACGGCAAGCAAGTGGCTGCCATCAATGATTACTGCGCTGGTACGGGCATCGCGCTACCTCGCCGTGACATCTACATCGTGGCCGTATTCAAGGACGGCAAGAGACAGATAATCAAGGTGATGTAACCATTCTCCAAGCCCCTTCCCTAAGGAGGGCAGTGAAAGGATGTCAGTGGAATGCATACTCACGAAATGAAATGACAAAGATTAAGATACTCATGATGGCCTTAGCCCTTCTCCCCTCGCTCCTCGTGAGGGGACAGGGGTCGGGCCTCATCAAGCCAGGTCAGACGTGGAACGACACCGGCGGCTCGGCCATCAATGCCCACGGCGGTTGTGTAGTCTTTCATGACGGCAACTACTATTGGTTTGGCGAGAATCGCAATGGCAGCAAGAGCGACGGCATCAGCTGCTATCGCTCCAAGGACCTCTACTCGTGGACGCGCCTGAGTCGTGCCGTCACGCCCTCTGGCACCAAGACCGACGAGAATCGCGACATCGCCAGTGGCCGAACGCTCGAGCGCCCGAAGGTCATCTGGAACGAGCAGACCCAGAAGTGGGTGATGTGGATTCATTGGGAGAACGGCAACGACTACGGTCAGGCCAAGTGTGCCGTCTGCACGGCCGACAAGGTCGAAGGCCCCTACACGCTGGTCGATGTGTTTCGTCCCAACAACTGCGACTCGCGCGACCAAACGGTCTTTGTGGACACCGATGGCAATGCCTACCATGCCTACTCCACCAACATGAATAGCAACACCAACATCGAACGACTCACGCCCGACTACTTGCAGCCCGAGGCTGATTACGTCGTGCAGTTGAAAGGCCGTCGGTTCGAGGCGGCAGCGCTGTTCAAGGTGGGCGACATCTACTATGGACTCTTCTCGGGTTGCACTGGTTGGGACCCCAATCCGGGTCGTTACATGTGGACCTACGACCTGATGAACGAGACGTGGAATGCGCCAGCCGATTTCCGTGCCAGCGACGGCAGCACCGGCATTAACTTCTGCATCGACAACGGCAAGAACAACTCCTACCAAAGTCAGAGCAACTTCGTCTTCCCGGTGCCAGGCAAAGACAAATGCTTCATCTATATGGGCGACCGTTGGAACTCGTCTAACGTCCAGTCGAGCAAGCACGTGTGGCTGCCGCTGAGCGTCCGTTCCGGCTATCCGACAGTCCGTTGGTTCGACTCTTGGTCGCTCTCTGTCTTCGACGAGATGTACCGCATGAAGCGCATGGCCGTTATCGAAGACGGCAGCGAAGGCTACCTGCTGGAGAAGTATTCCAATCGCCTCGTCTCGCGTCCCAAGAGCTCGCTCACGCTGGAGGATGACGGCACTTCCAACCTCACCCTCGTCTTCCATACGACCGACAAGCCCTATACTTATAAGATTCAAGACAAGGCCACAGGCAAATACCTCGAGAGCGTCTTCGGCACTACACGCTGGCAGGAGGTTTCCGATGCCGTGGCTCAAGAATGGATGTTTTGGCTCGAGGAAGATGGCTACTTCCGCATCCAGAATGCCGACGACGGCGTCTGCCTCAGCGTATCGGGCAACTCCACGGAAGCTGGCACAACCCTCTATATGTCAGCTGCTTCCAAGACAGTCCATCAGAGCTTTGCACCCTACTTCGACTCCGTTGCTCACCCCGACTACGAGGAGGCTGATATGTGGAGCCGCGCCTACCTCGAAGCCAACCGTCAAGCGATGGCACGACAGCAGGTGGAAGTGGGCGTGCAGGACGTGCGTTTCGTCGGACGTACTGGCAAGGGCATCACACGCTGCTATGATCTGAGCGGACGACTCCTGCAAGGTCCTGCCCTCAGAGGCATCGTGCTCATCGGTGGAAAGAAAGTTCTAATCAAGTAAACAGCAATGAAACAACGCCTGCCCTATACCCTCGCTTTCGTGGCCTTCGCACTCTTCTTGCTGCTTGGTCCGCTGAAGCCGTACCTCGTGGAGACGGCAGCGCTGACGCCGTTCTACGTCGATGAGTTCACTTTCGGCAAGTTGTTCGGCACCCATTGCGGATTGCTCTTCCAGTTTGCGGCAGGTTTCCAGAGCTGCTTTGCTTGCCCTTGGTTAGGGGCAGGTCTGTTTGTCGCCGTCCTCGTGGCCATCGCCTATGTCCAGCGCTGGGCATTCCGTGTTGGCGACAACTGGTTCGGAATCTGCTGGTTATCCTCCTTCGCCCTGCTGGTCAACTTCACGCAGTTGGGTTATCTCATCTACACCCTCAAGCACCCCGCCGTAGCGTTTGCGCCTGCCTTGGGTTTCCTGGCGGCTTTCGCGCTGATCGGACTTTGGTTCCGTCTGAAGGTATGGTGGTGGAAGTTGGCATTCCTGCTTCTGACGCCCATCATTGGTTTCTGGTTGCTGGGCTTCTTTGGCGCTTTGGTCGCGCCGTTCGCGGGATTCTGCGAGATGGGCATCGCCCGCTTCAAGCAGTTTGACGAACCTTCGTCTGTTGGCAAACGCTCTTTCCGTAGACCTTTCCTTGGAAAAGGCACCCCTCACATGCTATGGGGACTGGCATTGTTCTTCCTCGGCTTACTGCTGCCCTACCTCCTGCAGCTCGCTCTCCATCGTCACCTCGACTGGCAGGCTGGGCACATCCCCTTCGATAGTCTCCCCCGCGAGATGCGCCTCCCCTGGATTCTGGCTGTGTGTGTTCCGTTGTTCTATGCCGTCTTCCGGCTGGATGGCAAGCGCCGTTGGATGACCGTCGTCTCGGCCATCGTCTTCATCGTTGCGGGTGCTGCCTCATATCACTATTCTTTCCTCGACAACAACTTCCTCACCACGTTACGGATGAAACATGCGGCCGAGGACAGCAAGTGGGAGCAAATCTTGCAGATGGCCAAAGACGGACAGCAGGAACCTACGCGCGCTCAGGTCTGCCTCACTCGTCTCGCCCTCTTCAAGACAGGGCGCATGGGCGACGAACTCTTCGTCTTCCCCGAGGGAGCAGCCGAGTACAACGCGCCGCAGCAGAACCAATGGCTGCGACTGATGATTGGTCCCCTGCTCTACTACCACTACGGCAAGACGGGCTTTGCCTATCGTTGGGCGATGGAGGACCTGGTCGAATACGGCGAGCGCCCTGCCTACCTGCGCTACCTCCACAGCGTGGCACGCCTCAACGGTGAGGATGCACTCACACAACGCTACGAGCGTGCCCTCGCGCGTACCTTATTCTTCAAGCATGCCTGCGCACACGAGGAAGAGGAAGCCGCTGCCATCCAACCTCTACTCAACTACACCGACCAACTCGACGGCGACAACGGTCTCGTGGAGTTCTATCTCCTCCATAGCTTTGCCCTCAGCGAGGGCGGCTCGCGAGAGATGGTGGAACTGTCCCTGATGGACGGTCTCATCACCAAGGACCTCACAGGTTTCTGGCCTCGTTTCCTCGCCCTCCTGCCCACATGGCAAGGGCGCATACCGACTCATTATCAGGAGGCTGCCCTCATGGTAGCTCAGCTCCAAGGTGGTGCTCCTGTCAGCGACCTCCCCATCGACCCTGCCATCAGCCAGCGTTTCCAACGCTTGGTCGAAGCCTCCTCACGCATGGGCGACAACGCAGCCAACGCCACCGTCCTGCGCCCTGAGTTCGGCAACACGTATTGGTACTACTACTTCTTCGTGGAAGGGTTGAAGACGAGGTGATAGTTGACGAGTTGACAAGTTGACGAGTTGACAAGTTGACGAGTTGACAAGTTGACGAGTTGACAAGTTGACAAGTTGACAAGTTGACAAGTTGAAAGATAGTTGACGAGTTAACGAGTTGACAAGTTGACAAGTTGAAACATTGACAAGATAGTTGAAAAGTTGACAAGTTGACAAGTTGATAAGTTCTTCGCAGAGCGAAGCGAGCAGAGCTCGAGCGGAAACATTGAAACATTGACAAGTTGAAAAAGTTGAAACATTGAAAAGTTGTACTGACATACTAAGCCTTATAGCTCTTTCGTTAGCTTTCGCGCTGACGGGCTGCACCCCATCTCTTCCCACCACCTTCGAGGAAGCGACGTGGGAGCCTCCTGTCACGCCCAATAACTTCGGTGCCACCCTGCCGCCCAACATCGCGCCGCTGAATTTCCGCATCCTGCAAGGCGATGCCTCTGAGGCGATTACACACCTGCATTCACGCAACGGCGGAGAACTCATCGTTGCTGGATGGGATGTCTGTTTCGATGTGGACGAATGGCATCAGCTGCTCGACCAGACGCGCGGCGACAGCCTCTTCTGCGACATTTACATGAAGGCTTATGGCGTCTGGGAACACCTCCCCACCCAGCGTTTCTACATTGCCGAAGAGGACATTGACCCCTACATCACCTACCGACTCATACGCCCGTCCTACGTCACCTACGAAGAGCTGACCATCAACGAACGTTGCCTCGAGAACTTCGACGAACGCGTCATCTACGAGAACATGCGCTTCGAGGACAGCGACCAAGGTCAATGCATCAACTGCCACATGCCACGCAACTGGAACCGCGAGGCTCAGAGCCAGTTCCATGTCCGTCAAGCCCTCGGAGGCACCGTCTTCATCAACGGCGACAAGGCCACCAAGGTGAACCTCAAGACCGATTCCACACTCAGCGCAGGCGTCTATCCTGCCTGGCATCCCTCCCTGAACCTCATCGCCTACTCCGTCAACGAGACGGGGCAGGTCTTCCATACCCTCGACCCGCAGAAGGTGGAGGTCATCGACTATGCCAGCGACCTCATCCTCTACGACCCCGAGTCCAACGCCGTGCAGCACATCGACCGCACCGCCTCGGAGTTCGAGTCCTTCCCCGCTTGGAGTCCCGATGGACGCACGCTCTACTATATTGCCGCCCACTACACCCCTCGTGCTGACGACATCGACGCCGACCTCGACGCGAATTACGACCAGCTGCACTACAACCTCTACGCCCGCTCGTTCGACCTCGCCTCCCGCCGCTTCGGCCCTCGTCGCCTCGTGTTCGATGCCGCATCCGTGGGCAAGAGCGTCAGTGTGCCTCGCGTGTCGCCCGATGGCCGCTATCTCCTCTTCACGCTTGCCGACTATGGGCAGTTCCACATTTGGCACAAGAGTGCCGACCTCTGGCTCCTGCCTCTTGAGGGCGAGGCGACGCCACAGCCCCTGCAGTCCGTGAACAGCGAACAGGCCGAGAGCTACCACACCTGGAGTTCCGACGGACGATGGATTCTGTTCTCATCACGCCGTGATGATGGCAACTACACGCGTCTGTATATCAGCTATTTCGACAACGAAGGCCATGCGCATCGTCCCTTCCGTCTCCCTCAACACAAGAGCGACGACGACGATCTGCTGCTCCGCAGTTACAACGCCGCCGAGTTCCTCGTCCAGCCCGTTCGAGCCTCCCAGCAGCAGCTCCAGCAAGCCATCAAAGCCGATGCCCGCCCAGCCACCTACGCTGGCTCTGCCCTCCTGCAACCTGAGGCCGACACCGCCAGCGTCAATAGACCTGCCGCTGCTGAACGCCGCAGCAGCTCAGTGGGATACTAGGGAAAATGGACAATGGACAATGGACAATGGACAATGGACAATGGATAATGGACAATGGATAATGGACAATGGACAATGGACAATGAATAATGCGGAGCATTTCAGAGAACTGAGTGTTCTCGGAAAGCGCACGGGTGGCTACGAGGGAAAGACTGAGTGTCTTTACCGAAGTAGACTTCTCAGTGCTCGACGAATGCGAGACGGTATATCCGGGTCGAAGCAGTCGGCGCTAAGCACGTGAGGGATAATCGGCTTGTGCAAGTCGCGGAACGAAGTGACACGACGCCGCAGAAGACGGAAATGGCAAAGGGGAACAATGGACAATGGACAATGAACCTCGAAATATCGACATCTCGAAATATCGAAATATCGAAATATCGACATCCCGAAATCCCCGACGACACCTGCCCCTCTGCCCCTCTGCCCCCGACATCCTCATCCTCGAAATATCATCAATAATTAAAATATCAAACTATGAAACTACAAACGACCCTTCTTGCCGGCTTTCTCACACTGTTAGCCGCCCTGTTGCCACAGGAGGTGAATGCCCAGAATGTGATGCCGAAGCGAGGAGACAAAATCACGACAGCAGATGGCGTGTTCGTCGTCTCGGGGGACAACCTCATCCCGAACGCCTCGTTCGACGATGGCTTTGCCCATTGGAAAGCAGGCGATGGCAACGACCTCGCGGAAGAGAACTTCGCCCTCGAGTCCTCGGGTGGTGCCGACGGAGGCGCTTACATCCGTGCCCTGGGCAGCGCAGGCAGCGGCTCCAACAAGTCTATCAAGACGGGCTGGGCTGTCGAAGTGGGCAAGACCTACCTCTTCTCGATGTGGGCCAACCGCCCCAGCAGCGGCATGAGCTCCAACACGCAGTACAGCCGCATCTATGCCTCTGATAGCGAGACGGCTACGACCACGCAGATTGGGTCGGTCAACTTCACAGGCGACACCTGGGTGCAGACGCAGATTGTCTTCAAGGCCGAACAGCCCTTCCTCGTCGCCAACCTCGGATGGATGAACCAGACGAGCGTCGACGCCTTCTTCCTTGGCGAGCTGTCGGTCTCCGATGAGTTGGTCACCTCCGCTCTCGAAGCCACTATCGCCGACGCTAAGTATCAGTTGGACAACACCGAGGAAGGCACTGAGCGCGGACAGTACTCAGCCGACGTGCGGGCTGCCCTCCAGATGGCCATCGCCACCGCCGAGGGCGTCCTCACGAGTGCGACCACGCAGACCGAGATCAACGCCGCCAACGATGCGCTCCAAGCCGCCATCACCACCTACAAAGCCAGCGCCAATGCACCCTTCAAGGTAGGCACGAAATACAACATCGTCCACAGCTCGGGCTACCTGATGACCACCACGGGCGGCACCGTCAAGGTGGTCAGCGAGGACGTCGACGATGCCGGACAGGTCTTCACCTTCGTGCCAGCACCTGCCGACGCCGCGGCCACGGGCTACAACCTGCAGGCCGACGACGGCACCTTCGTCCATCGCCAAGGCTCGTGGGACACCAAGGCCGACGCCGACTACGACCTCACGCAGGCCAACGCCATCTTCCAAGTCGTGGACCAGGGCTCTTACATCCAGCTCAAGAACATGGGCAGCGGCAGCGTCCTCGGCACCGACAACAACAACGACGGCAGCACCGTCTACTCCAACAAGAACGGCACCGACGGCAAGTACCGCTGGACGCTCAAGGAGTTCATTCCCAAGGATCAGCGCGACGATGAGTACAACTTCCAGCAGCTGCTGGCCAAGGCGCAGAAGACGCTCTCCGACGTCAACGCCGCCACCATCGGCAACGACCTCTTCATGACCTCGCGCACGGCCTACGACACCTTCGCTGCAGCCATCGCCACCGCCAAGGGCGTCACCTCCGGCTACAAGGCGGCTACCGAGGCGCTGCAGGCCGCTATGGATGCCTTCACGGCCAACAGGCAGGTCAAGCCCAACCCCTCCACGCAGTACATCATCACCCAGAAAGCAGGCGGCAACCGCATCGCCTACTCCGACGATCAGTCGCTCGTGACGGTGCGCACGCCTAGCGCCGAACCGACCCAGCAGTTCACCTTCGCCCAAGTGGCCGCCACGGGCAACTTCGCCCTGAAGAACATCGGTGCAGCCAAGTTCATGGCCAAGAGCGCCAGCAGCAACTGGGACACCAGCTGGGCCGACGACGAGAGCGACCTCCTCGCCCAATGGATTATCGCCCGTCAAAGCGACGGCACCTACACCCTCCAGAACGCCTCCGGCAAAGGCTACCTCGGTAGCGATGCCACCACCGACGGCTCCCTGCTCTACTGCGACAAGTCGGCCAGCGCCACCAACTCACGATGGTTCATCGAGGAGTACACGCCTACGGCTACGCTCGCCAAAGCCATCGACAACGCCAAGGCGCTTGCGGCTGCCACCCCTGTCGGCTCTGCCTACTACGAGGTGCCACAGTCGGCCATGGATGCCCTCAACGCAGCCATCGCAGCTGCCGAAGCAGCCCTCGCCACCGTCACCACCTTCGAGCAGGGTGCTGCCGAGGCCGCGAAGCTCAACGCCGCCATCGACAAGTTCAACAACAGCTTCAACCCGATGGCGCCCTTCGACGAGGGTGTCACCTATGTCGTTACCCACTATGGCGGTGCCTTACTGACAGCCACCGAGAGCGGCAATGCCAGCATCACGGCTCAGGAAGAGGATGGAGCGACGGACTCACAACTCGTTATGCTCGAGCCCGTTGAAGGTCGCTCGTTGACCTACTACTTGAAGTCTGTCGCCCTGGAGACCTACTTCGCCCGCTCAGGTGATTACAACACCGTCTGGCAGGCCGACAAGAACGAGGCCGCACAGGTGGAAATCGTTCAGCTCGACGGCCGTTGGCTGGGCCTTCAATTCGTCGCCACAGGCCTCCACGCAGGCACCGACAACACCGCCAGCGGTCAGCTCGTCTACAGCGACAAGGCTGGTCGTGGCAACACCCTCGCCTACTGGACCATCGAACCCTACGTGACCGTCCAGCTCGACCGCGCGGCCTTCAACGCCGCTGTCGACGCAGGCAATGCCCTGCTTGCCCAGATGAAACCCGGCTACCTCAAGGGCGAATACTTCCCCGAGGACATCGCAGCCCTGCGCAACGCCATCAGCAATGCCCGCGCTGCCGCCAACAAGGCCAAGGACCAGCAGACGCTGGACGCCCTGACGGCCCAGCTGCAGGCCGACATCGAGGCCGCCCGCGCCAAGGTTCACGACCGCGACCTCATGAACCATACCGAGCTGGCCGCAGCCATTCAGTCGGCCACCACAGCCACCGCCTCTGCTGTCGCAGGCGACTGCAACGGTCAGTACCCTGCCGCCGCCATCGAGGCCTACAAGCAGGCGCTGGCTGCTGCCCAGGCTGTCGAGAGCAAGCCCGACGACCAACTGACGCAAGCCGAGATTGACGCTGCTGCCAAGGCCCTCAAGGAGGCTGCCGCCGCTTTCAATGCTGCACGCGTCGTCGTCAACCTCGACAACCTCCGTACCGCCATAGCAGCCGCTAAGAAGGCCATGAGCGACGCTGAGAGCGAGCGAGGCGACGGCCCCGGCAAGTTCCCCGAGAGTGCCTTCACCGCCCTCACAGCAGCCGTAACGACCGCTCAGACCATCGTCAGCGAGAACAAGGTCAACCAAGCAGCCGTAGACGCCCAGACGGCATCCCTCACGGCAGCCATCGACACCTTCGCCGCCTCGCGTGTCACCAACGACTACGCCGCCCTCCAAGCCCTCGTAGACGAAGCCACCCAGCTCATCGCCGACGCCTTGGCTGGCAAGCTGGAGTACTACGAGGAGGACCTCGAAGAGTTGCGCGCCTCGCTCGAGAAGAACGCCGCCGCCCTCGAGAGCACCGACCAAGACCTCATCGACCGCGCCGTCAAGCTCCTGCGCCGCGACATCGCCCTCTTCCGCAACCTGGCCGATGGCATTGCCTCCGTCGATGCCGAACCCCTCGACATCCGCATCTACGACCTCAACGGACGCCTCATGACGACCTCACGCCGCCACCTCACGCGCGGCACCTACCTCATGACCGTCACCGACGGCGACAAGACCATCACCCGCAAGTTCGTCGTGCGATAAGAACGTAACCTCATACACCCCATCCGAATCATGAAAGTAGCAGAAGCACTCAGCATCCGCAAGGACATCCAGAAGCGCATCCAGCAGCTGGGACAGCGCATACAGAACAACGTGAAGGTACAGGAAGGCGACGAACCTTCAGAGCAGCCCCAAGCACTGTTGAAGGAACTGGACAGCTGTCTGGCGCAACTCGAAGAGCTCGTATGGCGCATCAACGCCACCAACATGCAGACCGTGAACGCCGAGGGCAAGACCGTGACCCAGCTGATGGCTCAGAAAGACTCGCTGACCCTCCGCCTGAGCATCCTCCGCGACGTCTTCGAGAAGGCCTCAGCCAGTCAGGACCGCTATTCGCGTTCCGAGATCAAGATGACCACCGTCGTCGACGTGAAGCGCCTGAGCAAGATGATCGACGATTACGCCGCCAAGCTCCGCGTCCTGGACATCGAGATCCAAGCCCTCAACTTCCAGACCGAGCTGCTCTGACCCCAGCGCATCCACCTCCGTGGCACTTCCCTCTTAGCCACCTCCTACACCTCCCACAGGCATCCGCTTTCATAGGGCGAGTCGGAACCCCCATTGTCAGCTGTCCGGAGCCGATAGCACCCGTTCTCTGAACACTCACGGCGCAGGCTCAGCACGCCAGCATACGAAGTCACGCCTCACGACTCACCGCGCACGACCACCCGACTGACTATGAATCGCGGATGCCTTTTCTATGCCCATACCGCTGATGGCCCTCTTCCAGAGCATCACGAAGCCATTCCACGCACATTTTATGCTCTTTGGCTCACAAAAACGCAGAAAAACATGCATTTTTTGCCCATTTTTGCGTAAAAATGGCGCTTTGAGACCTTGTTTTGGGGAAATATAAACTAAAACGGCAATAGTTCACACAAATCCTCACTTAGCATGTCAACCTGCTCCAATGACTGAGTTTTAACGATATCCTTTATGTGATTCCTATAAACTTTAAAAGTTTTATAGTCTTCTATTTTCTCCCTCCTTTCTCTGCTCAGAAGAGCGAACTCCTCTTCCCGTTCTATTCCTAAGAAACGGCGTCCTATGAGATTAGCTGCAATACCTGTTGTCGAAGAACCCGCAAATGGATCAAGCACCCAAGCCCCCGGCTTCGTTGAGGCAAGGATGATGCGTGTTAAAAGAGACAAAGGCTTTTGAGTAGGATGTTTTCTACCATTCAATTTTTCCCAAGGCTCTATGGCAGGCAGTCGCCAAACGTCTGTCATCTGCTTTCCATCATTAATAGCCTTCATTATATCATAATTGAACGTGTGAGCAACCTTCTTTTCTTTGCGAGCCCAAATAATGAACTCTGTTGAATAGGTGAAGAAACGGCGCGAAATATTGGCTGGTGGGTTTGACTTTTGCCAAGTAATGACATTAAGAATTTTAAAGCCCAACTCCGACAGAGCGTTTGCGACGGAAAAGATGTTATGATAAGTGCCACTAACCCAAATCGTTCCATTCGGTTTCAATTTCGCCCGACATAACTTAATCCATTGGAGATTGAAAAGGTCTACTTCAGCCGCTGTTTCACATTTATCCCATTCTCCCTTATCCACACAAACGACCTTACCATTGCTGATACTGATGCCTCCCTTACTAAGGAAGTATGGAGGGTCTGCAAAAATCATATCAAACTTGAAATCAAATGCTTCAAGTACAGACCTACAATCCCCCATGACAAGAGTGAAATCTCTATGGGGAGAGCGGTAGAATGGTAATATTAGGGACATTATTCTTTGAGAGCCAATTCTGAAATCTTATTATTTATTTCATCCTCACTCCGTTTGAATACTGCAACAAGTATTTCCATCGGACACTGCTTTTCCTCAAATAATATCCTCAATAATTCCAAGTCCTTCTCAGACCAATGTTGAGTATTCTCTTCATTTTTCTTTTGAGAGGCTACAATCAATTCCATCTCATCTGACCCTTCTGAGAAATTCCGTTCTTTATGCTCAACAATCATTGAGGCTCCAGTGCTATTCTTTCTTGAGGGAATATGAGGATTACCAACAAAACATTCCTCCCAATTTCGTTCTGAATTTGGCAAACCAAATAGAAAATGTAATCCTACATTATCTAAGATTAAACAGTTATTTTTCCCTGAAGTTGGCCGCAATCCTCGACCTACTTGCTGCAAATACTTCACTAATGATTTTGTTGGCCTTGCCAGTTGTATAAATTCAATATCAGGACAATCAAATCCTTCAGAGAAAATGTCTACGTTAACAATAATATCTATCAGCCCTTTCCTGAATCGGTCGACGTATAATTTACGTTCATCCTTTGGGGTTTTACTATCGATTCGAACAATATTAATACCGGCTCCACGATACTCCTGACAGATGTGGTCGCTATGCTTCCTACTTATAGAATATATGATGCCTTTCTTCCCCTTGGCATATTTTAGATAACTATCAAGTAATTGGGCTCTGATACGAGTTGTATCAATTTTCCTCTCCAATGCAGATATTTTATAATCACCTTCAATGTCAAATTCGGTAATAGATTCTATCTCTTTTTGTATCTCACTGTGCAAACTGATCGAATAATAATCGTATGGTGCAAGCCATCCAGCATCAATAAAGCTTTGGATAGATTGTGAAATAATGATTTTATCAAACACATCTTGAAAGCCACCGTTGTTCATTCGCCAAGGAGTTGCAGTAACTCCAAGTTTTTTTGCATTAGGATACATATCCCATAGCTTTTTATATGAATTAGCGACACAATGGTGTGCCTCATCCACAATGATGTAATTGACATTCAAATCCGCGGCTACATCAAGATTATTTCGATGTGTAATGGTCTGAATTGATGCGACTTGAACAGGATACCTCAAATCACGCTCTTTTCCACCTGCTATGATACCGTGTGAAACTTTATATCTATCTAAATTCTCACTAATTTGATCAATCAGTTCTATACGATGCGCAATAATTAGAATCTTTACATTTTCATTATTTTGCACACCCCAGGTCTTGATGTCGCTGATGATAGAAGTAAACAACCGAGTCTTTCCTGTACCTGTTGGCATCTGAAACAAAACTCCGTCACACTCATCCCATGCAGAAAAAATATCCTCTTTTGCCTTCTGCTGATATGGGCGTAATGTGTTATCTGTTCTTGTAATATCTTTGTAATTCATTCAGCATCTATGAATTTGGCCAAGTGAGTATTAATCAATTCCAAACGATTTAAGTCAGAGCGTGTAAGGGCTGAAGATTTCTTCCCCTTGGGTTCGCTTATCAACGACATCCAATATAGTTTATCTTTTTTCGATTTGAAATTTAATCCAATGTTTATGGCAAACACGTCCTCAAACTCTTGATAACTGAAGTTTTTATCTATTACATCACGATATTCTGACACTTCCAAATAATCTTTCCAGTCATAATCTTCCATGTCAAAATCATCATTGTCACCAAACTCCTTTATTATTCTACCTTCAACTGCATTCCTAAGGATGGCAACATTATTCAACCATTTAGAGCCATAAACTTTTTCCAATTGAGCAAAGAGAAGAACTCTAAGTTGCTTCCTAATGTCAACCTTACGAGCAGCACCCTCTTTCTGTAAAGTTTCATCTTGAGTCTCTTGCCATTCTATCAATTCTTCTGGTGCATATTCAGGGAATCGTTGATTAATGAAATTCTGGAAGGAGCGGAGCCAAAAAGTTTCAGCTCCTTGCCCAAGCACCCCTTTAATGACACGATTTTCCTCGTCTGAAAGGTTGTTGAGTTTGTTTGCCAAGTGTTGGATATAAGGGGTTATTGCATTAATTCTTTCAGGGATTGTCGATTGTGAGTTAATCGTGTTAATCTTAATTAAGTATTTATGCAAGGACCCCAAAAGAGCAATGAAAGCAAATGTAGCACGGTTAGAGAATAGATAGTCTTGTTTGACCTCTTCTGTCATAATAGAGTCTGCAATAGAATACCCGCCATCAATAAATTTTGTTATTCTCGTACGAGAATCTTTCATGGCTTTTTCTATATCCGTTTCGTTTGTGTTATATATGCAAACATCGGTATCACCCGTCCATTGTGTTGAAGTAGCTTTTGGTATTAGTCCAGAGCGTCCTAAAGCAGTGTCAAATGGTTTGAAGGCAAGCAATGAAGGGTCTTCTCCTACAGAAATCTTATTGTAAAGTACATAATTGGAATTACCAGCCAAAGCTTTAATACAGGACGAACGCAGAGCTTTCATTCGAGAATCAAGGCGGTTTGACTTCCAATATAGGTCTTCCTCTAAATCTAGTCGGAGGCTTGGGCTGACAGCTTTTTGGTTCTCATTGATCTCCATAAAGATTTTCAGCTGTTCTTCTGATTCCATACCATCGAAAGCTACAACAGGAATCGTGCTATCTTCTTTATGCTGTGATTGGGCATAACCATACAATCGATGTTGCCCATCAATTATATAGGCGATACCGTAAGCATTAGGAATTCGCAGAAATCCAAATTCAGACTTAGAGTCTTTTTCTGCTTTGATACGTGTGAAGTTAACTTGCAAATCTTCTTTTGCTGCACTGAAATTAATAATGATGGAATTAGGAAAATACCCACCTCCGTCAATAAACTTTGTTATACCTTTCAAACGCGATGGAACAAGAAGGCGTTGATAAGTAGGAGCCATAGAATCATTAACACGAGTTCTATGAAGCACAAATCCAATCTTCAATAACGTACTGGGTTCGATGGAAAATATGTAATAGTCACGTTCACCCATCTTTCCTTTAAGTACAGGTATTTTAATAACTTCATCATTAATCAACTCGTCTTTAAACATCAATCCATAGAACTGGTAGATAACAGATTCTTTATATGATTTGATAAGATTATTGATATAGTTATATGAATTGTCGTTAAGATGGAATATTCCTGCATTTGACATCCGGGCTATATCATCATCATTAATACGATAATTGCGAGTAGCAAAAAGGAATTTTACACGCTTATTACTTCCGTATATTTGTTTCAAGGAGTCAGCAATACCAGGCATATATTGCTCAACTTTATTGAGTTCTGTTTTGAAACTATGTCCCGTTGCCGTTTGTGCAGCCTTACATTCAACAACGAATATGGCATCATCTCCAACAGCAACGACGTCAAGTTGTTGTGTATCTTCTTTATTTGGTCCCCATTGAACTACAAGTTTCTCGTCAGCATTAAGAATACGAAATCCCAGCTTATAGAACATGCACCACACATCATCTTCAAATTGTACTCCATGGTCTTTCTTACGAGTCATTAAAGTCTTGCGAGCAGATGAACGCACCACCGAATATCCCATTTTCTCATAGTCCTCAACTTCATTATGAGGCCTGCTTATGGAATCAAATTCAGTGCTTTTGGCTTTGAATTTAATTTTCAAAGCGTCTTCGTCATACATCATATGTGATTTGATGTTTTCGACTTGTAGTTGCGTAAGTTGTGCCATATCCTTAATATTTTTTATTCATTTTTTCAATTATTTTCTTGCACCATTTCACTATATTGTCTGACCTCCGTTCATAAACGGTTTCGCTATAGCCTGGAAAATATTCCTTCGTTATTTCCATCGCAAAGTCTGATGGATCTTCATTTGGAAGGACATATAGACGTGCAAATATTTGCCCCATCAATTCATCTGAAATGATTCTTGCATATACTCTTTCGGAAATCTCTGCAGGATTGTTCGTAAATATATCAATGGCAAGCGGAGTCTTACTCCAATCGTCATTTATTAGGTCTAAATATTTGCAAGCATTAGTGTAGTAGTCTGCCTGCCTAAGGGTAAATCCGCAATAGTCAGCTAGTTCTTGTTTAGTGCAGTCAGGGTGCATATAAATATACATAAACGTATCTATCACCGTGTCGAGATTGTTGGCCTGTATTAATATTTTTCCCATAGCTCAATAATTTCTGATGACTACTTCCGTTTGTTTAACTCGTTTCTCCGGATTCGCATTAATGAATCTATTAGCTAATATCCGTTGAATATGATATCCTTCATAGAGGTTCTCAAAGTATGATTCTCCATCTTCAGTTTTGCTATCAGAATTACTCAGCATGAAAAGGCATCCGTGTTCTGACAAATCGTCGCAAAACAATTTCAATTCCTCTTGCTGTGAATCACCAAAAGGACTAGTAGAATACTCCCTAAAAGATGATGTTACACTTAAAGGACGATATGGAGGGTCGAAATATACGAAGTTAGTATGTATCTTGCTGATGTTTGAGCGCACGGTCTTATAATCGCCTGGCTGGCGAATAACCAATTCGACTGATGACAAGAGCTCGTGGTCTTGCATGATTAATTCCTCGTTGCAAATAATTGGATTCTTATACCTTCCAAACGGAACATTGAATTTGCCGTCAGCGTTTACTCGATATAAGCCATTATAGCAAGTACGATTAAGGAAAATAAACAAAGCCGCTCTTTCAGTAGAATGTATACCATTGCTATTATACTTATCGCGAAAAGCATAATAAAGATCTTTCCTTGCTGGAATGCTAATGCTATAAAAATCCTTCTCAATCAGCTTTAAATGGTCTATGAGTTCATCAGGATGGTTAGCAATCAATTGGTAGCAACGAATTAGGTCTCTGTTTATATCATTGATGACTGCCTTTTTTATACATTTGTGCCTCTGCAACATATAAAAAAGCATTGCTCCCCCGCCAACGAATGGCTCTATATAGGTTACATTTCCAAGATCGTCGAAATTGGTTGGCAGTAATTCCTCCAACCGTTGAAGAAGATTTCCTTTGCCTCCAGCCCATTTGACAAAGGGTTTTGCCAAATATCTACTGGTCATATAGACTAGTCGGGTGTGGCTCCAACTACCCTTGGTAAATGATTTGTCAGTTCAAGTACACACAAAAAACGTGGAGCCAGCTCTGTCGCTCGTCCCACGTGTTGAGGCTCCGGAATTGCCATCTCTGTCGAAACGAGCAACGCCGAAGCCCCACGTAGATGTAAATACTTGAACCTCCTTGGCTATGAAACCAACGAAGGCTGTTATATAAACATCCCATGAAGCGTTCTCGTTGCTTTGTTTTTTGACAGAGATTTTGAAATTTTCCGGATTTCAACACGTCAAACCAAAGCGTCAGATAACGCCTTTTGATATATACATCCCACCCTTTAAAAAGCCTTTTCGAGGGGCTATTTTCCGCGTGGGACGCTGCAAAGATACAGAATATTTCTTTTCCAGTTGCAAAAAATATAGAAAAAATGATTGATTGAGCAAATAGGGATTGGTTTACGGCATTATAAACAATAGTTGTTTCCAAAAGTTTATTAACCCTGCGCTCCATGATCTAAAGAGATCTAAAAAATTTGTTCTTTCTGAAAAGTTATGCGATCTTTGCCGAAAAAACGTGCAAAAATGTCGAATCCTGCGTTTATGTCGGTCTTTTTTGTGGGGGAGAAGCGTGAAATGAGGTCGCTTTATGGCAAAATGTGGCGGCTGCAGGAGAGGAAGGAATCTCTCATCGCGAACGGCTTCTATGAGGAGAAAAGATGGCTGGGCAACCTGGTGACGAGGCTCGGAGGCGACTGGAGAGAAGTGTATTGCAAGGGCACGTGGAGTGATTTGACGCTGACAAGGGACTACTTGTTTTTCGCCACGGAGACGGCTTGGCAACCGCCATTGGAGCTGCTTGGGCTGATTCGGGAGGTGTATCCGTCGCTGCAGTACTACTTCTCAGCCGAGGGCGATGGCTGGGACGCTTATCTGACGAACGACAGGGAGGGACGTTTCTTCACAGCCAGCTATGTCCTTGATATGGAACCTGATATCGAGTATTTCGACTCCATCGGGGAGGCTTGTGCGCATCTTGCGGCTCGTATCGGCAAGCCTGTGGAAGAGGGTTGGAAGGCACTTTGTGAGGCGGCAGAGGAATGGAATGACGCTCATCCCGACTCCCCCTGGCCTATCAGCGTGAAGCGGGTTGAGGTCGAAAATGGGGGTTAAATGGGGTGCGCTACGCGCAGAAATCCAACAAATCTGAACGCTGATGACGCTGGCCAGCTGTCGGCGTCCGAAGTTGTCCACGATGGGGTAACGTTTCGTTACGTCATCCTCGACACACGTGGTCGACCGGCACCTTGCCGATGGGTACAGGGTGAGTAGCATAGCTGGGTGAACGATCGTTCACTCAGCTTGTCCTCTTCAAATGACGGTGAACGATTCGTTCATGGAGACTGCTTGGGTGAATGTACGTGGGCTGAATTTTCAGCCCACATCCCGAACGGTGGTTCAGCTTTCTTTCCCGTCCAACGGTCAACTCCTATATTGTTGCCTTTGTATACGCCAGGATGTGTGACAAGCGTGACAAGCGTGACAGTATAAAAATGGGGTGTGAAAATTCCAAATTAAAAGTTATTATATTATATATTATTAAATAATATATAATATAATAAAATTCTTTATCCATGTCAAGACGTGACAAACATAACTGTCACGCTTGTCACGCTTGTCACAAATCTGCGAGGGCGAGGGCGTGAGGGCAAGAGGCAGGGGGCGAGGGGCAAGGGGCAGTCCCGAAAAAAAAGTGCCCCTCCGCGCACCCCCACTTTTTTCAAAAACGCTTGCACAGTTCGCGAGAATGATGTACCTTTGCAGCGGCGAACGGGATGGGATGCGCTTCGCGCAGAAATCTAACAAATCTATAAAAAAATCGAGCAAGATGACTTTTGACTCTGAAAGTAAATGCGGAGTAGATGCGGAGTAAATTTTTTCAGGAAATCTGTGAAATCCGTGAGAGCTGTGTGAGATAAAGGGTGCGCTGCGCGCAGAAATCCAACAAATCTGGAACAAAATCGAGCAAATGACTTTTGACTCTGAAAGTAAATGCGCAGAAATGCGGAGTAAATTTTTTCAGGAAATACGGGCAGATACGTGAGATGTGTGTGAGATAAAAGGGGCGCTGGCCGATGCGAATAATCGTAGTCGCGAATACGAAAGGACGCGGGGGCTGGTGCGAAAGGTCGCGAGGGGTCATGCGAAAGGTCGCAAGGGCAAAAACGAAGGGAAAAAAGGGATTGCGCTCGCCAAGGCGACCCAAATTAACGAAAACAAGGAGGGGGGCTGCAGACAAGAAAAGTGCTGATTTTGCACCAATTTTGGAGGAAATGTTGGCTCGTATTGAATTAATGTGTAACTTTACACCGCAAAACAAAAAAATATACTGTTATGAAACACCGAATACTTACCACTTTGATTGCGCTCGCCGCGATGGTCATGACGACCTGGGCTGAGGGTGTGAAAATCGGCAGCCAAGCGCTGACGCCGACCACTACAACCACCTATACCTCAAGCAACTTATCGGCTATCCAAAGCGGCTCGGTGACGTACAACCCCACGAACAATACGCTGACGCTCAACAATGCTTCGATTAGGGTTCCGCTGTCCACGCTTGAAGGTGCTATCGTGTTCTCAAGCAGCGGCACCCTCGTGCTGACAGGCACCAACACCATCACGGCTACAGAAAATGGTGTTCAGGCAGGGGCCAACCTGACCATCAGCGGCAGCGGCAACCTCACTTGCACGTCAACCAACTGCGGCATATACGTGACCAACGGCGCCACGCTCACCATCAGCGGCGGCTGCACGGTGACGGCAAATGGAGCCTATGGCATAGCAGGTAATCCCACCGGCGAAAGGCTCGTCATCAACAACGCCAACGTCAGCGCCACAGGCTCCGACGGCTCCATCTGCGATTTCGACTACATGAACCCGAGTGCCTACTTGGAGAAGGCCATCGAACTGACGGGCGTCAGCATCGCGGCTCCCGAAGGCGCCAAGCTCAACTCGTCGCCGACAATGGCTGTGGTGGACGCGCAGGGCAGCGTCATCAAAGGGCAGACGGTGGTCATCCGCAGCGACTACACCGACAGCACGACAGGGCTGGTGTTCAGTTTCAAGACGATGAACGGCTCAGTCAAGGCCGTGGTGAAAGGGCACACGGACGGGCTACCTGCAGACCTCGAGATTCCCTCGCAGATCACCGCCCATGGCGAGCCATTCGAGGTGGGGGCCATCGGCGTCAGCGCCCTCAACAACTGCAGCAACCTGGAAAGCGTGGTGATCCCCGCGACGGTGACGGAGATAGGCAGCGGCGCCTTCTACAACTGTGCGAACCTGAGGGTGGTAAGTGCGCTGAATCCTACGCCTGTGACCATCGACGCCACGACGTTCAACCTGAGCAATAAGCCCAACAATGCCACCTACGAGATGTTGCTCCAGGTGCCGCTGGGCTGTGGCGCGAGGTACTCCAGGGCCAACTACTGGAAGCAATTCCGGACCACTCAAGCCATGAGCACGATAGACGGCTGCACGTATATGGAGGACATAAACGGCAACGCCAGCGTAAAGCGTTACGAAAGCTCGGCAACCACCTTCAACATCCCTGCCAGCCTCACGGTAAACGGCACAACATTAGCCGTCACCCAGATAGCCCGTGAGTCATTCTCGTCCTACACTTGTCCCAATCTGCAGAGCATCTCGATTCCTGCGAGCGTGACCGACATTGAAAGTGGCGCCTTCTATGGCTGTCAAGCACTGAGGTCGATCACGGTTGCGAGCGGCAATCCGGTGTACGACTCGCGCGAAGGCTGCAACGCCATCATCGAGACGGCCACCAACACGCTGCAGTATGGCTACCCGTCGACGACGATCCCCCAGACCGTGACCAGCATCGCCGCATCGGCTTTTGCAGGATATGGCAACAGCTTGACCTCCATCACCATCCCTTCGTCGGTGACCCGAATCGGCTATTCTGCCTTCTATAAGACCAAGCTGAACAGCATCTATGTGAAAGCCAAGTTGCCGCCCACGCTGGACGGGTCGGTGTTCGACGAAGACGTGTATAGCAATGCCACGCTGAAGGTTCCCACGCCCGAGGCCTATCGGGAGGCTGCGGGTTGGCAAGACTTCGCGCACATCGAGATGGGGGCAACGGTGACGAGCGGCGACTTCGTGTTCACGCTGGACGATGACACCCGCGAGGCCGAACTGACGCAATACAAGGGGACGGCTGCGAACGTGGTGATACCCAGCACAATCAATGACGGAGGCATCAGCTACTCCGTCACCAGCATCGGCAAGCTGGCGTTCATGGACAACTATCAATCTAACACCACGATGCAGCAGGTCACGATCCCCTCGACAGTCACGACCATCGGCGAGCAGGCCTTTGCCTCCTGCTCGGCACTCACGACCGTCACCATCCCTGCATCGGTCACGTCGATTGGCTTGACTCCCTTCTTCTCCTGCCGGTCGCTGACCAGCCTCACGGTGGCGAGCGGCAACACCAAGTATGACTCGCGCGAGGGCTGCAACGCCATCATCGAGACGGCCACCAACACGCTCGTCGCAGGCATCGCCACTTCGACAATCCCCTCCACCGTAACCGCCATCGGCGACTATGCCTTCTACATGATGCCCATCGCCAGCATCGTCATTCCAGGCAGCGTGAAGACCATCGGTCAGGCTGCGTTCATCTATTGTTCTTATCTGACGAGCGTGACCTTGTCCGAGGGCTTGGAAACAATCGGCCAGAATGCTTTCGATGGCTGCGAAGCGCTGGAGAGCATCAACATACCGTCCACAACGACGAGCATCAGCACCGCCTTCTCCGGCACGGGACTGACGAGCGTGGTCATCCCCATCAGCATCTCCTCGCTGGACGATTACGCCTTCGACCGCTGCAGCGACCTGACGAGCATCACGCTGTCGGGCTCGATGACGAGCATCGGCACAGGAGCGTTCCGCTATTGCGAGAAACTGCGCACCATCGACGTGCTGACGCCTACGCCGCCCACGATGGGCACGGATGTGTTCGGCCAAAAAGATGGGGACGAGTTCGGCATCTATGGGGGAGCAGTGGTGCGCGTGCCCGAGGGCAGCATCCCGACCTATCAGGCTGCCCCCGTGTGGGAATACTTCAGCCATTTCGACATCCTGCCGCTGCCCAAATGTGCTACACCCACCATCGCCTTCGCCAACGGCAAGCTGACATTAGGCTGCGCAACGGAGGGCGTGGAGTTCGTGACCAACGTCAGCGTGGCAGGAGCGGGCCAGTTCCAAGGGAACACCATAGCGCTGTCGTCAATGGCAAACACCTACACCATCAGCGTCTACGCCATGAAGGATGGCTACCTGAACTCGGACATCGCCACGACCGAAATCGAAGTCACGCCCTCAGCAGCCTCGGCCGACGTCAACGGCGACGGCAAGGTGACCATCGCCGACGTGACCGCGCTGGTGAATGTTATTTTGGGGAAATAAAAGGCCTCTCCCCCGACCCCTCCCCTTAGGGAGGGGGGGAACTTTCCCCTAGAAAAAACCTCTCCCCCGACCCCTCCCCTGGTAGGGAGGGGGGAAGGCAGGCGGACAACAAGGACAAAGGGGTGACCGAAATGGTCGCCCCTTTATTCTGCCATGATGTCTTTCATGTCGAGAAGAGCCACGTCAGTCGTGGCACAGATCTCCGCTGCCAAATCATTCAGATGATGAAAGCGAGCATAATCGCTGGGGAGTGATGGCGAGGAGGAGGGCGAGGGCGAGGAGTGCGAGGAGGAGGGCGAGGGCGATGCCGTTGTGGGGCGCGATGAAGTGCTGGCAGTGGTGCCCGTCGCATTGGCGGCGGTTCGCATGATCTCTTCGTCCAGGCCCCAGGGGGCAAGGATGAGCAGGGCTCCGCGGGCACAGGCCTCGAAGCGGCGGCGCTCGGGTTTCCAGTAGCGCGTGATGGGTTCCTTCTGGAGGTTGATGACGGGCAGCCCCTCGTCGATGGCGGCATCGATGACCAAGCGCTCAGGCGTGGAGATAGCGGGCGAGACGAGCACCACGCCCTCACGAGCCTCTGCCAACTGCCGTGCGCGTGACTGCTTGTAGGTGTCCAGCAGTTCGGTGTTTATGCCGGTTTTCTTGTCCTTGCGGTGGTAAAAGACCTGCTCCTTCTCGGCGCGCTTGAGCAGGAAGAGCGCCCCGAAGGCCGCGTAGTCGTGAGTGCCCACGCGCAGGTGGAGGCGCCGCTCCAACAGATGGGGCAGCTGACGCCGCATCAGCGCGCGCAGCGGGTTGTCGGCCATGTAGCGCTTGATGGTGTCGAGCATGCCGGGCCGCTTGATGATGCGGTCGTGGTAGCCGGGCTCGAAGAGGGAGGGGCGCTTGACCGTGCTCGAAAGCACGGGCACCACGGCTCGCAGGCCAGAGGAGGGCGGCGAGGAGGAGGGCAGCGAGGAAGAAGAGGGCGGCGGCGAAGAAGAGGGCGGCAGCGAGGAGGGAGGCGGCGTTTGGCCTTGCGCCGTTGTGCCTTGCGAGGAGGAGGAGGAGGAGGGCGGCGGCGTTGTGCCCTGCGAGGAGGAAGAGGGCGGCGGTGCCGTTGTGCCTTGCGCCGTTGTGCCCGCACCATTCGGTGCGGTTAGCGCGGTTTGTGCGGCCCGCGTGCCCTGTGCGGCCTTTGCGGCATCGAGCTGGGCCCACCAGGCGCGGCTGCAGCCGCCCTTGAAGCGGCGAAGGATGTCGCCCAGCTTCTTGCCGTCGGGCAAGGGGGCTGAGACATACAGAAGGAGGTGGAGATGGTCGGGCATGAGGGCGGCCTTCCACACCTTTATCTGGGGATAATAGCGGTGAATCTTGGGCAACTCCTCGGCGATGATGGCGCGTCCGAGGGGGCTCTGGACAAGATGGGGGAAGGCGGCGCTATCACGGGCTGCGCGGATGTTGCCCTGTAGTTGCCCAAAGAGGGGATGACGCCCTTCGATGCAGAGCGTAACCATATACAACCCTACCCCACCATAATCCTGCCAATCAGCGCGGCGGTGTTGGTGGTGTTGAGTATCATGGAGAGGTATCCCCCGACTCTGTAGGTCTTCTTTCGACGTCGGCATGGTGATTCGTTGATGGCGATTATGTCTGCCGTGATGGCGCTGAGGACAGCCGTCAGGGCGCTTGTTTCAGCCGTCAGGGCTCTTGTGTCAGCCATTGATGGCGCTGAGGACAGCGCGCACCTCGTCGGCAGAGGTCTCGCGGAGGCCATTGGGAAGCGTGGCCGAGCAGGAGCCGTGGACCTCGGTCGTGCCTGTCTCCTTCAAGATGGCGAAGGCGTTGTGCCGGTTGACCCCTCCGCCTGCCAGGATGATGATGCGCCCTGCTGCCTGCCGGACGAGGCGTTGCAGCTGGGCAATGCCAGCCTCGGCCGTTGGTGCCCCACCCGAGGTGAGGACGCGCGTCACGCCGAGGGCTATGAGTCGGTGGAGGGCTATGGTCTGGTCGGACACAACATCGAAGGCTCGATGGAAGGTGAAGGGCAGTCCGCTGCTGGCCGCTATCAGACGGCGCGTAGCAGCCTCGTCAATCTCGCCCGAAGGCGTCAAGGCCCCTGCGACGATAGCCGTAGCGCCTGCCGCGACAGCCTCGCGGATGTCGGTCTCCATCACCTGCAGTTCGTCCTCTGTGTAGACGAAATCGCCCTCGCGAGGACGGATGAGCACATGGATGCGCAACTGCGGAAAACGCTCACGCAGCAGACGGATGGTCCCGACCGAAGGCGTCAGTCCGTCCAACGAAAGAGCGGAGCATAGTTCGATGCGCTCGGCTCCACCTTCGACAGCACGCAAGGCACTCGACAGCGAGCCGCAGCACACCTCAAGCATCGGTTTAAGCATACTCATATTACCAACTGGCTATCAACGAACTATCTCGACAACAAAATCAGCCTTATCGCGCTCGGCAGGGAGCTGGATGGTCAGGCTCTTGGCACGTCGGTTCAGCTGATAAGTGAGTGCCGAACCCGAGGCGAGGGCCTTGACGGAACGCACCTTTCCAGCGGCCAAAGGCAGCTCAATGGCACTGGCTTCGGCATCGAAGACATGGAGGAAGAGGTGGTTGGTTTTCTGCGTTGCGACGCCCCATTTCTGCTCGGGCATGTTGACCGCATGGGTGCCATAGATGCTCTCGCCGTTGACGCGCATCCACTGCCCTATCCCCTTCAAGCGGTCGAGCGCCGTGGCCGGCAGTTCGCCATTGGGTTGGGGGCCGATGTTCAGCAGTAGGTTCGACCCCTTGGCCGCTGCACGCGCAATCAGTTGTATCAGTTCGTTGGTCGATTTATAGTTCTGGTCGGCCACCTTATAGCCCCACATGCCGTTCATCGTCTGGCACATCTCCAGCGGCAGATGACTAATCTCCTGCCCCGAGAGGCCCGCCGTGTTCTCGCCAGGCAGGTCGCGCTCGAACATCTGGAAATCCTCGCCCTCGATAGGGGTGATGTGATGGTTGTTGCCTATGAGGCAGTTGGGCTGCAGCTGGTGGATGTAGCGATAGAACTCAGGCATGCGCCAGTCGAAGGGGATAGAGTCGCTGTCGTGGTCCCAGTAGCCGTCGAACCAGAGCGCACCGATGGGCGCATAGTTGGTCAGCAGCTCGCGCACTTGCGCCTGCATGAAACGGAAATAGGAATCGAAGTTGGGACGCAGCTGCCGCCCTGTGTTCAGTCCTGTCCGTCCCACGGGATAGTCGGGCCGCATCCAGTCGAGGATGGAATAGTAGAGGTGTAAGCGAATGCCCTCCTTGGCACAGGCGGCCGAGAGCTCCTTGAGGACGTCGCGCCCGAAGGGCGTGGCATCGACGATGTTGTAGGTGCTCTGCCGCGTATGGAACATCGAGAAGCCGTCGTGGTGGCGACTGGTGAACGTGACGTACTTGGCGCCAGCGTCCTTGAACGCCTTGGCCCAGGCTTCGGCATCGAAGCGCACGGGATAGAAGCACGAGGCTGCCTTCGAGTATTCCTCGTGGGTCAGGCCGCTGTTGAGGTACCATTCGCCTTGCGCGAACTCACTGTAGATGCCCCAATGGAGGAAGATGCCAAAACGGAAGCCTTCGAACTCGGCACGGGCCGCCATATTGTCGGCTGAGGGGACATAGGTCTGTGCGTTCACCGAGACCAGAGCGGCGAAGCACAACGAAAGGGTGATGAAGATGCGTTTCATGCCACAAAAATACAAAAACTTTCCGACTTTCGACCGTCGGCGCCTCCTAAAAGTTCCATTCAACCACAAAAAAAGGCCAAAAGGACGTCATGAGATAAAAAAACAAGCCTTCGGAGGGTCGTAACTCTAAACTTTTTCCTATCTTTGCCCCCAAGAAACAGCGTCTCTCTTTGAGAGGAGCACGCTTCATTGCAATATTGTTCACACTTTCAATTCTCACGCATATATGGCAAGAGCTAAATGGATTGGCGGTTTCCTCGGTCTGCTCTCTGGCGGTCCGATAGGTGCGTTGGCTGGTTTCGTACTCGGCATGCTCTTCGACACGTTGACAGACGACAATGGCATGGAGGCTATTGGCTATGATGCTGGCGGCACCTACACGGGCGAGAGCTACGACAGCAGTCAGGACTACGGCTCCAGTGGCAGTCAGAGCTACCGCACCGACGAGGGCACCCGCAATGGATTCCTGTTCTCGATGCTGACGTTGGCCAGCTACGTCATCCGCGCCGACGGCAAGATCATGCACAGCGAGATGGAGGCCCTGCGCACCTTCCTCCGTCAGAACTTCGGCGAGGCGGCTGTCACGCAAGGCAACCAGATCATGCTGCGCCTGTTCGACCGCCAGAAACAGATGGAAGCGCAGCAGCCGGGCTCGTTCCGACAGACCATCATCGAGGCGTGCCAACAGCTGCGGATGGTGCTCACTCAGTCGCAACGCCTGCAGATGCTGTCGCTCCTGGCGATGTTGGCCAAGGCCGACGGACATGTGGCCTCGGAAGAAATCGCTGCGCTGCGCGAGATCACGGGTTACCTCGGTCTCTCGGAAGCCGAACTCAACTCGATGCTCAACCTCGGCGCCAGAACGTTGAAGGATGCCTATGCGGTGCTGGAGATTGACGAGAATGCGACCGACGACGAGGTGCGCGCAGCCTACAAACGCATGGTTGTCAAGCACCACCCCGACCGCGTGGCCACCCTCGGCGAAGACGTCCGTGCCGCTGCCGAGAAGAAGCTGAAGGAAATCAACGAGGCCAAGGAGCTGATTTTCAAAGCGAGAGGAATGTGAAGAGAAAGTGAAAAGTGAAAAGTGAAAAATGAAAAGTGAAAAATCTCGCTTCGCTCGGAATGACGAATGACGAATGACGAATGACGAATCTCGCTTCGCTCGAGTGAAAAGTGAAAAATGAAAAGTGAAAAATAAAGATGGCTGATAACTTTGACGAGGAAAGAAAATGCGGAGTAAATTCGGAGTAAATTTCAGCCAGAAAATATAATCATATACCCCAAGACAAGCGAAACAGACGACAAATAACTAACTATAAATTGCTTATGAAGAAAACTTTACTCGTCACCTTATCTCTGCTGCTCGCGCTCGTCGTGAGTGCGCAAGAGGAACAACTCTACGGCGTCTATCAAGGCTCGGGTACTATCGCTGGCATCGGCACAGGCAAGGCCGAGACCTACGATGTGGCGTACCACATCACCGACCCATCACTCGCCGGCTTGGAGATCAGAGGCATCAACGTGCCCGTTCAGACGAATGCGCCCAACATCACCGACTACAAAGCGTGGCTCTCGACCAACCTCACCATTGAGAACAACAAGAACGTGCCCGATATCGTCAGCGTGGACTTCACCCCCGATGGCAAATGGGCCAACGTGACGTTCGAGAAGCCTTACGTGCTCACCGAGGAGGGCGTCTACGTGGGCTACACGCTCACGGTGTCGAGCATCGACGTCAACCGAGACAACGACCCCGGCAAGACTCCCATCATGTGCTTCTCCTCCACAGCTACAGACGAACTCTACATCCACTCGACACGCACCGAGCGCAAGTGGAAGCGGCTGGCAGAGTCCAGCTACTTCCCTAAAGAACGCGCCTACGCGTTCGTCGTTCGCCTCGGCGGTGCCCCCATCAAGAAGAACGCCGCTGCCTTCTCAGCCCCCGACGAGCTCACGCTCTACGCCCTCACGGGACAGCAGAAGTCGCTCAGCCTCATGCTCAGCAACCACGGCACCAGCGACATCACACGCATCACCTGCGAGATCGACATCGACGGAGAAGTGACCCAGCAGGTCAAGGCCACCAACCTGAAAGGCACCTACTACGGCCAGCACTCCACGGTCAAACTGACCCTGCCGGCATTGGACACGCCGGGCTCGCGACACGTCAACATCCGCATCTCCAAGGTCAACGAGGTTGACAACGAGGACCTCGAACCCGCCATCGACTTCAACATCGCCATCATCGACAAGACGCCCACGCACAAGCCCCTGATGGAGGAGTACACGGGCGGTTGGTGCGGCTGGTGCCCCCGCGGCATGGCAGCCATGGAGGCGATGACGTCGAGGCACCCCGACGACTTCATCGGCGTAGCCTATCACAATGGCGACCCGATGCAAATCACGCTCACCACGCCCAACACGCCGTCGGGCTACCCCCATGCCTTCATCGACCGCGTCGTGACAGGGCGCGACGAACAGGGTGCGGAGCGTGGCTACGACCCCTTCTTCGGCAGCAGCAACGGCGGCAGCCTCGGCATCGAGAAGGACTGGAAAACGCGTCAGAGCGTCTTCACACCCGTCAGCCTGGAGCTCGAAGCCGAATGGGCTGACGGCGACAGCACCGCCATCATCGCGCGTTCGCATAGTACCTTTGTCAATGCGCTCAAGCACAATCCCTTCCGCCTGGCGTACATCCTCGTGGCCGATGACCTTCATAACACCACGCGCGAGTGGGCACAGGCCAACTATTACGCCGGCTCCAGCAGCAGCGACCCCTACCTGAAGCCCCTGACCACGCTGGCAGGCACCATCCGCGACCTCCATTTCAATGATGTCGCCGTGCAGCTCTCCTGCCCAGGTCCTACGGCTCTCGCGGAAAGCCTGCCCGAGCAGGTCGTCGACGGCAAGCCCTATGAGCACACCTACACCTTCGACATCTCGAAGAACAGCCTCATCCAGGACAAGTCCAAGCTGCGCGTCGTCGTGGTGCTCATCAACACCCTCACACGCGAGGTCTCCAATGCCGAGAAGGCCACGGTGCCCAGCGGTGAAGCCAATGGCATCGCCAGCCCGACAACTGACGCCACCGCCGTCGCTACCACCACGTTCGACCTGGCAGGACGACCCGTCGGCAACGCTCGCCGCGGCATCGTCATCCAGCGTCAAGTCCTCTCCGACGGCACGGCACGCACACGCAAGGTGGTCCTCCCCTAACCCACTCTGCACTTAACTCTTAACTCTTAACTCTCAACTCTCAATATGAACCGCTTCTTTCTTCTCATAGCCTTCGTCGCAGCCTCGATGGCCACCTACGCCCAGACACGCGACGCCCACGGCATCATTACCGAACCACCCGCTGGCGAAATGCGCGCTTACATCCGCACGGGCGGCGCCACCTATGCCAACATGTACTTCCGCAACGACGAGAAACAGGATGACATCGCTTCGCTGGTCGTCTTCTCGGAGGACGGCACGAAAGCCTACTTCATGAACATCATCTCGCATGCCGCCACGGCTACGTGGGTCGAAGGCGATGTCGACGGCCACACCATCACCGTGCCCCTCGGTCAGGTAATCTATTGGTTCGACGACGGCAACTATGGCCTGAAGCTTGCTCGCATCAAGATTGATGGCTCCATCGATAAATACACCGTCCAATCCAAGGGCAGCGTCACCTTCACCATCGATGGCGACGACCTCACCCTCGAGGGAACCAGTGGCGACCCCGGCAACAACATCTTCGACGCACTCGGACTCGTCTACACCAACGCCTACGAAGGCGAATGGTCCTACTACCTCGACTACAACACCGTCATGCACTACAAGGATGTCCACGCCGTCGAGCCGCCCGAAGGACTCGAGACCGAGGTCTACTCGATGGAATACGAGAACTCTGGTCACCTGGTCAACGTTGGCATCAGCGGACGCGAGGTCTACGTCCAGGGCGTCTCCGAGACGCGTCTGCCCGAGGCGTGGATGCACGGCACCATCAACGGGCGCAAGCTCACCTTCCCCCTCCAGTACGCCGGCTTCTACTCTTCCTACCTCATCTACTTCAGCGGCGCCGATGCCGAATGGAGCAGGGACGCCAGCGGCTACTGGGATTGGCACTACCAGTGGGACGGCGGCACTTCCACCTACGAGTACGATGCCTCCACGCGGACCTTCGCCACCGAGCAGACCATCTTCGCCAGCAACTCCGACAATAGTGTAGGCCAGGGCGAGATCTACCACAGCCCGCACTTCCGTCCCTTCACCGAAGTAGCAGCCACGCCTGCCGACCCCGCTGTCACCTACTACCAGAATATGGGTCAGTTCACCATCGTCATGCTGAACGTGCCCCTGCTCGACACCGAAGGCCGCTTCCTCAACCCCGCTCACGTCAGCTACCAGATCTTTTTCGACGACGACGAGGAGCCCTTCACCTTCTACCCCGATGAGTACAAAGCCCTGCCCCATGAGATGACAGAGATTCCGTATCTCTTCAACGACGACAACCGCGAGTCCTTCAGCCGTTCCTACATCTACGAGAAAGCCTACGCCCTCTACCTCTTCCAGCAGGGCTTCGAGCGCATTGGCGTCCAGACCATCTATCGTGGTGGCGGCGAGGAGCACCGTTCGGCCATCTCCTACTACAACCTCTCCGGCGACCACATCACCGCCGTCAAGGACAAGGCGGCCACAGCCGAGCGCCACTACGACCTCACCGGACGTCCCGTAGCCAAGGGCCATCGAGGCATCACCATCACCCGCACCGCAGACGGTCGCGTAGTGAAACACCTCCAACGATAGGGATTTTCCCACACACGTTTAGGGATGCTCACTTGCAGGGCATCCCTTTTCACACTACCTTTGCACCATCGAAACACAAAAACGCTACTACAATGAAGACTTTCAACAACAAACTCTGGATGCTGGCCATCCTCCTCTGCTCCACCTTCGCCTTCACCAGCTGCATGGACGAGGACGACGAAATCGGCTACACCATCAGCGGCCACTGGTTCGGCGATATGGACATGTACTACAACGGCGAACGCTCCGTCGGCTCAGAGATTGAGTTCTACTCCAACTACGGCTACGACCGCGGTACTGGCGTCGAGATCGATTACTACCGCTATCACGCCGTCACGACCTACTTCAACTGGCAGGTCAGGAACCGCGTCCTCTACCTCACCTACGAAGATCCCGCCCTCGACTGCGCCATCGTCGACTACCGCCTCAGCTACGACTACTTCAGCGGTTACATCGCCGACTTCTACACGCTCGAGAACCTCACCTCCTTCCGTCTGCGCAACTACGACCGCTACTGGGATGCCTACGGCTATGGTGGCTATGACTACACTTACGGCTACGATTACTACGACTACTATGTCAAAGGTGCGCGTGCCGATGGCGACAGCATCGCCACTGCTACGCCCAACAGCGAAGTCAAATACCACGGCATCCGCGGGGTGAACATGAAGAAAGAAAATGCAGAACCCTAATCGTCAGTCGTTCAACGATCAACGCCAACCGAAAGCACTATGATAAGTGTCTCCACAGAACTCAGAGAGCGGTGCCCCGAATTTGTGGGCGCCGCTGTCTTTGCGCCTGTCATCAATACTGCCACCGACCCTGCCCTATGGGAGGAGATTGACCGATTCATTGTCGATTATCGCACGCGCTATACCCCCGACAGCATCAAGCTCATGCCCTCCATCGAAGCCACACGCACGGCCTATCGCCGTTGCGGCAAGGACCCCAGTCGCTACCGTCCCTCGGGCGAAGCCCTCGTGCGTCGAACCCTCAAAGGGCACGATCTCTACCACGTCAGCACCCTCGTGGACCTCATCAACCTCGCCTCCATCGCCTACGGCTACAGCATTGGCGGTTTCGATGCCGATAAAATAGTCGTGAACGACGAAGGTAACGCATGCGCGCCCAAAGCGTCCTCCGCGTTGCAAGAGAGGATTGTAGGGAGTGAGCCTTTCCTCACCCTGGGCGTCGGCCGTGAAGGCGAACCCTACGAAGGCATCGGTCGCGGTCAGCTCAACATCGCAGGACTACCCGTCTACCGCGATGCTATAGGCGGCGTTGGCACCCCCACCAGCGACCACGAGCGCACCAAACTCACCCTCGAGACGCGCCATCTGCTGACCATCGTCAACGGCTACGACGGCGACCGCGAGAACGTCCTTGCCTGCGCACAGTTCATTCAGGACCTGCTCCGCCGTTACGCGCAGAGCGACGGTGGCATCATCATCAACTTCTGAGGCCTTCTGGACAAGGGCAACGGTCTGCTCACAAGCGACTGCTGCCCTTTTTTCAATGCTTTTCAACCTCTGCCCTCGGACGTTCGATAGGATGAAACAGAAATAGATGATTTTTGAGACATAAGGGGTAAAGGCATAAGGCAAAAGGACGTATCTTTGCAGCCGTATAACGAACGTAACTAACTAAAGCAATTGAATATGAGAAAGTTTTTGCTACTACTCACGCTCGGCATCGGTTGGTGCAACGCCAGCGCCCAGTTGTCCACCAATCCCGACAAGTTCCTGGGCAACATCACGACCAGCTATCAAGTGGACTATGGTTCCGAGAAGTTCTACACCCTCTGGAACCAGATCACACCGGAGAATGAATCGAAGTGGTCCTCCATCGAAGGCTCACGCCGCGGCAGCTTCAATTGGGGCAGCGATGCCGCCTACAACTATGCCAAACTGCATAACTTCCCGTTCAAGTTCCACTGCCTCATCTGGGGCGCTCAGTACCCATCGTGGCTGAACAGCCTTTCGACATCTGAGCAGTACAAAGCCATCGTGGAATGGATGGATGCCATCAAGAAGCATTACCCCGACCTGCCGATGATCGACGTCGTGAACGAGGCGGTGCCCGGGCATCAGCCAGCCCCCTACAAGGAGGCGCTGGGCGGCGACGGCAAGACGGGCTACGACTGGATCATCAAGGCGTTCGAGATGGCACATGAACGCTGGCCGGATGCCATCCTCATCTACAACGACTACAACACCTTCCAATGGCAGCGGACGCAGTTCATCGACCTGGTGCGCACGCTGCGCGATGCCGGTGCGCCCATCGATGCCTACGGATGTCAGTCGCACGACCTGACGGACATGAACGTGAACGACTTCAAGGCTGCGATGAACGAGATACAGACTGCGCTGCGCATGCCGATGTACAGCACCGAGTATGACATCGGTACTGCCGACGACAACAAACAGAAGCAGCGCTACATGGAGCAGATTCCTTATATGTGGGAAGCCGACTATTGCGCTGGCATCACCCTCTGGGGCTACATCTACGGACACACATGGGTCACCGACGGCAACTCGGGCATCATTCGCGACGGCAAGGATCGTCCGGCCATGGAATGGCTGCGTGGATACATGAAAAGCGAAGCTGCGCGGACGGCCAAGAGCCCCTTCCCGGGGATGGTCAAGGAAGCATCTGTCTACGTGAAGCCTGCCTCGCTCAATGCCACGATGAACGAGCCCATGAGCATCGAGGTGCGTGCCCGCCTCAAGACCAAACAGATTGAACGAGTGGAGCTATATGCGAAGAATAAGCTCGTAAGCACGATGACCCAGTCGCCTTACACGACGGAGTACGCCCCCACGGCTTCGGGACGAACGGAATTGAAGGCTGTCGTCGTCGCCACAGATGGCACGAAGTACGAACGCCTGTCGGGCATCACAGCCTGGCCGGCACGCGCGCCCTTCCGCACGACCGCTTCACTGCCTGGCACGCTGCAGGTGGAGAACTTCGACATCGGTGCTGAAGGCGAAGCTTTCCACGACTCCGACAGCCGCAACGAGGGCAACACCTCCTACCGCACGAATGGCGGCGGTGTCGACGTCATCGGACTCAGCTCGGGCTACGGCATCGGCTACACGTCCACTGGCGAGTGGCTGGAGTACACGGTCAACGTGAAGGAGGAAGGCTACTACGACTTCGATGCCTACATCGCCACCATCAACTCAGGCTCGGCCTTCAGTCTGGCGCTCAACACCGACAAAGGCCTGCAGACGCTGACAGAGCGGATGGGCGTTGCTCCCACGGGCAATTGGAGCACTTACAAGGCCAACCACGGACGACTGATGCTGCCGCTGCAAGCCGGACAGCAGGTCATCCGACTGAAGATAGACGAAGGAGGCTTCGACATCGACCGCATCGTCTTCAAGCGCGTTGACTTGAACAACGACATCGCCATCAACGTGACAGCTGCCGACAACCCCGCCTCAGCCGGAACGACAACGACTCTCAGCGCAACAGTGACAGCTGCCGACGAGATTAAGAACGTGAAGTTCTACGTGGACAACATCCTGCTCAAGACCATCACGACGGCTCCCTATGAGGCCAGCTACAAGCCGACGGCCAAAGGCGAGTATGTCATCAAAGCCATCGCCACGGACGCCGAAGGGCGTGAGTCGAAGGTGGCACGCTACGTGCTGAAGGTGAACCCCAAACGCACTGCTTACAAAGGCGTCATCACGGTGCCGGGCACGATAGAAGCGGAGAACTTCGACCGCGGCGAGGAGGGCTTCACCTTCCACGACAGCGACTCGAAGGACGAGGGGAATGCGGGCTATCGCACTGACAACGAAGGCGTGGACATCATCAAGGGCAGCACGGGTTACGGCATCGGCTACACGGCCACCGGCGAGTGGCTGGAATACAGCATCGATGTGAAAGAGCCGGGTAAATATGCGTTCGAAGCTACTGTGTCATCGGGCGTGAGCGGCTCAAGCTTCAGCATCGGCCTCGTCCAGGACGGCAAGGTGACGAGCATAGGACGTGTCAACGTACCGCAGACAGGCAACAGCAATTGGGACACCTATAGGACTGTAAAGGGTTCGCTCTCGAAATACCTGGAGGTGGGACCGCAGGTGCTGCGCTTCAGCATCACAGGTGCCAGCTGCAACATCGACAAGGTCGTGCTGACCTGTACGCTCAACACCGACGTTCCTTCCATCACAGCTGAACCTAAGCCCACGAGCGATGAGCGCTACAACCTGGCTGGACAGCGCGTAGGACGCGGTTATCGAGGCATCGTCATCATGGGTGGCCGCAAGGTGCTCGTGAAGTGAGGAGCGCTCCGGTAGAGCGTATCGCTAAGACATAAGAAAGGCTGAAGACGAAAGCCTGCAAACGAAAGACTCCAAACGAAAGACTCCAAAGGAAAGACTCCAAACGAAAGGCTGCAAACGAAAGACTGCAAGCAAAAGACTGCAAGCAAAAGACTGCAAACGAAAGACTGTAAACGAAAGACTGTAAACGAAAGACTGCAAACGAAAGTCTGCAAAAGGAAAGGGCACCGCTGAATGGCGATGCCCTTTTTCTGATGCCGTTGCAACCGTGATTGTCGTTGCAACTGCGAGGGGTTCTGTGTGCAATTCTTTTACTTCACAAGCACCTTCTGGACCGTTCCGTCGGCACGACGTACGATGTTGATGCCGCGCTGCAGGGTCGAAGCCTGACGGCCATCGAGCGTGTAGATAGCAGCAGGAGCAGCCTTCGTGTCGGCAGCAAGGCTCTCGACGGCATCGGGAGCTGTGGTACCGAGGTAGTAGAGGCGGAAGTTGTCGAAGGGACACCAGATGTTGGACATCGTCTCGATGAGCTTCAGACCTACGCGCACGGGGCCGTCGCTCTCCTTATAAGCGAACTCGACTACATTATGATAGCGACCGGCAGCGATGAAGGTCAAGAGCTGTGCTTGGTTGTTGGGAGCCACGAAGTTAGTGGTCACATCGCCCAAAGTGAAGCTGTAGTCGTTCTTGGAGAGCGTGGAGATGAGTTCGGCGTTCTCCTCGTTGTTCACGACGGCACCTGCGTTGAGGTCGCTCCACTGCATCACCTTTTGCTCCTTGTTGAAGCTCTTGGTGCTGACGTAGAGGTACTCCTGGTTGAAGGGGATGCTGTCAGGAGTGGAGATGGCTGCAATCTCGTTGTCGGTATTACCGGCACGGCAGAAGGCATCGGCCTCGAGGCGCCAGTAGCCCTCCTTGAGTTTAGGCAGTTCCTGATAGATGTCGAAGGTGCTGCAGCCCCAGAACTCCATGACGCCTTCACGGCCCTTACCGCCGTTGGTTTCGAACTCAGCAGTCCAACCCGAAGGCGTAGTGGTGCTGTCGCCCGTAGCATCGTCGAAGGTATTGTTGACGATGAGCTCGCTGATTTCGAACGGCTCGGCAGCAGAGGCACTCTCGATGCCAGCCTTGGAGAGGATGTAGTCGGTCCAACCGTCCTTGAGTTGGTCGATCCACTGCTCAATCTGCTCGTTGCTCTCGAAGACCTCTGAGCTGTAGGCACTGCCTATATTCGACATCAGATCCAGGAACGACTGATCGGTATAATCGCCCTCGAGCGACTGCACTTTCTCTTCGTAGACAGGATAGAGCTCTGCAATCTGATCAACGAGTTGCTCGGAGCGCTTCGAAGCCTCGACAGCAGCATTCAGCCTCTTGGCAGCCTCGACCTGCGTAGCAGCGTCCTTGCCGATAGCGGCCTCGCCAACTGCAACGGCCTCGCTGATAAGAGTTTCTGTAGCCTGAACACCGAAGGCATTGAGCTTGCTTACATTGTCGATGAGGGCCTGGAGCTCGTCGTCGATCGTGCTGATACCGTTGAAGAACACCTTGACATCAGCCCAGATGACCCAGCAGTTGTCCTGCATGTCAGCAGAACCCTTGATGCCGATGGTGATGGCATCACCTGCGTTGATGACGGAGGCTGCAACCTCAGTGATAGCCTTCTGAGCGAGAGGATCGTCGCTGGTGAAGACGGTGTGAGCGCCCTGCTGGCTGTTGGGCACGAAGGGAGCCGAGTTGTAGACAGGATTGCCTTCGTCGTCGGTAGTGCCGTCGGAGCTGAGGGCAGCGTCGTTGCTGAACCACTTCTCCTCGCGAGCGAACTCAGCCACGTTGGTAAGACCCTTCTGGCTGTTGTTGGCATAGAGGAAAGCGAGCGGCTCGGCTGAAGCGTCGTAACCCTGATAGTTGTCGATGTTGTTGGACGTGCGGTAGAAGGCCTTCACTTGGATGGTATACTTACCCTTGGGGAGGTCGGTGAGTTCACGATAGATATTGAAGGGATGAGTGTTCCAGACCTCAGCTGTGCTGTAGGCAGTCTTGAAGTTGCCCGTCTTCGTCTCGTTGACCCAGTCGCCAAGGCCGTCGGTGTGACCCACCTGCGAGGTGGTGTAGTCGAACGACATATCGCTGTAGAGCTCGGTGATGTCGAGGGGTTCGGCGAGAGGCTCGGTCTTGGCTGCAGCCTCGTCGAGCAGAGCCTTCACTTCCTGACGACGAGCCTCGAGAGCAGCGGCGACAGCCTGGTGGTAGGCTTCAATCTTCGCGTTGATCTCATCGGTGCTCCAGCTGGCATCGTTGTAGGCAGCAGCAAACTCCTCCTCGAAGTCGGTAATCTGCGTGTAGAGCGTCTGGATGGCGGGCGACTCAGAGTCGGCATAGCGCGTGAGGTCGTTGGCCATCGTCGTGTTGATGAAGTTGTCGAGTTTCGTGTAGGCAGCAGCCTCGGCCGTGATGCGAGCCGTCATGTCGTTGATGGCATTGATGGCGGCCGTGTTGGCGTCCTTGTCGTCGCTATGGTTGTTGATCAGCTTCTGAGCATTGTCAAGAACGGTGATGGCTTCGGCCATGAGCGCCTCGCTAATCTTATAATCAGTGGTGTAGGGTTCGTACTGGTCGAAAGCCTTGCGGAGCATCGTGAGCGTCTCATCCTCAGTCGATTTGCCGAGGTAGTAGAGGCGGAACTTGTCCACAGCGACCCAGGCGACGCTGCCCGTTGGCGAGAACTTGAAGCCGAAGGTAAGGTCGCCGCCGACATGCAGGAACTGGAAGTCGACGTGCTGCAGGTACTGGGTGAGCGGAGCCGTCTGTTCAATGCCGTTGGTGATGGCATAGAGCTGTCCGCCGGTGCCGACGCCCACAAGTCCGAGACTGTAGACACCAGCAGGCAGGTCCTTGATGACCTGATGAGCATCCTGGTCGGCATCGATGCCGCCACTCTTCCAGAACTCCAGCCAACCGCCGGTGTCGAGACCTATTTCCTCGGTCTCAGTGCCATCATCGTACTGGATGTTGTGGTTGCGGTTGTTCTGCGTCTTGGCATAGGAGCCCGTGAGCACCCAACCATCCGTGCTCTTGTTGTTGAAGTCGGGGTTGGTGATGAAGAGCGTCGTGACGTCGACGGGGTTCAGTTCGCTGGCCTGATCGTCGAGACCATTGATGATGACCTCCTTGATGCCGTCGATGGCAGCCTGCACGTCGGCAGCCGTGGCATTGGCGTTGTTCAGAACAGCAATAGCGTCGGTAGGTGTCACGCCGAAGTCCTCTGCCGTGTTGATGAGGTCGAGGAGGTTGTACTTCAGACCGTTGACAGCATTCCACTCGTCGTAGGCACGCTTGGTGACGATGATCCAGTCGATGTGGGCTTCTTCCTCGTCGGCTTTCATGTCGGCAAAGCAACCGATGTGGCTTTCGAGGGTGTTGCCGTTCTGGTCGAAGTCGGTACGCAGAGGCGACTGACCGAAGAACAGCGAGGCGTCGAATGCTTCGGGGTCGCTGACGGCTGTCGGGAAGCTCTGGATGCGATAGTAGTCGCCCACCTTGGTGAAGGCCCAATAGGACTGGGTGACGTCCTGATTGTTCAGGTCGACAAAGCAGTCAGAGCCGTTGTCATTGAACAGCATCTGCTTGCTCTTCGAACCCTCGAAGAAGTAGATCTGCCAGTAGGTGGCGCCTGCCTCGGTCGTCGTGGAGGTCAGACGGATGGGCAGACCCAGAGATTTCACGACAGCGTGTGTGCCCCATGCAGTACCAGCGTGAAGGAACTGAGCGGCGCCGACGTTGTAGAGATAGACGGTGTCGCGGTCACTGCTCGAGAGGACGGAACCCTGGGGAGCAGGAGCGGTCCACGTCATCTGTGCCATGGACACCACTGCGAGGGCTACCATGGACATGAACGTAAGTAAACGTTGCTTCATTTGTCAGTTTTGTTAATGATTGGTTAAATAATAAATGCAGAAAAAGTGCGCAAAGTTACACCTTATTCATCTATGCGCGCGCGATATGGGCTACGAACGCTTTCAATTTAAAGATTTTTAACTGTGTTGACTATCTCCTATGCGCCTGCTTTGTCGTACCTTTGCAGCCGAAAAACGAAAAACTGAAGAACAGACTATGACCATAGCAGTAGACTTCGACGGCACAATCGTCCGTCATCGTTACCCCGCCATCGGCGAGGAAATCCCGTTTGCCGTACAGACGCTGAAGATGTTGGCGGAAGAGCGCCACCAACTCATCCTGTGGACGGTACGCGAAGGCGAACTCTTAGATGCCGCCGTGAACTGGTGTCGGGAGCGCGGACTGGAGTTCTACGCCATCAACCGCGACTTCCCCGAAGAGGACATCACGCGCAACGAGAGTTTCACTCGCAAGTTGAAAGTGGACATGTGGATTGACGACCGCAACGTAGGCGGTCTGCCCGACTGGGGAACGATCTACCGCATCATTCACGAAGGCAAGACGTTCGAACAGATCCTCAGCGAGGAGATGGACCCGTTGGGGCAGCAGCCGAGACCGCGGAAGCGTCGCTGGTGGGAGGTGTTCTGAGGGGCTGATAGTCGTCGCCCAGGTTATTGAGGTAATCGACGACAGCCTCGGGCGTCAAGGCCTCTACGGGTCGAGCGGGCTGGAAGCGCGGTTTGTCGCGACGTCCCCGCATGACCTCGCTGACGAGCGGATGGCGTTCGTCGGCTGTAAATTCATAAAGGATAGTATTGGTCAGCGAGAGCGGGATAGCTGTGGCTGCGGCCAGTTCGGAGGCCGTAGGTGCATCGCCGTGCTCGAAAGCCTGGCAGAGCGCACTCATCAACTGCAGCGCCACGCGGTCGTGGGCGGTGCGGCTGAGGTGAGGCGCAATCTTCTCGAACGCAAAGTCGGCTTCCATCTGATTGGCATACGATAGTTGAGCGCCAAACAGGCAGATGGTCCACGAGAGTTGCATCCAAAGCATGAACAGCGGAATGGCCGCAAACGAACCGTAGATGGCGCTATAGCTGGAGATCCACACCTGAGAGTGGATGTAGAACCACTGCAAACCCTGAAAGGCCACACCGGCAAGGATGGCGGGCACCACGGTGGAACGCCAATGGACATCGGTGTTGGGCATGAGCTTGTAGAGCGCCATGAAAGCCAGGACGGTCAGCACGTAGGGCAAGAGCTGCACCAACAACTCAAGGCCTCCGCTGAAGAAGGTGAACGAAGGCAAGAACCGACCGATACCGACAAGGAAAATCTGCAGACCCGAGGTAATCACGATGACGATGGGCAGCAGGAAGAAGACGCTGACGTAGTCGACGATGCGACGATAGGTGTTGCGCGAGTTTTTCACGCACCAGATGGTGTTGAAGGCATTCTCGATGTTGGAGGTCAGGTTGACGAGGGTATAGAACAAGAGGAGGATGCCTATCCCGATGAAGACGCCGCCACGAGCACGCTCAAGATAGGAGTTGACGAAATCCATGATTGTGGTGGTCATCTCGGGGGAGAAGCGCACGTTCGAAGTCAGCTTCTGTTCAATCAGTTGCCCAAACCCGAACCCGCGAGCAATAGCAAAGACGATAGCCAGGATAGGCACGGCACCGAGGATGCTGGAGTACGTGAGGGCTGAGGCATGGGCCGAGAGGTTGCGGTCAACAAAGAGTTCGACCGTCATCACCATCCGGCGCAATGCATGCAAAGCCCACCGCCGGAGACGCGGTAGCTGGCTGACATCGATGGTCCACAGGAGACCTTCACGAAAGAAGGATAGCAGGCTCATGTTCGTTCAATGAAAAAGTGCAAAAAAGAAAAAGCAGTGGGCCTGTAAGCCGGGTTCTGTGCCCACCGAAGCGGGTGCCTGCCATTTATCTACGACGCCGCTCTCACGACGCCTCTATCGTTCTACCCTCCAGCTCGGACGGGCAGCCCTCTCTCGCCCTTACACCCTCCAGGGAGGATGCAGTCGACGCGGCGCTGGTTTACATGAACTTTCCTCCTCCGGTGTGCACAGCACGCATGTCGCCATGCGCCTGGTGAGCTCTTACCTCGCCTTCTCACCCTTACCACACGAGGTGGCGGTTGTTTTCTTCTGCACGTGCAAGCCCTCGCGGACTTCTACCCGTTAGGTAGCGGAGTGCCCTGTGCGGCCCGGACTTTCCTCTTGCCTGCCACCCGAAGGGCGCAGACCAGCGGCAAGCCGTCCCACTGCTGTTTCAGTTTTTTGCGGGTGCAAAGGTAGGAATAAAGTTTTAGGTACGGGCGCTAATGTTTAAGGTTTTTGCATTGTCTTTAGCGTTTTTTGCAAAAATGACAGTCGCCAATGACAAAAACGAACCTATACGAAAAGAAATGCAAAAATGTCAGTCGGCGAGTTTAACCGAGGTTAAGCAAAGCGCTAAGCATGTTAAAAGATAGGAAAAAATAGCGACAAAACGTCAGCGAGATAAACTTTTGCACTACTTTTGTGTCGGATTTCACGAGGGACGCCTCAATCGATTTCTATCGTAAACGGTAAATATTAAATCTAAATGAATATGACACAGAAGCAAAAGACTTGGCTCGGCGCCACAGTTCTGGTACTGAGCAGCAGCCTGATGACAGGCGCAATCATGAGCGACAAGATTTCCGTAGCACAGACCGCCCAAGCCGCACCGACAGCTTTCGCTACTCCGCAGCAGGCTGCACCCGCAGGCCTCGTGGACCTGACGACAGCAGCTGAGCGGTCGGTCAACTCGGTCGTTTATATCAAGGTGACCAAGAACGCCGTTCGCCAGCGCGTGACGGTGCGCGACCCGTTCGAGGACTTCTTCGGCGACTTCTTCGGCTTTGGAGGCCGCGGACAGGGACAAGGACGCCAGCAGGAGGTTGAGACCCAGCCCAAGCGCCAGGGTGCAGGCTCGGGCGTCATCATCTCGGCCGACGGCTACATCGTCACGAACAATCACGTCGTGGCTGGTGCCGACGAGATCCTTGTGAAACTGAATGACAATACTGAATACAAGGGCCGTATCATCGGCCTCGACGAGACCACCGACCTGGCGCTCGTGAAGGTGGAAGGCAAGAACCTGCCTGCCATCACCATCGGCAACTCAGATGCGCTGAAGATTGGCGAGTGGGTGCTGGCCGTGGGCAACCCGTTCAACCTCACCTCTACCGTCACCGCCGGCATCGTATCGGCTAAGGCCCGCTCACTGGGCGCCAACGGCGTGGAGAGTTTCATCCAGACCGATGCTGCCATCAACGCAGGCAACTCGGGCGGTGCACTCGTCAACGAGCGCGGTGAGCTCGTAGGCATCAATGCGATGCTCTACAGCCAGACGGGCAGCTACGCCGGCTACGGATTTGCCATCCCGACATCCATCATGAACAAGGTGGTAGCCGACCTGAAGGAGTTCGGTATCGTACAGCGTGCACTGCTCGGCGTGACGGGCATGGACGTGACCAACTACATCGACGTCGAGAAAGAGAAGGGCAACGATGTTGACCTCGGCACCAACAAGGGTATTTACATCCAGAGCGTCGAGGAGAAGACGACTGCCGAGGAACTGGGTCTGCAGAAGGGTGACGTCGTCACTTCTATCGACGGCAAGGAAGTCACCAAGATGGCCGAGTTGCAGGAAGCCCTCAGCCAGCGTCGTCCAGGCGAGAAGGTCAAGGTGACCTACATCCGCAACAAGAAGAGCCACACCGAGACGGCTACGCTGCGCAACGCACAGGGCGGCACCGAGGTGATGGAGGAAGTGGACATCGACCTCTTTGGCGCACAACTGAAGCCACTGAGCGACGAGGCCAAGCGCGAACTGGCCCTGCGCTACGGACTTGAAGTGACCGCCATCAAGAAGGGCAAACTCGTGGATGCCGGCATCACCAAGGGCATGATCCTGCTGCAGGTGAACGACAAGGAGATGCGCACCGTCGAGGACTTCGAGGAGGCTGTCAAGGCTGCCAACCAGTCGAGCGACCGCACCCTCTGGATTCGCGCAATCACGCAGAGCGGACGCCGCGTAGCCACCGCCATCGACCTCTCGGACGAGAAGAAGAAATAACACAAGCTTAAGCCCGCTTGCAAAAAGTAGGCCAAAACAAGCGAAATAGGCGAAAGAGCGCAAAGAAACCAAAATCTTTGCCTCTTTCGTCATTTTCCGCATAAAAAGATTGAATATTTTTTGCGCGCGTACTATATTTGTTGTAATTTTGCGCGCTTAAAATGTTTTCCAAAGAGAAATGAGACAACTTAAGATTACCAAAAGCATCACCAACCGCGAGAGCGCGTCGTTGGACAAGTACCTGCAAGAGATTGGACGTGAAGACCTGATTACGGTAGAGGAAGAGGTAGAACTGGCGCAACGCATCCGTAAGGGCGACCGTGTAGCCCTCGAGAAGCTGACGCGCGCCAACCTGCGCTTCGTGGTCAGTGTGGCCAAGCAGTACCAGAACCAGGGCCTCTCGCTCCCCGACTTGATCAACGAGGGCAACCTCGGCCTCATCAAGGCGGCTGAGAAGTTCGACGAGACACGCGGCTTCAAGTTCATCTCCTATGCGGTATGGTGGATTCGTCAGAGCATCTTGCAAGCATTGGCTGAGCAGAGCCGTATCGTGCGCCTGCCCCTGAATCAGGTGGGCTCGCTGAACAAGATCTCGAAGGCGCTCTCCAAGTTCGAACAGGAGAACGAGCGTCGACCCAGCCCCGACGAGTTGGCCGAGGAACTGGACATCCCCGTCGACAAGATCTCGGACACGCTGAAGGTGAGTGGACGCCACATCTCGGTGGACGCGCCGTTCGTGGAGGGCGAGGACAACACGCTCCTCGACGTGCTCCCCAACGACGACAGCCCCATGGCCGACAAGAGCCTCGTCAACGAGAGCCTCAGCCGCGAGATAGACCGCGCACTCTCCACCCTGAGCGACCGCGAGAAGCAAATCGTTGAGATGTTCTTTGGCATCAACCACCAAGAGATGACCCTTGAGGAGATTGGCGACAAGTTCAACCTCACACGTGAGCGTGTACGCCAAATCAAGGAGAAGGCCATCCGCCGGTTGCGCAATAACTCGAAGAGCAAGCTGCTGAAATCCTATCTGGGATAGTGAGCGCAGCTTCTGACCCCAAAAACTGGAATACAGGAATGTCAAGAATAAGAGTTTTCTACAAGTCATGCGGCTTGCTCATTGCCTTGCTGTGCATCGTTCTGTCGGCATCTGCAGCCAAGAAACCCGAGATGACGCGCATCTACATGTTCGGCTTTGCCGCTTCATTCGTCGACTCGGTGGCCTACCAGACGGACATCCAGCAGATTGACAGCGCTTGGATTGAGCCTGTCCACAAGTTCCTGGTCGACCGTTCGCTCTACTCCCTGCAACTGCAGTATTACCTCGAGAGCGCGGAAGGGCGCAAGAACACGATCTGCACCGTCTTCTTCGACAAGAACCCACGCAAGCTGCAGAAGCGTTGGAGCAAGGTCAACCGCCGCTACAATAAGGTCGACGACATCCGCCTGATGAGCCTGCCTGCCGAGCGCTTCAAGTTCAAGGCCGAGGAGTGGAAGCAGATCACCATCGAGGAGACGCCTGCGACGAGCAGCAGCACAACCGCTCCAGCCAAGGACACAAAAGAGAAAAAGAAAAAGAAGGAGAACTCATGACCAGCAGCACTTACTGCATTGCCTCGCACTCGCTGCTTGTGGTTTGCGCAGACGAATTGGACAGCGCCCAGCTGTTGCCTTCGTTTGCGCCTTTTGTATTGCCTCTCGCAGCTGACAGTCCGCTGCTGACCATGCACGTCGAGATGGGCACGCCTACGGATTTCACATCGTGGGACGAGATTGGGCAGTTCGACTGCGGCGGTGCCAATCATGGCGTCTACCGCGACGCCGAGGGCCATCATGGATTCGAGATTAGCTTGCCCGGCACCGACCACCACATCGCATGCACCATGATTGCCGACAGCGATTTCAGCCATTGTCGGGCCACCCTCGTCGAGGGGTCGTTGCGCCAGCAGCAGTTCGGACTCAACAACGCGCTGATGATGGCCTACGCCTTCGCTGCGGCTACGCTCGACACCCTGCTCGTCCATGCTTCCGTGATTCGCAAGGACGGCTACGGCTACCTGTTCACAGCGCCCAGCGGAACGGGCAAGAGCACGCACACCCACCTGTGGTACAAGAACATACCCGACTGCGACCTGATGAATGATGACAACCCCGTCATCCGCCTCATCGATGGGAAGGCATACATCTTCGGATCGCCCTGGAGCGGCAAGACGCCCTGCTATCGTAACATCAGCGCTCCCATCGGAGCCATCACACGCTTGGAACAGCGACCCGCCAACGAGATACGCCGCATGGGCGCCTTGGAGGCCTTCACTACCCTACTCCCCGCCGTGAGCTCAATGAAGTGGGACCGCCGCGTCTACATGGGCATCTGCCAGACCATCTCGAACATGATCAAGACGACACCCGTCTACTGGCTGGGGTGCCTGCCCGATGCCGAGGCCGCCTTACTCAGTTACCAAACCATTGCCGTAAAATGACAAACCCGCTGAAATCTGCTACGACCCGCGTGGGTCGCATCATAGCCGCGCCCGTGCGAATGGCCAAAGAGCGCAAATACGCCAACCCCGACGATGAGCAACAGCTGCACAAGGACCTCCCCAACGAGCGTCTGCTGCCCTTGGTAAGGCGCTTCATCAATGAGGGACACACCGTTACGCTGGCCGTCAAGGGCTACAGCATGCGCCCTTTCCTCGAGCACATTCGCGACCAAGTGACCCTCGATGCCTTCGATGAGTTGCACATCGGCGATGCCGTCCTGGCCGAGATCGTCCCGGGCCATTTCGTGCTCCACCGCATCATCGCCATGACCGACGATGGCTGGCTCACGCTGATGGGCGACGGCAACTTCCGTGGGACGGAGCATTGCCGCGTCCAGGATGTCTGCGGCATCGTGACGGAGTACATACGGCCCAATGGTCACGTGACGTTGGCCAGCGACCGTTGGCTGCGGTGGCGCATACGCCAGTGGAGGCGCTTGCTGCCCATACGCCGCTATCTGCTGTACATCTACAGGCTCACCATTTAGAAACCGAACAAAACAAATAGTAACGATGAGAATCAACGAAGGATTTGAACTGATGGACGTCTGTGGCGAAATGGTCGTCGTGGCGCTTGGAAAGAAGAACATCAATTTCTCCAAGATCATCAGCCTCAACGAGAGTGCGGCCTATCTCTGGAAGAAGGTCGTAGGCGAGGATTTTGACGCCCAGCGACTGGCCCAGCTGCTGACCGAGGAGTACGATGTCGACATGGACACCGCCCTCATCGATGCCCAACGGACCATGGACGACTGGAAGCAAGCTGGTTTAGCGGAATAAGAGCCCTATAGCCCTCGGCCTTTCAGTCACCCCCAAGCGCCCTCAATCACCCCGCGATAGCCCCCTACTACCCCGCGATAGCGCTCGTTATCTCCCTTGGTAGCGCTCGCCGATTCCCCTTGGTAGCGCTCGGCGATTCCCCTTGGTCGTGCTCGGCATCCCCCTTTGTAGCGCTCCGCGTTTCCCC
>JAEEGL012337555.1_pt1 | contig 65159 bp, 36 predicted proteins | sample 9134231 | NCBI WGS metagenome assembly JAEEGL01 (sample SAMN16246548, study PRJNA631951) | gut metagenome | biome: gut microbiome; feature: rumen; material: fiber-attached | host: Bos | place: Iran: Karaj | collected 2018-10
CGCCTTGCAGATCTGCGGCAACCTCGCCGTCCTCTGTGCCCCCTTCCTGCCCTTCACCGCCGACAAGATGCACCGTATGCTCAACCTCCCGGCAAAGGGATGGCAGGATGCCGGCCGCGCCGACATAATTATGGAAGGCACAACCCTCGAAAAGCCCGAACTGCTCTTCGAACAAATCGACGATGCCACCATACAGGCACAAGTCGACAAACTGCTTGAAACCAAACGCCAGAACGAACTCAACGCCTGGCAGCCAGCTTCCGTCAAGTCCCAAGTGGCTTTCGACGACTTCGGAAAGGTAGACATCCGCGTAGGCACCGTGCTTGAGTGCAGCAAAGTGCCCAAGGCCGACAAACTGTTGCAGTTCAAGATTGACGACGGTATGGGTGGACGCACCATCGTCAGCGGCATCGCCAAATACTATCCCGAGCCGGAAAAACTGGTGGGAATGCAGGTATGCTTCATCGCCAACTTCGAGCCCCGCAAGCTCAAGGGCGTTGTCAGCGAAGGTATGATTCTCAGCGCCGAGGACCGCGACGGCCGTCTGGTGCTAATCACCCCCAGCCAAATAGTAACAACAGGCGTCAACATCGGTTGACGCCTGTTTCTTTAAAGGCCCTTTCTATTTCCTTGTCGCAGGCCAGGTCGCCCGCGTACCAGACTTGCTGGTTTTACGTTTTCCGCTTTCTTACTCTCCATTCACAATCACTTTGGTATCGCCACCGATTTCGCCTCGGTTGCCACCGCCGTATATGTTGCCATACACTCTCACTCTGTCTCTAATCCATACGTGTGTGTTGGCACTTACCGGTGCTTCATTGCCGCCACCGAAGACGTTGCCCATTACAGTGGAGTTGGATATAACATTGACATCGGTGCTGCCGGTGATACCTGCAGCGTTGCCGCCACCAAACACATTGCCAAGAACCGATGCTTTCTTGTTGGCATCGCTGACGCCTATAGTAACCTTCGGTGTACCGGTAACGACAGCAGTCGAGCCGAAGCCGCCGCCATAGACGTTCTGCCGCACCGTGCCGTTGATGATGTTCACCTCAGGATAACCTGCAGAGTGGCTATAGGCAGCCTCGTTGCCTCCGCCATAGACATTGCCTACCCAGAATGGTGGGGTACAGGTGCTGTTGGTGCTGTCGATATTGACGATGATGGTGCCGGTGATGTCGCCATCCTCGTTGCAGCCACCATACACCTCATTGGCCGAGCCGCCATTGAAGGTCACCGTGACGTTGCCCGTAATGGTACCGCCCTGGTTGTTGCCGCCGAACACTTTGTTGAAGGTGCCGCCGTTGACGACAAGGTTGATGTTGCCCACATAGTCGGCTTTCTTGGCGCCGCCGAAGAGCATACCCACCTTGGCAGAGCAGTCAAGGTTGACGTGGATGTCGTTTTGTCCGATGTATGTACTTGGACGGCTGCTGATCAGCGGGGCCTCGTTACCGCCGCCGTAGAGCTCGGCTATATCCATTGGACACGAACTGAAGGGGTTGCCGCAGGGATCGTTGCCAGTTTCGCTGTCATCAATAACGTCGACATTCACGCCGCCGGTGATGGTGCCGTACTGGTTGCTGCCGCCGAAGGCTGCGCCAATAGTGCCGCCGTGGATGGTCAGGTGTGTTCCACTGCTAGTGATGTCGGCGCCTGGGTTGTAGTGGGCAGCAGAAGGATTGTTGTGGTTGGGCGGATTGGCGGCGCTGAATCCGTTGCCGCCGGCAAAGGCGTTGCCGATGATGCCGCCCCAAATGGTAACGTTGGTACCAGCAACGTCGGCAGCGTTGCCGCCACCGTAGACATATTCAATGCTGTTGCCGCAGCCGTGGATGTTCACCACAGGTGTGCCGGTGTAGGCCGACTTGTTGCCGCCGCCGTATACAGCGTGGAGGGCATAGCCCGACAGGGGCTGGTCGGTGTTGTAGATGTCTACCGTCACAGTGCTGGCAGGGGTGCCGTTCACATTGTTGCATCCAAACACGCTACCCGTGCCGGCCTCACCGTCGGGGTCGCTGGCCGAGCAGAGCACGCTGCCGCCCATCACCTTGACAGCCACTTTGCCATTGACCGCTGCCGCCACATTGCTATGGCCGGCACCGAGACTTGCCGCGTCACCCAGAGCTCCACCATAGAGGCCGCCATAGATTGTTCCTTTATAGAGGCTCACGGAAGTTGTATTATTGGCGTTGGTGTTCACCGTACCCAGTGCCGAGCCGCCATACACGTCGCCATATATCGTTGCGCCACTGGCAGCACCGCAGGTGCCGAGATTCAAATCAACGTTGCCGTTGACGGACGTGCCATTACCCAAACCTCCTCCGTGTACATTAGCATTGACAGATGATGTTCCTACCTGGCCTCCATCGATGTGCATAGTTACGTTGCCGCTGATTGTGCCCGAGTTGTTGGAACCACCATATACACCGCCTTCAACCAATCCTCCTCTCATAGTGATATTGACCTCGGGAATTTGGAGTGCATTACTGTAAGCACCTCCATAGACACTGCCCTCAATAGTACCACCGAGAATATAGATATTAGACTGTTTGTGTGTATAACCAATGTTTCCACCGCCATAAACGTTACCAGTGGCTTCACCATCCTTTTTCAGAATTTGTGCATTGTCGGCAATAACTATTTGTGAGGTATCCATACTGGCAGCCTGATTTGTGTTGCCACGACCGGCGCCAAATATCTGACCGCCATATGTACTATTCTTTCTGAGAGCATCAGGACCTCCTACTATGGCATTGCCGCCCACATAAATGTAGGAAGTACCTCTTGTACGTGAGTCACCATTGGTGGTATTAGTGCCATTGGCACCTCCGGCAATCCAACTACGTACCTTGCCACCGGTGACAACGATACGCTTGCTGCCCCACGCACTTGTATTGGCAGCACCACCGAATACACATCCGTTGATTACAGCATTATTCCTGATTCTTAAGCTAAATGCAATTTTCCAAGCATCGGTTTGTCCGGTAGTGGCGTCTGGATGATCATTATCTCCAGCCGCGCCTGTACCACGTCCGCCGTTAATGTTACCTAATTGGCCTCCTTCAATAGTTACATATCGGGCTCCCGGATAATGAGTATTGGTTGTAGCATTAAAATTATGGCCACAATACATAGAATTGGTGTAAGTAAAGTTTGTTTCGTCACTTGTCCAAAAGCCCTTTTGGTACTCACCGCTTTTTACTACACAGTCAAATACCTTTTTATCCTTATTCACTGCTGAGGAAAAAGCACCAGCTCTGTCAAAGAAAAATGTATTATTAGCTGAAACCGACAGATTGGTATTTGTGTTAGTTGCCCTATCGTAGTCACAGCCCAAGATGGCCTTTACCATTACAGTTCCACTTACTGTATAGGAGGCGTTTGTTCCGGCATCGCGAATAAACGCCAACTGATTGATAGTACCGGTTTCAATGCGCATAGTATAGTCCAAATCTGTAGCACCTCCACTGATGCCCTGAAGGAGATTTACTGTTCCTGTGCAACCACGACCGATAATCACGTCATTATTTGCAGCGGTAATGGAATATGAACTCATATCATAAAAGGCCACATTCTCGAATTTCGTATTCGCTTGTAACGTCATATTTGTACCACCGGCTCCTCTAACGTATGTTGCGTCGTTGTTCTGTCCTCTTACTCCATTGGGTAAGTACCTTGATACTGTTACTTGCCTATCTATGTTCGTAATGCGCTTTCCGGTAGTTCCTCCAAAATTGTAATAAACATTTTGGTTGCTACTATACGAATTCAGAATAATGAAGTTTCGCTCATAGCCCACATTACTATGGTCGCCGATAGCATTTTCATCATCACTAGCTTTCACCACATACGCTATGGCCCAAACTGCTTCAAGTTGAACCTCCATACCGTATTCGGTGTTAGGTGCAAAATAGATTTCGTCCTCGGCATTGATAACGGCACCCGTGGCAAGGGCTGTGCCACCACTGGCGGCACTATAAACGGCACCGCCTGAAACGCTCTTTAGGCGCCAGCATTGGAAGCCGCGCCAACCGGTCCAATCGGCGGTGTTAGTTGTTTCGGTTCCACCATACGTCGGACGAACCTGGAAGGGGTTGGGTATCGGGGTGTAAGGGCAGCGCGAGGCGGCACTGCTCTGGTTGCCGGAACTGAAGGTCCAAGTATCGTCGGTATTAGCGCCGCGCTCCAGGGTCTTATAATATACAAAGGTGTTCTCGTTCTCGCCACCCACGTTGACCTTGGCGCCGCCCACATAGTTGGCGTTTCCTGGCTGCACGAAGTCGGTGCTCGAGGCGGTATAGTCGGCATTGCCAGTCATCACTATGCCGTTGCCATAGTAGGTAATCTTCACATCAGCGGGGTTGAGGCTGTGCAGCTGCTCAGGTGTAGAAGCGTCGCTATAGTAGCTCCAGCTGTGGTCCTCACGGTCGTCGAGAATCACCATTGTTCCGCTGATGCCGCTGGTGATGTAGGTTTCTGAAACGACTTCCGATTCGGCATAGCCGTCTTTGTAGGCAATGGCCTTCACGGTGGCTAGGTTGGCTACATTGAAAGAGCCATTAAAGACGGTGCCGGTGGAAGAGGTCGGGTCGGTGCCGTCAGTAGTGTAACGTATGGAGGCCCCTGCGGTGGCACAGGTGATGGTGACAGCACCTGCCGAGGAGATGCTGATTACCGGCTTTTCTGTCGCCAAAGTATTATAGGTCTGCTGGGCAACGGGGGTGCTTTCCGCGTTGCGGACGGCAATGGCCTTTACGGTCACGGGGAGGGACAGCTCCTCCAGGCTGAACGGGCCTGTGTAGGCTGTGCCGTTGCTGGCCGACGGGGTAGAGCCATCGGTGGTGTAATAAATGGTGGCACCAAGGCTGACGGTGGACAGGCTGATGTTGTTGCCCGAGCGCGTGATGGTGGGCGCCACAAATGGTGCATAGAGATTCACCTGCACGGAGCGTGTCTGGGGTGTGGCACCCGTGTACGACGCCTCGACGGTGAGCGTGAGGCCCTTGTCGGCATCGGCACCGGGGGTGTGGGTCACCGTGGTGCTAGCTCCGCTTGTGGTCGAGAGCGACGCGTTGCCGCTGCCTGCACCCGATATGCTCCAGGCATAGGTGGGGGTGGCTGTGGTGGAGTTTGATGAGCTGAAGTCCTCGGTGTTGGTATAGAGCGAGCCATTGTAGTAGCGGTAGATGTCGCCGCCGTTCGTCAAAGTGGTGTGAGCCGGAGTGGTATAGGTGGTGCTGTTTACGGTGGCGGAAGCCGTGAACGCCTGGCTTTCGCTGACATACAACGCCGCCGAGCTGGGGGATACGCTAAGGGAGTTGATGGTTACCACCGTATTTGTAGCCTGAACCGCAGCGGCACGTGTCAGGGTGAAGGTTTGAGTCCCTGTGTACCCACCCTTTGAAACGGTAAGGGTGACCACGACATTTCCTGTAGGATTACCCGTGATGGTCACCAGGCCGTCGTTGCTGACTGAGGCGTAGGCACCGCCAGTGGTGACCGCCCAGGTTTTTGTGGCATCGCTCCAGTCGGTGATGCCTGTAGGTTGCGTCGTGGTAGCGTCGGTGGTGGTAGTCCAGTAGTAAATCTGGGTGTTGTTGTTATAGTTCCTTACGGTAGCATAGTAATAGGAATTGGCTGGTATGTAGGAGCCTGTGACGTTACCCGTAAGCTGTATGCCGCCATTCGACAGTCCTGATGCAGCAGTGATGCTTATCGTTGGGTTTGATACCGTGTTGCTGTTGATGGTGATGGCGTATGGTGTAAAACGAGTGTTGCCATCGCTACAAACTAATGTGGAGCCATTGTAATGTACATAACCAGATCTATTATTGTTGTAATTCAATACATTGTCTCGGAGTCTCCAGGTAGTTGTAGAATTACCCAATGTTACGCTGGTCCCGTTTGTTCCGCCACGTAGAAATCGTGTTGTAGCGGTATAGGAATATATATTTCTTGTCGTACCTCCTAGCGCACCGCTGGCCACCCAGATGGCGTCTTTGGTAAAATCCGTTGTTACACCTGGGTTGTTTCCATTTCTGTAAATGTAGCCGGCGGTGGCGTTGTAGAACACATAATAGGTCTGTGCCTTGCCCGGCAATGCTGCACACATCATCAACGCCAGCAGCATAATGCTGCGCATCAAGCGGATGCCGATGGATTTTGTGCGAAGAGTGGCCACTGAGGCCTGGTTTTTCTTAAAAACTAGTACTGTATTTGTCATTATCAATATGTTTTCGTTTCTATTAGATGAGTCCTGATATTGATGCCTCATAGCATTCATCTCTTCCAGTTCTGTGTATTAATTTGTTAAAGAATTTAAGAACACTTTAATATAGAACAGCAATAATCAGGCATCATTTTAAAACGTCAAAATTACATAAAAACCAAAAATTGAAAAAAAATTTATATATAAAAAGTTTTAAATCGAATACACTCTATTGAATTTCAACAATCTACAAAAGCGCTATTATCACTCTTCCAGCTGTACGATTGCTGTTTCCTGCAGGATTTGCCCTGACATTAAGGCTAAAAAAAAAAGAAAATCGTCCATAATAAACAGGAAACTCTCGCAAAAACAAGGAGATAAAATGTGCCGCGTCATCCCCTCCCCTCTTGCTTATGTCCGAAAATCATACGCAACCAACGCCACCCAGTGCTGCAAAGGATAAAAAACCACTCTGATTTTTACCAAATACCAATCAAATTTTACTATGTTAAAATTTAACAAAAGTTTGGTAGGAATTTGGTAAAACTTTGATAGGAATTTGGTCCAGCTTAAAGACTGCGTATCAACAAATTGCGATTTATTAAAATTCTGTTAAATTTAACCTAAATCAACGCTATTTGTTAAAAAAAATTGAAATAAAAAGCCGCTTTCAAGAACCCTTTTTATGTGTTTCATTCGTGTTCGGATAATCGTGGTGCCGGGACAAAAAAAGGTGCCCGCAAAGGCACCTTAATGTTTTATGTTTGCTATCGAATCGCGATAGCAGGGGCTGGCCGTTATTTCAAGCCGAGTTTTTTCTTAACAAGGGCGAAGATGTCGTCGCTGTCCTGCTGATAGAGCAAAGTACCGGCAGCAGTGTCGAAAACATAGGTGTAGCCATTCTCCTTGGCAACATCGGCGATGGCCTGCTTGGCGCGGTCGATGATGGGCTGGAGCAGTTCGGTCTCTTTCTCCTGCAGTTTCTGCTTGGCGTTCTGCTGATAGGTCTGGATGCGCTGGTCAAGGTCGCGGATTTCCTGCTCCTTGGTGCTGCGAATCAGATCTGTCATCTGAGCTCTGCGTTCCTGATAGTCGTTGTATTTGTTCTGGAGCTCTTCCTGCATAGCTTTGAGTTCGCCTTCAACGATGTTCATTTCAGCCTGAAGTTGTGCCAGTGCAGAGTCCTTGCCAGGCATAATCTGCATAAGGTCTGACGAGTTGATGTGACCAAGTTTGACGGTCTTCTGTGCAAAAGCCGCTGTTCCGAAAGCGAACATTGCGGCAATCAATAGAACTAAACTTTTTTTCATTATAAATTACTGATTTTAAAAATTTACTTATTAAAGGATTAATCAAATTGTCACGGTTTGCGCATCTCGGGGTTGCCGACATCTCTCTTTTTGGCTCCTGTGTTGTCGCTCTGGGCATCGCGGTCGTCGGTTTTGGCACCGGCCTTGAAGCCAAGCATATCGAGCACCAGGTCGCTAACGTCGTATTTAGCACTGACATAGAGCAGTGTGGCCGACCCAGATTTGTCGAGGATGAAGGCATAGTTTTTCTCGTTGGCGATGCGCTCTATGGCGTTGTACACGCGGTCCTGGATGGGTTTCATCAGCTCGGCGCGCTTCTTGTCGAGTTCGCCGCCAGGACCGAAATATTTCGTCTGCAGTTCCTTGGCTTCGCGCTCTTTGGCAGCTATCTCCTCCTCGCGCTTGTGCTTGAGGTTGTCGGGCAGAAGGTAGGCTTCCTGATGGTAGGCCTTGTAGAGCTTGTCGATGTCCTGGAACTTTGCCTCAATCTCCTTCTGCCAGTTCTCGGCCTGCTTGTTGAGCTGGCTCTGCGCACGCGTGTAGTCAGGGATGTTCGAGAGGATATACTCCGTATTGACACAGGCGTACTTCTGAGCCGAGAGAGTGAACGGAATCACTATGACCAATAGCAGGAGGAGTTTTTTCATTGGAGAGTCGCTGTTTTGTTTCGTTGTCTCGTTATTATGTTATTCCGAATTGATTAGTCGATGCTTTGTCCGATACAGAAGTGGAACTGGCTGCCGCCGTTGACACCGTCGAAGCCGTAGCCCCAGTCGATGCCAATAAGGCCGAACATAGGCATATAGAGGCGCACACCGACACCGGCAGAGTTGTAGAGCTTGAAGGGCTGGAACTGCTTGATGGAACTCCACGAGTTGCCGCCTTCAAGGAAACCAAGAACAAAGACAGTCATACTGGCACTTTCGACAATAGGCTGACGCAGTTCAAGCGTGTAGCGGTCGAAGATGGAGGCACCGTCGTCGGGGCTGAGCTTGTAGTCGCCATAGCCTCGCAGAGGTATCACCTCACGGCCGTCGAGCACCCACGACGAGAGACCGCTACCGCCCACGTAGTAGCGTCCGAAGGGCGAAGGACCTATGGCGTTGTTGTAATAGCCCATATATCCGAAACGGAAGCGGGCATTGAGGACAACGTCGCCGATGAGGTTGAGCATCCACGAGCCGCGGACGTTGACTTTGTAGTATTCAAGCCAACGGTACTTGTCGCTGGCTTCGGCCGACGAGAAATCCTTGCCACTGATGAGCGAGAATGGCGGTGTGGCAAAACCCTGGATGGAGATTTCCGAACCGCTGCGCGGATAGATGGGCGAGTCGAGCGAGTTGCGGCTGAAGCCGATGCTGTAGGCCAGGTCGTTGGAGTGGCCGTCGGTGAAGTAGGATGTAAGCGATGTGTAGTGGTTCAGGAAGTAGTGCTTGTACGACAGCGACTGCGACATAATGAAGTAGTCGTCGGGCCATTTGAGACGGCGTGTAAGCGAAATGTTGGCGCCGGTAATACGCAGGCTGTAGTAGTTGTCGCTGCCCTTGTCGGCCCAGTAGCCGTTGCTGATAAGGTTGTGCGACACCGAGATGCCCAGCGACTGCGGGCGTTTGCCGCCGAGCCAAGGCTCGGTAAAGCCTGCGCTGACAGCATAATAGTATGTGCCGTTGGTCACAGCGTTGAGATTCAACTTCTGACCATCGCCGGCGGGCAGCGGATGCCACGCTTTCTTGTTGAAAATGTTGCGAGCCGAGAAGTTGTTCAGCTGGATACCGATTTGTCCGATGACCATACCACTGCCATATCCGCCTTGAAGCTGCAGCTGGCTGGTCTGGTTCTCTTCGACCTTATAAACAATGTCCACAGTACCATTCTTGGGATCGGGGTGCGGCTCGGGGATGAGGGACTCCTCTTTGAAGTAGCCAAGGGTCACCAGCTCGCGACGGCTGCGCAAAACGGCATCACGGCTGAAGAGGTCGCCAGGCTTAGTATGGAGTTCGCGGTAAATAATCTTGTCGTTGGTGATGGTGTTGCCCTCCACAACGACGTTGCGAATACGCGCCTGCTTGCCTTCGACAATGCGGATTTCGATGTCGATGGAGTCATTCTCTACCGCCACCTCGACAGGCGTCACCGAGAAAAACAGATAGCCATTGTCCATATACATCGACGTGATGTCGGTGCCGCTGGGGTTGTAGGTAAGGTTCGTTTCAAGGGTTGTGCGGTTGTATGGGTCGCCTTTGTTGATGCGCAGATGCTGGGCAAGTGTTTCTGACGAATAGACAGTGTTGCCCGAGAAAGTGATGTTTCTGAAATAGTACGGTCTGCCTTCATAAAGAGCCACCTTGACTTTGACGCGGTCCTGTCTTTTCTTTTTCTTTGCCGAGATGTTAAGATCTGCCGGGTCGACATTCCAAACGGTGTCGCTGACAATGCGAGCATCACGGTAGCCGAGTTCGTTGTAGTAGTCGATAATCTTGGTAAGATCGTCGTTAAGCTCAAACTCGCGGTATTTCGAACGGCTCCAGAAGCCTTTTGTCCAGAAGAACAGTTTCTTGGCATAGTGCACATCGTGTGTACCCTTCATTTTCTGAAGCAGTTTGTTGGTCTTCACCTGGTCGTTACCAACAAAGATGAGCGAGTCGATTTTTACGCGTTTGCCCTTCTTGATGTCGTAGTTGAGAAGCACGTAGTTGCCCTTGCCCGAAGTGTCGGCGGTGAGTTTAGTGGTGACCTCGACATTGGTGAAACCCTTCTCGGCATAGTATGACTTTGCTTTGTTGGTAGTGGTTTTCAGCAGGTTCTCAGTAATCACGTCGCCCACGTGGATGTCAAAATCTTTGCCCAGCTTTTCAGCATCGCTGCCGCTGATGCCGTCGAAATGGACAGCTGCCAGCTTTGGACGGCCACGGAGAAAAATTTTGAGAAACACTTTGTCATCCTGTATGCGCGAAAGGAGTATCTTGACATCACCGAAAATGCCCTGTGCCCAAAGATTGTCGATAGCTGTCGAAATCTTGTCGCCCGGCACTTTGATGACATCGCCCACTTGCAAACCGGCAACAAGCAATATCATACGCTGGTCCAAGCGCTCGTCACTGTCGACGGTGATGCCGCCGATTTCATAAGTCTTAGGTGTCAGATAGTCAACATCGTAGTCTGTCTCCCTGCCAACAACGACCTGCGCACGAAGCGTCAGCGACGACATCGTGGCAAGCATCACAAACAGGACAAATCGAAGTATGTTTTTCATCAGTTCAGTCAATGCGTGTTTTAAGTCTTTAGGGAGTAATAACTCAAAAGTTTATTTTTTATTGTTGAAAAATGTTTTTTACTTCAAAAAAAAGCATAACGTTCATCATTGAGCCGCAACCTGGTCGCCCGTCTTGCCAAAACGTCGCTGCCTGTTCTGGTAATCATACACAGCTTCGTAGAAATCGCCCTGCCTGAAATCGGGCCACAGGATGTCGGAAAAATAGAATTCCGTATAGGCCATCTGCCACAGCAGAAAGTTGCTGATGCGAAGTTCGCCGCCAGTGCGTATCAGCAAGTCGGGGTCGGGCATCCAGCTTGTAGCCAGGTATTTGCGCAATGTCTCCTCGTCGACATCCTCTTTCTTGATGGCACCTTTGGCAGCATCGTCGACGATGGCCTTGAGAGCTTTTGCCACTTCCCAGCGCGAGCTGTAGCTCAATGCCAGAGTAAGAGTGGTGCCGTTGTTGGCTTCCGTGGTGGAAATGATCTGCTGCAGAGCCTGCAAGGAATCCTTGGGCAGACGTTCCGTCTCGCCAATCACACGCAGGCGCACATTGTTCTTCATCAATGTCGGAGTCTCTTCGTGTATGGTTTTGACCAGAAGCTTCATCAATCCGTCGACCTCGGCCTGCGGACGGTTCCAATTCTCGGTTGAAAAGGTGTAGAGAGTAAGATATCCTATTTCGAGACGTGCTGCAGCCTCCACGGCTTCGCGGACAGCCTGTGTGGCGTTCTGGTGGCCGAAGATGCGCATTTTGGATTGTTTCTGCGCCCAGCGTCCATTGCCATCCATAATGATTGCCACGTGTTTAGGCAGGCGCGTTTTGTCTATGTCGTCGATGGTTTTCATTGCTCAGGTATATTTGTGTTGCTTATGTGATGGTGCTACTTGTTGTCGCATTTCTTTTTCAGCATCCATCCGAATAAAAAATCGAGGCTTACTGTCATACTGACGTTGAAATATGCGAACCAGTCGTCGAGCGAGTCGTCGCCGCGCTTGATGCCGGCGGCATTGACATAGCCCGGCACCACCTCGTCCGAACGGTCGGCCAGACCGGCGGCAATATCGCCGGAATAGTAGGACAGCTGATCGTTGTCGACATATGTGGTGCTGACATCGTCTATGTAGTCGGTCCACGTTTTACGGAACCCATATTCGGCACTGAAGGTAAACGACTTGCTGGGATGGTACTTCACTCCGATGCCGAAAGGCATTGAAAGTTGCTTGAGGGTGTATGGCGTTCGGTCGGGAGCCACCGGCGAGCCCTGCCCTTCGGTGCCGAGAGGCTGCAGCTCATACCAGTCCGACTCGCCACTAAAAGGGTCGGTGAAATAAGCCTTTGGATTATAGGCAAAAAAACCGAGACCGCCGAAAATGAACGGAGTCCAGAAATAATGGTCGTCGCGCATACTGAACGGGAAGAAATTGAACTCGGCACGCAACGACCCCTCAAGGATATATGAGCGGAAACTAAGGTTGCGCCGTTCTATATAGTCCGGATTGCCGCCTTCCACGTGGCCGTAGTCGACATCGATGCGGAGGCTCCAGCGTTCGTCGAAATTCATCCTGTACATACCGCCATAGGCCAGATTGACGGTACCGAGCATACTCTGGTTGTTGAGGTCGCCAATGTAGTTCATACCGCCCACAGTGAAACCTATCTCACTCTTGCCCAGCCACACCTGACTCCGTGTCGGGACAGCAGCGGCAAGCAGCACAAGGAGAATAATATTTCCAGCTTTGATTTTCAATTTTCAGCGATTGTTTTTTCTGTTTTTATGGAACGGCAGATACCGTCGAGCTGCATCAGCAGGTCACGTTTCATAACCATCCTGTTGCGTCCCGAGGGCGAATAGACACAGCCCATCACCGTGTAAACCAAATCGCTGCCCGGCAACGAGAAGGTATAGCTCACATAAGGGCCACCCATAAAGTCGTTGTGGGTGCACCACAGACCGCGTGTTTCGACGGCATTGAGGTCGTCGGCCAGCACCACATCGCGCGAATAGGAGTCCAGACGACGCTCGACGCCTGGATAGCTTCCCTCTGAAGGACCGGGCACATAGCGGCGCAACATTGTGTCTATGTTATCGAGTATTGTTGCCTGTTCAAAGTCGTTGCTGCTGGTGGCGGGACGAGAGAAGATGTACAGATACAAGTCGAAATCCTTGGTCCGCTTGAGCAACCAAGTAAAGTCGGATTCCTCTCTCATTTTTGCGAGTTCAAATTCCTCGGGGATTGTGAGCGAAAAGCCATATTTGCCCTTTATCTTGTTCTGGATCTTGATGCCAGGAGCACTGGAAAAGACCTTGTCCATACGTCTGTACTCCTGATTGTAGTACTCGCTGAGCATACGCTCGTTCTTGACCAACAGCATCGAATCGAGCGAACGCTTGTCGGATGCCGTAATCCTAATGACAATCTGCGGAGTGGACCATTTGTCCTGTTCCAGATAAATCTTGTTGATATTCTGCGGATTTACATCAAGAATAAGGATATTGCGATGCGACTGAAACATAGCGTTGTCCTCGAAGCTGGAAGGCGAAATGTGCACCAAGTCGAAGCACGGCTCCGGCTGGTTGAGAGCAATCTGCGGCGAGGCAAAAATCGAGTCGATGACCTGCTTGGTAGTGCCGCTGTATACGCTCTGCTTGGCTACAACCAGCATTTCAAGGGTCTTGCCCGACGAGCCGGGCTTGCCTGTGAAAGGTGTGGGACCGCAGCCCGAAAAAAGTGTAACCGCTGCAATTGCAAGCGCAAAAAAGGAAGATATCTTTTTCATAATCAATATATTTTTAAAACATTTGGTTCATTTTTCCTTTTGCAAAGATACTAATTTTTCTGTTTCCCGTACCATTCAAAAAAGTCGCGGATGGCATCGGCCAAAGGAGTGGTAGTGAAAGCCAGCTCGCGGCGTGCCTTGTCGCTGGTGTAGTATTCGTCCACCATCAGCTGACGGACATTGCGAGTGGACAGCTGTGTGCGTTTGCCTGCCCATCGCAGCAGGTCACCCAACCTGCCGGCCAAGGCCACAAGCCAGTCGGGCAACACAAAAAGCCTTTGACTATAGCCGCACACCTCGGCCTGAAGTGCATAGAAGTCGCGCAGACTCATATCCTCGCCAGTAAGAAGGTAGCGCTCGCCGTTGCGCCCCATCGTAAGGGCATTGACCACAGCGTTGGCCACGTCCTTGACGCTTACGAAACTCTTTCCACCTCCCGGAGCAGCCATCACAGAGCGTTTGAAAGCCGCCAGGAGCAACTTGCCCGACGATGGCTTGTAGTCATAGGGGCCAACCATAAAACCGGGATTTAGGATGACAATATGGCGTTCCGGATGCTGCTGTGCTTCCCACGTCAATATTTTCTCGGCTTCAAGCTTGCTTTGCGCGTAAAACGACGATCTGAAGGGGGGCTTTATTTCGTCGCTCTCGGTGCCGGGACGGCCGGCAGTGCCGTAGCCTACAGTGTTGGCACTGCTGATGTGAACGTATGTGGCGATGTGCATCTCGCCCATAATCTCAAGAATGTATTCGACCACGACTTTGTTGACAGGCAGATAGTCGTCGTAGCGCAACAGCGACATATCGGTGGTGCCGGAGCAGTTGACAATGGCCTCGCACCCTTGTGCGGCAGTGCGCAAGGCGGCGACATCGAGCAGCGAGCCTTCGACAACAGTCAAAAGGCCGGCAGACGGCAGGCCAACCCTGTTGCGCACCAGAGCAACGACACTGTGGCCCCTGTTCAAAAGGCAGTCGAGGACATTGTGGCCCAGCAGGCCTGTAGCACCAAGCAGAAGAATCTTCATATAGCGGCAAGGAATTTTTACATAATAACGAGAAAAAAAACTGCTGCGTATGTTCTAACCGTTATTTATTTTCCCCTCCCCTTCCCGACAAAAAAAACGCCACAAACATAGGCATATGTACAGTACTTGTACAGTATATGTACAGTATATGTACGCTTCAGAAGCGTACAAATACTGTACATATACTGTACAAGTACTGTACATATGCCAGGGAATGTATACAGAAAGCAGCGTTTTTAACGACAAAAGCAACATACGACACTCCACGAAACACAAACCTTCATAGAGCTCTGTTCTACAACACCATAGCCATCGAAATCATCATTGTACGTACAACAAAACAAACAGGCGCCCCGCGAATGCGGGGCGCCTGCTGTGAATTGTTTTTATAAGAGAGTCTTTTGCTCCTAAGCTTATTTCAGGACCACCGTTGCACGACGGTTCTTTGCGCGGTTTTCATCACTGTCGTTAGGAACAATGGGGTCTTCCTGACCACGGCTTTCGATGAGAATATTGGCAGCGGGAGCACCCAGACTGACCATATACTTCTTCAAAGCCTCGGCACGTTTCTTGCCGTATTTAAGGTTGATGGCCGCCGTGCCGGTATTGTCGGTATGACCGGTGATTTCGGCCTTCAGGTTCTTGTCGGCCATCATCGACGCACAGAGAGTGCGGATAATATCGTCGGTCTTGGAATCGAACTTGGGAGTGGTGCCGCTGGTTTCGAAGTAGACCGTAGCGTTAATGTCGTCGAGACGTTTCTGCATCTCAATGCGTGTGACCGGCTTTGCGGGAATATTATTGATAAGCGAAGCTATGCTGTCGAGTAGAGCCTGTTCGCGTGCAAGGGCTTCTGCTTCAGCTTTGGCACGGGCCAGACGTTCAGCCTGGGCACGAGCCTCGGCCTCGGCCTTTTCGCGAGCCAGACGCTCGGCTTCAGCTTTCTCACGAGCCAATCTTTCCTGAGCGGCACGAGCCTCGGCTTCTGCACGCTCACGTGCCAGACGCTCGGCCTCGGCTTTTTCGCGGGCAGCCTGTTCGGCAGCGAGAGCCTCAGCTTTGCGCTTGCCACCGAGCCATCCAAGATCAAGACCCAGTTTTAAGCCAGCACGCAGCAGATGCAGTCCGGCAATCTGATTGGAGGCAAAAGTGCCGTTGTAGGTCATCGAGGCATCGGGGGCGATATTGACAAGTGGTTCCTCGGTGTCGCCAGCCATACTGTTCACGCTGCAGCCGGCATAGAGGCCGAAGTAAAGCCCCCAGTTGTTTTTCAGGCTCAGACGGTAGCCGAAATCTGCAATAACGCTCAAACCCAGCTTGAGGCCTTCAATCTTACCGTTAAATTCGTTGTCGTAGGTGTCAAAGCCATGATTGGGCATATCAGTGACCGTATGTCCTATCGAAGGGAAGTAACCACCGGTAGTGAAGGTGCCGCCTCTGGAGGTGTATTTGCCGCCAAGCGGCAGGTCGGCCGATACACCGAGACCAGCGATAACGGTCCATTTCTCGTTGACAACGTTACGCCAGAAGAACTCGACAGGAACACTCAGAATATTGACTGCCTGATGTTCTTTCCAGTTGTCGAATCTGGTATTCAAGTCGTAGGTTGCATTGGGGTTGTCGACGTGGGTCAATCCCGGGGTCACTTCGGTGAAATCGTAATGGGTTGTCGAGCCTGTGCGGTCAAAATGCAGACCGAAGCCAAGACCACAATTGTCATTGAAGAAATGGGTGTAATGCACACCGAAATCGACACCCAGTCCAAGATGATGCGTACCATTGGTGGGATTGCACAGCATAGTGTTCAATCCTGCTGCGGGATGAAGAGTGAATCCCATATAATTGTTGATTTCGCCATTCTGGGCCATAACAGAGAATGTCAGGGCGACTGCGGCGAACAATGTCATTATTCTTTTCATACTAACGATACTTTAATTGTTGATTAGATGATATTATTAGTTGCGGACAATCTTCACGGCATAGCCGTCAACGCTGACAATATATCTGCCGTTATTGTAACGCGACATATCTATCGTTGTCGTATCGCCATCGAAGGATACGGTTTCAATCACAACACCGGCTTCGTTGATGATGCTCATCAGATGGCTTGCGTTCGAAGAATTGTTGATGTTTACAGTGACATTGCCAGTTGTGGGGTTGGGATAAACTTTGACACTCACAGGATTGTCGTTAATCAGGTTGGTCATATCCTGCTGCGGGCAAGTGTAGGTGTCCATACCGTTCATCTTGCAGCTGACGAAATATTCGCCAGTGAGGCCGCCTTCCTGCTGGTAGACATAGTCGTTGGCACCGGGGATAAGAGTCCACAGAGTCTCGCCTGCTTCGCGATGATACCACTGCACGTCGGTAAGGCAATGGCAAGTATCGATGAGTGCGATAACATCGCTGAACAGAGGAACGACATATGTTTCGGGCAGATTGATATGCAACGACAGTCTGATTCCCGGGCTGACGAGGCTGGGATAGTTCACGTCGCGGAAGTTGAGAGTGGCTGCATAGTCGCCCGTAGCTATTCCGACCGGGAAATTGATGTCGATAGTGCCCGTGTTGCCCGGAGTTGTAAGGTTGGTCCAGTTGACATCGGGGAAAGCGGGGTCGTCGAAATCGATTTTGTACTGGTTGGGGTTGCCCGAGATGAGATGGTACACTATGGAACCATTGCCGGCGCAATAGCCATAGGCAGCGACCTCAATGCCTTGGTTGACGCCGTTTTCTCCGCCATAGGTGGTGTCGGCTCTCATATCCTCCAAGATGGCACCGTGGTTGAGGGTTTTCTGCGAGGCAGCAAGAACATAATTGGCAGCCTTGGGACCAGATATGGAATAGAAAACAGTTACATCCTTATCGGAACCTACATTAGGGTTGTCGAAATAGGCATCGACCTGATGGTTGACCCAGTCGTATCCCAACAAACCGTTCACAGTGCCTTTGTCGGATACTTCTGCAATATTGTTGCCGTCATAAAACTTTGTAATAATAATCACACTATTATCGATTGACAGCGTGGCAGGCAGGATTGTAAGTGTCGCTGTTGCGCTTGCCTGGTCGAGGGAGTCGCCAGTCAAGAAGGGTTTTGCAACAACAGTGTAGACACCTGCGTTGACAGGGCAATTGGGTGAAACCATTACCTCGCTACCCTTGATAAAAGTCAAAGAGGTGTTCCTGACAATGCCGAGGGAGTCGACATATGTGGCTGAAAGGCCAGTGTAAGGTGTTGCCGTGTAGGTGGTGGTGAATTCACCCGACCATACAACACTGTAGATTGCATCGCCATCACCCGATTTGGAAAGCAAGCCCGTTTCAACGGATGTGGCAAACGACTGTGACGCAGTCATCGTAGCAATCACTAAAACCAGAAAACAGAGTAAACGTTTCATCATAATTTTATTATTTAATTGATAATTTATTGTTTTAAAAAGTAAAAAACGCATAATGACAATTATAACACACTGTGTTTCAAATGTATCATTATAGTAAATACTTTGCAAATATACAATTTTTTTTTTAATTATGGATATTCCAGTATAAAATGTACAAAAAAAAGGCGTTCCGCGAACGCAGAACGCCTTTTTTTATAAAGAGTTACTTGGGAGTTACTTCTTGACGACCTTGCGTACCGTCGTGCCGTTAGGCAGAGTGATACGCAGGGTGTAAGCGCCCTCGCCAAGGTTGGAGATGTCGAATGTATTAGTATTCTCGAAGGTGGCCACCAAACGACCAACGATGTCGAGAACCTCAACCTTGACCACTTCGTCGGCAGTAACGGTAACGCGACCGCGAGTCGGGTTCGGGTAGATGGTAACATCGTCGAGCGAGTTGACAACGTCGATAGCCACAGGAGTGACATTCACGTGCAGGTAGACGGTGCTATCGCAACCGTTGACCGTAGTGCCATTGAATACATAGTCGCCGCTAGCGGAGATGCTGTAGCTATTGTAGACATAAGGCAGTTCGGTTTCAAGCAGCGTGATTGTGTCGAAGGTCTCAACGCTGTGGTTGATGGTCAGGTTCAGAGTGATGGTGCTGTCGCAGCCATTGGAAGCAGTGAGAGTAACCGTCGGCGTGTTGGTGCTCTCGGTGTAGTTCACATTGTCAATCCAGATGTAGCTGTCGCAAGCAGCAACCTCATCGATGATGTCATAGCTGTAGTTGACAGTCAAGTTGAGAGTCACAACGCTATCGCAGCCATTTGCAGCGGTCAGTGTGTAGGTCGGAGTGTTGGTCGAAGCCGTGTAGGTCTGGCCGTCAATCCAAGTGTAGCTGCCGCAAGCAGTCTGGTTGTCGATGCCCGTTGTGCTGCTGTTGATGGTGAGGTTGAGTGTCACGACACTGTCGCAGCCGAGTGCGTTGGTCAGCGTGTAGGTCGGAGTGTTGGTCGAAGCCGTGTAGGTCTGGCCGTCAATCCAAGTGTAGCTGTCGCAAGCAACGGCGTTGAATGTGCCGGTTGTAGAGCTATTGATCATCAGGGCGAGAGTAACAACGCTGTCGCAACCGCTGGCGGCGGTGTAGGTATGCGTGTAGTTACCGCTGGTGGTATAGGTGGTACCATTCCAGATGTAGCTGTCGCAAGCCGAAGCGGCAACCGTCATATTGATGGTCGGAGTGATCGTCAAGTTGAGTGTGACGGTGCTGTCGCAACCAGCAACAGTGTTGAAGCTCTGCGTGTAGTTACCTGTGGTGGTGTAGGTAGCACCGTTCCAAGTGTAGCTGTCGCAAGCTGCAGCATTGATGGTTGTTGTTGCACTGTTGTTGACAACGAGAACCAGGGTGGCAATGCTGTCGCAACCGTTAGCAGCCGTAGCAGTGTGCGTGTAGGTGCCGCTGGTTGTGTAGGTCTGGCCATTCCAGGTGTAGCTGTCGCAAGCAGTAGCGTTGACAGTGTTGGTGATAGGATTGTTGATGATGAGCAACAGGTTGACAATACTGTCGCAGCCGTTGGCAGCAGTGAAGGTGCCACTGTAGATGCCGCTGGTCGTGTAGGTCTGACCGTTCCAAGTGTAGCTGTTGCAAGCTGTCTCGTTGATGGTGCTGGTAATAGCATCATTGATGGTCAGTGCCAAAGTTACAGTACTGTCGCAACCACCAGCAGAAGTGAAGTTCTGCGTGTAGGTGCCGCTGGTTGTGTAGGCTACATTGTTCCAAGTGTAGCTGCCGCAAGAGGTGGCGGTGATGGTGGTAGTCTGCGGAGTATTGATGGTGAGGTTCATCGTCACAACACTGTCGCAGTTGTTGTCAGTCGAGAATGTTTGAGTGTAGCTGCCGCTCTCGGTGTAAGCAGTGCCATTCCAGATGAAGTAGTTGCAAGCAGCTGCATCGAAGCTGGAAGTAGCGCTGGTGCCAAGAGTGAGGACCAGAGTATCGGTGCTCTCGCAGTTGTTGGCAGCAACATAGTCAAATGTGTAGGTACCGCCATCGGTGTAGGTCGTACCGTTCCAAGTGTAGCTGTCGCAAGCAGTAACGTTGTAGAGAGTGCTGGTGCTGTTGTTCACCGTGAGGTGGAGAGTATCAACACTCGGGCAACCGTTGTTGGCCTCATAGCTATAATAGTAGTCACCGGTCTCGTAGTAGGTCTCACCCATCCAGCTGTACTCGTCGCAAGCGATGATGGTACGCTGTTTGTTGCTGTTGTAGTTAACAGTCAGGTAGAGGGTGTCGACGCTCGGACAGCCGGCAGCAGAACTATAGTTGTAGTAGTAGGTGCCGCTGGTAGTGTAGTCGGTGCCGTTCCAAGTGTAGCTGTCGCAAGCAGTAACGGTCTCGCCGTTGTTGCTGTTGTAGTTGACAGTCAGGTGGAGGGTGTCGACGCTGGCGCAACCTGCTGCGGTGGTGTAGCTATAGGTGTAGTGACCGCTCTCGGTGTAAGTCTCGCCGTTCCAGATGTAGCTGTCGCAAACGGTCTCGGAGTAGACTGCATTGCTATTGTAGTTGACAGTCAGTCGGAGGGTATCGAGGCTAGCGCAACCGTCGGCGGTGTTGTACGGATAGTAGTATACACCAGTCGAAGTGTAGGTCTGGCCGTTCCATTCATAGCTGTCGCAAGCGGTGACGGTCTCCATACTGCTGCTGTTGTAGTTGACAGTCAGGTGGAGGGTGTCGACGCTGGCGCAAGCATCAGCGGTGTAGTAGCTATAGGTGTAGTCGCCGCTGGTGGTGTAGGTCTGACCGTTCCAGGTGTAGCTGTCGCAAGCAGTAGCTTCATAAGCAGTGTTGCTATTGTAGTTGACAGTCAGGTGGAGGGTATCGACGCTGGCGCAGCCGTCGGCGTTGTTATAATTATAGGTGTAGTCACCGCTGGTGGTGTAGACAGTGCCGTTCCAGGTGTAGCTGTCGCAAGCAGTAGCAGCGTAAGCCGTATTGCTATTGTAGTTGACAGTCAGGTGGAGAGTGTCGACGCTGTTGCAACCCTCGTTGGTGCTATAATCATAGGTGTAGTCGCCACTGGTGGTGTAGACTGTACCGTTCCACTCATAACTGTCGCAAGCAGTAGCGGTGTAAGCCGTACTGGTGTTGTTGTTGATAGTCAGGTGGAGAGTGTCGGTGCTAGCGCAGCCGTTCACATCGGTGTAGTCGAAGGTGTAGTCACCGGTAGCATCGTATGCGGTGCCATTCCAAGTATAGGTGTCGCAAGCGGTAGCGTTGAAGCCTGTGCTGCTATTGTTGTTGATAGTCAGCTCGAGGACGTCGACGCTGGTGCAACCCATATTGTTGGCATATGCAAGCGAGTTGTAAGTACCGCTGGTGGTGAAGTTGTAGGTCTCACCGTCGCCGGCATTCCAAGTGTAGCTGTCGCAAGCAGTAACCTCGACTGCATCGTTGTAGATGACGTCACCAACGGTGATAGTCAGCTTGGTGGTGCTGTCGCAGCCTGTCAGTACAGAAGGAACTGTGTTGGTGAAGGTGTGAGTACCAGCTGTGAGCTCGTCGGCAGCGATAACAAAGCCATTGGCGTTGTAATCCTGACCGAGGCATACAGCATCGGTAAGTTCAACTTCAATCAACGGATTGACAGTAAGAGTGAAGTGGATAGTGCTGTCGCAGTTGCTGTTGAACTCAGTCGTGATAGCGGTGTCACCGGCAGCGGTGAACTCAATACCACGCCAGTTGTACGGCAATGCGTCGGCGCAAATGGTGGCAGTCTCGTAAGCGTGAGGAGCCTCGTTGACAGTCAAGCGCAGGAAGACTACGCTGTCGCACATCGTTCTCGGGTTAATGAGAGAGGTCGAAGTCTCGATGCTCTGCTCAAAGACACCGATGATGCTGTCGCCGACAATCCAGGTGTAAGGACCGCAGTTCTCGACAGTCTGAACAGCATAGGTGGTCTGGTTGTTGATAGTCAGGTGGAGGGTGTCGACGCTCGGGCAGCCATCCTCATTGGTGTAGCTGTAGGTCTTGACTCCGCTGGTGCTGTAGTCGGTACCGTGCCAGTTGTAGGCGTGGCAAGCGACGACGGTCTCGGCGTTGTTGGTGGTGTAACCAACAGTGAGGTCGAGTTTGCACTGAGCGTAGCAACCGTTGGCATCGGTGCTGTCGAATGTGTAGATACCAGTCTCAGTGTAGGTCTGGCCATTGATAGCCCAAGTGTAGGTGTCGCAGACAATCTCTGTGATTTCGCTACCATTGTTCTTGTTGATGGTCAGGTAGAGGGTATCGACGCTCGGGCAGCCATTCTCAGCATCATAGCTGTAGTAAGCGGTGGTGCTTGCAGTGTAGATGCTGTCGTGCCAAGTGTAGCTGTCGCAGGCAACCTTGGTTTCGCCACTGTTGCTGTTGTAGTTGACAGTGAGGAAGAGGCTATCAACGCTGGCACAGCCATCAGTAGTATTGTAAGCATAGCTGTAATGGCCAGTGGTGTTGTAGGTGGTACTGTTCCAAGTGTAGCTGTCGCAAGCCGTCACCGTGTAGATGGTGTCGCTCTTGTAGTTGACAGTCAAGTGGAGAGTATCAACGCTCGGGCAGCCGTTGGTGGCGGTGTAAGCGCGAGTGTAGTCACCAGAGGTGGTATAGGTCTGGTTGTTGAGACCCCAAGTGTAGCTGTCGCAAGCCGTAACGTCATAGCCAGTGTTGCTGTTGTACTTGACAGTCAGGTTGAGAGTCACAGTACTGTCGCAGCCGTAGCTGGAGCCGTTCGGGAAGAAGCGAGTAGCTGTCGTGGTGCTCTCGGTGAAGAGTGTACCGTTCCATCTCAAGCTGTCGCAAACGGTGCGGCGCTCGGTGGCGTAGACGACCGGGTGGACAGTGAGTGTCTTGGCATATACCCACTCGTTGTTGGCATCGCCCTTGAAGACGGTATCGGTCAGCGTGATGGTGGTCACGTGGTCGAAGTCGGTAATCATCGTGGTGAGGTCGAAGGTATTGCTGTGACCACCAAGGATATTGGTGTTATCCCAAGTGTATTCCTCAGCGGTAGCACAGATATCTTCGGTACCGATGTTGGTGTAGTTGTCAACGAGAGTGATGTGGTAGGTGATAACGCTGTCGCAATAGTGTGTTGTAGCACCGAAGTGGAAGGCAGTGTCAACTGTACCAGCCTCAGCACCGCTGAAGTTGATAGAGTAGGCTGCACTGCTGTCGCTGGTGAGGAAGCACTGCTGCTGGCTCAACAGGAAGCTTACATTCTGCTCGGTGTAGTTGATCTGAGTCAGGGTCAAGTTGAGTACTGCGATGGTGTCGAAGCCGTTGTAGCTGATGACGCCAGGCAGCGTGTAGCGCGGACGGGCATATACCCATTCGTCGGCGGTAGCATCGTAGTAGAGTGCACCGTCAGGAGCATTGTCGCGATACTCATAAGTGTGACCGTTGATCCAAGTGAAGTGGTCGCAGACAACCTGATTCTCCATACCGATAGCGTTGGTACCGACCAAGAGATGCAGCAGCGTGGTGCTGTCGCAACCGGCGACGTTCAAGCCACTGGGAACCGTGAATATGGTGTCGAAGTATTCGCCACCGTCGCGGTCAGCGGTATAGAGGATGTTGTCGTAGACATAGAAACCATTGTTCGAGACAATCTCATCGTTACCAGTGGTAGCGTGGTTGATGGTCAGGTAGAGCATATCGGTGCTCGGGCAACCATCACCATTGATGTAGTTGCTGGTGTAGATGCCGCTTTCAGTCTTGGTAATGGTGTTGCCATTGTTAATCCAAGTGTAGCTGTCGCATTCTGCCACGGTGAAGGTCTCGGCCGAGCTCTGGTGCAGAGTCAGCTTCAAGGTATCGACACTCGGGCAGTTCTGACCATTGACATACTCGTGGGTGATTGTCATCGGGTAGGTTGCGTTAGTATCATACATATAGTTCATACCAGAGGTGGTCCACACATAGTTGTCGCAAGCGTCGGTGACGGTTGTGATATTGTGGGTAGCGTGGTTGATCGTCAGGTTGAGAGTTACAACGCTGTCGCAACCAGCCATATTCTGGATGGTGTGCTGTGCTGTGTAGTTGTTGATGGTGTAGAGGATACCGTCAATCCAACGCAGGCTGTCGCAAGCGACGACCTCGTCGATGCCAGTGTTGCTGGTGTTGACAGTGAGTTTCAGCGTATCAACAGCCTCGCAAGTGTTGGCATCAGTGCGAGTGAAGGTATGGATACCACTGGTGGTATAGGTCATACCGTCGCCGTCAGTCCACGTGAAGGTGTTGCATACAACAGTGTCAAGAACAACAGGCATATTCTTGTTGATGGTCAGATGCAGCGTCACAGTGCTGTCGCAATTAGCGGCGTTGGTGAACACGTGAGTAGCTGCCTCTGTGCTGGCAGTGTAAGTTGTACCGTACCAGACAAAGCTGTCGCAAGCCACAGCGGTGGTGTCACCGGTGGTGGCATTGTTGATGGTCAGGTGCAGTGTCACTGTGCTGTCGCAACCAGCGGCATTGGTGAACACGTGTGTCAGGCTGTCGCTGCTGCCGGTGAGGGCAGTGTGCTCGTACCAGTCGAAGCTTCCACAAGCCACAGCGGTGGTGTCACCGGTGGTGCTGTTCTTGATGGTCAGGTTCAGCGTAACGGTGCTGTCGCAGCCGTTGACATCGGTGAACACGTGAGTCAAGTTGTTGCTGCTGGTCGTGAGGCCAGTGTGCTCATACCAGTCGAAGCTGTCGCAAGCCACAGCGGTGGTGTCGCCGGTAACGGCAGCAGCCTGGTTGACGACCAAAGTCTGCAACCAGCCATTGGTAGCAACAGTATCGAAGATATAGGTCGTATCGGTAACCGTGGTAACATAGGTATGAGTACCCCAATCAACCGAAGTCTGGTTAGCGCAGATGTCAATTCTAGCGGTATCGTAGTTGTAGATGAGGTTGATGTTGTAGGTCACCAAGCTGTCGCAGTAGAGGTCGCTCGGGAAGTGAACCTCGCGCTGTACGGTCTCAGTGTAACCTATGTAGCCGGCAGCCTTCTGTGCACTGAAGTCAAAGACACTGTCGCCAAGGGCGAGGGTGATGTTGCTCAGCAGGAAGGTAGTGTCGGCAGTGCTGGTGGTGCGCTCGGTGAGGACAAGCTGCAGGATGAAGGTGCTGTCGATAGCATTATTGTTGGTAATGGTAACGATAGGTGCTTCATAGATGTATGTACCTGTGCTGGTCTTGTAGAGAGCTCCATTGTTGGCAGCACTTTCAGTAGCATCAATGAACTCATAGGTAACGTTGTTACGCGGCCAAGTGTATTCCTGGCAAGCTACGACGACCTCGGTCTTGTTGCGGGTGGTACCGACAAGGAAGTTGAAGGTAATCACGCTGTCGCAACCGGCGACGTTGGTGATGGTAGCTGTCAGAGGACCGAAAGCGGTCGGAGTGTTGGCCTGGAACAATGTGTCGTAAGTCACATCGTTGCCCACAAAGTTGAACTGGTAGAAACCTTCGCTGCTGACTATCGTAGTGTCATAGCTGTTGCTGTGGTTGATAGTCAGGTAGAGGGTGTCGACGCTCGGGCAGTTGTTGGCAGCGTTGTAAGCGTTGTAGTAGGTACCGCTTACAGTCGTGGTCATCGTGTCACCGTTGTTAATCCAAGTGTAGGTGTTGCAAGCGGCGACGGTCTCAGCCCTGTTGCTGTTGTAGTTGACAGTCAGGTTGAGGGTCACGATGCTGTCGCAAAGGGCCACGTTCTGGATAGTGTCGACATAGCTGCCGGTGGCAGTGTAGGTCTCATTGTTAATTGCCCAGGTATAGGTGTCGCAAACAGTAACTGCAAAGGTGCTGTCGGTTCTGTGACGTACAGTCAGGTTGAGGGTGATGGTGCTGTCGCAGCCGGCGAAGCTCTGGTAGACAACGCTGTCCACAGTGCTCTCAGTGTAGGTCACACCATTCTCAGTCCAAGTGTAGCTGTCGCAGACATTCTCGGTAACTGTTGCGTTACCGGCAGTGCCGATGGTCAGGCGGAGGGTATCCACGCTGGCGCAGCCGTTGGCAGCGTTGTAAGCGTAGGTGTACTCACCTGTAGCAGTGTAAGCAGAATCGTGCCAAGTGTAGCTGTCGCAGGCAATAGCGGTGTCAGCGCTGTTGGTGTTGTAGTTGACAGTCAGGTAGAGAGTGTCGACGCTCGGGCAGTTCTCTGCAGTGAGATAATTGCTGTAGTACGTGCCGCTCTCGGTCTTGGTAACGGTATTGCCGTTGTTGACCCAGGTGTAAGTGTCGCAAGCTGTGACAGTCTCGCCGCTGTTAGTGTTGTTGAACACGGTCAGCTTCAAGGTGTCGGCAGCAGGACAGTTGTTGGTGTCAGTGTAATCATAGACATAAACACCGCTCACATTATATGTCAAGTTGTCGCGATCCCAAGTGTAGGTGTCGCAAGCTGTGTCGACAAATACGGTGCGGATGGGCTGGTTGATGGTGTAGCTGACAATGGTGTCGTTACCCATCGGGTCGTTGTTGCTGTAGGTGTTGCTTATCGGGCCGGTGATAGTGAAGCCATATTCGGTCTCGTAAGGCAGTTCACTGTAGCAAAGAACGATCGGGTTCAGCTTGGTGAAGAACATATGTATGGTACTGTCGCAGCCGTTCTTGTCGGTAAGCGTGTAGAAAGCCTCACCAGTGGCGGTGTACTCAACACCGTCAATCCAAGTGTAAGGATCGTTGGTAGCAACATACACATCGGTCAGCGGGTTCTGGTTGACATAGAAGTTGGTGACAACAACTGTGTCGGGAGCATCGTTCGATGCAGCGGCCAGAAGCTCGGTGAAGCTCTTGTCCTCACGATAGACCTCACCGTCAGGTCCCTTGTAGCTGGTGCAGACAGTGGTGTCATAGACAATGTAGGCAGTGTCTATCAGAGTCAGGTTCATCGTTACGACGCTGTCGCAACCATACTGGTTAACACCAATGACTGCGTTGTCAGTGTAGACACCTGCGTTGTCGTAGGTCACACCATTCCAAGTGTAGCTGTAAAGGACAGTGGTGTCAAATACGCTGTTGGTAGTGGGATTGACCGTGTAGTTGACGGTGACCGTGCGAGCGCATCCGTTCTCGGTGGCCCAGTTGGCAACAGCGCTGCCATTGTAGACTACACCGTTGAGGGCTGTAGCGAAGGTCAGGTCAACAGTCTCGGTAGTATTATCCTCGTTGACGTAGGTGTAGTGGTAAGCACTGTCGGCCCCAAGTTCGAACTCTTTCTCGCAAAGGATAATATCCTTTTCCTCAGTCGAGGTCGGGAAGACCGTGAGGGTGAGGATGTCGGTCGAGTCGCAGCCATTGGCATTGGCAACGCCGGTAGCCAGGCGATAGGTCTCAGTACCGGCAACGGTCGGAGTAATCGTAGTGGCACCAAAGGTGTAGGTCTCACCAAGGCAAACCTGGTCGTCAACATAGTTGTAAGTCTGAGCCTTGGCACCGGTCAGACGCAGCACCTCGGTACGGTCGCAGCCGTTCTCGGCCTGGGCGAAGGTAAGCGAGATGTTGGTGTCGGCACCGGTGAAGATGTCATTGATAACAGCAATAACGTTGCTATCGGCATCATACCAAGTGTACGGCAGACACTTGTTGCGTTCGATTTTGGTGTGGTACTCGCTGGTGTTGATAGTCACATTGTAGCGGCTTACAACATAGCGACCGTTGCCGATGGAAGTCTTCAGCTGATAAGCACCGCTCTGGTTGATCTGGCATTCCACGAGGCTGCCGTCGCAAGCAACGGTGTCGAGGATCAAGATGTCGCAGACATTGGTGTCGGCCCAAGCCAAAGTATCGGCAGCCAGGTTGAACACGAGGTTGAGAATCTGGGTGCTGTCGCAGCCGTACTGGTTGGTGACACCATTCAGCAGATAGCGGACATTACCGTCAGTCTCGTTCATATCGTATTCAACACCGTTGATCCAGGTATAGGTCGGCGTGTTGCACCAACGGATATCGTCAACACCGGTGTTGGCATAGTTCACAGTGAGGTTGAGGGTCACGAGGCTGTCGCAACCGGCAACGTTCTCAATGGTGTACTGTGCTGTGGTGTTGTTCTCGGTATAGGTGTTGCCGTCAATCCAGACAAGCTGGTCGCAGACGGTCTGTACATCGGTACCGGTGGTCGAGGCACGGAGAGTGAGGTTCATCGTGACCACACTGTCGCAACCGTCGATGGTCTGCAGAGTCTTGTCGTAGCTGCCGGCGGCAGTGTATTCGACCTCGTTCCAGGTGTAGCTGTCGCAATCGTTGGCCTCGAAGCTGCTAACCTTCTTGGGGTTGACAGTGAGGTAGAGGTTGTACAGCACTGGGCAGACATCGGTGGTGGTATCGGTGTAGTTCAGCGAGGTGACATTGAGGTCAGCGGTGTGGCTGGTCTGATACTGACCCTGGCCGAAGGTGAATTCATCGCCCTCGCAGTAGGTGCGGTAAGCGTTGGCAACACCGGTGGCGGTGACATCGAGATACAGGTGGACAGTACTGTCGCAACCGTAACCGATGGTCCAGGTCTGGTTATAATTGCCACCTTGGACATCGCTCAAAGTCTGAGCGCCCCAAGTGACGGGGAGCATAGCCTCACATACAGATAATGTATCATTAATATTATAAGCAGGACGCACGGTGACGGTTGCCGAGGTAAACTCGTTGACGCAGCCGTTGGCGTCGGTGACTGTCAGGTTGTAACGACCAGTGTTGGCAGGCACGAAGCTTACGGCAGAAGTGGTGGCGCCATTCAGGCTCGTCCAGTTGTAGTTGTAACCGTCAACCTCGGTAGCCGTGAGAGTCAGGCTGTCGTAACGGCAGATCTCGTTGGCCGAAGGAGTGATAGTGACAACAGGCAGCTGGTTGACCGTAATGGTGGCCGAAGCCGTGGTGGTGCAAGCGCTGGCGTTGGGAGTGGTAGCGGTGACAGTATACTCTGTCGTGGTGGTCGGGCTTACAGTGATGCTGTTGCCAGTCTCGTTGTTGCTCCAGAGGAAGGTGCAGCCAGTGTTGTTGGTGTCGGTAACCGTGAGGGTGGTAGAACCACCGACGCAAATAGCCTCTTCAGTTACAGCAATAGTAAGTGCGGCAACCGGAGTGGTGGTGACATCCAGTGTGACAGGCAAGCTGGGGCAGTTGTAAGTCGGGTCGTAAGCGGTAACGGCATAGCTGGCGTTCTCGTGCGGATTGACGGTGCGGACAGCAGCGGTGCTGTTGTCTTCCCACTTGAAGTTCGAACCTTCGATGGTGGCGCGGGCCGTCATCACCAGATCGGCGTTGTCGCAGAAAGCGTCGATGGTACCGTTGGTACGCTCATTGTTGACATAGATGTAAGCTGTCGGGGCGGGACGCACCTGCAGCGTCAGCGTCGTGGTACTGTCGGCACCGTTGACGGTCTGGGCTGTGCGGGTGTAGACGCCCGTAGCGGTCAGTGTGTCGCCATAGAACACATAGCTCTCGCGCTGGCAGAGTTCCTGGCGTGCGGTAAGAGTATAGGTAGGATGGATAGTCAGCTGCAGGGTGTGGTACACAGAGTCGCAGCCACCTACGTTCTTCTCCATAAACTCTTCGCTCCAGGTCTTGTCGGACTGGTTGGCGACAGTGACATTGTTGGTATAGGTACGGCCGTTGACCCAAGTGAAGGCGGTGTTGGTGTCGACCACCCAGTCGCGCTGCGGAGCGGCAACGGGGCACTCGCACTGTGCCAACAGTTTGAAGCCAAGATACTGGTCGGCATTGTCGACATCAGTGGTGAAGACAATGGTCATAGCACCCTTGGTAGACCAGTCGTAGCTGTCGGTCTTGACATCGATGCTCTCGTCATAACCGGTACCTGTGTAGAGGACATTGCCAGTAGTTCCGACACCCTCATAGATGGTCAGGTAGTCGAAGCCATATTCGCAGTCCATCTTGCCGGTCAGGTGGAGAATCTTACCAGCCTCGCCAGGATAGATGGTCTGAACCATATTGACATTGCCTGCATAGGTACCCTGATGGTTGACGGTGTCAGCCATATAGAATACAACGCAGTTGTTTGTCGGCTCATCGGTGGGCATATAGACTATAGGCTCGCGGAGCTTCACCTGGACATTCTTGACATAGAAGTCGGCCCAGGTGGTACCGGTCTGCAGACCACGGATGGCAATGTAGCGGCCAGTGGTGTTGTTGATATCGGCAAACGAGATATTGAATGTATTGTACTCAGGACTGTTGAGAGTAATGGTCTGTACAGCGGTAAAGGTAGTGGTATCCGTACCGTTGGCAAGATAACCAACCTGGAAGCTGCGTTCGGTTGTGCCGCTGTAGTTGGCAGCCTCAAGGCTCATCTCGATGGTGTCGAGAGCGAAGCCCATCTCAGGCAGGATAACCATACTCTTGGTGCTGTAGATATTAATTCTGTTGTTAGCTGCATTGACAGATGCAGTACCGCCAGCCTTGGTCCAGCAAGCGGGCAGGCCAGAGACCGAGAAGGTCTGTACGAGCGGCATATCGGCATACTGCCAAGGAGCGCACGAGGTGCTGAAGTTGGCAGCAGTGCTCCATAGGCTCCAGTCTTCGTCCGAGCAGAGCGAACGGACATAGACCTGATAAGCGGTGGAGTGTTTCAGACCATTGACAACAAAGTTGGTGTTCTGAGTGGCGATAACGTGTATACCGTCGATGTTCTGGTTGAAGCCAGGCTCGCCGACGGCAACCTCCCACTGGGTGGCACCGACAGGCATTGTGTTCTCTGTCCAGCTCAAGGTCACGCTGTTGGCAGAAGCCACAGGAGCACCTAAGGTAGGAGCCACACAGGTAGCCATCGTGGTGAAGTTGGCAACATTGCTCCAGTCGGCGGTGTCTCCGTTGTAGTTGGCGGCAGCAACGCAGATGCTGCGAACCTTCCACTGATAAGCCGTTTCGGGGAGCAGGTTGGCAAGAGCCAGAGCAGGAGCACCGGTCACCTCAACGCTGACGCCCTCGTTGTCGAGGTCGGCAGCAGCAGGAGCGTAGCGCACCTCCCAAGCGGCGGGAGTAACAAGACAGTTATCAGTCCAGGTCAGGTTGGCAGTCTTGGCATATACATTCTCCGAGGTGAGGTTGGTAGCCACACGGCAAGTAGGAACAGGCATAACCTCGATGTCGTCGACATACCAATACCACGAGGTAGAGCCAGCATTGTGACGCATAGCCATACGGGCACCGACAGGAGCAGCATCCATATACACAGTCTTCTCTTCGTGTGTATTAGATGTCCAGTCATTGTGGTTATAAGTGGCAATAGCTACAAAAGTAGAAGCGTCTTCAGCGTCGGTCACATAACCAACAGAAAAAGATCCACAACTGGTATTTGAATAACTTTCAGGACGAGTCCAGAAGTTCAGTTGCAATGTGTTGGCTTCATTCTCAGTTTCTGGCAGAAGCACCAAATTGCTCAACGAACCGCTGAATCTGAGATAATAGCTACTGTTGTGTGCATTACTAGTACTGCTTAAGACAGCTACAGTACCCGTACCTACCTTGGTCCAACAATCAGGCAGGTTATTGGTTGCTGTGCTTTCAAAATCTTCAGTGTAGTGATTGTACTTGGTAACAGCTATAGGAGCACACGGAGTAGTGAAAGTATAGACAATGCTCCAGTCGCTATAACCGTCAGCACCGCAGTTGGCGCGGACATAGAAGTCGTAGGTTGTCTGCTCATCGAGGGCCGTTGTGGTGAACACGTGGTCGGTCAGAGTAGTGACGGTTGCAGTGGTAACATCCAGCGGGCTTTCGCCGAACATCACATCCCAGCTTCCCTCGGTAGCGTTGGTGCTGTTCTGTGTCCAATCGATAGTAGCGGCATTGGATGACAATGCTGTGGTGTGGACATTGCTCGGTTTGACGCAAGGAGGCAGCAAGCTGACCTTGATATCATCGACATAGGCATAAGTGGAGTTGGTAGTACCGTCAGCCGGTGCCAAGATGGCCAAGCGGCCTGGAGTACCTGTGAAGTTGTTCAGCGGAATCTCGAAAGTCGTCCACGGATACGGTGAAGCAACATATTCGGGCTGTACTTGCTGAATCAACTGGAATGTGCTGATATCATTGGGATCAGTCATCACACCAATCTGAATTTTGCCATAATTGACACTCGATGAAGTCCTCAAAACCTTCAACGAAATCTGCAAATCGGTCAAAGAATTAGTGAAGGTCGGCAACACTGCATAACTATAATTGGTATTGTATCCATACATATATAGGCAGTAGCTGTTGGTCGGAGTCAACGGGTTGCTATTGTTGGCAACATAAGAAGTACTTGGATAGGGATAAGCTGTTGTGGAGCTGGTGTGTTTCTCCCAGCAAACGTTAATCTGATGAGCGCTTCCGCTTCCTGTGGCATCCTCAAATCCATAGATGTAAGGCTCGGCCATCGTCACAGTGATAGGATTACACAGGGTGGTGAAGGTGAAGGCATTACTCCATTCGCTCTCACCGAAGGAACCGCAGTCAACGCCTACATATACATAATATAATGTAGCATCGTTAAGATTTGTGAGGTTAATGCTCTGTGACAAAACCGTAGTGGCAGTTCCCTCGGTAGCCGGGTCGATAGCAGTGGTGCTATATTTAACCTTCCAAGCTACCGGGGTATTAGTGTTCTGGTCAACCCAACTAACAGTAGCACTGGTAGGAGTTACATTGGTAGCTGTCATTGTGCTTACCTGAGGAGCAAAGCAGTTGGGGATAACCTTTACTCGGATATTGTCGATACCGCAGTAGGTCTGAGAGTAACTACTAGTACTGGTTCCATTGTGGGTTCCCGAGTAGCGAAAGGCCAGACGGGCATCAGCAGGAGCCGAAGCAGCCAATGTGGCAAGCGACATATCGGTAATATGCTGTAAAGTAGTAGTAGCATTCCAGGACTGCATCGTCTGGAACGTGGCAAAATCATTGTCTGTAATGTAACCAAGTTCAAGGACCGTTGCCACACCCGATGCACTATAAGTGTTGCCCATCTTATAGTCGAAAGAGACCATAACGTTGTTCAGCGGCTGGTCGAACAGCGGCATTACAGCAATTTTAGTGTCACCACGGTTGTTGTGGTAATTAATATAAGTAGAACTTGTCACAGCAGATCCTATCACATAGGCTGGCAGGAAGAGGTATGGGTTGTTGGCCACTAAACAAGCATATGAAGAGTTAGAAGTATATTGAACCACACCACCATAGTAACTGGAGCTTGTGGTAGCAGCAGTGTACGCGCCATTGGAATAGTAGTTCCAACAGCTAGGTGCTACAGAAGGACCATTATAAGGATAGGTGGGCAAACCCGTGTATCCACTAAAGTCCTCGGCATACGGCAGAGCCTGAGTGGCACCGCAGGGAGTACGGAAGGTTGCATTAGTCCACTGTAAGGTGTCGTCAACACCGCAGATGGAGCGGATACCGATAGAATAGCTGGTATTGTCAAGCAGACCTGAAGGTGTATAGCTGGCAGAATTGACAATTGCATAGGTATAACTGTTGCTACCTGCAGGGGCCAAGCGTACCTGCCACTGAGTGGCGTTGCCAGCCGTCCAGGTAACAGTACCAGCGCTGTATGCTATATCTGCAGGAGCGTTGCAACTCATTCTCGTCACAGAAATATTGTCGATAGTGGCAGGAGGATTGGTACCGCTGGAATTATCGTTGCGCCACACAAAGACAAGCTTGTAGTTGCCCGGAGTGGAGATATTGACAGTACGGCTTACCGAATTCCACGAACTGCTCAAATTGAGTTTGCTGCCACCATCTACGGCAATCCAGGTCGAAGGAGTTGCCGTGGTACTCAAACCTGAAGGCAACGAGGTACCAGGGGTAAGGGTGACAGATTCAGGAACCAAAGCAACGCGTAAATAGTCGTAGGTAGACTCACCATAGCACTTCCAGTCATAGGAAATGTTATAGTCGGCAGCTATGGTCATAGGCAGTGTTACATATGCATAGACAACTGAACTGGAGGACTTGTTATAGTCAGCCGAAGTACCACTATTGTTAGAAATATAGATACTATGATTGCCGCCAGTGGTATTGTTGTCGGCAGTACCCAAATACCATTTGTTGGTCAAGGAACCGTTGGCAAAAACAAAACCGTTAACACCATTCTCAAAGTCGCATAAGTAAGGTATTGCAACAGGAACGGTATACGACAGCGGAGCAACCCAATCAAGGGTGTCGCCTTCACCGCAGATGGAGCGGACAGAAACATTATAGGTAGTACCTGCACCACCGGTGAGAGGCAGAGTGTAAGATGCCGTAGTCACAACATTCGATACCGTGTAAACGTCACTACCATCTTCTGCCCAACGAACCTGCCACTGGGTGGCATTGCCGGGAGTCCAAGTAAGAACCTTGCTGGGGCTAATAGCCAAGTCGGTAGGTCTGACACAAGCGGGAGCTTTTCCGATAACCACTTGGTCTATACCAACGCCATAGCCATAGCTGTCGGTCATCTCAAAGGCTATCTGATAAGTTGACGAAGTATTGGGAAGAGGAATGGATTCCTCTAATGTCCAAGTAGCAACTGCATCAGTAAACACCTGAGAAGGAATCAGAGTCCAGGCTGCAGTCGGCGAGGTACGATAGTATACTCTCAGCTCGTCGATATCACCGCCCCAAGCACGCGAAATATGCCAATATGAGAGAACATAGTCGCCTGTAGCGAAATTGAATGTCGGGCTGATAAGTTTTGTGACATTACCACTAGTAGTATGGGTAATCTTTGCGTTCTGGCTACCAATTGCAGCACCAGTAGTGGCACTATAATCACCTGTTCCTGTACTCCACGAAGCATCACCTTCAATAGACCAGCAGGTAATGCTTTCGCTATTTTCCTCGAAGGTCTCGGTGAAAGATGCAGTCTGTGTTACGGCAATAGCCATACACGGAGTAGTGAAACTATAAGTATTCCAATCTAACGTATCACCTTCACCGCAAATAGAACGGATACCGATGGTGTAAGAGGTATTGGACATCCAAGACGATGAACTATAGCTAGGAGTGGACACGTAAGCATAGGTGTAGTTGTCGCTACCATCCTGAGCCCAGCGAACCTGCCACTGGGTAGTGTTGCCAGCAGTCCAAACCACAGCGCCATTCACGTCAAGGGTAACATTGGTAGGCATACTGCAGTTGAGTTTCTTGACCGACACATTGTCGATTGCTGCAGGAGGATTGGTTCCGTCACTACCGTCATTGCGCCACACGAAAACCAACTTGTAATCACCTGTAGTGGCAATAGTTGCAGTCATTGCAACCGATGTCCAACTGCTATTAACGTTAAGTTGGGCACCGTTATCAAGTGCAATCCAGCCTGAAGGCGTACCTGTGGTGCTGATGCCAGAATAGAGAGTACCTGCGGTAAACTCGGCGGAAGCCGGAGCAAGGAAGACACGCAAATAATCGTATCCGCTCTCACCATAACATTTCCAGTCATATTTCACAACATAGTCACCGGTCGTTGCAAACGGTAACGTTGCATAAGCATACGAAACCGAAGCATCATAGTTATCGTAGTCATTGCTTACACCTTCATCGCTGGAGATATACATAGCATTGCTACCACCATTGTTAGCGGCAGAACCGACATACCAGCCATTGCCACTATTGGCGAAAGTAAAACCACCAGCTCCATTTTCAAAGTTGTTGCTATAGGGCAACGATAATGGAGTAACGAAGCTGACAGGACCAACCCAATCAAGCTGCTCGCTGCCGCAGATGGCGCGAACATAGGCTTCATAGCCAGTAGCACTTTCAAATGTGGAAATAACACCACCATTTGTTATGGTCACCGGTGTTGCGGCATCGGGGTCAAAGTTAGGAGCACCATAAACCAACTGATAGGCGGTAGAGGTGTTGTGGCTGTCGGTGAAGGTGAACTTGACAGAAGTCAAGCCCGTCACTTGAGCCTGCAGATTGCTGATGGGGAAGCAGGTAGGCTGCGGCTTGACGGTAATCTCGTCAATGAAGAAGTCCCAATAGCTGCTGCTCTGGCTCCATCTCAAGGCGAGGCGCGCTCCGGAGGGGATGGCGGCATAGTCAGTGAGATAGAAGGAGAGATTCTGAGGAGTTGTGGTGAATCCCTCGAGAGTGTCGAGGACCACAAAGCCAGACATATTGTTGATATTGGTGAAATAGCCAAGGGTGAGAGTACCGTTGGTGCTGCTTTCACGATAGCCGTTGATGTCGAGCTCGTAGTTGTTGAGGTTGGCATTGAACTTGGGGAGAACGGCGAAAACATTGTTGGCATAATAATCATTGCTTTCGTCGCCGGCGCGCATTCTCAAAATGTCGCCATCGAGCCAAACGGTGTTGGCGGCATCGGGATTGCTGACCAATACATCCCAGCACTCAGGCACTGTGGTGAAGTCCTGCACCATAGGCAGAGCCTCGTAGCCGCAGCCTGTCGAGAATTTCTCGTCGGCAACGGCGCGCCAGGCGCTCCAGCTGCCGCTGGTGGCACAATAGGCGCGGATGTAGGCATAGTAGGTGGTGCGCTGAGGCAGGTTGTTGAGAGTGTAGGTGCTACCAGTCAGATTGTCAAGAAGCGTGCCTTCGGTCATAGGAGCGAAGTCGGCACCTTCTTTGTACTTGATCTGGTACTTGGAACCGTTGCCGGTCCAGTTGAAGATGACGTTGAAGTCGCCGGGTACGGCACCAAAGCTGTTGGGCTTGGCGCACTCGGGTTGAGTGAAGGTGTAGCAGAGGCCCCGGTTGTTGTCCACATTGTAGTAGGGACACACAGTGGGCGAGAGAGTGCGCGCCGCGGTAAGCGACGTGTAGGTCGGGACGATGGTGTCCCAGCGGTTGTTGATGGTTGCGATGCAGTATACGTCAGTCGCGGACGACTGCATACCTGCAAAGACCTGTGCCGTTGTGCTGAGCGTCATCGGACCATAGTTGAACTTGATGGTACCGGTGTTGGTAAGCACGAGCTGGAAACTGACGATGTTGTTTCCAATCTTGAGCTTACGCCACTCGACGGTCACCTTGTTGGTCTCCACCTTGGTGTAGATGGTGTTGGCGCCAACGTTGGTAAAGCCGCTTGTGGTGCTCAACGGCGCAAGCACGATGCCTGTCATTGTGGCGTCACCAGTGGTGACGTAGCCGTTGGCCGACACATAGAGCGTGGCACCACGCCCGATGGAGGTCTGGCCATACTGCATAGCAAACGGCATCGTGATGGTCGTGTAACCATTCGACACATCGGCAGCGGACCAGGCGGTACCGCCATTGCCGACAATGGAGCTGTAGGCAACCGTATCGGCGGCGAAGTCATACTCCGACACCTTGGCCACCTGGCCCCACGTTATTCCCGGCAGCAGCATAGCCGCCAGAAGGAATAACTTCAAAAAGTAATTTTTTACTTTCATTGTGCGTTTTTTTTGGTTAATAATTAATTGAACTATGAATTGAATTTTTTTGTTTTTGTCTTCTTAATATTTTATATATTTAACATTTCAAACATCTCTACAAACAGTACTTTTCCCCCTTTGCGGCCAGGGAAAAGAAAAAAAACATATCACTCCGCGTTTCTGCGCTCCTCGCGCCACAGAAATGCAAACCGATTTCAAAGATATAATAGTAAATGAGTTATGCGAATGTCGGCTCCCGCCGTCGCTGTAGTTTCAAAGTATTTGATACTGGCTGCAAAAATATGAAAATTTTTCATAATACCAAAATTTTTTTTGCATAGGCACCTTTCCGCCATCCAATCCCGTCAACTGATTTTAACAATTCGGCCACCTGCTTTTCGTCGCCGGCAGTGACCCGACCACCCCCACCCGACCACCTCGGGTCACACATCATCCCCCCCCTACCAGCATAGGCATATGTACAGTATTTGTACAGTATATGTACAGTATTTGTACGCTTCAGAAGCGTACAAATACTGTACATATACTGTACATATGCCAGGGAATGTTTACAGAAAGTAACGTCTAGGCAACGGAAGAGAAGAAGGGAAACACCGTGAAACACAGAACGACACAACATACTGATTCCAGGGTGATTGAGGTCGGAAAACCGGTCTGATGAGGGAAGGTTGTGCCGTTGGTGCTCCCTTGTGGGCACAGAGTGCGGTGAAGACAGTGAGGGGAACAGTGCGGGAAACAGTGCGACACACCCCGATAGCAAAGCGAAGTGCAATATCGAAGCGGGGTGTGTCGCACCGATAGCGAAGCATTAAAACGAACTGTCGCCGCCCGCGGATGCGGGCGGCGACAGTGGCGGTGCCGCAAGGGCGGCACATATTTATGCAGCGCAGGCTGCAAGGTTATTTGTAGCGCTCTTTATATTTGTCGATCTGGACACGCATCGTGTCTACACAGTCGCTGATGGCTTCTTCAAAGCTGTCGGCCTGCTTGCTGTTGAAGAGGGTCTGGCCCGGCAGGGCAAGCGATATTTCGGCTATCTTGTTGTTGTCGCTCTCGGGTTTGTCGACCTTGAGGGTGACTTCACATTTGGTTGCATTGTCGACGAGGCGTTCCAGTTTGCCGATTTTGTCGGCAACATATTTTTCAAGTTTCGGATCTGCCTTGAATTTCACGGAATTGATTGCAATATTCATAATTACCTCCTTTATTATAAAGTTTTAAAGTTTATCGTTTTGGTTTTAGTTATAGTTTTAGTTTTCGTCATTCTTCCGCTCTCGCGGGTGGGTGTGCTTGTAGGTTTCTTTGAGATGCTGACGCGACACGTGGGTGTAGACCTCGGTGGCGCTGAGGTCGGAATGGCCCAGCAGCTCTTTGATGGCGTTGATGTCGGCACCCTCGTTGATCAGATGCGTGGCGAAACTGTGGCGGAATATGTGCGGGCTGACCCTGTCGGCTTTGGACACCGGCAGCATATACTTCTTCACAGTCTTGCTGACATCGTGCTTGGTGAAAGGGGTGCCGTCGCCTCTTACGAAAAAGACCTCTGAACTGATTCCGTTCTCCCTTTTTAACGAAAAATAACATTTAATATTGTGTAAAATTTCATTTTCAAGCGGAATTATTCTTTCTTTGTCTCGTTTACCCAAGACTTTCACAGAGTTAGCGAAGAAGTCGATTGACGATTCCTTGAGTCCTGTCACCTCGGAAAGGCGCATTCCGGTCTCGTAGAGGAGCTGAAGCAGCAGCTGGTCGCGGCGGCCTTCGAAGTCGTCGGTGAATTTCGTACTGTCGTATATTGCCTCGGTCTCCTTTTCGGTGTAGAACACCGGCAGGCGGCGCGGAAGGCGCAGAGTGGTGACTTTGGCCATTACGTCGGTGTCGCACCACCCCTGACGGCGGACGAACTTGAAGAATGAGCGGACTGTGGTGAGCATTGTGCGCTGCGTGTTGGGGCTGTAGCCGTGTTCGGCCAGCAGCATCTGCCAGTCGCGTATCTCGCGATGGCTGACGCCGGCAATATCGTCGATGGAGAATGTGTCGGCAAGATAGTTTGCGAAAAGTGCCAGCGTGTCGGAATAGGCCTTGACGGTACGCTCCGAAAGGCGGCGTTCCGTCTTGATATACAGCACAAAGGCATCTATGGCAGAGTCGATGTTCATACCTGTGTAACGCAGAAAGGGTCAAAATCGCATTTTTGGATGCTGTTTTTTCAAAAAAAACGGCGGAAAAACGGTTGTAAGTGACTGAAAAAAGTATGTTAATTTGATTTTTTGATTTTTTACACATATCTGATTCTATGTATTTTATGATTAATGAAATGTTAAAAATATTTAAAAGTCGCATTGTGGAAGAAAAAACATTTTGCCAGTTTGGAATTTTGTGCGACTTTTGCACTCCGTTTTCGGGATTTTGAGATGTGAATTCTTCGATTCCAGATCCTAAAAAGGAAACAACTTTAAATTATGATTATAAACTTATAAAACTATAAAACGATGTCAAAGATTTGTGAAATTACCGGAAAGCACGTTATCAGCGGAAACAACGTTTCGCACTCGCGTATCCATACCAAAAGAAAATTCGCTCCCAATCTGCAGACCAAGAAGTTCTACATTCCCGAGGAGGATATGTGGATCACTCTGAAGGTTTCGGCCAAGGGTATGCGCATCATCAACAAGAAAGGTGTCCTCGCCGCTATCAAGGACGCTGCCGCAGAAGGACATTTCCAGTTCTAAACCGACTGGTTGTCATAAACAAACAAATTATTAACCCATAACAAGAAAGAGGTATTAAAAATGATCGTAGTTCCTATCAAAGAAGGTGACAACATCGAACGTGCTCTGAAGAAACTGAAGAGAAAATTCGAAAAAACGGGAGTCGTGAAAGAGCTCCGTGAGCGTCAGAAATTCACCAAACCGTCGGTCATCAACCGCGAACGCAGGCTGAAAGCCATCTATGTTCAGAAGTTGCGCCAAGAGCAGCTGGACAAATAAGAACGGCACAGCACTACGCATCAAAAAAAGAGGATTTCTCGGAAAGAGAATCCTTTTTTTTATTGCCCCTGCAGCAGCAAAAGAAGAAAAAAGTGCAGTTCTCACCTCTGAAAGACAAAGCATTGTGGTGCGTGTGCAAAAATTGTTGATGCACGGAATGGAAATTTTGCTATCTTTGCAAACGAAACAGCAAATGTTTTTTACCGGAGGAAGTAAAAACGGAAGCAGCAGGAGGAAGTCGAAGCTATCTTAACTCCCCCTCTTTTTGCTTCAATTACAACTAACGAACTTTATATATAACATCTATGGTAGGAGTAAACAAAGTAATACTGATTGGAAACTTAGGGAAGAACCCGGAAATCATCACATTCCCCAAAGACGGGCATCGCGACGATGCGATGAATCCCGTTGTACGCAAGGCCACCTTTCCGCTGGCCACGACAGAACTGCGCAAGAACCGCGACGGCGAACGCATAGAACAGACCGACTGGCACACGGTGGTGTGCTGGCGCGGCCTGGCCGACATAGCTGAAAAACTGCTGAAGAAAGGTATGCAAGTCTATGTGGAAGGCAAGCTGCAGAACCGCAGCTGGGAAGACCGCGAAGGCAACAAACACTACGCCACTGAAGTGGTGGCGGAGAATTTCACCGTGCTGGGCAACCGCAACCGCAACGACGAGCAGGCACCAGCCAACGACCCCTACGCCAACATCCTCAACGCCGACACGGAACCGCTGGACGGACTTCCGTTTTAGTGAAGGCTAAAGACTTTACTATGAATACTATAACAATGAGGAAGGCTGCCATCTGGCAGCCTTCCTCATTGTTATAGCAGGTGAATTGTCTACACCAGCTGCTGTCCTTCGTAGCCTGGCTTGCCAAGAAGGATGAACATATTCTTTTTGTAGGCCTCGACACCAGGCTGGTCGAAAGGATTGACACCCAACGTATAGCCACTGACACCGCAGGCGAACTCGAAGAAATAGATGAGCTGGCCAAGCACATACTCGTCGACACGCGGGACCTGGATTTTCAACACCGGTACGCCACCTCCACGATGGGCTATCATAGTGCCAAGTTCGGCATTGTGGTTGATTTCGTTGAGCGACTTGCCAAGCAGGTAGTTTATGCCGTCGAGATTCTGCTCGTCGGCAGGGATGGCCACACTGGACGACGGCTTGTCGACACTGATAAACGTTTCGAACATCAGGCGCTCGCCCTGCTGCACATACTGGCCCATAGAATGAAGGTCGGTAGTGAAACTGAGGCTGTGCGGCAAAATGCCCTTGCCTTCCTTGCCCTCGCTTTCGCCGTAGAGCTGCTTCCACCACTCACTGACGTACTTGAGATTGGGCAGGAAGTTGACAAGCATCTCGACCTTGCGGCCACGGCGGTAGAGGATATTGCGAACTGCGGCATAGAGCAATGCCGGATTTTCATTGATGTCGTCACAGGATATGCAGAGTTGGCGCATATCGCGGGCACCGCGCAGAAGAGCGTCAATATCGTAGCCTGCCATTGCAATGGGCAGCAGGCCGACAGGGGTAAGCACCGAGAAACGGCCACCAACATTGTCGGGAATGACGTACATAGGATAATGCTCCTGGACGGCAATGTCGTGGAGGGCACCACGACGAGCGTCGGTTATAGCTATTATGCGTTGTGCGGCCTCTTCACGACCATACTTGGCCTCGAGATGCGCCTTTACAATGCGGAAGGCCACTGCCGGCTCGGTGGTGGTGCCCGACTTGGAAATGACTGCCACAGCATAGTCGTTGCCGTCGAGCAGCGACAGAAGCTGATGGTAGTAGTCCTCGCTCAGCGTATGACCGGCATACACAACATAAGGATGAGCAGACGGCATAACGGCGGCAAACTCGGACTGGAGTGCCTCGATGACAGCACGGGCGCCAAGATAGGATCCTCCGATGCCAATGACAACAAACAGTTTTGTTTTCGGTGCAAGACGAGCAACATCTTTCTTTATCGACGAAACTATTGACGGGTCAAGCTCCTCGGGCAGATTAACCCAACCAAGAAAATCGTTGCCCTTGCCATTACCTTCGAGCAGTGTTTTCTTGGCAGCAAGAATTTCACGTGCAATTTGATGCAAATCGTCCACAGAAACATATTTATTTATATGTTCGGTATCAATACGTATTTCATTCATAGTTGGTACACATTTATTTATGAGACATTTTGATTATTTCCGATTCAAACGAGACTGCAAATTTACACAAAAAAAATGAAACAAGGCGCCATTGGGATGAAAAGATGCAAAAAACATCATTGTACAAGGCGCATTTGCTGAAGCGCGATAGTATGAAAAATGTCCATTGGGTACTTGGAAAACAGAATAAAATAAATATTTTTTTTCAAAAAAATGAAACAAAACATCAGAAGTCAACGTATATATGGGCAAAAAAGAAGAAAAAATAACGAAGAACAAGCTGTTGATAATTTTTTAAACCATATCTTGCAACATACTAAATATCAACTATTTCAACAATAACTCAAACTTCAAACATCCTTCAACAGCAAACCAAACACTTAAAAATTCAAAAAAAACAGAGAAAAAACTTTCGCAATAAAAAAAATTATAGTACTTTTGCAAAGTTATTTATGTGTAATAATTTCAAAAAAAACAATAAACTATGTTGAAAAAACTATTTAAAATTGGAATGCTTGCAGGCGCACTTCTGTTTGCTTGCAATGTAAACGCCCAAGAGAAGAACTACGAGCTTGAGTATCCTCACTACGGCTTCTGGAGCAACTGGTCATTCGGTGGTTCCGTGATTTACAGCTGGCAGTACGAGCACGGCGGAATTCTCGACTGGCGTGATGGTAGCAACATCGGAGCCAACCTGTTCTTCGAGAAAGAGCTGAGCCCCATTTGGTCGATGCGTCTCATCGCTGAGACTCCCGGTCTCTATCACGGTTGGGGTGACGACGCTCTTCCCATCGGAGCTTACAACAGAGACGGTATCCGTGGCTACGACCGTTATGGCAAAGCTGGTGTCGACTTCAAGATGAGCTTCCAGGGTCTTTGCAAGGGTTATGATCCCGACCGCAGAGGCAACCTCTACCTGCTCGCCGGCGTCGGTGCTTCTTTCAGCCGCGACGACGTTGAACTTGGTTTCATCGGTATGTACGCTCAGGCCGGTCTCGGTTGGAGCTACAAGCTGAAACATTCGAGCATCTTCATCGAAATCGTTGACGACATCGCTGCCGACATCGCCAACCCCATCCACCAGTGGCACGACAACACCGGTATGGTAAGACTCGGTTGGATGTACAACTTTGGTCCCACCCAGGCTGACCTCGACCTGATCGCTCAGCGCGCCCTCCTGACCCAGGAGAACTTCGACAAGATGAGCAACGAGATCGACGGTCTGCGCAACGACCTGCGTGACGCCAAGACCCGCGAGGCTAAACTCATCAACCGCATCAACGAACTTGAGGCTAACCAGAATGACAACGCCACCAAGATTGTCAAGGGTGCTGCCAACGACGCTGTTGCCGACAGCCTGCGCAAAATCATCGACAACTATGAGAGCAACAAGCACAACTTCTACGCTCTTCCGTTCTCGATTCTCTATGACGTAGACCAGTACACCGTCAGCGAAGACCAGATGAACAAGGTCAATGCTATCGCCAAGGTTATGAAAGACAACGAGGATGTTAATTTCGAAATCGTTGGTTACTGCGACTACAGCGGCTCCGACGCTTACAACCAGAAGCTGTCTGAGAAACGCGCTGACTACGTGAAGAAACTCCTTGTGAAACGTGGTGTCTCTGAGGATCGCCTCACCACCAACGGCAAGGGCAAATCGATGAGCTTCGGCGACATCAAGAATGCCATCAACCGTCGCGTTTCCTTCTATCGCGTAAACAAATAAGAGAATCAAATCTCCAAATAAAAAAGTCCGCAATTACTTGCGGACTTTTTTTTATAGGTTGACCAAGTAACATATTGCAGCTGGAAACTCACCACTGCTTGGCACTAACTGTTGATTGGTTCAAAGGGAAAGAATCTTGAATTCCACACGACGGTTATGGGCACGACCTTCTTCCGTGGCATTGGTATCTATTGGCAACGTTTTGCCATAGCCCTTATACTGAAGACGTTTGGGATCTATTCCTTTCGAAACGAGGAAGTCAACCACAGCTTTGGCACGGTTCTCTGAAAGACGCTGGTTGTAGTCGTTTGAGCCGCGGCCATCAGTATGACCTCCTATCTCTATCTTCATAGTAGGACGACTTCGCAATATGCTTAAAAGATTCTGCAACTCATTATATGACTGTTGCAACAGGGTGGATTTGTCGTAGTCGAAGAATATATTCCTAAGCACAAACTTCGAACCGACCTGAAACGTGTCAGCCACGGCAGTTTCGGCAACAGTGTCATTCATCGCGGCTACAGCATCATCCTCCCTGCAGCCGAGACACACAACCGACACATCGTCAATATAATAATATGCTCCTGGTAGCAAATAGGTCAGAGAATCCAAATCAACAACATTAGACTGTGATGCTGGGAAAAAATTGCCAATAGTCATAAACATTTCGCCTCCTTTGGCTGTAAAAACGCCACTAATCTGCATCCAGGCTTTTGTGTCTGTAAGTACACGCTCGTAGTCATTGACTATTTGAGGTTCATAGTATGACGCGATGGTTTGCGATATTCCCGGTGCAAGATGACGGACCTCTTTATTCATCAAAACACTGCGTACCGTATCCCCCACTCTTTCATTTGTAAACAATGCACCTATTGTAGCCATAGCGCCGGAGGAGTACTCGGAAAGGCTCACGTAAAACGAGACACGATACATCTCGCCCGCTTTCAAAGGCTCTTTCAACTGCGTTTGAAGATATTCTCTATAATCCGTCTTGGAACAATAAATACCACAGAAACCATCTCCAAAATGAGCATCTTGAATGCCTAGTTTATTTTTCGGTACACCGCAATCTTTCGAACCGCATACATTGTAATAGTCGGCCGAACCCGCTGTTGGTTGATACCAAGCATCAACGATGGTCAAAGTACCGAGAGCATCTATTTTGCGCGGACACTCACGGTATTCTTCAAATGATGGGTTAAATACCAAATTCGGAGCCAGTCTTTTCTGTGTCTGTGCTTCTATAGCAGCCATATAACATAGGGCCACCGAAAGTATCATCCATCGTTTTCTCATATGGCTTCCTTAACTTTCATCAAACTATCCCATAGCAGTTTTGAAGTCCGCTCCCAGGTAAAAATATCCTTGCGGGCTTTCCCCTTTTCAATGAGAGAACTACGTAATCCCTCATTGTCCGAGATATCAGACATAGCCTTTGAAATTGCATCCACCGACAACGGATCGACAAGCAACGCAGCATCTCCGGCCACCTCTGGCATAGATGTGACATTCGATGTTATGACAGCCGTTTCCGCACAAAAAGCCTCAATAATTGGTATACCAAATCCCTCAAAAAGTGATGTGTATACAAGTGCCAACGATGCACTCATAAGCTGGGCAAGCACGTCGGAATCAATATGACCGATGAAAATCACATCAGACTGGTACTGCATATTGTTGTAAGCATCAGCCAACTCGTCCTGCCACCAATACCTACTGCCTACGACGAGAAGCTTGACATCATTGGACTGGTGTTCTGCCTTGTATTTTTCGAATGCCAGCAATATATTTGTCAAGTTTTTGCGGCGCGAGATTGTGCCTACATATATAAAATATGGCTTGCCTTCTGCATAATGCTGACGTATTGAGGCGATCTCCTCCTCGCTGCATTTATGATAGAAACTGTGCGCGCCGTCATAAACGACGTCGATTTTCTCCGGCCTTACCTTATAGGTTTCAACAATGTCTTGCTTTGAGAACTCCGACACCGTGGCTATGCGTGTCGCCTTAACGGCAAAACGCGGAAAGAAATGTTTCATATAGCGTTGATGGGACGGACGAAGGAAATCGTTTGAATGCTCAAAGTTGAGGTCGTGAATAACTGTCAAGGTCGGCACACTTGTACGCAACGACATCCAACCATCAGTGGAAAGAAACAAGTCGATATCATAGCGTCTCAAAGCTCGAGTGACACCAAACTCGAAGAATAAAAACCATAAAAAAGGGTGTCGCGCCTGCGGAAAAATAACCACAGGTCTGACATTGGATGCATAGATAAATTGAGGATCCGGTCTGCGGTCGAAAAAGAAAAAAAAGTCGTGCTCCGGATGTTCTTTAACGATACGACGCAGCGTTTCGGCAGTGAACCATCCTATGCCATCCAATTTGTGCGGAAGCAATAATCGAGTATTGACTGCTATACGCATAACCTTATTCCTGTTTCGGCATTGGTTTGTTCAATACAAAAGCCTCAATGACCCTTGGGAAGTACTCCTTTTCCAGAAGATGGATTTTTGCCGCCACATCATCAGCAGTGTCTGAGGGGGCGACAATGCAACGAGCCTGGAAGAGGGTTGTTCCGCGGTCATAATGCTGATCTACAATATGGATTGTAATGCCCGTCTCTGTCTCCTTGTTTGCGACGACAGCATCGTGGACATTATGTCCATACATACCCTTACCTCCATATTTGGGCAGCAAAGCAGGATGAATATTGATTATGCGGTTGGGATATGCATCCAAAAGGTTTTGCGGCACAAGTAAAAGAAATCCTGCGAGGATTACATAGTCGATCGAGCGATCCTTCAGACAATGTAGGACTTTGTCTGTCTCCATAAAATCCTTGCGATTGAAGTACTGTGAATCAATACCAAGATTTTTAGCACGGGTGGCGACAAAGGCATCTTTCTTATTATATATAATTACATTTACATTAACTGCCGGTTCATTGGCAAAATACTCAGCTATCTGCTGGGCATTTGTGCCGTTGCCCGAAGCGAGTATTGCCAGCTGTATAGGATTTGACATAGTTGTACTAAGAGTAAAAAAACATTCTAATAATTTGCAAAATTAGTAAAAATAATTGGTTTTTTGCAAAAAAAAACAAACAAAAATATGAGATACTGAATATCAACATCCTAATAAACAAATAATATTTTATTATATTGATTTTCAGGTGTGTTTTCATAAACTTTTATGCCAATTTCAACAAAAAAAAATTATATCACTTATAATATTGTATCACAAATCGTTAATTCATTTAACATATTGAAAGATGAGTGAATTGTATTGCCATATGGATTTTTTTTCGTTTCTTTGCAAATTAATTGTCTAATTAAAATAGAAGAAAAAATGTCTGAAATTGCAACTAAAGTAAAAGCTATCATCGTTGATAAGCTTGGTGTCGATGAAAAAGATGTTACTCCGGAAGCTAGTTTCACCAATGACCTCGGAGCCGATTCGCTCGATACCGTAGAGTTAATTATGGAACTTGAGAAAGAGTTCGACATCCAGATCCCCGAAGCAGAAGCTGAGAAGATTGCCACCGTTGGCGACGCTATCTCCTTCATCGAAAATGCTGGAAAATAAGTGATTCAATAATGAATCTAAAGAGAGTAGTTGTTACAGGTCTGGGATCACTTACCCCGATAGGTAACGATATTGCCACAATGTGGCAGTCAATGCTTAACGGAGTAAGTGGTGCCGGACCGATTACTCGCTTTAATCCAGCCGACTTCAAATGCAAAATTGCGTGCGAAGTAAAAGAATTTGACCCTACAAATTATTTTGACCGTAAAGAAGCCAGGAAATTAGACCTTTTCTCTCAATACGGCTTAGTGGCCTCTGAAGAGGCAATTAACGACTCTGGATTAACCGACGACAATGTTGATAAATCAAGAGTCGGTGTCATTTGGGGCAGTGGCAACGGTGGTGTAAACAGCTTCCAGGATGAAGTCAGCGAATATGTACGCGGCGGAAATATTCCGCGATTCAGCCCATTCTTCTGCACCCGAATGATTTCGAATATCTGTGCCGGACTTATCTCTATAAAGCACGGATTCCGCGGTCCTAACTATTGTACCGTTGCTGCCTGCGCATCATCAGCGGCAGCTATCAGCGATGCCTTCAACCTGTTGAGATTAGGCAAAGCAGATGTTATTATTGCAGGTGGGTCGGAAGCAGCAGTGGCAGAATGCAGCATCGGCGGTTTTGGATCAATGCAAGCACTTTCCTGCCGCAACGACGACCCCTCGACAGCATCCAGACCTTTTGACAAAGACCGCGACGGTTTTGTATTAGCAGAAGGTGCCGGCGCACTTGTTCTTGAAGAACTTGAACACGCTATGAAGCGTGGCGCAAAAATATATGCTGAACTTACTGGGTGCGGCTTGTCGGCAGACGCATTCCATATCACTGCATCACACCCTGATGGACAAGGAGCATACGAAGCTATGAAACTGGCCATTGAAGAATCAGGAATGAGTCTTGACGATGTTGACCACATCAACACACACGGCACCTCAACCCCTATTGGAGACATTTCTGAACCCAAAGCCATTTCAAGACTTTTTGGTGAACACGCCAAGTCTATAAATCTTAACTCGACCAAGTCTATGACGGGTCACTTGTTAGGGGCTGCAGGCTCTGTTGAAGCCATTGCAACCATTCTAGCAATCAAGGAAGGAATCATTCCTCCCACTATCAACCACTTTACTGACGATCCTAAAATCGAACCACTCAACTTTACTTTCAACAAAGCGGTGAAAAGAGATGTACGCTTTGCACTCAGCAACGCTTTTGGATTTGGTGGTCATAACGTCAGTCTAGCCTTCCGTAAATTCGAATAGTATGGCACTGTTCTGCAGACACAAAGGCAACGAAGAATTCTATAATTTTTTTAAAAATATTCTTGGTTTTACACCTCGCAGAACTGAAATATATCAGGTCGCTTTCATTCATCGCTCAAAATCCCTTGCGACAACTAAAGGTCACAGAATCAACAACGAACGTCTGGAATACCTTGGCGACGCAGTTTTAAGCGCTATTGTTGCGGAATATCTATACAAGAAATACCCCTACGAAGGTGAAGGATTTTTGACAGTAATGCGTTCTAAAATCGTCAGTCGTGCCAACCTCAACAAACTGGCACACAAAATAGGACTTAACGATCTGATTCAGTATAACAAAGAGCAGCAAGGTATTTTCAAGTCAATAGAAGGTGATGCTTTTGAGGCTTTGGTAGGTGCCATATATCTGGAAAAAGGATATAAATTCACTAGAAAAGTAATCGTTGACCGAGTAATAAAAATACACTTGGATGTCGATGCTCTCTCTCAGCAAGACTGGAACTATAAAAGCAAACTGATCGACTGGGGCCAGAAAGAACGTTGCAAAATATCCTTTGAAGTAGTAAACACCACATTCCAAGGCAAAAAAAACGCCAGCAGGAAAGAGTATGAAGTCCAAGTACTTCTGGATGGTGAGCCAGCCGAAAAGGCAATAGAGTTCTCTATAAAAGCTGCCGAGCAACTAGCTGCCGAAAAAACATACAAGAAACTTGTTGAATCAGGCCGTATATCCAGACCAGACAACGGTCAGCCTAAAAGCGCAACCGCAACTGAGCCTTAATCTCCTGCTTTCTATTTCCTTCAATTTTATCATTTCCTGAACCAATACTCGATGCTTCAGGATAAAAGTTTATTGAATACTTCAATGCCATTGAAAAACGGCTCGTCAACTCATAACGACATATAATGAAACTGCGCAGACCGCGTCCGACAAACATTGGAACACCGTATTCGTATGTCATATCACTCTCGTAAGAATAGATTCGCGAGTCGTAGTCAGATATATCAAACAGCGAGACACGCGCTCCCAAGACAAAAGGTCTATCCATAAAAGAACTTTTCCAATCAACTTCCTGCATAATAAGGAAACCCCGTTCCTGTTGATGACTTTCGCAATCAAACCAGGAACAAACCACCCTCGACAGGAATCGCCACGTTTGTGAAGGACTATATTCTATTGACATTCGCATCTGCTGACGCCATATTGTCTCAACACCATACAACTGTCCATCGCTGTTCCGCTGCGTTCTCCTATATCTATACTGTATGTCCAACGCAGTGTTTTTCGCTATTGTTTTGCCGAGATTGAGCCGATAGTCAATTCCGGTAGAAGGGCTGTAAAGATTGTAGCGAAGAGCCGGATATCTGAAAAAATCCATCGATGTAGTCATATCGATATAAAATGGCAGACGTGTCTTAAAGTACATTATCAGTCCTTCCTCATTGCCCACCGATGCACTCTGACCTATCATATTAGCGTGAAAATTATGATAGTTAGGTGATTCGTATCGATATGCTACAGAAAAACAGTTGTTCGAATTCAACTGCATTTGCAATCCAGCCACCGCAGCAATAGGGATATATCTTTCAGTATTAATACTATCATTCCACATAGCTTCTGCTGATGACGCAATCTCACCGAACAACTGCAACTTATTCCTTACATACGCAAAATCAACCCCATAGTTTAAATTCCGTTTACCTCTGAAAGCAAAGTAATTATATGAATTATCCACAGGGCGAACATCGTTTGATAAAAATGTCGCATATGTTGTCGCTCCCACAGCAAGACTGCGACGATAAAACTGAATATGGCCGCCAACCAATTGTTCCGTAAGTCCACCTTTCCGCATCAATTCCGACTCAGTCCTATGCAGACCAGTCTGGATAAGGCTTTGATATACTGTTTCTATATTATCAGAAGTATCCGTGTTCGCGGCAGTAGCATCTCTGTCTACATTGGAATAGAAAAGCGTGAGGTCAAACTTACTTTTCTTTACGGCTGGCAACAAAGAAACAGTTGCAGCAGCACCACGCAAAAAGCCGTATTCGCAAAAAGCACTGGCAGAACGCATTCCAGCACCATATCTACGCAAAGGCGTCGCTCCATACATCCAGGGTGCATATCCACTCCACAGAGTGGCACCTTGCCCAAACTGGAGTTGATACTTTCCTGCCACAAAACTTCTCAAACGGCCAAAATCCTTGAGCATAAAATGATAGCCATAAAAATCAAATCCATAATGCCTTACACCATTCCGACTTCCAAAAGTCAATGCCTCGCCTGCATCCTTGTCTCCCGACAGCAAAAAACTGACACGATCGCCACTTTTGAAATTGTACCTGAAATATAGTCGCATCGGAGACCCCTCATAATTATCATTTATGTAGCCTCGGCTTTGCGGGAACATAGACTTTCCTCCGACGACCACACTACTTTGACCTTTCTTCAATATCTGGCCAAAACTCTCATTATCCACGGCATACGGCTCAACCTTGGCAAAGCAGCGAAGCAATTGGATTGTGATACTATCCATTCCGTTCAATATGTGCAACTCATTCATTGAAACCATCTCGCCATTTTGAGCAATATAAGAGCATATCATTCTGCGATGAAAGTCTGAAAGGAATGGTAGACTCTTTATATCATACGAAGCGGTATCATTAAGGTTTACGGGATTTTCCATTAAATTCTGCAAATGTTCCACAATATCGTCCGGTACTGTTTCGCTGTCGTGCTGTTCTGACCACTGCTCTAAAAGTTCTCGCCACAAAACGTCGTTATCCTGCTGTGCCATTAAATTTTGAGCACCCCAAAGCAAGCAGACAACAAACAAAAGCCGGCGACGTTTCATAATCAGAACTTGTATTGAATTGAGATTTGTGGAGTCAATCCCAGTACACTATGAACCTGCCCTGCAATATCTACAGTGAAATCTTTCAACTTCAATCCGAAACCAAGTGTATATATGGCTGGTTGCGTGTTCACTCCAACTCTGAAAAAATAGGCCTCCTGCAGAGTGTATTCAAGTCCGAAGCGTAGCGTGGCCTGCTGGTAAAGGCTCTTTTCAACCTCACTTACAGCAAGCAACTCGTCCATCAGCCTATACGAAATGCCCAAGCATAATATTGACGGAATACGCTGCGAATCATCTCTGTCAATGAAAACCGCCGCAGGGTTGTACGCTTTAAAAGCAACCGCCAGTACATTCGAAGGACAATAGCGGACTGCCATTGTGAAGGTCAATTTGTTTATTGGGTCATAGTATGAATCTGAAGTGCCGGAATGCAGATAGTGAAGCGCCACACCCATCGACACTGTACGACCGAGTGGCAAGGCGTAGGCCAACGTAGTCTGCTGCTCGTTATAGTCACTGTTGCCATAATGTAACACCGTCGCAGACATTGCGCCAAACCCTATGGGAAAAATGCCACCAAGCATAGCATAACCCATACCTTCGGCTACGAAATTCTGTCTTACACCCAACGCTATTTCCGTCCTTTCAAAACCGCTCAACGAGGCTATACCTGCCATTGCCGAACTCGCGTCGTCAAGAGCCACTGCCGTGCCACCCATAGCGGCACCGCGGCCACCCAAAGACGGGAATTCAAACTGTGCAAAAAGTGGCGTTGCAAAAAGCAACGCCACTATAAAAACTATCTTTGAAGGAATGGCTGTTTGCCGTCCCATTCTCGTTTGTGTTTTCAGATTGTTGTTATAACTACTCCCACAAGCCGCGATTTGTGTATGCAGCATTGATAAGGTCGTGGATCATAGCATAGCGACGGCTATTGAATTCGCCATTGATGGTAGCCTGGTCAAAATAGTCACTCAGAACCAAGCCGTTAGCCTGGATATCATCCCAGTTGTCATTTAGACGCTGGATATCCGAAATAGTGAAATAATAAGCGTCTACATTGTTGAAGGTTCCCCTCATATTGTGGCCATATCCAGGATATTCAGTGATGGTGATTGAACCGCCATTGGAGACATACCAAGCGGTATCACTGATGGCAATCAGGAGTACGTTGAAGCCCGAAGGAGTGAAGAAAATGTCGGCGATAGTGTCAAACTTGAAGTTGTGCAGACGCTCTGCGGTGAGAACAGTCGAGAGCGTGTAGGTTCCAGTAGTGGTGTCCGAAACCTGGAAGCCCATAAACGGGAAGGCGAGCGACTGCTCACGGAGGTTTACATTGGCAAAAATGTCAATGGTTGCTTTGATGGCCTGATTATCGACGACAGAGTCAATGTTATCGGCAATCGTCGAAGCGAAATGGATAGTAGTGTCGTTGCTGAAATAGCCATTCTGACCGGTGATGGTAATCTCTGCACTTCCGAGAAGACCTTCTTCGACGGCATCAACTATCAAACCTTCGTCGCACGATGAAAGCGACATCATAACTAGTGCTGCAGCACCAAGGAGTAAACTTTTTTTCATAATTCTGTTTTTTTAATGGAATCTGGATTAATATTTTAGTTAACGTAGTTTTATAGATTTTGTTTCATCTGAACCAAAAAATTTTTCAATTCTTTTAATGTCTCCACGACCTGCATATTTTTATCTGGAGCTTTGTCGTTCTTTAGTTGCTGGCGAGCTCCGTCCAACGTCAGACCGCACTCTTTTGTCAGATAGACTATTCTCTTAACCAACTCAATGTCTTGCAGTGTATAGCTGCGTGTGCCGCGTTTGTTCTTTGTGGGACGCAGTTCTTTGAATTCACTTTCCCAGAAGCGAAGCATCGAGGTGCTGATCCCTAGCATTTCGGCCACCTCGCCGATACTGTAATACAGTTTTGTTTCCATATTGCTTTATTTTCAATCAGTGACTAATAAACATAATACCCTTGGTTTGACTGGTAGTTCTCGCGCTTTTCGTATTTTACGTCGTGCAGCGAACTGGCTTTGATGTTGATAGTGAAATTCCAGCTCTTGTAATATCCGAAAGGAACCCAGTTGAAACGCATCTCCCAACAATGCAAGTCGCGATATATGTCTATGCTGGTATACGACATACCCTTGTTGGTGAAGTCATAGCCAGTCGATATGTTGAACTTCCAATTCTCTGTAAGCGAAAAATTTCCGGAGATAGATACCGAATGGGTCAAATCACGTTTGATGTTGAACCTCGCTGCATCGTAAGCACTGACATAGCTTAGCGTATAGTTCATCGAAACATTCCACGGCACCGAAAAATCGGCATACGTTCCCATCATCAGTGCCGGGCTGTAGTTATAAGGAGTCTGCATTATCGGTTTCACCATCTCTCCTTTCCCTTTGGGTGCATCCTTTTTGAAGGTATTGTTGTTCAAGCTCCACGACAGCTGGGTACTCCAGGTCGATTGCTTCATCCTGAACAGTTTCTTCTGTGTATCCCACAGGAAGACATTGTGCTTGTTGCCCAAAGTGTCGATCTCATATGGCGAGAACGAACCCGAATAGTTCACAACCAACATTTTGAACAGCGTGGTACGACCCGACACATTCAAATCCGACCAGTTCAGCGAGTCGCGCGCCAGGTCATAATTCATCGACAGCGACAGATTCTCTATCAACATCACTTTCTTCAGCTCGTCACTGGTATCTCTCAACGGTTTTATCTTTGCTTCCAAGTTGTTGCCTATCGAAAAGCCTATTTGTCCCGAACGTCCGTCAGCAGGGCCACCGTATAGGCTCTGCTCGAAGATCGAATAGCGGTGTACGTAGCCCGTGGTGTCAGTATATGATTTCCAGTATCCGAACTGGTCGCTGCCGAAGTCGGGCCTGTAGTTGAATGACAGACTCGGATTGACGACGTGACGCAACGCCTTCAGCGGACCGTATTTAAAGTTGAACATACCGTATATGCGGGTCGACAACGACGAATTGAACGCTACATCGCGATTGGCGCGGAAACCTCTTATAGTGTCTATCCTCAACGTTCCTGTCGAGTCGATGGACTTGTCAATTGTCGACCAATGCCATCGCTCGTTGTATGTCAGCGAATTGGTCCAGTTGAAGAACTTCAGCACTTTTAATGTGCTCTGTATTGGTATTCTGTTGCTTATACCGTACTGCATCTGGTTAAGCACACTCTTCTTCAACAGATTGGTATCCTGTGCATTCAGGTTGTTGGATCCCTCCATAACATACGACATCGAAATGTTCTCATACCAGCGGTATGCACCCGACGGCATCTTGCGGCGGAAAGGATAGAACGTGTTACTGCTCAGCGACAACGACGGCAACTGTATGTTCATCAAGCCCGTTTGTATGTTGTACGATTCGCGAGCCGACAATGCCAAATTAAACCACGAACCAAGCGAAGTGGTGTAGCTTATGCTTGATGTCGTAGTGCTGTTGAAGTAATCCGACGAATTGGTGGTGTTGCGGTTATAGTTGCGGCTGATAAGATTCACATTTGCCGAGAATCGGCTGTTTGGATTGGCTTTGGCATCCTGGTCGTGACGCCACGTCACCTTGAAGTCGCCATACTTGTTGTACGTGTTGGTGTCGCCCCTTATGCCCGTCTTTGTAATGCCGTATCGGATATCGAAATTACCCTTGTACTTATAACGACGGTAATAGTTAGACTTTGCCTCCGCTGCCCAACTCAGGTTGGTGTATATCTCTCCTATCAGCGCAAGGTCGATGAAGTCGTTGATAGCAAAGTAGTAACCACCATCCTTCAGATAGTATCCCCTGCCGTTCATCCATCCGTACGATGGCAGCAGTATACCCGATGTGCGGTCGTGCGCCAGAGGGAAAAAAGCAAACGGCAACGCCAGCGGCGTAGGCACATCCTCGATGGTGACATATGCCGGGCCGGTAACAATCTTGTCGTTGGTAATCAGCTTCGATTCAGTGAAGTTGATGGCAAAATGAGGATGGGCATAGTTGCAGGTTGTATACTGGCCGCTACTCAAATACATCACCGAATCGTTGATTTTCTTAATCTTGTCGCCGTGCAAATAGCCATCGCCTTCTTGGGTTATAACACCGTGTATCAACCCCTTCCCACTTTTGTAATTATATGTCAAGGTGTCAGCGTGATATTCCGTTTCGCCCTGTTTGAAGACAGGGCGCCCCTTGTATTTTCCCGTACTGTCGACAACACCGCTGGCGTGCAGCTGCTGACGGTTGAAGTCCAGCTCCACGGCATCGGCCTTAAGGTTCATATTTTCAAAGTCGATTTCACCATCGTGATAAAGGTAGGCACGCTTCGACTCAAGATCAATAGCAACCGAATCGACAGCTTTGTACGAAACAATCTCCTTCACAGCATCTTTCGACAGTGGCATCAAGTTGACTGCTTTCTTTACCGAATCGGCAACAGCCATAGAATCAGCCTTGTGCACACCCACGGAAACCGTATCCTGAGCCAAAGCAGACTTTCCTCCCACTGTGAAAAACAACGACAGTAGAAAACAAAGTTGAAAATAATATTTTTTTCTGATACTCAATATTTAAAAAATTAGTATCTTTGCAATTTCAAAGTGCAAAGATAGTATAATTTGCGCAATCCATAAAAACAAAAAATACACATCTGTAAATGAAGCGTTTATTAGTATTTTTCATTGCGTTGTTCATCGTCTCGGGCGTTGCTTTTTCACAAAAAAGAGAACCCGGAAAAGTAAAAACTCTGGTCATCGACCCCGGCCACGGCGGCGACAAGCCCGGTGCATTGGGCAAACATTGCCAGGAAAAAGAGCTCACTCTCTCCATTGCCAAGAAATTCGGCAAACTGGTCGAGGACAACTATCCTGATGTCAATGTCATCTACACTCGCACCACCGACGTCGACGTAGCTCTTGCCGAGCGTGCTAATATCGCCAACCGTGCCAAAGCCGACCTTTTTATATCAATCCACATCAACTCTCACCCAACATCTGTGCCGGTTGGTATGGAAACCTACGTAATGGGTCTTTCGCGAAGCCGTGCCAATATGGAAGTTGCAAAGAAAGAGAATGCCGACATCCTGCTCGAAGACGGCTACAAAGACAACAGTGCCTACAAAGGATTCGACCCCAATTCGCCTGAAAGCTACGTGATGTTTGCTATGTATCAAAATGCATATATCGACAAAAGCCTGAATTTTGCACAATTTACTCAAGACCAATACAAATCAGCCATCAAAACCACCAACCGCGGTGTCAAGCAGGCCGAGTTCTTCGTGCTCTACAAGACTGCTATGCCAGCCGTTCTTACCGAGGTGGGTTTCATTAGCAACCCCACCGAGGAAGCTTATATGATGTCCGACGAAGGACAGGCGACCATAGCAGTGTGTCTGCTCAACGCCTTCGCAAACTACAAGGCTCAGGAGGAAAACTCCGTCAAACCCAAGAAAATGGAGATCGACCTGCCGGGATACGGCAAAAACAAAGGCAAGAAACCCGCACCTCAAGGCGATGCTGTTGCCGACAGCACCCTGAAGGCACAGATGCAGCAAGACGATGCACTGGCCACAACAATACTCCAGTCGCAAGGCGAAGAGGCTCCAAAAGCCAATGTCGATATGCCCGAAAAGAACGTCCCGCCTTCAATCGAGCCATTCCGTCAGGAGGAGCCTGAAATTATCACCGTCGTTCGCAAAGATGAAGTTGTCGTCGAGGGTGTCACCTACCGTGTGCAGTTCCTCACCAGCGAAAAAGAGCTGAAAGACGGCGCCAAGGAGTTCAAAGGCGTCACCGACTACCAGCTCTACAAACAGGACGGCGTATGCCGCTACACCATAGGCAACGAGACCACCATAGCCCGAGCAAAGAACCTCCAGTCGGAAATGCGCCAAAAAGGCTTCAAGGATGCCTTCGTCATTGCTTTCTACAACGGCAAACGAATCAGCCTGCAAGAGGCTCGCGAATTGCAAGAGCAATAAAACCAACACACAACCACGACAATAAAGTGTTAGAAGTAAACAATATCACCAAACTCTACGGCAGCCAGCGTGCCCTCGACAGCGTAAGCTTCTCCGTCAACACTGGCGAAATAGTAGGACTGTTGGGACCAAACGGTGCCGGCAAGTCCACTCTGATGAAAATCATCACCTGCTTCATCCCGCCTTCGGAAGGCGAAGTGAAAGTATGCGGCTACAGCATCTTCGACCAGCCACAGCAAGTCTGCGCCTGCATAGGCTATCTGCCCGAACACAACCCGCTCTACACCGAGATGTACATCCCCGAGTTCCTGCGCTTCATCGCTGACATCCACAAAGTCAAGAACAGCCGCCAGCGCGTCGACGAGATGATACAACTCACAGGTCTCGAACCAGAACTGGGCAAGAAAATAGGCGCACTCTCCAAAGGCTACCGTCAGCGCGTGGGACTGGCACAGGCTATGATCCACGACCCAAAGGTGCTTATCCTCGACGAGCCAACTACAGGCTTGGATCCCAACCAGCTGGAAGAGATTCGCAAAGTCATACGCGAAGCCGGAAAAAGCAAAATAGTGCTGCTCTCGACACACATTATGCAGGAAGTCGAAGCAATGTGCAGCCGAGCCGTCATCATCAACCACGGCCGCATCGTCGCCGACAACAGCATCGACCAACTCAAAGCGCAAGGCCACGACAGTCTCGAACAAATTTTCCACAAACTCACAAAAGACTGAACAATTTGAAAAAGCACTGTCCATCTTTAATTCTTTAACCTTTAAACTTTACCACCAATGACCCGTCAAGATCTTATCGCAACAATACGACGCAAGAAATCATTCCTCTGCGTGGGACTCGATACCGACATCCGCAAAATGCCGCAACATCTTCAGAATGAAGAAGACGGCATTTTCCTTTTCAACAAAGCCATCATCGACGCCACACTGCCCTACACCGTGGCCTACAAACCCAATCTGGCCTTCTACGAGTCGGCAGGAATCAAGGGTCTAATTCAACTCAAAAAAACTATGGACTATCTCCATAGCCTTGAAGACAAAGCATTTACCATCGCCGATGCCAAGCGCGGCGACATTGGAAACACCTCGCAGCAATATGCCAAAGCGTTTCTCGACCCCGAAGGCGACTTCAACTTCGACTCGATGACCATAGCACCCTATATGGGCGAGGATTCCGTCACGCCTTTCACCGTCTACGACGGCAAATGGGTTATCCTGCTGGCACTTACCTCCAACAAAGGTGCCTTCGACTTCCAGTATATGGTCGACCAGACCGACGGACGCCATCTCTTCGAGCGCGTTCTCGAAACTTCGCAGAAATGGGGCAACTCAGACAATATGATGTACGTGGTAGGAGCTACCAAAGCAGATATGCTTACCACCGTAAGAAGCATAGTACCAAATAGTTTCCTGCTTGTGCCCGGTGTCGGCGCACAGGGCGGCAGCCTCAGCGAAGTGTGTCGCTACGGTCTCAACAGCGACTGCGGCCTGCTCGTCAACTCGTCGCGCGGCATCATCTATGCCTCCAACGGAACCGATTTCGCACAGCGCGCCGCCGAGGAAGCATCCAAACTGCAACAGCAAATGGCTGAAGAACTTCAACGGATAAACCTTTAACAACCATTAGGATAAAAATCCATAGAATCAGCCTATTAGCCAATACTTAACAGCCAAACACACTAACCGTGGACAACAATCTTGAACAACAGATATTCAAAGCACGCCGCCGAAGTTTACGCATACTCCTTGTTCTCAGCATTATAGGTTCCGGTTCATACTTCCTGAGCCATCTGATGACAGGACTGACCCTGCCTTTTCTTAAGACAATGTACGAATCTGGTTCTATGACATTTCCAAGCGAAATGACTGTCTTCGTAGAACAGCTGTTCGAAACGCCGCGTTCCTTTTTCCTCTGCAGTGCATTACTCTACGGCCTTTCGCTGGCAGGCGTCATACTGATGTGGAACCTGCGCAAAAGCGGCTTCCACCTCTACACACTGGCACAGCTGCTGATACTGCTCGTAACGCTGCTCTTCCTCGGCCGCGAGCGGGTGCCGCTAGGCGACATAATGTTCACCCTGCTTTTCATAACATACTATTACGTAGCCCTTCGCAACCTCGGTGTCTTCTCAAAAGGGTCAGAAGTCCAGACCAGCACAGACGAAAACGAGGAGGACAGCAGCGAAGAGAATGAAAGCTGACATCATCAAAAAACACATTCCTTTACTATGCACGTTGCCATACGTGCTTTTTTTTAACTGCAATTGCCAATAATCATTCTTATTGATTGCCGGCAATTGCAGTTAGCATATCGTTTTTTGTGACCTTACGTCGGGGAAAAGCATCATCCCGGACATCAATCAACTGATTACTTGAAAATTAAGCAGCTCCACGTTTCAAAATGCACCTTGATGTCCTTTGACTGTGCAAAGCATATACCAACACTGGCACTTGTACAGTACTTGTACAGTATATGTACAGTATATGTACGCTTCTAAAGCGTACATATACTGTACAAGTACTGTACATATACTGTACATATGCCAGGGAAAGTGTATCGAAAAGAACGTTTAGAGCATAAAAAAATGGATATGAAACATTATAATTGACGAAACATCGTAACGTCGAAAAAAAACCGTCTGCTTCACCACAGCATAGCACACACTGTTTTTTAGTTTTATTTTCAACGGAAAAGACAAAACCGAAAAAAAATTCAGATATCCAAAAAAAGTATCAACCAGCACTTTACAGCCTCAGATAGGGTTTTCCCAGAAAAAACCGGAAAATTAGGTTGCCTGTTCGGGTTTTACTTGTGAATGTGTCGGTACTTTTGCACTGTGAAAAACCGAACAATAAACAGCAAAAAGAAGGGATACATTATGAAAACAAACAAATTGATAGCAATTCTTGCACTCGGAACCGTCCTCAGCATCACTCCGGCCTTCGCACAGGGCCGCGGCGGCGGTTCGCGTGGCGGTGGACACAGTTCATCGTCGAGCTCGCGTGGCGGCGCCAGCCACAGTTCCTCGTCGTCCAGTTCACGCAGCAGCAGTTCATTCTCAAGCTCCAGTTCGCGAAGCAGCAGCTCCTACTCCGGTTCGTCGCGAAGCAGCAACCGTGGCAGCTCGTTCTCAAGCTCGCCGCGCAGCAGCAGTTCCTACAGCGGCAGCAACCGCGGCACGTCGGTGACACGCCCATCGTCAGGCAGCCGCAGCGGCTCCACCACCTATCGTGGCAACTCGGCAGGCAACGACCGCGGCACCTACAGCAACTCGCGCTCGTCGATAGGCGCACCGCGCAGCACTTCGCCAAGCGACCGCAGCTACAACTCGTCGTTGAGAGGCCGTGACAATGAGCGTCCGTCGCGCGGCGGCACAGTCGACAACGGCAGAGGTCGTGGCAACGACACCCCCAATGCCGGCGGCCGCGGCGGCCGTCCAGGCACACCGTCGACACAGGGCACTCCGGGAGGTCCCATCACGGCAGGACGCGGCACAGTGCATCGCCAAGACAACCCGGGCCACACCTTTGCCCGCCCCGGCCACCCAGGCCCTATGCCCCCATCACACCGTCCTATGCATCCCGCTCCATACTTCCACCATCCCTATCACCACGGCATCATCCATATGCGCCCCATTTTCTGGCACCCCGTGCCGCCGCGCCCCATCTTCTGGCCGGGATTCTGGGTCTACTGCAACTCCTACTGGTATGACTATCACGTCACCGACGTCGTTGTGGTACACAAATACGTCCACGATACCTACAACGTCGACCTCGTCAGCTACGCTGTCAGCGGCGACATAATGTACGCCATCGTCAACGATGTGGACGGCAACACCTACCTGCAGGTCTTCGACCAGAACGACAAGGTGCTGGCCGAACAGAAAATCAGCAGCCGCTACATCAAGACCGAGATAGACCGCGACAACGGCGGATGCTGGATCTTCAAGAAAAGAGACAAAGACCCGATGCTGTTCCTCTATACCGGCGGCGAACTCCTGATTTACGAGGCAGACTAAGCTCAAGATCAACCACTAAACCCTAAGACAATTGGTTATTATACATAAACGATGCTGAACGGTTTCTGAGTAAGAAAGCATCATAAGTCGAACAAAACACCTTGTCAATCACACGCTCAGAAATAATTTAATGTTGTTCGAAGAAAGAGGCGGCCGTGCGGCCGCCTCTTCTCGTTTTACAGCCTTAAAAAACATTATTTGAAAAAAAATTTTCATCTACGTGTTACTTTTCGCCGTTTTTTGCATCTAATATATAAAAGAGGGGAAAATTATCACAAAATAAAACGATATTTCGTGTATCCCATCTGAAACACACGAATGGCCACGAATCAACCCTAATTTATGGTTAATTAATGATAATTCGTGTTTAAGTTTAAATAGAAAATGTAACACAAAAGATAAAAAAACGCAAAAAAAATTGTTTTTCCCAGATAAAAAGTGTATTTTTGCAGTTGGAATATTTTGTTGAAATTGCTCTCAATATGATTGTTTAATCATCTAAAATACAAAATGTTATGAGTAAATTATTACGATTTGTTTCTCTGTATTTAATTGGCATCCTGCTGATGCATAATGCAATGGCGCAAGTTACCCAAACATTGCACACTCCAACGTGCGCGTATAATGACGATGGTGCTGTTGGTCGCGTGGCATCGGACGGACTGCATATTATCTCATCTCATCGTCATTTCGGTTACAGCGAGTTTATTTGGATGGATCCCTCGACAAACACAGGAGTGAAATTTGTTATAGACAACGACTTCTATATCAATGATTTTGAACGATTGTCCGACACAGTGTATTTCTGCGGACATTATGACGAATACGGTGTTGTGGGTTATTTCACAGAATCGGTGTTTACATCAGGAACAGGCAGTGTTGCTTATGTAAAAATACCAGAGATATATACCCTTAAAAAAATGGAAGTATATACAGACCCAAACAGTGGCAATCACACTATTGCTGCGGTGGGAGAAGATCCTATTGATACAACCAATTATATTAATACCGGTATATTTATCTTTGAGTTTTCAGGGATAAATATTTCCTATCATTATTTAAACATTCCACAAATATATTATAATCGGATATACCAAGATATTGCCGTTACAGACAATTACATAGTAGCAAGTGGTCAGTATGACCTTGTAACTAACAAATTCGCTCTTACAGTAATAGACAAATACAATCTTACATCTTTAGATGCATACACCCCCATAGAAACATTTGGAATCCCTAATTCGTGGAGATATTCAATAGAGTATCTTGAAAACGATGACGTTGCAATATCAACAATCGTAGATCAATCTGGTATTGTGAACTACTATTCTCCAGTTCATATCTTTGATGCATCAACTGCATCATTTACAAATAGCCAGATAATACCTTTGGTTTCAAAAGCCGCCCCATATAACGAAATGAAATACTTTCCTAACTATCATACTCTATTACTTCTTCAGACTAACCTTTATCCTGACGAAAGCACAACAAATTCCGTTATATATTATCTTAAACCTTATAACACCTATAGTTATCCCTCCCTATTAATTTATGATAACCATTCCTATTACTATTCACTTGACCGCTATTCAAATATGAAAGTTCTTGCTACAGGAGAATTGAAGTCCCTTTCTCATTCTTATTTGATTCACGACATTAGGAAAGAACCTCCTTTTGATTGTCTTAATTCATCTAATCCATATATTGATCAAAATACTATTCCATCTCCATTATATATAGCACCCTTTCAACTAAATGATCAACTTACAAATCTATCATTTATAGATATTAAAACAACCGATCTAAATTCATCAGGAATTTGTAAACAACCATAAAAAAACATAATGAAAAATAAAACAGCTATCATTATCGCCCTTTTTGCAATCCTGACCGCCAATGCCCAGCTGGTGGAGCACTATGAGAATCCGCAGAGGTTTCAATTTGAACCTTTTGAACACAACCTTACATCTTTAACTTTTTTTAATGAGCAAATGACAAGAGATACTGTGTTTTTATCAAAAAAATGCACGCGAGATAATTCTCATACTCTTATTTATGGAATAGCCATCCCTCTTGCGCTTGAGAATTACTATTTGTATGATACCATTAATTACCTGAATAAAGTTATTAAATCTTTTGACACTAATAACTATTCCGTTATTATTGGGAACACTACAGCAAGTGCAGGCTATGATTATGAATTGGTGGATACAGCCTCATTCCGTATAGGAAAATCTGCCTTGATTGGCAATTATTTCAAAATGTGTGAGTCTGATTCAAGCTACCTTGGCAGCATTTACAATCCTCTGTATTTTAATATACTGGAAGTATATTTCAATGAACCAGTGCGTGTCACGGAAAGATTTATTATTGGTATGAATCTAATACATAATTTCGCAAACGGGTATTCTTGGCAACACGTCAGCCCACTAACTTTTAGAAATGCAGTATCAGATGTTGTGAATTATGACTCCAGTTGCTTTTCATACATTGTAAATGGTTCATATGTCAACACTAATCCACCTGATTATCCTTGGCAGGCTTCTAATTTCTCTTGGGGAGCTCCGTTCCCGATTTTGGCGCCGGCGCCGTGTATGCCGCCGATATGGATGAAAGTGGCGGAGCAGCACAGGATGGGTGCCACGATTGAATGGCGGGCGCAGTATGCGAATACGGCTTTCGAAGTGGAATACGGCCCGCAGGGGTTCGCAGAAGGAACCGGCACGACGGTGGGTCCTATAGCACCCGATGCACAATACAAGGGAAGCATTACCCTCAGCAACCTGGCGATGGATGCCGACTACACGGTGCGTGTACGCTCGTATTGCAACAACTCCGGCGGCTACTCCGACTGGACGGAGATGGACTTCCACACCGGCACCTTCTATGCCGTCAACACCGCGTCGAACAACGATGACTGGGGGTATGTGGTCGGCGGCGGCGAATACCCGGCCGACACCACCATAAGGCTCTTCGCATACCCGAGGAACGGATATCATCCTTTCCTGAACTGGAGCGACGGCAACAACCAGAATCCGCGCATCGTCACCGTGACGCGCGACACGTCGTTCACAGCCGTCTTCGACAACACCGAAGGCATTGCAGGCGCTGAGCAGCCGTTTGTCACCGTCAGCCCCAACCCTGCCAGCGGCACCACCACCGTGGCCAGCGACATCGCCATAGCGGAATGGACACTCTTCGACATC
>JAEEGL012119387.1_pt1 | contig 65155 bp, 44 predicted proteins | sample 9134231 | NCBI WGS metagenome assembly JAEEGL01 (sample SAMN16246548, study PRJNA631951) | gut metagenome | biome: gut microbiome; feature: rumen; material: fiber-attached | host: Bos | place: Iran: Karaj | collected 2018-10
GGTTGATGGAACCGTCCTGCTCAACAGAAGGCGTGCTCTTGTGGAAGGCGGCGGTGGCGGTGGTGTCGTCGGTAACGACAATCTGGCCTATCGTGATGGTGGCAGGAATGTTGTTGCTGTATACGCTTGAGTCGGTATATGTCATCACCTGTTCAAAAAAGGCGAGTGTAATGTCGCAAGTCTCCTTCGACGAATACTGTCGTGCTTCGGTGGGGCGGTAGTTGCCCATGGCGTCGAGGTAGCCCTGTGCGCATTGCCGTATCTGCTCCTCGTCGTTGGCACATGCCGTCAGCAGCATGACGGCACCTGCCAGTAGTAGTGTTCTGTGTAGTTTCATAATGTTGGAAATAATGAGAGAGTGCCGTTAGGGCACTCTCTCAGATGGAACCATATATTCAAGCTATATTAGTTCTTTTTGAAAGCATCTGCAGCGCTGGGTTTGCCGCTGAGGGTATTGTTCTTAGCGGCTACGGTTTTGCCTTCGCCCTCTTTCAGCTGATCCTTCACCTCTTCAACACTCTTTTTCGGAGTATTGATTTTGGTGGATACAGTGTTGGCGGGCTTTTCAGTCTTCTGGGTAGTGGTCTTCTTCTTGGGTGTGGCAGCCTTCTTCACGACGGGCTGTTCCACCACGGGGGTGTCGACCACGGGCATGGTGTCGATAAGTTCCTCAACCACGGTAGTGTCGATAGGAACCACGGTGTCAACTAGCTCGGCGGGAGCGTTGTTGTTGCAGGCAACCATCAGACCGCAAGCGGCCACGGCGAGAGCCGCAATTCTAATTTTTTTCATTGTGTTGAAAGAATTGTAGGTTATTTCTTGATGTTCATTTTCTTGAACGCACCCTTGCTAGCAGGCTCGAAGACAAAGTTGCCCAGAGTGACGGCGACGGTGGCAGTGGAGCATTCTTCGGCAGTCATAGCGGTACCGTTGACTATTTCGCCAAGGTCATAGAAGGTGCAGGAGGTGGTCATGCTCATCTTATAGGCGGTCAGGTCGAGTTCGGTGCAGTTCATGTTGTCCATGGTCTTGAACTGCCAGTCAGCATAATCGTTTTCTCCAGCCGTATAGTAAGTTTCCTTGTAGAGCTCGGTGAGGTTGTGGACAGTGAGAGCGTTGGGTGTGCCACCGACCAAATACATAAGCATGTAGGGGAAGCCGACATAGCCACCTTCTTCATGTTGGGCAGCCTGGAAGATCCACACGTCGGTACCACTCTGGTTCATGTAAGTACCACGTGACCAAGCGGCGACATCAAGGGGAGTACCGTTGAAGGTGACACTCCAAGTGGCCTGAGGCAGAGCCTCGAAGTTGGCGGTGAAGGTGATGTTCTCTTTCACAACATAGGTGTAGGGGTTGTCGGTGATGCTGCCATTCCAGTTGAGGAATTTGTAGCCATCGTTGGGGGTAGCGGTGATGCGGATGGTGTCGCCCTCGAGGTAGGTGGCCTGCTGGGGAGCGATAGATACGGTACCCATGGTAGCGTCGTTGCAGTTCACCTGCACGGTGTACTTGGTCTCCTCGGGTTGGGGCTCGGGTTCGGGTTCGGGAGTGCAGCTGGCAAACATCATGGCACCAGCAGCAAACATCATGCTAAGAAATTTAACAGTGTTTTTCATGTTTTGTGTTGATTTTAAATTGTTTATAAAGTTATTTGATACTTGTTTCTGCCTTCTTTTATTTTGCAAATGTACTACTTTTTTTGTTAATGAAGTGTTTTTTACTCATTTTTAGTATTTTTTTTGACTCTCTGATAGTTTGGACACTATTGGTGGCGAGGCCTACATTTCGCTCTTTTTCGTTTTCAGGGTATCTGTTTTTCATTTCTTGGAGCATAAATCCAAATCAGTCAATAGGCTGATTTTCTTACCTTACCTTGGGCTGGTCTCTGTTGTTTTTATGTCCCGGCTTCGTTCCATCTTCCACTATATATGTGAATAAGGATCGAGTAAGGTTTGGTCAAGGAATGGAGGACACCCGAAGGGAGTGTTGGTGCATGGTAGATTGAAGTAGGGTGGAAGGCGGGTGTAGGGTGGCTATTTGACGTCGAGGGCGTCGCGGATGCCGTTGCCCAAGAGCATGAAGGCTAGCACTAGCATCATGATGGCCAAGCCGGGGAGAAGGGCAAGGTATGCGTTGTCGAGCAGGATGTAGCTGTAGTTTTCTTTGACCATGGTGCCCCAGGAGGGCATGGGAGGCTGCACGCCGATGCCGAGGAAGCTGAGGCCTGCCTCGAGGAGGATGGCGCTGGCAAAGTTGGAGGCGGCAACCACGATGACGGCGCCGGTGATGTTGGGCAGGATGTGGTGGAAGATGGTGCGAAATGGGCTGTAGCCTAGGGCACGGGCCGCCTCGACGTATTCTTTTTCCTTGATGCTGTAGACCTGTCCGCGCACTACGCGGGCTATGTCGACCCACATGGTGAGGCCTACGGCAATGAATACCTGCCAGAAGCCTTTGCCTAGGGCGAAGGTGATGGCGATGACGAGCAGCACGGTGGGAATGGACCAGACGACGTTGATGAGCCAAGTGACCAGGTTGTCGACCCAGCCACCGTAGTAGGCGGCGAGGGCGCCGAGGGTGATGCCGATAAGAAGGGCGATGAGCAGGGCGATGAAGCCGACCGAGAGGCTGACACGGCTGCCAATCATCATCATGCTCAGCACGTCGCGCCCGTAGGCGTCGGTGCCGAGCAGAAAGGTGCGCTGTTCGATTTTGACCACTTGGCTTTTGGCTACGGTGAAGGGCTCGCCTGAGAGGGGGACGGCGCTGACGCTGTCGGGGAGAATCTGGCAGGACTCGATGGGGATGGCGGTGTAGGGTAGCGGATGGCCGGTGAAGATGTTGCCTGAGGTGGTCTCTATGGGGTCGATGCAGAGGAAGGTGGCCTTAGAGCCCGGGTGGAGGGTGGCAAGTTCGAGGTATTGTTGGTTGCAGTGGGGGGTGTGGTCGGGGGTGATGAGGTAACCGAGGATGGCCACAAGGGCGAAGAGGCCGATAACCACGAGGGCGGCGACGGAGAGCGGGTTGCGCCGGAATCGGCGCCATGCCAACGCGGTGAGGGAGGTGCCTTGTTGGGGCGCCTGCTGCTGAGTGAAGCGGCGGTACTTGGGGCTGAGAAGGTCGGGTAGCCTCATGGTAAGTAGGGGCTGGATGGGTTAAAGGAGGCCGAGGTCGAGTTTCACTTCGTCGCTGAGGTTGTTCCAATCCCAAGGCGGGTCGAAGGTGAGTTCGACGTCGACGCTCTTGATGCCCTGGATGTAGCCGACCATCTGTTTGACTTCCATGAACATGTATTCGGCTTCAGGACAGTCGGGGGCGGTCATGGTCATAAGGATTTTGACGTTGAACTGGTCGTCGATGTCGATGTTGTAGATGAGCCCGAGGTCGTAGATGTTGACGGGTATCTCGGGGTCGTAGATGTTGCGAAGGCAGTTGACTACGGCATCGTGGAGGGTTTCTTTGGTGGGAGTCATTGAGAATTGAGAATTAAGAATTGAGAATTGAAAGGGGTATCAGGGGTTGATCTGGGAATAGGCAAGGGCGTACATCTTGATTTGCTTGACCATGGAGGTGAGGCCGTTGGAACGGGTGGGTGAGAGGTGCTCCTTGAGGCCTATCTGGTCGATGAAATGCAGGTCGGCGGCGAGTATGTCGCGCGGGGTTTGTCCGTTGAGGACGCGGATGAGGAGGCTGATTATGCCCTTGGTGATGACGGCATCGCTGTCGGCACGGAACCAGAGGCGCCCGTCGCGATGTTCACAGCTGAGCCATACACGGCTTTGACAACCTTTGATGAGGTTGCTTTCGGTTTTGTCTTTCTCGTCGATGACGGGGCATTCTTTGCCGAGGTCGATAATGTAGGCGTATTTGTCGAGCCATTCGTCGAAGGCGGCAAATTCGTCGATGATGGTTTGTTCTATTTCTTGGATGGACATGATGGTGATTTTTTTTGTTGGAGGGGGTCGGAGGGGGTCGGAGGGGGTCGGAGAGGGGCAGAGAGGGGCAGAGGGGTCGGAGGAGGCGGACATTATTATTTGGGGGCGGTGCGGATGACGTAGAAGGCTATGATGCCGAAGACTATCTGAGGGAGGAGGACTGAGAGGAAGGGGTTGAGGGTGCCGAAGACGGCGAAGACGGTGGAGATTTTCATGAAGACAATGAAGCCGAAGGCAAGGGTGATGCCTATGGCCAGGTGGACACCGATGCCGCCACGGGTCTTGCGGCTGGAGACGCCTACGCCGATGAATGTCATAACGATGATGGCGAGGGGGTTGAGCAGGCGTTGGTAGAGCTCGATTTTGGCGGCGATGACGGCTGAGGAGCCTCTCATCTTTTCGCGGGTGATGTACTGGAAGAGCTGGGTGGAGTTCATGGTGGTGATGTTGGCCGAGGAGGAGTTGAAATCGTCGGGGGTGACATCGAGTGAGCGTAGGGAGGGGCCTTCGTCGCGCGAGAGGTGCTCTTTGTAGCCGTCGAAGGTGTGGTGGAAGAAGCCTTCGCAGTTCCATTTGCCCGAGAGGGTGTCGTAGGTGATGGAGCGGCAGGTGATGCGGTCGGTGAGGCGATAGTGTTCGTCGTATACGTCGCGGTGGAAATTGTTGACGCGAAGGGTCTTGGCATCGTAGCTTTCGGCATAGACCTGCACTCCTGGGCGTTGCTGGAAGTGCATGTTGCTAAAGTAGTTGGGGCGGTGGGTGTAGATGTATTGGTTCTCGAAGTCGTTGAGGGCTCGGTTGTTGACAGGGATGAGGAAGTTGCCGAAGGCTAGGACTATGAGGGCGATGATGAGGGAGCCGTAGAGATAGGGCCTCAGGATCCGGCGGTAGCTGATGCCGCTGCTGAGGATGGCAATGATTTCGGTGTTGCCCGCCATCTTGGAAGTGAAGAAGATGACGCTGATGAAGATGAAGAGTGGGCTGTAGAGGTTGACAAAGCCCGGGATAAAGTTGAGGTAATAACGAAAGACGACTTCGCTGAAGGGAGCATGCCCTCCAAGGAAGTCGTCGAGTTTTTCAGATACGTCGAATGTGATGACGATGATGATGATGAGCACCATCGCCAAGAGGAACGTCTTCAGGTACTTGTCTAGAATGTATCTGTCAAGTGTGGGAAAGGATTTCACCCTTATTCGATACCGAAGAGTTTCTGGAACTTGGTGAGGCTGTCGAGGACGTTGGTCTTGACATGGATGAATTCGTCGATGCCATAGCCTTGGTAGGTTTCGACCATGTCCTTAGGATAGCCGGCGAGTACGATGCTTTTGACCTTGCCTTTGAGGCCTTGGCAGGCGGGCTGGGTGAGTTCGGCATATTCGTCGTCGCTGGAGCAGAGCACCACGATGTCGGCCTTGGCGGCGAGGGCGGCATCGACACCTTCTTCGGCGGTTTTGAAGCCGGGGTTGTCGATAATCTCATAGCCTGCCACACCGAAGAAGTTGGTGGCGAAACCACTGCGGGCCTTGCGCATGGCGAGGTTGCCGTAGGTGAGAAGGAAGACCTTGGGGCGGATGCCGCTACGCTCGGTGGCGAGGCGCAGGTGCTCGAAGGCTTCGGCGCCACGGTAGAGGCGGAGGGCCTTGAATTCGGGTGTGCATTCGCAGCAGCAGGGCTTCTCGGGCTGGAGCTTGATTTTGTCGCCCATCTTCTCGAGGAGGTTGGGGTATTGGTTGGTGCCGAGGATGGTGGTGCGGCGGGTGGCTATGTCGAGGTCGCGCTGCTGGGCGATGCGTTCCACCTCGTCTTGGACGAAGTTGGCACGGATGGCTTTTGCCATGCCGCCCTTCTCTTCGACGGAGAGGAAGAGCTGCCAAGCATATTGTGCGATGCTGTCGGTGAGGTTTTCGATATAGTAGCTGCCACCGGCGGGGTCGACAATCTTGTCCATGTAGCTTTCCTCTTTGAGGAGCAGCTGCTGGTTGCGGCCGATACGATAGCCGAAGCTGTCGCTCTTCTCATAGGCGATGTCGAAGGGGTTGGTGGTGATGCTGTCGGCACCGGCGATGGCGGCGCTCATGGTCTCGGTGGTGGTGCGGAGCATGTTGACATAGGGGTCGTAGACCGACTTGTTCCAGAGGGAGCTGGTGGCGTTGATGAATACCTTGTAGCAGCAGTCGCATGAGGGGTGGTATTGTTCCACTACCTTGCTCCAGAGCATGCGTGCGGCGCGGATTTTGGCTATTTCCATGAAGTAGTTGCTGCCGGTGGCGAAGTTGAACACCATGCGGGGAGCGATGTCTTCGACGGCGAGGCCCAGGTCGGTGAGGTGGGCGAGGAGGTCGTTGGCGGCGGCTAGGGTGAAGCCGAGCTCTTGTACGATGTTGGAACCGGCATTGTGGATATGGCGGCCGTTGATGGCGAGCACGCGGAACTTGGGCAGGTTGTCCTTGGCATATTCTACGAGTGCCTTGGCATCGAGGAAGCATTGTTCTTCACCGCCCTTGAAGGTGCCGTGGAGGAGTGCAAAGCCGTAGGGGTCGAAGTTGATGCTGCCTTCGACCTTGGTGGGGTCGAAGCCGCCCTCTTTGACCACCTGGACAAAGAGTTTGAGTATGTCGAGAGCCTGACGGCCGCAGGTGAAGTTGACCTTGCAGGCTTCGGGGTTGATGCCTTTGAGCAGGGTCTGCATGTCGGACAGGTTGTTGACTTTGCATGAGCAGAGACCGATGCTGTTGGCACCGCGCTCAAGGGCTTCGATGGCGAGGGTGTTTTCCTCGGCGAAGGTGTCGGCCTTGATGTCTTGACGGATGTCCCAGACGTTGTTGTCGGAATGTTTGCCACGAGTAAAGGGGGCTTGGGAGGGGTTGCTGTCGAGGTACTCGAGGTGTTCAAGGTCTTCGGCTCTGTAGTAGGGCTTTACCTTAAAACCTTCAATGGTTTTCCAAACAAGCTTCTTCTCATAGTCTGCACCTTTGAGGTCTTTGTTGATGACTTCTTCCCATTTCTCGGTTGGCACGGGAGGGAATTCGGTGAACAATTTGCTGTCTTCCATTATGTTGTAGTTTTTTGTTTGCTATGTTTAAAAAGCAAAGATACAACTTTTTTTAGAAAAAGGATGTTTTTTTTATGAAAGAGAGGGTGATTTTCTATTTTTGGGATGGTCTGAAGTTGGATGCCACGTTGGTGCAATGCACTGCGGCTTTGCCTTGTAGGGCGTTTGTCGCATGTTTTGATGCGGTATTGTGTCTTCGATGGTTCATTTTTTTTATATTATTAACAATAAAAGAGGGAGAGCTACGTTATATATAAAAAGCTTAAAAGGCAATGAGACGTTTTGTACATAGGTTATGGTTGTTGGTTTTCCTGACTGCGATGGGTGTCGGTGCGGCATCGGGGCAGAAGGCAAGCAGCTATCATTTAACTAGTGGGAATGACTCAACACTTTGGGTGGACATGAGTGATGCCCAAATGTATACGCCTCCGACGAGGGAGGTTCCGATTGGATTTGATTTCTTTTTCTGCGGGATGTTTTATCGTAGGGTGTCGGTAAGTTATTATGGACTGATACTGTTTGAGGATGTGTTGACAGATAATTTCACTCCATATACCCTTTTTGAAAATTATCCTCCTCCTCTGATGGACCCGTATTTGTCGTATAGGACTATAAGCCCTGTTTATATGAAGACGGTTGGAGTGCCAGGAACTCGCAAGTTTGTGATAGAATTGCGGGTGCAGGTTGCTAATGAGTCGCAAAGTGGCGAACGTCCTATCCAAGTGCAACTGTCGGAGCACGATGGGAGTGTATTATACCTCTATGGAGACCCGTTGACAATACCGCAGAATGCCAACTTCCAAATAGGATTCTGTGGGGTGGACTCGACAGCTCTGTTTGTAAATATGCAGGAGCATGCGGTGACTGAGCAATGTTCATGGAATTCGAATTTCAAGGATTGGCCAGGTTATTACCGATATTACCGATTCACGCCTGATACAATTGACTGCTGTTCGCATCCATTTGATGTGGAAATAGAAAGTGTCAGAGCTAGGCAAGTGACACTGTCGTGGGAAGGGTCGGTGTATCAGAATAGATTTGAAGTGCACTACCGGCCCATAGGTGGAGTGCAGACATGGAATGTGGCTACTACTATGATCAACAATGTGGTACTAAGCAATCTAGAGCCCGAGACTGAATATGAGTATATCGTGTACTCGTTTTGTGGGAATGGATGTAAGAGCAAAGGGATTAAAGGTCGATTCATAACAATTTGTGAGAAGGAAGACGAAAACCAGATTATTTTTTATGACTTAGAGGGAGATGGTGTGGAATGCAGAATAGGATATTTTAGTAGTCAGTCTACTCATGAAGAAATAGTTGATTACGGGCCAGAGAGTGATATGTCGCGTCATACAGTACATTCCGACACTTCTGAACTAGACCCTAGGACCAACAACCTGCTGCACACAGTTCCTCCCGGCCATTGCCATTCTGTGCGTTTGGGTAACTGGCGGTCTGGCGCGGAAAGAGAGTCAATCATCTATCACATAAAAGTAGACACAAATAAATACGACCTACTGATACTCCGATATGCCATAGTGGAGCAAGACCCTAGCCATGAGGAGATTGGGCAACCTAAGTTTATATTGAATGTTCTTGATTCAAACAATAATACGATTGACGAGTGCTATTATGCCAACTTTGTATCAGGATTGGGAGATGTGGGGTGGAACAGAACGGAAAACTATATTGTGTGGCGAGACTGGACTGCAATAGGGGTTGACCTGACCCCGCTACATGGACAGAATATTCAAGTTTTGTTGGATAACTACGACTGCGGGCATGGAGGGCACTATGGCTATGCCTATTTTACACTTGATAGTGGGGAAAAACGCATTTTGTCGGCCAACTGTGGCAGCAGTGAGACAAATACATTTTATGCGCCCGAGGGCTTCTCGTACAGATGGTATCGCGAGAATAATCCCAGTCAGACATTGAGTACATCAAGTTCGCTAACCGTGACCCAAGAGGGTGTTTATAAGTGCCGAGCATCGTTCTTAACGGGAGGGAGCAATTGCGGTTTTACGCTTACCACCTTTGCTGGGAGTCGGTATCCCAAGGCATCGTTTACGGCAGACTCGTTGGATAGCTGCGGATTTGCTTATGAGTTTAAGAACAGCAGTTGTGTGGCACGTGATGAAGCGCTCACACAGCTCACTTCGGAGAGTTGCGAGCAATATCTGTGGCGTGTCAGTGACGGCACTACATCCACCGCTACCAATTTGGTGCATAGCTTCGATGAAGGTACCTATACGGTGGAGTTGGTGGCGATGCTAGCCAACGGACAGTGTCGCGACTCGGTGAGCCAGACTGTCACTATCAACAAGCCGAAAGATACGATTGCGGACACATTCTGTATAGGGGGTTGCTACTATTTTGCCGATTGGGGATATTATCAGCCGGGACAGTATATTATTCCAGATGGTTGCTGGACTCATCATTTGCAGCTCGAACAGACTCAATACTTTTATGAAGATATAGAGGTGCTGGCTTGTGAAAGTGAAGGCTATCTGATGGGCGATAGCGTATACGACGCACCAGGGGTATATGATGTTCACCTACGGTCGGTGGATGGGTGCGACTCGTCGTACACGTTACATCTTTCGCTGCGTCCGAGATTATCGGCAGACTATGAGATTGAGCGAGTCTGTTCGGAAAACCCATATTACTGTCTTGTTGGGGAATACAGCGAGGCTCCTCCGGAATATGCAGAGGCTGGGAGTGTGGCGTTTGTAGGGGCTGACAGCCTGCTATATCGTTGGAGTGCAGCTTCGGGATTGTCCCGCCTACCATATTTAGACAGCAATGGCAAGCTACATTTTGACGCGAGTTGGGATGCCACCTACTATTTGCAGATACAGTATTTAGACAGCCCTGCTTGTCCAGAGACCGATACGATTGAACTGCAAGAATTGAAGGCCTTGATAGCGGACTTGGAGGTGACCCCCACATGGCTGAGCTATGACAACTTGGATGTTACCGCCATGAACCGCTGCCGCTTTGCTACGTCGCATAGGTGGCTGGTGGACGGAGTAGACCAAGGAGAAGACGGCCCTGTGTTCCACTTTGTTGCTTCGCCAGATGTGGATACTGTAAGAATAGGCATAGCGGCAAGCAATGACGCTTGTGCCGACACGGCGGAGAAGGCTATTCCGGTGTTGCGCTATTTGTTGATGTTCCCCAATGTGTTTACTCCTAACCTCGGGACGAATAGTCGTTTTGGCCCCATAGGATTCAATGTGACGGATTATGAGCTGTGGGTATTCGACCGACGCGGGGCGTTGGTATTTCACAGTACGGCGATGGAAGATACGTGGGACGGAACCAGTGACGGCAGACCCTGCAGACAAGAGGCGTATGCATATATCTGCCACTATACGACACCAACTAACGACCGGCTCACGGCAACGGGAGTGGTGACCTTGCTGCGATAGCCTATTGGCAAGGGAGGACTTGGCAGTGGTCGGGTCCGATGTAGAGAAGGTATCCTTTGACTTGTAAAGAATGAGTGATGGCGGCAATGGCCTGACAATAGCGTGACACTTGGTCGCGGTGTTCGTTGCGAGGCGAACCTGTCTTGAAGTCGATGACCCATGTTTCGGATGGGGTGAAGACAATCCGGTCGGGACGTGATACTACACCCTGGCATACGAGGTTGCACTCATTCAGGCTGCGATAGGCGGGGTCGAAGAATTTTGCCACATCCTCTTGTTTCATCATGTTGTGCAGGGTGTCGCGTAATGAGTCGGCCTCTTCGTCGACTAAAGGATGGCGTTGGAGGTAGTTTTCTAGCACGGTGTCGGCCTCATCGCGGTGGCGGAGGTGAGCCAGGAGGTCGTGCAGTTGGTTGCCTCGGCGGATGGCAGTGTCGTCCAGTTCGCCAAAGAGGACGGAGGATTGGTCGGCAATGGCAATGCGTGACGTCCATTCAGGGTAGCTCAGTGTTTGTAGCTGGATGTTCTGAGCTACGGTTTTTTCTGTCTTGGAGATTGCTTTAGGAAGGTCTTCGCCGATGGCGCTGACTTGGGGACGTACCTCGCTAAAATCGGAACGAGAGGCAAGGTAGTCCTGCAGTAGGGACGCGTAGTCGGTGCCTTCACTTTTCTTGGGGGCCTGGCAGTAGACGAGAAGTTTCTCGCGTGGACGGGTGAGGGCGACATAGAGGACATTGATGCGGTCCATATCGCTCTTGCGCATCTCGTCGGCATACTCCTCGTCGAAGAAGGTATGCTGGTCTTTGGTAGGGTGTATCAGCCCAGCAGGCAGTGGGAGACCCTCATTGTCGATGTGGACCCAGATGCTGTCCTGTTGGTTGCGTTTGGTCAAAATGGGATAGAGTATGATGGGGGCTTCAAGACCTTTTGCCTTGTGGATGGTCATCAGGCGTACGGCATCGAGGTCGCTGCTAGTGCTGGTGGAGAGGCGGTCTTTTTGCTCGTCGAACCACTCAACAAACTCGGACAGGTCTTGCCGGTGGGAGGTGCTGTATTTGGCCACTACGTTGAGGAAAGTGGCTGTGTAGGCAGTCTCGATGCCGTCGAGCCGTAGCATGCGTATTGCCTCTTCGCAGCAGTCGTACAGTCCTAGACGTCTCAGTTTGTCGCATCGGAGGGAAAGTCCTTCGGGCTCAAGTAGGGTGTCGAGACTGGGCAAGGGAGAGTCGACAGAAGAGAGGAAGTCGGAAGAGAAGTCGCGGTGAATAATGCCAAGATTGCAGAGGTATATCATTATTCTGGCAGCAGCAACACGGTCGCTACCGTCTATTAGATATTGCAAGAGGCTTCGCAGAAGCATGACTACTTGGCTTTGTGTGAGAAGGAACGATTCGCTTGAGACAACGGGAATGTGGTTCTCGGTCAGGAAGGTGGAGATTTCTGAGAGCGTCCGTTTGTCGCGAGCCAGCAGCGAGATATCGCGATAGCGGAAGCCCAACTCGTCGACTTGGTGACGAATGTCGTGAAGCATTTCTTCCCAAAGGGGGACGTGACCCTCCTCTAGATCCCAGAAGCCGAGTTGCACATACCCACCATCCCTCATAGGCACCTGCCGGAGGTCGGGGCTTTCTCCTTTGCCGAGATAAATGTCTTTAAGGTCGTCATTGTCGTCGAAGCGGTTGCGGATTGCCCACTCGAAGAAGTTGTTGTTGAACTCTACGATGGTGCTGCCCGTGCGGAAGTTGCGGTCGAGATGAGTGATGTTGCTCACTTGAGGCTGTTCAAGGATATAGCCGTGCAGGGGGCTGTCGACATGGGGTAGCGCCATGAACTGTTCAACATCGCCCTGACGGAAGCGGTAGATGGCCTGTTTGCCATCACCTACTACGAGAGAGGTGTGGTCGGAAGCCACACCGTTTTCGACCAGAGGCACGAGATTGAGCCACTGCATACGGGAGGTATCTTGGAATTCGTCAATCAGATAGTTCCAATAGCGGTTGCCGAGGCGCTCGTAGATGAATGGAGCAGGCTCTTCGCGCACCACGTCGGCAATGCGCTTGTTGAACTCGGAGATATGGACAATCTCGTTCTCGGCAGAGTAGCCTTCGACCAATTCGCCCAACTTGTTGAGCAAGGCTAAGGAATAGATGTTCTTGAGGAGCAGACGGCGAGAGTTGTAGAGCAGGCCTTCGGTGTTGTAAAGTTGAAGGAAACGTTGGTATACCTCCTGGAGACGGAGTTTTGCCCTCTCGAGCGCATCACGGGTGGCTGGGCTGCATTTGCTTCCGCCTAGTTTGTCACTTTCTAGATAGGCGATGACGTAACTGTTGGGTTCGTTGATGGTGCCCTCAGAGAGCTTGCGAAAGAATGCGCCAGCTCCTTTTGTACCATAGTAAAAGTCCTCAACAGAGAGTTGTTCGCTGGCAATGATGTCGAGACCGAGGTTGCCAAGGTCGCGCATTTGGTGCTCGTATTGACGATTGGCAGCGATGAGTCGATGCTGAATGTCGAGGAACTGGGAGGTGTCGAGGTGTCTTAGGGATTCAAGGAACTCTTCAGACTGCTCCTTAAATAGCTCTTCGGCCAATTGAGAGAGCTCGCGCTCGACCATGAAACTTTTTCCTTCGTTCATCCGGTTCTCAGCAAACTCGCAGAGCATCTCGGTCAGTTCTTCCTGACCATCGGTACCTGCCAATGCCATTAGTTCGTCGACGGCATTTTGGATGAGGTCGTCGTTATCGATGTATACATCGAAATTGAGTGGCAAGTTGAGGTCGTGAGCGAAGGTACGGACGATTCGGTGCATGAAACTGTCGATGGTGCAGACGGCAAGGTCGGAGTAGTTGTGCAGTATAGCCTGACGTACGGTGGAGGCGTATTGCCGCAGTTGGCTGTCGGAAAGATGGAGCCGTTGTGCAATATCGACTCCCATGGGACAATCGTAACCCTGAGTAGCCATTTCGTCTAGTTCGTGGAGTATGCGTTCCTTCATCTCGTTGGCGGCCTTGTTGGTGAATGTGATGGCCAATATGTGAGTGAAGCGCTGGCTTAGTTGACTTTCGGGAGCAGAAAAAGCCAGTTGGAGGTATTGGCGAACAAGGGTGTAGGTCTTGCCGGAGCCGGCTGCTGCACGGCATATAATGAAACGGCTGCTGTCCATGTCAGTATATTTCGATGAGAAGGATTTGTCGAGTGTTGGAGGTGATACGGTGGGGGTGACTTGTACGGTGGTGGACTATCCAGAGAATGTTGTCGTTGGCATCGACCAAAATGAGTTGGGACTGCTTGTCGGGCTGACTATATTTATGGTCGGAGAAGTAGTCGCTCAAAAGCTGGGTGCCATGGGGCATACCGAGGGGTTGAAAACGGTCACCAGGCCGCCAATGTCGTAGGCGTAAGGGCAGTTTCACGGTGTCAGCATCGAAGGCGGCTTGGGTAGAAGGAAGTTGCTTTGGGTTGAACCCCTGAGGTGAGATGGTTTCTATGTGAATGGAAGGGAGGCTTTCAGTTGGAGTCGTGATCGGATGGAGTATTAGTCTGCCACGGTCGAGATAGGCGGTATGGGAAGGAGTTTGGAAAGTCTTGCCTGATTGGGATGCTGAAAGGATGTTGGCTATAGTGTCGGCATTGAAGCCAAAGGGTTTGAGTATTTCAAAATAGAGTTGTTGACGAATTGAGGGTTGGGAGTGATGGTTGAGAGGTGCGGGAAGGGGAGTGCTGAGGTCGAGGATGAGAGAATCGTCGGGTTGGGAATGTAAGAGTTGGACCTTTAGGGACTCGAGAAGGGCCATGTAGAGCTGCTCGGTTGACTGGAGATGAAGGATGGTTTGCTGCAGGGTGTGGTCGGCGGCGGGTTGAAGTAGACGGAGTAGGGGCATGAGTTGGTGTCGCACTTGGTTGCGAAGATAGTCGAGAGAGGCATTGGTTGAGTCTTCGACATGGAGGAGTTGGTGCTGGGCGGCATAGCCCTCGATATCATGTCGTGAGAAGGGGAGGAGAGGGCGCACAATGTGGCCCTGAACAGGAAGGATGCCGTGGAGCCCTGCTAGACCTGTACCTCGGAGGAGATTGAGAAAGAAGGTTTCGGTGGAGTCGTCGCGGTGGTGAGCGGTGAGAATGGCAGCGTAATGATGTTGCTGCAGTAGCTGTTCAAAATAGTCGTAACGTAGTTGTCGTGCTGCCTGCTCGATGCTTTGATGGTGGGAGGAAGCATGAGACCGAGTGTCGAAATGTGCCACATGGAAAGGCACAGCATAGTCGGATGCCAACTTGCGGACAAAGGCTTCGTCGCGGTCGCAGTCGGAAGGTCGTAAGTGGAAATTGCAATGGGCGATGGCAAAAGGGTATCTTGCAGAGTGCATGAGGTGGGTTAATACCACAGAGTCGATACCACCACTAACAGCAAGCAGCACCTGCTGCCCAGTGGGGAAGAGGTGCTGCTGCTGAATGTGTGCTGTAAAGGACTGTAGCACTATCGGATAATCATCTTGTGCATACGACGCTGACCCTCGAACTCAATGCCATAGTAGTATACTCCGCTAGGTAGAGTTCCCTTGCTGAAGGAGATGGTATGACGACCTTCATCATAGCGGGCAGTTTCCTCGTGTACGAGGCGTCCGACCACGTCGGTGACGAAGAATCGTGTAGTACCACTATAGGGCAGTGCAAACTCGATGCGGGTAGTACCATCATAGGGATTGGGGTAGTTCTGCTCCAATACGAAGTCGGGTTCGTTGACATTGGGGATGTCTTCGAAGTAGTTGATGACTTCGATGATAGTCGTTTGGTCGTTGGAGGGATCAGAATCAAGGTTAGGCATCATGATGTGACCGGAACCTGTGTATTCACGAGTAGGACTCTTTGCAATCTTCTTATTGAGGAGGACGTGGCGTGTCTCACCTGGAGCCCAAACTACGCTGTTGGTCGGGAAGTATTGATTCTCTTCGGGAGCGCCATTGATGGTGTAGTAGAGTCGGAAATTGTTGAAGAAGCTGATATTACCATTACTACGAACGACAGCACGTATGCGGCAGGAGTCGCTCATGTTCTCTTCGACTTGGTACTTCACCAATTGCATGTCAGTAATGTAGGGTTGGATGACGGTGGTGGTGTCGTTTCTTTGGTTGGTATCGTCGTGGACAACACAGTAGGAGGTGACATAGTCCCATGTACCAGAACGAGATTCAACAGGCTGGGCGAAGCGATGGACGGCATGGCCGCCGGCAGGAAGCGGACGGTCGCGATGGAAGGTCTCTTCGACACGGGTGCTAGTGTCGCGGTCAATGTAGAAGCCTACTGTGAAATCGTTGGCTGCACGAGCACCCACGTTGTCGAGGACAATGCAGATGTGGTAGTCCCCATGATAACGTAAGTCTACCATGGAGGCAGTGGCCTGTATGTCGGTGATGGCTGCGATGCCAGCGATCTCCTTGAAGATGGAGTCGTTGTAGGGATAAACATCGTAGCGATATTTGCACCAAGTGGACAGGCGCATGGTGCCCATGGTGGCACGCTCGCGGTGGCGGAAGGTGTAGTTGAAGAATTCGGTGGAGCCAAGGTTACGTCCGATGTAATCGGCAAAACGGATGTGCTCGGTGACGGTGTCGTTATTGTTATAGATATATGAGACATCGCATTCATCGATCTCGTTCTGTCCGAAGTTACGCAGACGGAGAGTAATGTCGATGCTGTCGCCTGCAACCGCACTGGCAAGAGGTGAGTTGATTGCATATAGGTAGAGGTCGTTGGCAAGAGGTGACAATCCAAATAAGTTGCAGGTAGTATCATTGTCGCGATAGTAGTCGGACTGGACTTTAGTGAATGCGCAGATTTGGAATGTGTCGGGGAACTCGTTGGTAACAACGAACGGAGTCGGGAACTCATATTCAATTGACTCTCCGGCGGGAATCCATTCAGTGCAGATGGCTTCGTGTGGCAGATAGGTGCCATAGGGTTTGTAGCAGACGGTGAAGTTGTGGATGCTGTCGTATCCGTAGTTGTGAATTCGGACACGCGGGTAGATGGTTTCACCAAATTGAGGATTGACAGGATAAATGATTTCACGGACTCCTACATCGACAGAACGACGTGCACGGCCGATGACAAAGTTGTCGATGGCGAAGCCGTCGCCAAAGTTGGAAGCAGGAGAGGTGGTGACAGGTGTGGTAAACACAAACCTAAACTGGACGTGCTGGCCAAATTCACCACTGATGAGTGAGGTGGGGAACATGTAGTAGTTGTAGGCACCGTTTATAGAGGAACTTGTCCAACCATCAACAGTATCGTACCAAGTGGATTGTTCACCTGTGCCCCAACGGAAGTTCGGGTCTTCGACACGTACCCATTGACCTTGATAGTTGAGATATTCCATTATAAGGATGGCACCTTCTGCTATGCTTTTGCTTAGGAGGAAGTTGATTGTGTCGGGTCGTATCTGTTGGATGTTGATGATAGGAGTATAGAGTACGCTACGGTTACCATGTTTGCCAGATACGATTGACTCTGTAGCACTAGTGATGTAGGCATTGGGTTGCGAATAGGCAGAGGAAATAGTACTCTTAGCTGGCATACCGCGCTCGAAATAGTTGCGGGTGAAGTTGTTGTAACCAACAGGGGCATACCATTTATCAATAGATTGGTCGAAGCTGTCGATAAAGCGTAGCTCGACAACGTAGTAGCGATGATATTGATATTGTAGAGTATTGTTGGTTGTGTGGAAAGTATCGCCTTCAACCTCAACTGTGCAGTGAAGGTTGGTGGTACCTTCTGGGAAGTTGACGGAATCGATAGTGACAGGTGTGCTCATGCCGGGTTCGAGTTCGCCATTCCAGTTGATGGTACCTTGGTAGAATGGGTTGCTATGGTTGACAAACTGGTAGTTGATGGCAGCGTGTGTGAGTGTATCGGAGCCTTTGTTGGCAAGCATGATGGTCACATGGTGGTCGGTGTCGGTCACGATGTGGTTCCTTGGAGAGACCACGCGGGTGAGTGCGGCATCGACGGTGTCGAGCATACAGTCTTCCTGAATGTAGATGAGATACTGCTGCATCTGACCGTTCTCAAAGGCACTGGCAGTTTCAAGACCATTGACAATGAGAGTAGAGTCGCCATGCACCCAAACAAGCATACGGGTATATCCATAATGAGCATAGTCAGGGATAGTTAGCGGTATTTGGGTAGGTCTGCGGCTACGAACCTTAATTGCCTTTGCTAGTAGCGATTTAGTGATGTTCTCTTTGCCGTTGAAGTTGTATTGGCCATCACGGTTGTAGTCGATAATGACATACAAGGAAGCTGCGCTTGAGGAGTCAAGTTCGTCCTGATTGTTGGCCACTTCAATGGTGAGAGTGTCTTGCGTTCCTCGGCGGACAAACAATGTGGGCACTTCGGCATTTGTAGGATTATATGAACCTAGCCAGAGGTTGTCGTATCCGATGAGGTCGGGCATGACATTATCGAGCTCGTTGTAAGAAACCCGCGTGATGTCGAATCCTGCAGGAGAAGTTGGTGCATATTTATTAATCGTGTCGTAAGTGCTTTCTGCCAGTGATCGGAATGTGTGTACTGTGCGCAGGGTGTCGTTGCCACGTTGCTGATCATCGGGGTGATAGACCCAGGCATTAAGAGTGAAAGTAGTGTTGCTGAGAGGTTGGTTGATCATCAGCATGGCAGTGTCGTCAAGGCAGCCACCGAAAGTGTGGTCGTAGTATGAGACGTTGTCGCCCACACGTCCGGGTATGGTGTGCCGCAAAGTGTCGTGGACCTCTAGGTAAGTGACACGTCCATTTGCGTTCATGAACTTGAATGCAAGCGGAATGTTGGAAATAGGTTGGCTACCATAGTTGACCACACGGAGGGTGACAGTGTCTTTCTCTAGGTAGACACGGCCGCTGCCACGGGGTGAACGTACCTCTGAAATGGAGACATCATATGTGAGTGGCATGTTGATGCCCACATTAATATAGGAATAGTAGCTGGTGCAGTTCTTCGAGCTGAGGCAGTAGAGGTAGTAGGAGGAATCGTGGAAGTACTGAGGTGTGTTGCTCCAATGGGTAGAACGAGTGTAGTTGTTATTGCCGTTATAGAAGAAGCTTCCATCGGTGGTGTCGCGTGTCCAACGGACTACTCGTGATTCGCCCTGTGTGGCCCAGAGATTACCATAGGTACCGTAGTCGACCATAGTGTCGTGGGCTACAGGAGCTTCGGGAGTGTGGTTGGAGGTGATGTTGATGTAGTTTGTAGTGTCGTTGAATTGTTTGATATCATATTGGGCAGTGACGAAACCACGCAGACGGGCAGTAATATCGAGCAGTGTGCCGGTTGGGTACAGATTGGGCTCGTAGGCTGTCGAGAGGGTGACTTCGCGCTGGGTTCCAACAGGCAAGTCGGTACCAGCGAAAGTCTGGACGTCAAGACTGCTGCTGCCGGGGAAGTTGGGGAAGGACTGTGTAGAAGGTTGGTGGCAGTAATAGTCGTAGCCTAAGGTGAAGGTGAAGTCGCCGGGGAAGTCTTTCTTACCATTATTTCTGAGAGTGTAGCGGAGAGGTACACTATACATGCGGCAGTGAGCTGGGTCGCAGGTGCTATCTACTGCGACAGAGACTACCTGCAGGTCGTAGGCAGGATAGATGAATACTTCGGCAGTGTCGATGTTGTCTTCAGGACGTTGGTCGACGACACTACTATTCATGTTGATTACCACTACTACACGCTGGGTGTCGACAATGCCCAAGGGGGATTGGAGTAGGACAGAGTCTTCAACAAAAGCTTGGGCTGCCAAGCGGTTAATGGTACGAGTTTCAGAGATTACCAATGGCGAAACATCAGCAAGGTAGCAGTGCCATGTGAGGTTGTTTTCGACAGCCGTACCGTTATTGAAGAACTTGACCCTAACCATTATGGAGTCGGTCTCAATATTGAGGACTGTGGGATTGGCTCCGGTCGTGACAGCGGGAACATAGGGTTCAGTAATATCTGCTACAGCAACATCGTGGGTCTCACGAATGCAGTTAAACTCGTAGGCACCGATAGTGGGTTTAGGAATCTGTGGGCGGATGCATCCCTTGATGTCCGTGATAACGTCAGGATTGTACTGTGCCTTGTCGGCAAACTGTGCCAAGAGGGTACTCAAATTGTAGATGCTGTCCACGAAATACGGGAGAGTTTGGTATGAGTTGTTGTCAGCATGGTTCAGTAGCTTCAGGCTGTCAAGGTTGTTGCAGTTGACTCCCCAGAAAGCGAACTTGATGACACCAGTGGTAGCATGGGTGTCGGCATTGGTCCAATAGACATTGTAGTTGGAACTCGACATACAGGTATCAATTGCCACATAGTAGGCAAAGCCCTTACTCTCGTTCTTGAAGATGTTGTTCAAGGCATGGATATAAGAGGAGTTCTGGCAGCTGAAGGTTCGGGTATTAGACTGGTTGGCACCAGCGTAGAGGTTACATGTGTTGTAGTAGACACTGACATGTTTCGACAGTGAGTCGACCCAGATGGCAGACGATGAGAGTGAGGCAACACCAGTACCATATAATGAAACCATATTATTATATACGGTCACACGGTCAATGTTGGTACCGCGGCATTTGAAGAGGGCAATACCGCGCTTACCACCATTACGGCTGTCTATCAGGTGAACATAGTTGCGTTGGACGCTGGCATGGTTGGAGTTGGCAAGATATATACCGGTGAGAGGCTTGCTTGCTACCGTTACACCCGATGCGATGCTGTCGCCATTCACAATGACAGTGTCGCTATTGCGGAGGTACACACCCATGTACCAGAAGTTCAATATATCAGAGTTGAGAATCGAGATGTTGTCGCTATAGTTGTTGTTGATTGAGCGAACGGCGTAGTAGCCACTATCAAGTAAACAGTTGTTAATTGTGATAAAGTGGTTGTTATCGCCAAGTAGCATCACATTGGCATTGGTTGAAGATGCCGTGGTCTTCTTAGACCGAAGGATGCAGTTGAGGAATGAAATGTAGTTGGAATTCTCAATTTTCGTCACATTGGCAAAGATGTTGTTGCCAGAGCCGGAGGTGTAATTAGCGTAGAAGTTGATGCTATCGAAAATGATATGCTCGGCACCGTTCATCTGGAATACATAGTTGCTAGCGTTGGTGGGAGTGAATGTTATGGTAGCCCTGTCGGTAGCTCCTGTAATGGTTCTAAACGTAATGGTGTTGTTAGCGTCAGCACCATCCACAGCGCCAAAGTCGAGCTGCTCATTAAAGGTTTCTTCGCAGAGCTCAAACACGATGGCGCCTGCCACACCCGCATTGTGCAGGGTGTCGAGAGCCGTGGTGATGTTCGGGAAGTCACTGCCCATGCAGGTACCGATAGTGTAGGTGCCGCTGCAGAAACGTACATTGAAAGTACGGATAATGGTGTCGTTAGTCGGCACGGTGTCACCCGTAATTGACACTACAGCAGTGACAGTGTGACGTCCGGGAGTGAAGTGGGTACTTAGCAGAGGAACTGTTCTATTGTAACCCAGCGGCAGGTTGTTTGCGTTGCCACTGACTTCTTGCCAGATACCATTGTCAATCTTGTATCGTAGTGTATAGTTGGTGATGTCATAGTTGCCTCGGTTCTCCAGCACCACATCGAGATTAGTGGTGTCGCAGGAAGCAATGATCGTCGTGTCAAGTGCCTCGGGCCATCCGAGTGATGCGTCATTGTCGGGGATATTGGTGACATTGATATAAATGGTAGTAGTATCGCTCTCACATCCGACAGGTTCGAGGAAGCCGAAGAGGATATCGGGTCGGTTGTTACCCTTAGTACCGGTGGTCTGTGAGGCCTGGTCAGTAGTAGCGTTTTGCTTGGTAATAACAGTATTGGCTTGGGCCGTGTAGCGCGTTTTTAATCCATTGGCGGGTCCGGCGGCATTCAAAGCACGAGTAATCTCAATGACGATGCTCGATGTGCCGTCCCAGGTGAAGGTACTATCTAAGGTGTGTTTCACCCATCCCATGTCGTCGTGGGTGAAAGTATAGTCATTACGATTGTATACTTGGGTCAGTCCGGTGAGGAACGAGGTGTTGGCAAACACAGTCTGGGAGACGGCCCCCATCTTGATGGTGAAATAGCTAAAGGTAAAGGAATTCACGCCTACGCCGTAGTCCTCGATGTAGAATGAGAGAGAACTAATGTCTCCTGCTCCGTGGCCAGCGTCAATCATCTGTTGGGCAGTGATTAGATATTGCTCCTTGACGTAGCGCTGTTTGGGGTTATAGGGCGAAGGATAGTTGTTATTCATAATAGAAGCCAACGTACCAATATGGGTGGTGGCCACGTCTTTCAGAGCGATGGCACGTACGAACATGGTATCGCGGCGATAGATGTAGCTGGTTGTATACGACCCTGAGGTGGTGTCGAGGGCTACCATGTTATGGTTATACCAAATGGTGTGGTCGCTCGAAGGAAGACCTATGGCAGACATGGTCAGCTGTTCCCCATAGTTGACAGTCTGGATCTGGGGAACTTGAGGAACAGAGGGTGTGTAGTTGGCATTGAAGTAGCCCGAGTTGGTATCATTGCTATGGTCCATATCGGTGCTGACGGCATCGACCCACACTTTAATATGGAACACCGTGTCGTGGCTGGTCAACATGTTGAGCGGGGTGGAGAAGGTATGGTTCAACTCTGAGCGGAGACCGATACCCGTAGAGATAGTATCGATGCAGGTAATAGTTGTGCCTCCGTCAAGGCTATACTTGACTACGAAGGACGGAATGGCAGTGGAGCCATAGTTGTGAATGACCACCGAAATGGGCTCAGCAGTAGTCAGGTTGCAGCCCGTGTCTACCACAGGAGGATCAACAAATAGGTCGGTGAGAGGAACTCCGGTAACATGAATGTTCACTGCCGAGCGTAATCCCTCACAACCATTGTCGAAGTAACGGATGAGGTTGCTTTCGGTTTCGCCTATGTGCATGCGGAGCGAGTCGGTGCTGACCTGCCAGAGCGAAGCAGTGGCTGTCGGCGCAGCATTGGTGGCGTTGGTAGGCCATGCAATGCGTCGTGCACCAGCGGTAGGAGTATTTGCTGTGTTACCATTTCGAGCTAGGTCAATTGCGTTGCCAGCCCAAACGGCATTAGGCACCTGTTGGTTGCTCCAAGTGATGGCCTGGGTTGAGGGGGTGGTGATGACTCCGTTGAAGGCAACTGCATCTGCTACACCATGACCGTCGCGGTATATGACACCGAAGTTGGCGGTGTAGGCAGGGCTGACAGTTGCAGAGCTAGGTGCAAAGATTGTGCGGGTCGAGTCGCTGGCACTGGAGTTGGTTTTGAACTGAAGCACTAGGTTGGCACCTGGCTGGATGGTTACATTGGGCAGTACCCAGATTTTGGCTGCGCTTGAACTGTTGACCACAACGATGCTGTCACCTTCCAATTGGGCGGGATAGTCGCCACAGTTGGTCAACTCTACGGCAAAAGCGGTCTGGTTGTTCATCCAGGAAGGCATGGGGTAGGTGGCTCCTGCGTTGGTACGGTTTACCTGCACCTCGGTGATTTTCACTAGTGGTAGATTACGCTTCTGCGACATGTAGAAAGTCGTATCGTCATATAGAGGAGTTGTTGTCAAGGTGGGGCCGTAGTAGAATGCAGCTGTGTCTTCTAGGCTGTGGTACCACGAAATACCCGAACGTTGTTGACGTCCGTTACCTGAGGTGTAGTAGCTCACAGGCCAGGTATTCACACCGGCCGTAGGTGTGATATTGGCAACAGTATTATAAGGTATATTCTGGTTGATGACGGTGGGGGCGGGGGCGGCATATCTAGAAATGACCGTCCAGATGTTGGTGTCGTTCAAGTCGTCGGGGTCAAGATTGCATTTCACCCACCATTTAATAATATATGTACGGTCTGTATTACCGGCACCGCTGGGGAGCGACATGGTGCGGGTTGAGAGGAAGTGGAGTGTGTCGTTAGGTGGGCAGTTGCGGTTAGCCACAAACGACTGCACAGGACCGTTGTCAATGCTGTAGTATACAGTCAGAGGCGATGCGCTGCTGGCGGTGTAGGTTCCGTTACCGGTGTTACGAATGGCCACCTCTACAGGAATGCTCGAGGGGGCACCGCAGTAGTCTTCTAAAGGTGTCACAAATTCCACAGGAGTGAAGTCAATCGAGAGGGCTGTGACCTCGTAGGCACCCAAGCTGGGGGCAGTGGCCGAACGTGTCGACCCAAAGAGGTCGATGGTTACCTCGGGAACGGGTACACCCACATTACGAAGCAGGGCATTGAATGAACGCAGGTCAACGCGGCTCACAGAGCTATTGGTGTAGTTGGGGTTACCACTCACCGAGCCGAGGTCGCTAGGCACGGCGTTGCGCCAACCGTTCAGGTTATTGTAGTTCGATCCGCTCAGCTTATTCAACACACCGCTGATGGAATAGTAGCAGTTGTGGTCCACATGAAGGGTGGCGGCATTGTCGCCAGGTATGAAGGAGAAGGCGTAGTTCGACGTATCGAAGGTGGCTATCACGTTGTTCTGGAAATAGCAGTTGCTGATGACATCGCCACCTAATGTGGCGGCTGCCACGTTCACACGCGTCGGGGCATTCATTCTCACCGAGTTGAACACGGTCTTGATATATGAACCCTTAATGATATTGAGCGGGGTGGTTAACATGTTACTGGTTCCGTCGTCAACCGAGACCAACATGTTGTTGGCAACAATACAATAGTTGCTGTCTGTACCATGCATGTCCGACACACCGATACAGCAGGTACCCTTAGAGGAGTACACGCGGTTTCGAGTGATGCGTGTGCCGTTGTGGCAGTATTGGCCAAGGATGATGTAGCTGGCGTTGGTCAGTACGTCATTGGCAAAGATGCTGTCAATCACGGCGGCATCCTGGTTGACAATACGGACGGCAGTGTTCACTTGGTTAGTGAAGTCGCTTAGGCGCACTTGGTTGTGTTTTGAACGAGTATCGGGTGCGGCACCTGTAACATCCACGCCAATCGTACCACCGTAGAAGGTGCAGTTCTCAACCAATAGCGAGTCTGCGTCGCCAGTGTTAATGAGCGACTGGGCCGAATTGTTGATGGAGTTGCTGTCGCTAAAGTAGCAGTTGAGGAATTGGCAGTTGTTGCTGTTAGTACCCATTTGCACAAGTACGTCGCAGCGATTGTCAGAATATCTGCCGTTGCTGAAATTGATATTGTTGAACCTGATGCTACGTGCCTCCGTCATGTCGACCAAGGCGGGCACATTGGTCGTGGCTCCACTACGTGCACGGCGGAATGTCACCGTCCCTGTTGGACTGGCTGGTTCGAAGAGCACATAGTTGGTTGCCGAGGTTCCAGGAATATAGGGGAACGAAGTCACGTTGTATGTCCCGGAGGGCAACTTGATGGTAAGGGGTGCATCAATGCCGCAGCGGCTTAGCACATACAGGCAGTTTTCCAATGAGGAGAAATGAGCCCCGGAACCAGTTCCCACGGTACGTACTCCACTATAAGGACCGTCGCAGGCAGCAAATGGAGTGAACGTGGTATCGTTGTAGGGCTCGTGGTCGCGTCTTAGCACCCCGTCACTTAGCACGTTGATGCTGTCATCTACCCATGCTCTGATTGTGTGGTATCCGACTGTGAACAACTGGTTGTCGTTGACATGCACTCTGATGCTGTCACCTCCTGCCAGATTGCCCGTCCAATCATAGTATGTGGGGGCTCCATTGTCAATGCGGTACCATATTCTCACGCCATTCATCTCTCTGGCTCCAAAGTTCTTCAACCATACTACCACCGAATCATTGCCTATGTTGCAGGGGGTATCGTAATTCGGGTAAGACAGGCCTGAGATGCCGCAGTCATACACTAGTGGTACGTTTTGTGTCTCAAAGAATTGCATCCATGGGCGGACGGGAGATGTATTACCCGTGGCAAAGGCATCGATGCCGGCGCCAAAAAGGTTGTACCCTGACGCAGCGTCGCCCTCTTCGGTGTATACCGATTGCTTGTTGGTCGGTGCTGGGATATGTTTGATGCTGTTGGCCGAGGGATTGATGTTTCCGTCGTATAGCACTTGCACTACCAAGTCCGAACCAGCATAAAAGAACGTATCCTGTAAGTCCACCGTCTTATACGAACCGGCAGCGGCCTGCTCGATGACGAATATCGTATCGTATACTATCTGCATCTCCGATGTCGAGTAGGCTCCATTGGAAGCAGGACGGTTTATCGAGTAGGGGACATTCATCATTCTGAACTGTAAGCGAGGCCGTACCACTGTGCCAGGCGAAGCGGTCACAATAAAGCGGAAGTTTTTGATGTATCCTGGGCCAAACCCCATTTCTGCCATCGTCACACTGTCGTATATCCATTCCGACCGGTTGTCGGCCAAATTCGGGAAGGGGAATGTAGAACTGTTGGTCTGGTTCCCCTGAGGTGATGCCGTGTGAGTCCGACCTCGAACACACCTGAATGTCTTCCATTGGCTGGCATTCTTGGGGAAGTATGCTGTATTGTTGTTCGTGGTTGCATCTTTTGCTATCATGTGATAGTGAATCAAGGTGTCATAGCCGTACAGGGGGATTCTTCCGATAAATCTGTTGCTGCTACCTTGACGATACATTTGGGCAATCAGTTTGGTGGGATTGTTTCCTACCCGATACTCCAGAAACACAGAGTCGCTGTTAATACCTTGTGGTACAGAGGTCGTCACGTCTGCCACCACTTTGGCTCCACGGCTGCTGGGGTAGTTGAGATGGTCGGGGAAGGAAATCATGTTGATGGTGGGATTCTTGATCTGTTGGCTGGAAGCAACAACGTTGATGTCGTCAAGATACCACGCATCAGTGGCGGTGGCGGCAGTTCTTGGTGCCAAGCGGAAACGTATGATTATTTTCTTATTCTCCTGGAGTACATTCGTTAACAGCTGGTCTAGATTGAAACGTTCCTTTTTCCACAACGTGTTGTTCACCGCGGTCGAGTGTTCCCAGAATCCATAAGAATACTTACTGAACGAAGTGGTGGAGCCGTAGTCAGCGCAGCCTCCATCCGATGCGTCATAGTGAGTTCCGTTTAGGAGAATCCAGTCATTGTCTGTCTGGTGGGCAAGTTTTGCCTCAATCATACACACTTCAGATGGCGAGGCTGTCCTAAGCGGGTGGACGTAGGCAATGTGCATGAACTCAAAAACGTAGTAGTTCAGGTTGGCGTAGGCAGAAAAGTCAATGGTGTCCAACGTCATCACAATTTGTGTACTCTGGGTGTGGAGCATCTTCATCGAACGGTTGCCACCTGACACAATGGTCGTCTGCGGGGCTGCATTAGTGTTCGACACTGAGTAAGCGGAGTCGGGGGTTCCTACTTCGAAATCCAGTGAGTACATCTGGATGATTTGTGCGTGGGACACGATTGCCGATAGGGCAAATACCAATCCTAGGAGCAAAAATCTTTTTTTCATTTGTATTTTATATTTTATTTGTTTACAATGATTAACGGCTCAAAAAGGGGTAGTTTGTTAAGATAAAACTACACTTTTTTGAACTTACAAAGTTACAAAGAAAAATTGACATAGCAACTTTTTTTTTATTTTTATATTTATTTATAGGTTTTTCAATGCGACATTACTTCCATTGAGGGCATAATATTCCCTTCACACTATATTCTTACAAAATACCCAAATTCGTCACCCCTACACCCTGTTTTTTATGTTTTTTTAACTCTCTGCGGGCAAAACTGGTATCTATTCTGCCTATTCAGGAGTGGGAGTTGTGTGCTAAAACACATAGGGGGCATTCAAGTTTCAATAATTGGGGTTTTATCGGAGGACAAAAGTGACAACCTAAATCAGCAACCACACAGGCCGTAGGTCCAGTGTAGGTTCGCTGTAGGTTCGCTTCCCGAAGCGGCCGAAGGGCGTCTCTTCAGAGGCACTACAGAGGGCTTACATTGAGGCAAGAAATAGCGATAGGCAGAGTGCGCTAACGCTTTGTACAATCACTTTTCTTTTCACCCCGAAAAGCGGTCTGTCCAATGTTAGTTATCAAAAAGCGAGAGTGGATGAATGATTACGCAAAGCTATTCACAAAGAGCAGTTTGTGAAGGTCGAAGGATTGAATGTATAAATGGCGGTTAGCCTCTTTGCCGAAGCACTTCGTACATGAACACAGCAGCAGCAACGCTGACGTTGAGTGACTGTATCTGCCCTAAAATGGGAAGTTTGGCTCGGGCGTCAGCTAGTTTTAGCAGGTCAGGACTGATGCCGGTCTCTTCGGCTCCCATTATCAGTAGGGTGGGTTGCTTGAAGTCTACCTCCAGATAGTTTGTTGCACCTTTCTCTGTTGCTGCCACAACCTGCATTCCACTCTGTTTGGCCAAGTTAAGCACGGTCTTGAGGTTCCCTTCCCGGCAGATGGGTACTCGTAGCAGTGCCCCCGATGAGGTCTTCACCGCGTCGTCACTTACCTGAGCGCTTCCGTGGTCGGGGATGATGACGGCGTCTACTCCTGTGCATTCGGCAGTACGGACGATGGCTCCAAAGTTGCGTACGTCGGTGATGCGGTCCAGCATCAGCAGCACAGGAGCCTCTTTCTCTTCCATCAGTCTAGGTATCAGCTCTAAGGCATGGTGGTATTGGATGGGGGCAACGAGTGCCACCACTCCTTGGTGGTTGCCTTTGGTGAGGCGGTTTAGTTTCTCGACCGGTACATGTTGAAAGGGTATACCTCTCTCTTTAATGCGGTTTCTTAGGTCGCCGGCCAATGCGCCGGTCAGCCCGTTCTGCAGCAGCACGCGGTCTATTTGGGCGTCGCTGTCTATGGCTTCTATTACCGGCCGAAGGCCGTAGATGGTTGAAGTGGAGGCTGGTGTGGCTTTGCCTTCAGTGCTCTTGGGGGGCTTGTTGTTCTGTATCATAGGCTATACGATGACTCCGTCGCGGAGCATGATTTGACGGTCTGCTTTTTGGGCTAGGGTGGTATTATGGGTTACGATGACAAAGGTCTGGCGGTATTGGTCACGAAGTTTGAAGAACAGGTCGTGCAACTCTTCGGCGTGGTGAGTGTCCAAGTTGCCTGAAGGCTCGTCGGCCAGCACCACTGCCGGGTGGTTGATAAGGGCGCGTGCCACGGCAAAACGTTGCTGCTCACCACCCGACAGCTGGGCGGGTTTGTGGCTTGCACGTGCCTCTACGTTAAGGAACTGCAACAGCCGCATGGCCTCTTCTGTCGCTTCGGCCATGCTTCGCCCAGCAATAAGGGCTGGAAGACACACGTTCTCCAAAGCGGTGAATTCGGGCAGCAGATTGTGAAACTGAAACACGAAACCGATGTGACGGTTGCGGAAGTTGGCCATTCCCTTCTCATCCAAGCGGGTTACGTCCACTTGGTTGGTGCTGCTGGGACTCGTCTTCTCTTCACTGTTGTAAATGGTGTAGCAGATCCTTCCGCTGTCAGGGCGGTCAAGGGTGCCCAACAATTGTAGCAGGGTGGTTTTTCCAGCACCCGAGGCACCGACAATGCTGACCACCTCGCCTTCCCCGATAGCTAGGTCGATGTCACGCAGCACATGTAGGTTGCCGTATGATTTGTTTAGTTTCTCTACGGTTATCATATTCCTAGCACTAGTATTCCCTGCCGTTGAGGAATGCCTTCCACACCTTGTTTTCGCCATAGGCGTAGGGGAGGTATTCATAGGTAGGTATCTCCGTGGTCAGGTAGAAGTTGGCTCTCTTGCCAACAGCTATCGATCCTAGTTGGTCGCTCACCCCCATGGCGTAGCCGCTGTTCAGGGTAGTGGCGTTGATTGCCTCTTCGGGCAGCATCCGGTAGTTGACGCAGGCGAACGAAAGCACTAGCTGCATATTGCCCGAGGGCGATGAACCGGGATTGTAGTCCGAGGCCATGGCAACGGGCAGTCCCGCCTCCATCATCCTACGCACGGGGGCATGCTGCATGTTGAGGAAAAAGGCAGCGCCAGGCAGCACTGTAGGCATGGTCTCTGACCCTAGCAGGCAGGCAATCTCCTCTTCTCCGGTGTATTCCAAGTGGTCGCAGCTCAAAGCGTTGTATTTTACTGCACACTGTATTCCACCGCTGCATGCCATTTCGTTGGCATGAATCTTGGGACGCATGCCGTAACGGGCACCCGCCTCCAGCATTCGTTCGGTGTCTTCGACAGTGAAGAAGCCTTCGTCGCAGAACACGTCGATATAGTCGGCCAGCCCCTCTTCGGCTGCTTGGGGTATCATGCGTTCGATGACCAAGTCGACAAATTTCTCTTGATGACCACGATACTCCATCGGGATTCCGTGGGCACCCAGCAGGGTTGACTTGATGGTCAACGGGCTGTTCTCCCGTAGCTTACGGATGACGCGCAGCATCTTCAGCTCTGCTTCAGGTGTCATGCCGTAGCCCGACTTTATTTCTACCGCGCCGGTGCCGTAGCGGATGATGGTGTCGAGGCGCGCCATGGCATCGTCGTAGAGTTGCTGTTCAGAGGCTTCCTGCACACGTTTGGCACTGTTGAGGATGCCACCGCCTCGCTTGGCTATTTCGTCGTACGATAAGCCGCGGATCTTGTCAATATATTCTATCTCGCGACTGCCTGCGTACACCAGATGGGTGTGCGAGTCGCAGAACGATGGTAGCACCATCCTCCCGCGGGCATCTATCTCTTTGTCAAATACCTGCTCTTTCAGCTCGTCCATCTTGCCAAAGGCGGCAATCTTTTCGTCTTCAATTATTAGGTAGGCGTTTTCCAGTGTCTCCATCTGTGCCATTTCCTTGCCACAGACCCGAAGCTTCGGCTGGTATTCCACTTGCACCAACCGTTTGATATTCTTGATTAGTGTTCTCATATCACGGATTTATTGTTGTATAGTTGTTGTCAAATAATTGTCCTAAAACTTCCAAGTGCTCTATCTTTCTCTAAGTTAGCTCAAGTGCCTGCTGCTGTCCGTCGGTTTTTATTTTACCCAACAGCTGGTAGGCTAGAGGGGTCGCCTCACGGCCTCGGGGTGTGCGTTGTAGGTAGCCCTCCTGTATCAGATAGGGTTCGTACACCTCTTCCACTGTACCGGCATCTTCACCTACTGATGTGGCTATGTTGTTGATGCCGACGGGGCCTCCTCTGAACTTGTCGATGATGGTACTCAATATGCGCAGGTCCATCTCGTCCAGCCCGTTGCTGTCAACGTTTAATGCCTTCAAGGCGTAACGCGCAATGTCCAGAGTGATGGTTCCATCGCCTTTCACTTGGGCGAAGTCGCGTACTCTCCTCAGCAACAGGTTGGCTATGCGGGGGGTACCGCGGCTGCGGCGTGCTATCTCGTAGGCCGATTCGGAAGTGATTTTTACCTGTAGTAGTCCCGCCGAGCGGTTGACAATACTAGCCAGCGTCTCCGCGTCGTAGTATTGCAGTCGGCAGTTGATGCCGAAACGGGCGCGTAGGGGGGCAGTCAGCATGCCCGACCGTGTGGTGGCTCCGATGAGGGTGAAGGGCTTCAGCTTGATTTGCACACTTCTAGCTGCGGGTCCCGACTCTATCAGAATGTCTATCTTGTAGTCCTCCATCGCCGAGTAGAGGTATTCTTCTACGACTGGCGACAGACGGTGTATCTCGTCAATAAAAAGCACATCATTCGCCTCCAGCGAGGTAAGCATTCCTGCCAGGTCGCCCGGTTTGTCTAGCACAGGCCCCGAAGTCATGCGGATATTCACTCCCAACTCGTTGGCAATGATGTAGGAGAGGGTCGTCTTGCCCAACCCTGGAGGGCCGTGTAGCAATACGTGGTCGAGCGGCTCGCCTCGCTGTTTGGCAGCCCCCACGAAGATGCGCAGGTTGTCCAGCACCTTTTGTTGCCCCGCAAAGCTATCAAACCCTTTGGGTCGCAACGCACGTTCTACCTCGCGCTCCTGAACCGTCTGTCCCCGTCCGGTGGCATCTAGATTATTGTTCATTTGTTGTCACTTTGAGTTTGCAAAAGTACAAAAAAAACGGCATATATCGAATTTTTCTTTCCCTCATTCATACTAAAATATTTTTTCTTTCGTTACATAATAATATTTTAAGGCAATAAAACCAGTATAAAGCATGAAATCTATCATCGTAGGCACAGACTTTTCCAAGGGTTCCTTCGTGGCTTTGGAGTTGGCTGTCGACATCGCGAACAAGTTGGATTGCGGTGTAAAAATTATTTGGGCTAAACGAGAGAAGCTTCTTTTTGATGAGGATCAGATTACCGTGATGACCCATCTGGCTGAAGAGAAGTTGGAGTCGCTCTGTGAGCAATATAGGCCCAAGCTCCGTTCTGGCAAGATATTCTGGGAGATCTGTTCAGGAAAGGTGGGAGCCGTCATCGCACGCCAAGCACAGCATGAGCAGTCCCCCCTTATTGTTATCGGCACCAACGGTGCCTCTGGTTTCGAGAAGTACTGGATGGGCAGTACCGCCGTCCGCATTGTTCAGGAGGCCCCCGTCCCTGTCCTCACCGTTCGTCAGGGATACGATTTTCATAAGGCACTTGAGCGTATTGTTGTTCCTATCCGTGTTAATATCAGTTCTCGTCAGAAGGTGCCGCCCGCAGCCACCATGGCGCGAGTCTTCAATTCCGAAATTCATATACTCGGTCTGATGGACTCTCCCGACCAGGCCGCGCAGTTACGTGCCTATATGGTGCAGACCGCCGAGTTCCTTTCCAGCGAGGGTGTCCGGTTCACCACTGTGGTTAAAAATTACAGCAATTATAGCGATGCCGTCCTTTCCTATGCTGATTCTGTTAAGGCGGACCTTGTGGTAATCAACACCGAACAGGACCGTATTCTCTCCCAGTTGTTCCTCGGCACCAATGCACAGCAGATTGTCCACAATTCACAGATTCCTGTCCTCTGTGTCCATCCTGCCGATATCTTTTATCTCTCTAAGACCTGATGAGCAATGTCGTCATTGTAGGGGCAGGTGCAGCTGGTATGATGGCTGCCGTCACTGCCGCCAGCCAAGGAGCGCAGGTGGTTCTGCTCGAAAAGATGGATCAGCCGGGGCGCAAACTCCGCATCACTGGCAAGGGGCGTTGCAACCTCACCAACACTGCTCCTCTTAAGGATTTCCTCTCCCATATAGGCCCCGACACTCGATGGCTTCGCAACTGCTTTGCCCTCTTTTCCAATGTCCAACTCATGGAGTTTTTTGAGCAGCGACAGGTGCCGCTGGTCGAAGAAAGGGGAGGGCGCATCTTTCCCAAGAGTGGCAAGTCGCTCGACATTTTCCTCGCACTTATCAACGACCTTGAGCGTCGTCCCAATGTGACTATCCGTCGCAACTGTGCTGTCAAGTCTCTCACCGAGGACTTCCACGGTGTCCGCCTTCAGGATGGATCTACCGTCCGGGGTGATGCCGTCATTATTGCAACGGGTGGACTATCTTATCCCACCACAGGATCTACCGGTATCGGCTATCGTTTGGCAGCCGATGCCCACCATACCGTGGTGCCCCAAGTGCCTTCTCTTGTGTCTCTCCGTTGCCAGGAGGAGATTCCGTCCGATTTGCAAGGCTTTGTACTGAAGAATGTCGGACTCACTATCACCCGCCCTGATGGAAAGAAGCTATTCGATGCTTTCGGCGAGATGACCTTTGGCCCCGATTCACTTGATGGTCCAATCGTTCTTTCCGCCAGCCGACAGGTCAGCCGCCTACTCAACGCAGGTGAAACCCTTGTCGCCCATATCGATCTCAAGCCTGCTGTAGCGTCCGAAACTCTTGACCGCCGCCTTATTGCCGACCTCAACAGCAATGGTACTCGCCTTTTCCACGACGCACTACGTATGTGGTTGCCAGCCGAAGTAATACCCCTTGCCCTCAAACGCCTCCATATAGAATATTATAAACGGCTCCATCAAATCAACGCCGCCGAGCGCAAAAGGCTACTCGGCTTGCTCAAAAACTTGGAATTTACCCTTGTGGGTACCGGCGACTATAATACTGCCATTGTCACCCAAGGAGGTGTTCTCACCAAGGAGATAAACCCCAAGACTATGGAGTCGCGTCTCGTTCCAGGGCTCTATTTTGTGGGCGAGGTGCTCGACCTCGATGCTGACACTGGTGGGTACAACCTCCAGATAGCCTTCTCTACCGGCTACGCCGCCGGCCTGGCCGCCAGCCAAGAAAAATAAAGTGATAGGGTTTAATAGTAATTCTAGTATCACTAGTAGTACTAGCACTAGCACTACTAGTGATGCCCCTACTAGTCATTAAACTCCTCTACCGCAATCGTGGCCTTTTCCCAGGCCTCCATGCGCTCGTCCAATCTATCTTTTAGCGACTGATATTGGGTGTAGAAGTCGCCGTCTTGGGGCGTGCCGCTTGCCAGCAGAGCCTCTTTGACGGCTATTTGTTCTTCCAGCTCAGATATCTCTTTTTCAATCTTTTCCACTACGTTGCGTAGTTTGCGCAGTTCTCGCTCGCGGTCTTTGCTTTGCTCGTAGCTCATGCGCCCTTGCTTCTTGGTTTCGGTGGGGACTGCCACAGGGCGGACAGCGGCTGCCTGTCGTTCATTTAGGCGCTCCACAAACTCAAAGATGTCGCCTTTGAACTCATGGACTGCACCGTCACGGAACTCGTAAAGCTCGTCAGTTAACCCTTGCAGGAAGTCGCGGTCGTGCGACACTACGATCAGTGTCCCCGTATATTGTAGCAGGGCGTTCTTCAAGATGTCTTTCGAGTCCATATCTAAGTGGTTTGTCGGCTCGTCCAGCACCAACAGATTCGATGGGGTGAGCAGCAACTTGGCGAGAGCCAGTCGCGCCTTCTCACCGCCCGACAGCACCTTCACCTTTTTCTCGCAGTCCTCGCTGTCAAACAAGAAACTGCCTAGTATGTTGCGAATCTTGGGTCGGATGTCGCCCACAGCGATATCGTCGATGGTCTGGAATACGGTTCGCTCGCCGTCGAGCATGGCAGCCTGGTTCTGAGCATAGTAGCCCACCTGTACGTTGGCACCCAGACGGAAGGTGCCTGTGTAGTCTTGAATGTCGCCTACAATGATTTTTGCCATGGTGCTTTTCCCCTCGCCGTTCTTGCCCACAAAGGCGATGCGCCGACCCGAGGTGATCAACATGTCTACTCCGGCAAAAACCCGTAAATTGCCATAGGCTTTGCCTAAGCCTTGTGTCTCCACCACAATCTTACCACTGTGGGGGGCGGGCTGGAAACGAAAGTGGATGCTCTCCGTACTCACTTCGTCCAGTTGCACCATCTCCATCTTCTCCAGCATCTTCACCCTCGACTGTACCTGCTTGGCCTTTGTGGCCTTATAGCGGAAACGCTCAATAAACGCCTCTATCTGTGCTACCTGTCGCTGTTGGGCGGTCAGCTGTGCCATCTGCGATGCACGGCGTTCTTGCATCTGCACCACATATTCCGAGTAGGGACAGCGGTAATCGTAGATGCGACCAGCTGTTATTTCGATGGTGCGATTAGTGATATTGTCCAAGAAGGTGCGGTCGTGCGATACTAGTACCACGGCTCCAGCGTAGCCTTGCAGGAAATTCTCCAACCATTGTATCGACTCTATGTCCAAGTGGTTGGTGGGTTCGTCGAGCAGCAGGAAGTCGGGCTGACGGAGCAGCAGCTTGGCTAATTCTACGCGCATTTGCCAGCCACCACTGAATTCGGTCAGCATCCTGCCAAAGTCGCTGTGCTTAAAACCCAAACCCAGCAGCACCTTCTCGGTTAGTTCTTGTCGGCTGTCGGCTCCCAGCAGCGACACCTGTTCTGTCACCTCGTTGTGGTGGTTCATCAGGCGGGTGTACTCGGCCGACTCATAGTCGGTGCGTTCGGCCATTTCTTCAGCAAGCCGTTGTTGCAAAGCCAGCAACTCGTCGATACGGCTGAAAGCCGTCATGGCTTCATCGAGCACCGTGCGCCTAGCGTCAGGGACCATCTCTTGCGGCAGGTAGCCCACCTCTTGTCCCGAGGCTATGACCAGAGTGCCTGTCTCTGGCTGCTGCCAGCCGCAGAGGATTTTCAGCAAAGTCGACTTGCCCGCCCCGTTTTTGCCCACTAGGCCGATGCGGTCGCGGTCGCCGATATTGAAAGTCACATTCTCAAAAAGGTTGGTGCCAGTAAACTGCACCGATAGGTTATTGATGGCAAGCATAGGATAGTTGTTCTGGTTTTTCTAGTATGGCTAGTGATACTAGCAGTACTAGTTACTCTAGCCATACTAGTCTTCTCTAGTCAAAAAAAAGGCTGCCCGTTAGGCAGCCCTTTTTCTTAGCTGTTGCAGCCCTTACTGCAGGTCGAAGTTGACGGGCAGGTTGAACTGGGTACGTACTGGTTTGCCGCGCTGTTTGCCGGGCTTCCACTTGGGCATCGACTTCACGACGCGCACAGCTTCGGCACCACATCCGCCGCCAATGTCACGGAGTACCTTCACCTGGCCTACGCTGCCGTCCTTCTCAACCACGAAGGATACGAACACTCTACCGGTGATGTTGTTCTCCTTTGCCAACTGCGGGTACTTGATGTTGTCGGCGATGAACTGCGACAAGGCACTGAGACCGCCAGGGAACTCGGGGTCTTCCTCCACAACGAGGAACACCTCTTCTTCCTCTGCCTCAACCTCCTCTTCGATTTCCACTTTCGTGAATTCTTCCTGAGCTCTGTTGGCGTTGTCTTCGGCGTTGACGATACCAACTTCGTTGGTCAACTCAGCGTCGTTCTCCACCACGGTAAGGTCGGTGACAACCTGTTCGGGCTCTTCGGGGGGTGGTGGCGGTTCGTCGGGCTGATCGGTCTGGATGATGTCGGCATCAATCGCGTTGTCGATAGCGCGCATGTTAACCTCTTTCACCTCCTTGTCGTACGAACGCACGTTGAAGGCAACAAGAGCGGCAGCCAAAATCACCACCAATCCGATTTCCAGATACAGTCCTCTACGATTTTCGAGGTCTGCCTTGGGGCTTTTCTTTGCTTCCATATTATTGTTATTTAATTTGTTGTTTACCTTTTTCGATACTTTTTAGGTATCTTTTTTCAACCGCTAAATTACGATTTTTTCTTCAATTATCAACAATTCGCTGTAAAAAAAATATATTTTCAACGTTTTTTAACATTTCCACAGAGGGCGTAATTAGGGTGCTCTCTCTAGGAAGCTGAATGGTATATTCTGATGATTTTAGAATCCCTGATGGTGCGCCCTACATGGACCAACCTCCTTTCGATGTTGGGTTCGGGTGTGTACCATATTATATAGAATGGTTATATCCCTCTTTTTCGCTTACTGAAGCGATGACCGACTGAATATGGAATGAGTGACGAGCGAAAGACACCCGTAGGCAGGGCGGCGGCAGGATAAGGGGACTAGGGGGGGTGGGTTAAAGGTGTAAAGAGGTGAAGAAGAGGTGGGCGGTGTGGGATGGTCGTAAGAGTATGGAAACCTGATAGATTGATGGTTTATAAGGTGTCGTGACTAACATGCTCTATGTTAAAAATATATAATTATTGCATTGTTTGATAGAAAAAAGTTGATGAATGAGAAAAAGTGTGTATCTTTGCAAATGAACAAATCAACCTCATTCCCATATATTCCATTGATTATGAAATTGATGGTCTGAAAGAACTTGATGAGGCAAGGTTGTTATATCTTCAAGTTCTTTAATTTTTCGAGAGAATGAGAGCAATTTGTTCATGTGAATTAGAGATATTAGTTAATATAAGTGTTTCATTGTAATGCTTTTTTTGGGGCGGGAGGTCTGTTCTGGACCACCCGCCTTTTTTTATGCTGTACGAAAATGCTAACTTTCCTATGAAAAATAGACGGATTGTCACAGGTTATCCGATATTGTATTATTGATAAGTGTGTAATAATTAATTGTATATATTATTTTTTAAGGGGGAGCGGTATCTATGTCGAAGAATTTATGTATATTTGCAAGTCAAAAATTTCTCTGATATGAAGAATAGAATACTTGTTTTTGTAATGCTTGCGGCGGTGGTGACTTGTTTGTCGTCGTGCTGCAGGAAGAGTAGCCCTTCGGAATTTAGGGCAATGGTTGAACCTACGAGGGGCGTGGATGGCGTGCAGATACACGTTCCGATGGCGGCTGATGCGCCCGTAGCCCTGTGGGATGATGAATTGACGCTGGGGCTCGCCCATGTGACCTCCGTTGATGGCGAGGGGCTTTATACTATCGTCCGTGACGATTCGGCTGCCACTAAGGGCATGGTACGCATGGTTTATCCTGCTAGTGCTATTGCAGGCTTGGGCTCCGTGGTGATTGACACGGTGCAGCAGAGCCAGCCGATGGGGGCTGGGATGGTGCTCTATGGCGAATCTACTGCCGATGCTCCGGGCGAAGTGGCCCTGAAAGTGGTGAGCGGTATCGTTCGCCTAGACTTGTTTACCCCTGAGCGTCTCTCGACGGTGGCTCTCTGTACTGCCGACAGCAACCGCTATATGGCTGGTGTGTTTGAGGTGGGCAACTACCCCTTCCCAGTGTTGAATGCCACACCCCAATCGACACATGGAGTATTGCTGACAGGTCTGGAGGAGATAGATTTCTCACAACATGGTGATGCTATCTGTTATGTTGCCCCAGGTTGCTATCACACCCTTGCAGTGGTGATGACCACTCCCGACGGTCGTGTTTGCACCAAGAACCTTAAAGAGGGTAAAGAAGTAGTAGTGGATCGCAATGGTATGGTCACCATCCACTTGGGAAATGAAACCAATACCTTGGTGTTTGAGTAAGAGTAGAGAGTTGAAAGGGGGCGCTGAAACGTCCCCTTTCAATTTTAAATACACAGATATTCGAACCACTCGCCTAAAAAGAAGATGGTTGAGAGGCTGTGGAAGCATGAAGATATGACATTTTATAGTGAGGAAAAGAAAGTTTTTTTTGTTATGTCAAAAAAATGTTGTATCTTTGCAACTTCAAAATGAGTGGTCAGTTTTGTGATTTTTGTGTGTTAGGTATTGAGATTTACGTTTTTATATTCGTGGTGATTGTCCAATGGTGTAATGGCAGCACTCCAGATTTTGGTTCTGTCAGTCCAGGTTCGAGTCCTGGTTGGACAACAAGAACTTCCCGCCCGACAGCTTCGAGCGGGATTTTTTGCCCACAGAGGAGGCCTCGAGAACGAAAAAAGGAGAGTGAAGTCGTGGAATGACTTTTTTTTCGTATCTTTGTAGAGACCCGGAAGCTGGGTGTGGTTGAATAAATTGTTTATAGCTAATACATTGCATCATGGCCGAACTGACCGAACAAGAACAAATACGCAGAAATTCACTCCCCAATAAGTTGTATAACGACCTTAACGGCTTACGCAAAAAGAATAAGCTGGATATCCCACCAGTGCAGAAAGAGGCTGTGGAGGCCTGGATCAACAATGCTGCAAACTAGTTGTAGGATTGCATAGTAAAAGAAGTTGCCATGAAGGTAAAGCAATTTGTATTTAATCATTTCCAGACCAATTGCTATGTGGTGTGGGACGAAGAGGCAAAGGTGTGTGCTATTATAGACCCTGCCTCGGAGGCAGGCTATGAGGATGTGCAACTAGCTCAGTTTGTGGATAGCAACGGTCTCAAGGTGGTGAAGATACTGCTTACACATGCTCATGTGGACCATGTGGCAGGATTGCGAGAGGCTTGTGAGCGTTTTCGGTTGCCTGTGACCTTGCATCGCGACGGAGTGAAATTGTTGCGGCAGGCAGAGGCGTATGGTACGATGATGGGGTTCCACGTGGGCCCCTTGGACGATTTGCCATGCGACTTTATCGAGGACAACGATGTGCTGACAATGGGAGAGTCGCCTTCTCGGATAGAGTGTCGATTTGTGCCGGGGCACTGCCCAGGGAGCATGGCGTTCGTGCTGCCTGAGGAGCAGATGGTGGTGACGGGCGATGCCCTATTCCATGGCAGCATTGGTCGTACAGACCTGCCTGGAGGTGACTATCGTCAATTGATAGAGAAGATTAACAGCCGTATTATGGTTCTTCCCGACGAGTACGAAGTACTCCCAGGCCATGGCGACCTGAGCACGATAGGGGAGGAACGCCTGTACAACGGTTTTCTAGTGTAAGGATTACCTTATCTGAGTCCAGTCGATGGGTGTCAACCCCTGCTGTTGAAGGAGGACGTTGCACTGCGAGAAGTGACGACAGCCGAAGAAGCCCCTGTACGCCGAAAGTGGCGACGGGTGGGGGGCGGTGAGGACGAAGTGGCGGCTACGGTCGATGTATTGTGCTTTGCTGATAGCAAAGCTTCCCCAAAGCATGAAGACGATGCCTGTGCGCTGTTGTGCCAAAGCCTGTATGGCGGCATCGGTGAAGAGTTCCCATCCGCGATGTTGGTGAGAGCCTGCTTGGTGGGCGCGTACGGTGAGTGTGGCGTTGAGAAGCAGTACGCCTTGGTCGGCCCAGCCTGTGAGATCGCCACAGGTGAGGGGAATATTGGTGCCAAGGTCGTTGTTGATTTCCTTGATAATGTTGACCAGTGAGGGTGGGACGGCGATACCGGCAGGGACGGAGAAGCAGAGCCCGTGGGCCTGTCCCGGCTCGTGGTAAGGATCCTGCCCCAGGATGACCACCTTAACTTTGTGGAAGGGAGTTCGGTCGAAGGCGGCAAATATGTCGCCTCCCTTGGGGTAACAGATGTATTGCTGGCGTTCGGCGATGAGGAAAGCTTTGAGCTGCTCAAAGTAGGGTGCCTCGAACTGAGGGCGAAGTACTTCGAGCCATGAGGGTTCTATCTTGGGGTTGACCATGAAGAGGGATTGTTAGAAGTTGAACGAAATGCCCGTGCTCCAGAGTATGGGCAGCTGGTCGACACGAGTGTAGGTGAGGCGGTCGAAATAGAAGATGTTGTTGCGGTTGTAGACGTTGGTGACGCTAAAGTTGAGGTCTAGGATAGAGCGTTTGCCAATGGAGAAGCGGCGTTTGGCGCTGAGGTCGAAACGATGGTAGTTGGGCAGACGACCGCCATAGAGTTCGCCGTAAGCAATGCCGTAGTCGCCGTTGGTAAGGGTGTAGTCAGTTGATATGCCTTGGTCGAAGTTGATGCTTTCGTACATACCTTGCGTCTGGGTGAAGGGGAATCCGCTGCCGAAGCTCCAGCGGCCGCTGATTTCCCATTCGTGAGATTCGCCGAGGCGGACAGTGCCGAGGAAGTTGATTGTGTGGCGGCGGTCGTAGTGGGGAGTGTAGGTTTGTATCTCGTCGGTGCGTTTCACCCAACCCAACGAGTATGTGGCCCAGAGGTAAAGCCAGTCGATATCATAGCAGAAACTCACGTCAAAACCATAGGCGAGGCCTGTTTCGATGATGAAGTCGGTGAGGAAATATTCGGGCTTGGCGTATGCACCGTTGATGCCGTAGGAGGCATCGTCGCGGTCGAACATCTTATTGCGATTGGAGTTGAGCAGGTTGTGGAAATGTTTGAAGTAGACCTCGGCGTTGGCAGTGAGGTGGTTGGAGAAGTCGTATTCGGCTCCTACAACCAAATGCTGAGCGCGTTGGATGCAGTTATCTACGTTGCTGCCTCTGAAAGTGGTGGGCTTGTTAAGGCTGCCAGTGCCAGACAGTATGCCGTTGAAGAGGTTGACAATGTCGTTGTCGGAACGGGCATCGAGGAATATCTGGCTGTAGAGACCTCCAGCCATTTTGAGTCGGAAGCGGTCGGAGGCATTGTATTTGGCAGCAATACGAGGCTCTAGGCTTCCAGCACTGAGGGAGGAGTAGAAGATATATCGCAAGCCAGGGTCGACAAGCCATTTGCCAGAAGCTATCTTGTAGGTTCCGTAGGCCGAAATGTTATTAGTGTATTCGGTTTGGGAAGAATGGATGCCGTAGGTGTTGTAGAACTGGTAGTCTGTGGAGTAGCCTTCGATAGCGATGCCGTATTTCATCCGGTTGGAACCGATGAAGTTGGTGATGTCCAGCCCCATATTGAAACCGTTGATGCGGCTGTATTTGTCCAATTGGGTAGAATCGAGGAGGCGGATTGTGTAGTCGGAGTAGGCCACGTGGCCTTCCAAGATGGAACTAGAGCCTGTAACTAGCATGAAGTTGGTGCCTAGACCATAGTTCTGCCAGTGGTAATCGGCCAGCGACTGATAGCCAGTAACGTCGTCGTCGAAGCGAAAGCCGAAGACATTGATTTTACTGCCCTCGCCCGAGTTGATAGAGAGTTTGCCATAGAGGTCGAGGAAGTCGAATGGCAGGTTCCCCGAAATGTAGGGGTATAGAATGTTTGAGGTCTTGGAGAGGAAAGAATTTTTGGCAGAGAGGAGGTAGGTAATGGTGGAGCGGCTTTGGGCTGTCTCTTTCTTAAGGGGACCTTCGAGGAGGAGGGTGGCACCAAAGGTGTTGAGACCGATCTTGCCAGATTGGCGCTTCTTGTTGCCGTCGCGCGTGGTGATGTCCATCACCGACGACAGTCTTCCACCATATTCGGCACCGAAACCTCCCGTGTAAATGTCGGCATTAAGTATGATGTCTGTCTCAAAGATAGAGTATAGGCCGATGGAGTGGAATGGGTTGTAAACAATCATGCCATCCAGGAGGCAGAGATTTTGTATCATAGAGCCTCCACGGATGTAGAGCTGACCGCCTTGGTCGCCAGTGGAGTTGACACCAGGGAGCACCTGGAGGTACTGGGCGAGGTCGGCGGTGCCACCGATTGAAGGCAGCTGCTGGATTTGAGAAGGGGTGATTTTCTCAACAGATACTTGGGTTTGTATCTTGCGTTCCTCAATACGGTTGTCGGTGATGACGACAGTCTTCAGGGTCTTGGATTGAGTTTTGAGAGAGATGTTTCGGACGAGAGTCTGCCCTTTGGAAATGGTGATGGGTTCGAGATATTCCTCATAGCCGACAAAACGCACGCGGAGTGTATAGCTGCCTTCCGGCATCTTGTTGATGAGGAAGAAACCGTTGATGTCGGTGGCGGCACCATAGCGTGTGCCATCGAGGACGACATTGGCAAAGGGAATGGCTTCGCCTGTTTCCTCATCGGTTAAAACGCCCTTGACGGTTTGGGCAAAAAGAGTGGCTGAGCAGAGGAAAAACAGGGTGAGAAGTAAGGTCTTTTTCATTCTATAGAGGGCTTGTAATGTGATAAATGAACAGCGGGAATGGTGTATTGTCTTTTTTAATGGATGATTTTGAATACAAGTTCTTTGAGTAGTTCGCCATCGGTGATGGTGCCAGAGTTGTGTATGCCTTTTGAGCGTAGGTCGGTATCGTTGAGGTATCCGATGCAGGAGGCGAGTTTGCCTAAAGAGTAATTGCTGGCAGCCACCGAGTAGTCTCGTACAAAGTAGGGGTTGATTTTGAGGGCAGCAGCAGCTTTGCTCTTGTCGGGTACTTGATGGTATATCATCACCTTGATGAAGTAGTTGTAGAGAGATGGTAGTACCATCTGGATGGGGTTGTCCTTGGGATTGGCGGCAAAGTGATTGATGATGCGATTGCATTGCAGCACATCGCGACGGCCAATAGCATTCTGTAGTTCAAATACGTTGTAATCTTTGCTTATACCGATGTTGCGCTCGATGATGTCTTCGTTGATGACATCCCCTGGATTGAGGGAGATAAAAACCTTGGAGAGCTCATTGGCAATTCGTCCTAAATCATTGCCAATGTATTCAGCGATAAGAACTGACCCTTTCTGGGTGATAGTGTGTCCGTGCTGGTTGACATAGGTCCCAATCCAGTCGGGTAGTTGGCTGTCGTAGAGCTTGGCGTGCTCAAAGATGTACCCCTTGTTGTTGATGGCTTTGTAGGCACGAGAGCGTTTGTCGAGTTTCTTGTTTCGGTAGCAGAACACGAGGAGTGTTTGGGGGAGGGGATGCTCAAGGTAGTCGGCTAGGATGTCCCACTCTTTGAGGCTGATATCTTGGGCTTCTTTGACCATCACCAACTTCACAGGAGACATCATGGGGAACTGCTTGGCATAGGAAATTACGGTGCGCATGTCCGTGTCACGGCCGTATAATATGGTTTGGTCGAAGTCGCGAAAACCTTCTTCGACAATCTTGTCCTCAAAATAGTTGGAGGCTTTGTCGATAAAATAATTTTCTTCTCCTGTCAGTAGGTAGACGGGCATGTATTGTCTCTCTTGGAGGCTGTCAGATAGTTGCTTGTCGGTAACGAGCATGATAAGATATGTGTCACTTTTAGATGTGCAAAGATACGTAAAAAAAATGGATTAGCGTTTCTTCTGCATTAAATTAACATCTGTTGTTTGTTTCAATGTCATTTCGTTTGGTATAGAGCTTTGAGGTGAATGTGGCAGTCGTTCGGCTTTTTGATATGAAAAAATGGGAGTCGGGGTTGTTTCTGTGTGCGAAGTGGCACTATTTTCGTCCCAATAGCCTGTGTTGAAATTTGTGCTTTATTTAATTTCGTCCCTAAATTTAGCACTTATGGCACCAATATAACCACATTCCATCCCTTTTAACGGGTTAACGGCAACCTTTGGGTAGTTTGTAACGCATCTGGTTGCTACCTTTGCACCGAATTAATAAATATTAAGAAAATGAAAGAACCCGAAAGGCTATTCGATCTTTTGGATCGCAAAAAGGCTCTCAATCCTGAACGCGCTTGCCTAGTAAGGAAGGAAGCCGACGGATGGAAAAAGCATTATATTGATGAGTATATTGAAAAATCGAATCAAATAAGTTATGCCTTGTTGCACCTAGGCGTGGAGAGGGGAGAGAATGTGGCGTTGATATCGTCTGGTCGCCCAGAGTGGAATTATATAGATATGGGCGTACAGATGATAGGCGCTGTTTTGGTGCCTATCTATCCGACCATCAGCGTGAGTGAGTATCTTTATATCTTGAACCATTCTGAGGTCCGGTATATTATAGTAGAAACAGAAGCTCTGTATAAAAAGATTGCGTCTATCTTGCCGCAACTCCCAGAGGTGAAGACAGTGTATGTTATCAACCATGTGGAAGGAGTCCATCAGTTGGACGAACTTTTCGAGTTGGGCAAAGCCAATCCCCAACCAGAGAAGTTACAAGCTATTAAAGATAGTATTACCACCGATGATGTGGCAACGATGATTTATACGAGTGGAACCACAGGTACTCCGAAGGGCGTGATGCTTGCCCACCGTGGAATTCTATTGAATGTGTTGGGCATCAAAGATTCGCCGGGGAAAACATGGACGAGTGCTTTGAGTTGGATGCCCCTTTGCCACATATACGAGCGCATGATGAACTACCTCTATCAGTATCTTTGCATGGAGATATACTATGCTGAGAGCATAGCTAAGGTGGCCGAGAATGCACAGGAGGTAAATCCATACATGATGGCCGCCGTGCCTCGCTTCATTGAGAAGATGTATGATAAAATCTTCCGTAAGGGTGAGAAACTGAAGGGTATGAAAAAGAAGATTTTCGATTGGGCAATAGATTTGGGTTTCGAGTATGAGTTAAACGACAAGAAACGTACCGCCATTTATAACATCAAGCACTCGATTGCCGATAAGTTGGTCTATGCCGAGATTCGCAAGGCCTTAGGTGAGAACTTCCACATGTTGGTTTCGGGAGGAGCTTCCATTCAGCCCCGACTGACCCGATTTTTCACTGCGGTAGGTCTTGACCTCTATGAGGGCTACGGCCTTACCGAATGTTCACCTTTGGTGGCTGTTACAAACACCTATGCTGAGGAAGGTCGGCGTGTGGGCTCGGTGGGCTTTGTGCTTCCGGGTATAGAGGTCCGTTTCGACCCAAATAACAATGAGATTCAGTGCCGTGGAGGCAATGTGATGAAGGGCTATTTCAAAGCGCCAGACCTCACTGCTGAAGTAATTGACAGCGAAGGTTGGTTCCATACTGGCGACACTGGCTATCTGGATGCTGACGGCTATATGTTCCTGACCGGCCGTACGAAGAATATGTTTAAGACCTCGATGGGCAAGTTTGTCAATCCAGAAGTCATTGAAGAGAAGTTTAAGGAGTCGCCGTTCATTCTTGATATGATGGTTGTAGGTGAAGGCGAGAAGTTCGCCGCTGCCATCATTGCTCCCGACTTTGACATGTTGCAAGATTGGTGTCCTCGTCACGGCGTGGATGCCAAGACCCGTGAAGAAATGGTGGCCAGCAAGGCTGTGCAGGAACGTTTCCAGCGTGTGGTGGACAAGTACAATTCAAAACTTGGCAACCATGAGCAAGTGAAGCGTTTCCAACTTGTGACTGACAGCTGGACTACTGAAAACCAATTCCTGACTCCTACGCTCAAGATCAAGCGTAAGAACATCGCTTCGTATTATCAAAACCTGATTGCAGACCTATTCAAATGATTCATACTCCCATCCGGCGGATGGAGTGTAGGGTATGAGTCAGTTCTTGGGTGTCGTGATTGACGATGCCAAGGGAGGTGAGTGTATCGATGCGTACCTCTCCCGAGGCGTGTACAATCCTACCATCTCCTAGATAGATACCTACATGGATGATGCGTCCGTTGCTGTTGCTGAAGAAGCATAAGTCATCACGCCTAGCTGCTGAGAGGTCTGCCACGAGTATTCCTTGAGTGGCTTGCTGCGAGGCATCGCGTAATAGGGCTATGCCACAAGCCTTGAAACAGACCTGGGTCAGACCCGAGCAATCGATACCCATTACCGTGCGTCCGCCCCACATGTAGGGCGCACCGAGATACGTGTTGATAGCCACCGCGCTGGGAGAGGTTTGAGAGTTTACTGGGAGTGGGGTTGATTTTTCAGGTTCCCCCATTCGGTATTGTTTGTTGTCGACCCAGCCTTCATAGCCATCGTAGTCGCATCGAATGAGCGACCATTTCTCTTGTCGGTCAATTATCTGGAAAGTGTCATCCTTCAATAGTTGGTTCACCATTTCCGCCTTGTCGGACGGGGAACTTCGCATAGGAACGGCACTCAAAAAGCAATAACCTGTCATAGTTTTCCCCTTTCGATAGATAGGACGATACGTTCTATTAGGTTGTCTTCCTTATTCTTGCGTGGGTCGTATTGCGATTTAAGGTTATATCCGAATAGTCGTGCAAAAGTTTGGTAGAAGCCGGCACGTATTTTACCTCTCAACTCGTCCACCAGCACGTATGAAGTTCTTCCCGTCTCTCGGTCTATCAGTTTCAGTAGAACCATCCCTTGGGATATAGTGCAGGCTTTCAGCTCATCGCTAAAATCGGCCAGCAAGTCTTTTTCGGCCTGCTTGATAGCCTCCTTGCGTTGGCGCTTGGGCATGTCGGCTATGCGGAGTTCCAGTTCATCCAGTCTCTGCTTACCAATTTTGGCATAAGGCAACATCTTTTTTACGTTGCGTATGAGTTTCTGATTCTTTCGAATCTCCTTTTCAGTGAGGAGTGAGGCTGATTCAACTACTTTTACCTCGTTGAGGCGGTAGTATGGAATCGTGTCGCCGTCAACTATGATGCCAAAGCGTACCTTCCGTGTGGCATCCATCTGTGCCTTAGCTGTTAGTGGGGATCCAAGAGCAGCGGCAATGAGGATTATGAAGAGAGTCTTTTTCATAATAGTCTTCATAAATTTCCTCTATAACTCAAAAATGTCGAAAATATTTTGTATTTTTGCACCATGAAAAACAAGTTGGCCGATTTTAACTTTTTTTATAGCCTACTCCTTCCGGTAGTACTCTTTGGAGTTCGCTGCCACTACCGTCGATTCATGGTAAGAGGAAAAGAGAATATCCCTTGGGGCAAGCCTTTCATCATTGCTCCCTGCCATCAAAATGCCCTTATGGATGCCCTCGTCATTCTGCAGGCCATGGGTCGTAAGACCGTTTTCTTGGCTCGTGCCGATATTTTTCAGAACCCTGTGGCACGATTTTTCCTCACTTGGCTTCGCATCAGCCCTGTCTACCGTATTCGTGATGGGCGCGAGTCGCTATCGCGCAATGAAGACATCTTCAACACCTCCCGTCAGGTGATTGAGCAGCGTGTCCCGCTCTGCCTTATGGCAGAAGGCACTCACAACGACCGTCACCAGCTGCTGCCTCTGGTTAAAGGTATGTTCCGTATCGCTGGCGCCACGCAGAGCGAGTTGGGCGACCAACCCCTCTATATCCTCCCTGTGGGTCTCGACTACGACCACTACGAGTGTCTCTATCACAGCGTTTGCGTCAATATCGGCAAACCGATTGACGTACGCCAGTTCATGGATGAGTTCGAGACCAACGAGCCGGTGGCTCTCAACCAAATGCGTCGAGTCCTCACCACATCGCTCAAGGCGCAGATGCACCATGTGGGGAGTAAAGAACGCTACGACGATGAGTTCGCATATTGCCATCTCTCTACGCCAGATACCCTTCGCCAGCTCCATCTTTCTAACAATCCATGGGGTCGGTTCATGGCGCGTAAGTATACCAGTGAATATGTCGCTACTCTTCCCGAAGAACAGCGTCAGCCCCTTTACGACCAGGGGAATGCCTATGCCGAAGATTGTCGTCGTCGTGGCATACCGCTGTGGTTTGCTTCAAGAAACATGTCGCTAGGCAAAAGCTTGATTTGTCTGCTGGTAGCGTTGCTCTCCATTGCAGCCATCGTTCCTATATGGAATTACTGGCTTCTTAGTAATGCGGTAGTCTATCTGCCCACCCATCTCTTTGTGCGTCGCAATATCAAAGACCCCCAGTTCCGCAGTTCGGTCAACTATGGTATCCGCTTGCTGCTGCAATTCATATATGCGATTGTCATATTTATTGTCTTCACCTGCCTACATGGAGTCCTTTGGGGCGTGGGCATGGTGCTTCTTGGTATAGTTAGTGCATGGGTTACGCCTCGCATCTTTATCCTGCTACGCGACGCATGGTATGGACTGAAGCAGCATCTCCATTAATAGAGTTGCTAGAGAGAGGGTGAGCAATAGTGCATGGGGTGGAAATTTCGCACCTGAATGGCTTTGAGGAACTGAAGAGGGCCTCGGAGCATCTCCTGACCTAGACGAGGGTCTACAGGGAACATGGCGTGGTCCAGAGTGGGGTGGTCGGCTTTAATGTCGCGTAGGATGGATAGGAAGAGTTTCTCCATTTGCTCTGTAGTGATTTTGACGCGGCTGGCCATGTCTTCTTCACCGTCTTCTAAGAAATACCAGTTGTTGCAGTCGCCTGCATGGAACAGCGTGGTGCCGTCGCGTAGCGTTACTACGGTGCTGACTCCCACATCGGTCGAGTGATAGGCTTGAAGGGTGAAATGAGGTGTTTCCACCGACTCGCCGAAACGCAGTATGGCAAGGGGGAGTGACTTGTCAATCCTGCGACGTCGTACGGTGTCGTACGAAGGTAGCAGATGCCAGCCCTCCTCTCTGCGTGTTTCGCACCATCGCACTATGTCGGGATTGAAGTGGTCTTCATGGAAATGGGACACAATAAAGTAGACCTCTTTCTCCTCTCGCTCAGCCTCTTCTAAAAACTTGGGCAGTTTGCCTTCTGGGTCGCGCCAATAGTCGTAGACAATGAGAAGGTCGTTGTCACTATAAACGAAACAACTGTGATATATGTAGTGAAGTGGCATTCTATTGGGTGTTATTCAGCACAGCAAACGCTTGTCAGAAATCTTTAGGCATGAATTGGATGGTGATATACTGTTCGTCGAAACGTATGTCTTCTAGGGTGATGCGTTCAAATAGGGGTGCCATCTGCTCACTTTTGCCTAGGGCAAGCAGCAGATGATTGCCTCCAAGCGTTTCCACTATGTTCATGCCCGGCTGGTTCTTGGCCTGGTTGAGCGCTGTGCGTACCATAAATTCGATGGCCGCCCCACCGCCATAAGAGACGAATACGTCGGTGTCGTTTATGCGTTCTATCGTGATGTCTAAATCCACTGAACCCATCAGTGGCACAGCGTATGAGATGCGTATTGTGCGGTTGTCATTGTATGAGAGGGGGAGGCTTTTGCCCATTTTACGTTCAAAGAGTTGCTCCACCTCGCGGTATGTAAGCCTGAATTGCATGATAAATCTTTTTTGTCAAAATAACGTGTATGTGGAAAAAAAATTGTATCTTTGCACTCCGAATTATTAAATGATATTACTATGAAAGTAAGAGAACTTGTCGAGAAATTGAACCTTACGGTGCTGTCGGGTGCCGAGGGTCTAGACCGTGAAATCGATGGCTGCTATGTGTCCGACCTACTGAGCGATGTGATGGGCAATGCCGAAATGGGCAACGTATGGGTGACACTGCAAGTGCATAAGAATGTGATGGCTATCGCCTCCCTAAAAGAGTTGGCCTGTGTGATATTGGTGAAGGGTCAGACGGCTACCGAAGAGACCCTCGAGCAGAGCAACGAGGAAGGGATTCCATTCCTCAGCACTACTATGGAGACCTTCGAGACCGCAGGCAAAATATACGAATTAATTAAGAATTAAAAATTAAGAATTGAAGATTGAAAAACCGGTGATTTGTGAAGGAGGAATTGACCAATAACCGCGCCAGCCATTTTTCAATTTTCATTTTTCAATTCTCAATTCTCAATGACTCCCTTTAAAGCGGATTTGCATATTCACACAGTGCTCTCGCCCTGTGGCGACTTGGAGATGAGCCCCACGGCTATCGTGGAGCGTGCTCTGGCTCGTGGGTTGGATATGATCGCTATCACCGACCACAATACCACCCGTCAAGTCAAGGTGGCACAGAAGGTAGGACGCGAACGGGGGTTATTTGTGCTGGGTGGTGTGGAGGTCACGTCTCTGGAAGAGGCTCACTGTCTTTCCTATTTCGAGACCGATGAGCAGCTGGACGAGTTCCAGTCATTCCTTGACCAACATCTGCCTCCTATCCCCAACGACGAGGACCGTTTCGGCTACCAACTGATAGTAGACGAGAACGACGAAATCGTTGGAGAGGAAGAGTACCATCTGCTGAATGGTATCGACGTGGACATCGATGGCATTTACGAGGAGGTGCACCGCATAGGGGGGCTTTTTGTCCCGGCACATGTCAATAAAGGAACCACCTCGCTGACTAGCCAGTTGGGTTTTGTGCCACCCGACCTAAAGGCTGATGGGTTGGAAATTAACCGCTTTACCACCAAAGAGGAAATGCTGAAGAAGTTCGCCTACCTCAAACGGTTCAACTTCATCACCGACAGCGATGCCCATTTCATCGACAATGTGGGCGATGTCTACAACGTCATCTACATGGAACACCGCACCTTCGCCGAGTTCCGCATGGCGCTTAAAGGCGAAGACGGCCGCTATATCGACACCATGGCCTTCCGCGAAGCTCCGCTGAAGAAGATAATGTAATCAGATGCGGCGGATTTGCAATATCGCAAATCCGCCGCATATAGAACATTAGCCAAGTTGGTTTTGTCTGGTCTTTTTCTTCGCAACAAAAGGTCTTATTCATTATTCTTGGCTAGACGCACCGAGTAGCCAAACCAAGGGTCAGATGTGCCAGTCGTGCTCACAGTGCCAGCCGCAGTAAGGGATGTCTTTACGCTCATATAACGCTTACCATTCCCATTGTCCGCAGGTGTGGAGGACCAATAGTAGCCCCAGTGGCCCGCGTGTTCGACAGAAGTCAATCCTCTATTGCCAGCAGCAGGTAGGAATAAAGCTCCTGCGGCCTCCATGGCTGCCCACTCATCGGCATCATAGTGGTTCAGAAAGTTGTAGCCTGATGTGAACGAAACACCTGCCGGTGCTGTCCAGTTGTCAGGCAGGAAGATTGCGCCAAAAACCCCGTTCACACTGCCGACGCCACGCTTGCTTGAAGCATTAGTGCGGGATCTGTACAGATAATACCACTCATCCTTCGAGAGTGTCCGCCATGGATTGGAGGCATTGCTGCCACCGCTGATGGCATCTCCCCAGTCCGAAAAGGTGCTGTAATCGTCATAATAATCGTAGCCTATAGTCATGAGCGTGGGGTTGTCGCCTGTGCCCCATCCGAACAAGTCTATCCAGCCGTTGTACGTGTCGGAAATGTTGTTGTTGTCGCTGCCGCTTACGGTTCCTCCGTAATACCCACCACCATCAGCTGTCTGTGTTCCAACATAGTCCCACTGGTGTTCAGCGAAACGCCACGAACCCGTGCTGGCACGGTACTGCAAGTTGCCCTTGGCAAAGCATACCTGCTCTGTGGCGCTGATAGAGAAGGCCCCTGTTAGAGACTGCGGTGTGATGAAGGTGATGTCGTCGCTTCCCAATGTGATAAGGGTGTATTGGCTGCGGACAACATTGATGGCACGGTTGGCTGTTTTAACGCAATAGCCGCCTTCATCGGTGTTCATTACTATCTCAAGGCCGCTGTAGCTTCCTTCGGGCAGGTAGATATAGAAGTCCTTGCCGTTAGCAATGCTCTGAGGTGTGGCACAAGTGAGCTTGGTGGTGTTCTTGCCGCCTGACACATGGACCAGTTCGGGGTCTCCGCCGTTATAATCCACACTGAACGTGCCGTTAATCGGGCTATTGGTGGTGATGGCAATACTGCTGATACTGGTGCTAGACTTGGTCAGGTGTAGTTTCAGTACGCCGCAGAGGTTCTTGAAGGCAAGCTCATTGCTGCCGCTCTCAGCATACATCGGAAACTCGTTGATAGAGCCCGCCACATAGGTCTGCGTAGCAGGCAGGAATATGTTCACGCCGTCGGTGGTCAGCGTGGAGGGATAGTAGGCGCGGAACGGTGCGTTGCCCGTCTCGCCGCTCACATTGTCAAACATTGCCACCGTGGCAGGAGTCTGAGGCGTGGCGGAGTAGATGCCGCTACCAGTGGTGCCATAGATTTTGATTAGGTCGCCGGCCACCCAATTGATGGCTGTGCCGTCGAGGGCGGTTTTGGCGGAGACGCAGACCTCCATCGTGGCGCGGAACTGTGTGCCGTTGCCACTCACCTCCTTTTTGCAGGAAGTCAAACTGATTAGTAAAAACAATGTCACTAGTGATACTATACAGACTTGAACTTTTCTCATATCTTTCTTGCTTTTTAGGATTAATTACTAGTCGAAATCGTTTCCGCCATAGCTGTCGTTGCCAGCAGTCAGACCCTCTGTTGAGCCAGTTGTCTGTGGCTCTACGACTGCACCACTTGCTTGAAAGCCCTTTTCGACGCGGGCATCAATCAGATCAACCATCGGAGCGTCGTACTCCTGTTTGTTTCTTTCTATCATTATACACAACCCAGTTATTTACCATCGGGCACTTCGGCTCTTATGCCCGATACCCGTAGGGCAGAGTTGTTGAATTTCATTCCAGTAAGGCATGTAAAAAAAGAAGCGCGGGTATCAAACTCATCGTTTATCCCGCACACGGGGCTCTGGCAAGCCTTCTAACCGAGGATAAACAATGCCGAACCCACGCTGTGACAATATACAAAATATGTATATATCACACCAATAGGCGCCGACTTTGTTCTATCACGCGGTTAGATATGAATGTGCCAGATTCGTGTGCCGCAGATAAAACGCTGCTTCAGCGTCTTTTTTTATTATGTTCTGTCTTCCACCCGTTTGCCCATCAATAGGCAGGATGGTAGACGTTGCAAATATACAACTTTTTTCTTATTTGGAAAGATTATTTGTAGAAAAATGCCGTCACTCATTGTGATACGGCTCGTGGTGGAGAATTGTAAAGGCGCGGTAGAGTTGTTCCACGAAGAAGAGCCGGACCATCTGGTGGTTGAAGGTCATCTGTGAGAGGGATATCTTGTCGTGGGCGGCGGCATAGACCGAGGGGGCGAATCCGAAAGCGCCTCCCACCACAAAGACTAGGTGCCGTGTGCCGGCATTCATCTGTTTCTGAATATACTGCGAAAAGCCGACAGAAGTGTGCTCCTTTCCATGTTCGTCAAGTAGCACGATACGATCAGCCCCTTCCAGTCGTTTGAGAATCAGTGCGGATTCACGTTCCTTGATTTCCTCCGCCGAGGCTCCTTTCTGGTCTTTCAGCGAGGGTATCACCTCCAGCTCGAAGTTCACATAGTGCTTAAGCCGTTTGACATACACGTCAATGCCTTCTTGGATATAGGGGATGTCGGTCTTGGAAACGACTAGGAGTTTGATGTTCATTTCTTGATAAATAGAAGGGTGATAAATGGAGCTAGTTTGCGGCAGTCAGTTTTATGGATGAATAGGTTGACCATCTTGGCCGCCAACCGTTTGAGCCCTCTGCGGTGGCTGTTGTAGTAGCCCAGTTCCACCTCCACTGTGGCGTGGTAACGATCCACTATCCGCTGGTATCTTTTGATGGATAGAATGCGTTCTGTCCAGTTGCCTGTGGCGGGGTCGCAGGTGTTGTAGTTGTCGACCCGTATGTTGGGAATGTGGGTGTCTACGGCAATAAGGATGTCAGGGTAGGTCAGTCCGCGTGTATCGGATGCCCATACGTCGGCGTCCAAATCCGGCATATCTGGGTAGTTTCTGAGGATAAATTGTTTACGTAGTTGGAAATAGCCGGGTTTTCCGCCGTGTCCCAATTCGTCTTGCATCATGATGCGCCGCAACCTTTTCTTCACCCAGGGATTGAAAGGCGTAGAGCCGGTGGTGAAGAGCATAAACAGGTTGGGATTGATGGCGTAAAGGTAGTAGAAAAACACCTCCAACTGGTAGATGTGCTCAATCACATCCATTCCCAGCACTGCGTCTGGCACTACCCCATTTCCCATGCACCATTGTTTCAGTTCTTTGGAGTCGCCTTGTAGTATAATATCGGGCGAAAGACCCACTTTGGCAGAGACTGCCTGCACTGCCTCTACGGCCTGAGGGTTGAGGTCGATATAAATCACCTTGCCGATGCCCATCTGTTTGGCCGTAAGGCTCAGAAAGCCATGACCTCCACCGTAGTCAACCATGATTATATCCTCCGCCTTCTTGCCCAATTGCTGTAGCATCAAGTTGATGCTGCGCTGGTAAATCTCTAGATAATAATCAATGTTGGGCAGCATCCGCAGAATATAGTTGCGGCTGTAGTCGCTGATTGGCAAACTGTCGTAGTCGATGTTTTTCAGTTGTTGGAGCATGGCAATGGGCTATAATTTCAGTAGTTTGCTAAGTATGGCATTAGGGCAGCGCATCAGCTGGTAGTAGGTAGTGGGCTGTGCCCCGTAAAGACTATAGGAGAACGCTATCTTCTCGTCCATGCTGCCCTCGAAGTCGAAACTGTGGCATCGCCCCGACAGCTCTTGCAGTATGAGCCAGAAGAGCATTGCCGACGTCCCGTTGGGGTGTTCGGGGTGGAGTGCGGAAAGCAGGGCGTAGGCGCAATTGTCGTCAAATGCCACAAATCTTGCTCCTTGCAGGGTTCCCTCGCCGTCGCGCAGCCCAAGCAGTAGTCCTTGCTCTCGGGCTTTCGCAGTCGCTATTACGCGTACCATAAAGTCTTGGCTAAGGAGGTCCTTCTTTCCACGCTGTTGCCAATAGGCTTGGTGAAATTGTGCAAAAGCCTCAGGGGTGAGGTTCCAGTCGGGCGTCAAGGTCTTCTCAGCACGGCGTATCTGCCGCTGCCGTCGGCTCTTGTCGAAGTGGTCAAAGAGGCGTTGGGGGTCGGAGATGTCCTCCAATCGGTATGTGACGCGTGGAGAGCGGGTGTATTCTTTCCACCCGTCCAGCTCGGTCAGTCCAGGGGCAAAGTTCTGCAGGAATAGGGCAAGTCGCAGGTGGCGAATATGTGCCCTCAGCTGAATGTCGGCGTAGTTGTGGTCAGCACCTAGGCGGTACCAAGGGCCGTTGTATTGTGTCAGTTGAGGTTGCACAATATATCTTATCCCCAGTTTCTTCCCCCGAAGGTAGGGCAGGGCGGCAGTGATGTTCCCGTTGTCGTCGTGGGCTAGTGCCACGTCCCATTGCTTGTCGTGGCACACTGTCTCCATCCACCAATATTGCAGAAACAGAGGAATCTGTGACCCCTCTGTTTCGCATAATTCTTTGTATGTGTCCTTATTGCTGATGATGGCTTTCTTTGTTATCAGAGTACTCAGAAAAATCAGAGTATTTCGATTATCCCGATAACTCTGATTATTCCCTCCATTCTCTTACTGTATCACCACTGTCACGCGGTTGTTGGCCAAGCGTCCGCTGTAGGTGTTGTTGTCGCCCACGGGGTCGTCTTCGCCCTTGGCCATCACCTCAATGCGGTTCTCGGCAATGCCACGTTTCATCAGTTCTTTCTTGATTTCCACGGCGCGCTGACGCGACAGGCCCATGTTGTAGGTCTCGGTGCCTACATTGTCGCAGTAGCCGGTCAGCAGCACTTCCAATCCTGCCTCCTGTTTTAGGTAGCTGGCCAGATTGTCCAGCTCAGGAATATAGGATGGCTGTATGGTGGCATCGTTGGGGAAGAACTTGATGTCGGCAAAGGTTTTGGCATCTTTGGCGGCGCTAGGCAGCAGGTCGACCTTTTTGGAGCTGAAGTCCACGATGAGGCCCACGCGAATTAGGTCGTCGGTAGGCTGTGGGTCGGTGAAGTAGGAGGCATCCTTCCAGTAACGCCAGTCCACTTCTGCCACCTTATAGCTGACTTTGTTCTTCAACTCTTTCTCAATGAGAATATCACGGAAGTAGTCGAGCGAAATCAGTGCCTCCATTTGTGCTTTGGCGGCTATCTCGTCGTGCTGGTCTTGGTCCGTAATGGTGGGGTTGACGGCAAAGATGGCGCAGATGTGCATCGGAATACGTCCCGCGGTGGTGAGGTAGTCCATCACAGGGTCGAACGTACCCCAGTCGCGCTGGTTGTCTTTCTGCCATTTCAACTGACGGAAATCGTTGTAGTTGTAATTGATGTAGTAGAATGTTTTGCCATCGAAGGCGGTGAACTTCCATACGGTGTCGTATGCCGACTCGCGCACTTTGTGCTTGCCGCCCATATCGATGATGGGCTCGGTTTTCTTGCCCTTTTTGCTCATGTCGGCCATGGTCACCTGCTCATAGAGGCCGCCAGGCGTGGGATGCCAGTTGGTGTCTGCCTTGTTGCGGAGCCACAGGCGTTTGTTGTTACCTTCGCGGACAATCTCGGTGGTTTGCTTTTTCTTGCGGTACTGTGCTTGTACTTGGGTGGCAGGCATAAGGAACAAGGCTGCCAGGCAAAATATTATGAGACGCTTCTTCATCATCTGGTTGATAAGGTCTTAGGGTTCTTGTTTCTGGGTTTTCTGTGTTGATATTTGCGGGGATAACGCAGTTTGTGTCGGTTTATTGTGTGAGGGTGTTATTTTTGGTGTTGACATCCTCGGCGGTCGGGTCGGTAATGGTGCCGTTCTCGCACACCAGCAGGCGCGACTGGAATTTGTCGATCATCATAAAGTCGTGGGTGGAGATAAGCATGGCGGTGCCTGTTTGTTGGTTGATGTCGACCAGCAGCTGCATGATGTCCGACGAAGTGGCAGGGTCGAGGTTCCCAGTCGGCTCGTCGGCGAGTATGAGGCTGGGATTGTTGATCAGCGCACGGGCTATGCCGACGCGTTGCTGCTCTCCCTCCGAGAGGTGGGGAATACGGGCTTCGGCCTTGTCGGCTATCCCGACGGCGTCCAGCGTCTTCCTAATCTGAGGGTCGATGTCGGAGTTTTTCCATCCTGTGGCACGTAGCACAAATGCCAGATTGTCGTACACGTTACGGTCTTTCAGCAGGCGGAAATTTTGAAACACGATGCCGATGCGCCGCCGCAACAGGGGAATTTGTCGACGGCGTAGGTGTACCAAGTCGAAGCCACACACTTCGGCTACACCATGGTCTATGGTGCGGTCGGCATAGAGGGTCCGCAGCAACGAGGTCTTGCCCGTGCCGCTCTTGCCAATGAGATATACAAACTCGTTGGCGGCGACCTCAAGGCTCACGTGGGTCAGCAGCGGGCCTTCGTCATGGCTGATAGTCACATCTTTGAGTGATATAATGGGGGATTCCATAGATACATTATTTCAAAATGCAAAAGTACTACTTTTTTTCGTAATAACGAATTCGCGACAGGTTTTTTTTTAACGTTTGCCTGTTGATGTGTGCCGAACGCTGCAATGCATGAGCCGATTGCCGTCCGTAACCCTTTGATTACAAAATGCGTGGCCGTTGTTGTCACCATGCCTTTGGGTGTTCATCGCTAAACAACCGTTCCTTCACCAATTCTTGTTCATTTCTGCAGTGGAAAAGGGATAGAAAAGTGGTTGGAGAAGGATTGCGGGAGGGGTAAAGTCAGTTTGAGAGGATCGTGAGTGGGAGGTGAGAAGGAGGTGGGAGGTAAAAGGCCTGCCTATCGGCGCCAGAAGGAGGGGAAGAAGAGGATGATGACGGTAAGGCATTCGAGGCGGCCCAGCACCATGAGGAAGGAGCAGATGAGCTTGGCAGCGACGGTGAAGCCGGCGTAGCAACCAAACCCACCGCTGAGTCCCAGTCCGGGGCCGTAGCCAGTGATGCAGGCGATAACCGCGCCTATCGACTCGGTGGCATTGATGCCGCTGAGCATCAGGAGCATGATGCCTAGGAATATGGCGATAGCATAGACTAGGAAGATGACCATCACGTTGGTGATGATGCTGGGGGCGACAGGTTTGCGGTTGAGGCGCACAGGGTTTACCGCCTGGGGGTGGAGCTTGTCGCGCAGTATCTTTCGCACATTACGTATGAGGATAAGCACGCGCATGGCCTTCAGTCCGCCAGTGGTAGAACCAGCCATGCCGCCGCAGAGCGACAGCACCACGAAAAGGAAAGTGATGGGCACCCACCAATTTTGGGTGTCGGCGGCCAGCGAGCCGGTGGTGGTAAGCACGCTTATGGTCTGCACGATGCCACATCTGAGCGAGTCGCCCCAGTCAAATCCCATATTGAAGCGGAGGGCGAAGACAACAAAGATGGCGGCGACAAGGTAGATGGAAATGTAGAAGAAGAATTGCTCTAGCTTGTTCTGCAAACGCTCCCAGTGGAAGGTGAAGAAGTTGTAGAGCATGGCGAAGTTGATGCCGCTGAGCAGCATGGCGAGGGCAACGATGTATTGCTGGGTGTGGGTGAGCCGTTCGAGGCTGTTGTTGTAGATGGAAAAACCTCCCGAGGAGATGTTGGTGAAGGTGATGTTGACGGCATCCCAAACGTGCATGCCGTTCTTCCACAATGCCACGACGAATACGGTTGTGAGCAGCAGGTAGATGCCAAGGGTTTGCCGCACAGTGGCGGTCATAGAGGTGGCCTGCTTGCCGGTGTTGTCGGCACCCGATGCTTCGGCAGTGTAGAGGCTGTATTTGTTTATGCCCAACGAGGGCACCAGCGCCAGCACCAGTAACACGATGCCGAAGCCGCCAAACCATTGTGTCATGCTGCGCCAAAGCAGAATAGAGGAGGGCAGCCACTCGACCGCCGAGAAAACGGTGGCACCAGTCGAGGTGATGCCAGAAGTGGACTCGAACAGAGCGTCGGCAAAGGTGTGCAGCACACCTGTGGAGAGAAAAGGCAACGTGCCGAAGAGGGGCATCACCAACCACATGGTGACAACCAAGAGGTAGGCCACCCGTCGGTCGGTAGGGCGTTTGGCGCGGTGGAATCGCACTAGCAGCAACAGACCTACGTTGAAGGTGAAGAGACCCGACGCCAAGATGGGCGAGGCAGTGCCGTCAGCAAAGTGCAAGGCAGGGATGAGGCAGCTGAGTATCAAGAGCCCTTCGACCATCAGCAGTATGCCGATGAAGCGTAGTATGTAGGTTAGGTTCTGCGTAGTGGGTGGGTTTTGAAATGATAGGTTGTTTGAATTTTCTGATATTTGGATTTTGGAATTAATAGCCTCTGCGCCAGTAGGAGGGAGAGAAAATGGCTACTAGAGCGAAAAGTTCCAGTCGGCCGGCAAGCATGAGAAGGGTAAGTGTCCATTTGGCGAGGTTGGGCAGGAGGGTGTAGTCGAGGTTGCCGCCTAGGTTGTTGATAAGGGGCGAGGGGCCTAGGTTGCTGATGTTGGCGGCCGCCATGCAGATGGCGTCGGGAATGGAACAGCCGCAAAGGGTCAGCACAAAGGCACCTCCCACGATGAAGGCGATGTAGAGGAAGACGAAGGCGAAGATTTTGTTGATATAGTCGTTTTCGACCGGCTTGTCGTTCACTTTGACACGGAACACGGCGTTGGGGTGCATCATGCGGGTGAAGTAGTTGCCCACGTATTTCATTAGGATGAGGATGCGGCGCAGCTTGATGCCGCCACCCGTGGAACCCGCCGAGGCGCCTACGATGATGAGCAGAAAAGTCAGCACACTGACAGCGAACGACCAATGGGGCGGCTTGGGAATGTAGAAGCCGCAGGTGGACATGGTTGAAGCAATGTGAAAGATGCTGTAATGGAGCGAGGTGAGGAGGTCGTTGCCGACAGCATGGAATGCAATGGCACACAATAGGCATGAGATGAGGAAGATGAGGGTGTAGGTGCGCAGTTCCTCATTGCGTGCCAGATGGCGCCAACGCAGAGTAAAGAAACGGTAGAGAATGGCTACATTGATGCCGCTGAGGAACATGAAAAGGGTTACGACTACCATGCTGCCTCCACTTAGGATAGAGACCCCGCCGCTGTGGGTGACAAAGCCGCCGGTAGAGACGGTGCTGAACGCCAGGCAGAGGGCGTCGACAAAACGGGTGCCGGTGAGTATGAGGCCGATAAACATGATAAGCGTGATGAGTGAGTAGATGGCCCACATGCGGGTGACGCTACGTGCCAATCGAGGGTGCAGCTTGCGCTGTTGCGTGCCGGAGAATTCGGCCTCGTAGATTTGGCTGGCACTGGCGTTGAGTTTGCGCAGAATGGCGACGACGAAGAGCATCAATCCCAAGCCTCCCACCCATTGGGTGAGGGCGCGGTACACGAGCAGGCTCTCGGGCAGCTCCTCGGGGTAGGGCACTACTGACGACCCTGTGGTAGTGAAGCCGCTGAAGGATTCGAAGACGGTGTCGGTGAAAGAGGCGAGTCCGCCGGTGAGGAGGTAGGGCAGCGTGCCGCAGAAGGGGATGGCCAGCCATACGGTGAGGGTTACCCAGTAGCTTTCGTCCTCTTTGAGCTCGTACTCGGCATTCCTGCCTACGATGTTGCGCAGGAATAGTCCCAGCATGAGGATGAGTGCGGCTGAGAAGGCAATGGCAAATTGGGCTCCGTCGCGTGAGTAGAACGACACTGCCAGCGGTAGGGCAAGGCTGATGGCCATATACACCAACATCATGCCGGTGAGACGCGCAATCAACTTGAAGTTGAACTTGCGCAGTCCCAACTGCTGGTAGGGGTTGAGCTCGGTGAGTGGCCGTTTATGGAATTTTGCAGACAAGGTGTGCGGACGCTTATGAGGATAGTGAAGTAGTCTATTCAAATAGCTTGGCCACTTGCTCCATCACCTTTGGGAGGGCAAAGACAACGACTTTGTCTTTCGCCTTGAGCTGGGTGTCGCGGGTGGGGAGGATGGTTTCGTTGCCACGAATGATGCCGCCGATGGTGGCTCCATGGGGCAGGTTGAGTTCGCGGATGGTATGGCGCGTGGCGGGGGCCCATTTGCCGACATTGAATTCGATGAGTTCGGCGTTGGTGCCGCTGAGCCACTTGCTACGCACGGCGTCGCCCTTGACGATAAAGCGCGAGATGTAGCTGGCGGTAATGAGTTTCTTGTTGATAATGGTGTCGATGCCTATGTCTTGTGAGAGGCTGATGAAGCCGGTGTTCTCTACGAGGGCAATGGTGCGCTTGACGCCCAGTTTCTTGGCGTGGAGACAGGTGAGGACGTTGGTCTCGGACGAGTCGGTGACGGCGATAAAGGCATCGGTGTTTTGCAGACCTTCTTCTTTCAAGAGTTCGATGTCGGTGGCATCGCCATTGATGATGAGGGTGCTGTTGAGCAGGGTGGCAGCCTCTTCGCAACGGGGGCGCGATTCTTCGATAAGGGTGATGCGGATTCGCTCCTCGAGCGTCATGGCGGCATAGCGTCCCACACGTCCGGCACCGACAATCATGGCCTTCTTGATAGAAACATCGTGTTTTCCAGAGACATGCTTGATGGTCTCCAGCTGGTTGGGTCGGCTGATGAGATAGGCAAGGTCGCCCTGTTGGAATACGGTGTCGGCATGGGGAATAATGGTCATGCCGTTGCGCAAGATGGCGACGATGCGTACCTGCAGGGTGGTATAGGTTTGTACCAGCTCTTGGACGCTGTGGTTGATGACGGGCGAGTCGGCCTCGAGGTGGATGAGATACATGGTGAGCAGCCCGCCCGAGAAGTCGAAGAATTCGGTGGCGACAGAGTTGTTGAGGAGGTTGGTGATCTCCTTGGCGGCGATGCGCTCGGGACAGACCATCTCGTCGACGCCCAAGTCGCGAAACATGTCGCGATGCTTGGGGAGAAGCAGCTCGGCATTGGTGATGCGCGCCACGGTTTTTTTGGCCTTCAATTTCTTGGCAAGCACGCAACTGATGAGGTTGATGCTCTCGTCGTGCAGCACGGCTAGAAAGAGGTCGCAGTCGCCCACATTGGCATCGGAAAGAACCTGCGGAGAGGTGGACGACCCCGCTATGGTGAGGAGGTCGGTATCTTTCTCTAACCGTTTCAGTAGCTCTGAATTAGGGTCTACTACGGTGATGTTATGCTTGAGTTCGGTCAATGATTTGGCAAGGTAGAAACCCACTTCGCCGTCGCCTGCTATGATAATGTTCATGTGTCCGTGTATGTTCTTTTTTTTGGAGGTGCAAAAGTACAAAAAAATGTCCACATAGATAAAAATATTGCGTTATTCCAAAAAAAAGAGGTATTTTTGCAAATTATTTTCAAATTAATAGTTTCAAAACTACAACATCACAGAGTATGGAAATAACTCGTACTTTCGACCTTTTGGACCACCTTGTCACCAATTTTCCCGATAAGGAAGATATTTTGGCTTGTAAAGAAAAGGGCGAATGGGTGCGCTATAGTACCCACGATTACTATAAGTATTCTCATTATTTGGCCTACGGCCTATTGGAATTTGGTCTGAAACGCGGCGACCGCGTCATCACGATGTCGGCCAACTGCCCCGAGTGGAACTTTATCGATATGGCGTTGGCCATGACGGGCATTATCCATGTGCCAGTCTATCCAACCCTCTCGGCCGACAATTACCAATATATCTTCACCCATAGTGAGGCACGATATGTATTTGTCAGCAACAGCGTGTTGCTCAAGCGCATCCGCCCAGCCCTCGCCAATATGGAGAATCCACCAACTATCTTCACGTTGGCAAGCATCGAGGGTGAGCACCGTATGTTGGAAATCCTGAAGGCGGGCATCACCAGTCGCGAGAAGAACGCGCCTCTGGTGGAACAAATCAAGGATTCTATCAAACCCGACGATTGGACCACCCTCATCTACACCTCGGGTACGACGGGTGACCCCAAGGGAGTGATGCTTTCGCACCGCAACATGTGCTCCAACTTCCTTGCGCACGAGAAGGTGAACCCGATGACCTCTGACTGTAGGGTGCTCAGCTTCCTGCCGCTCAACCACATGTATGAGCGCAGCATGAACTACCACTTCCAGACCAAGGGCGTGAGTATATACTATGCCGAGAACATGGGCACGATACAGCAGAATATGTGCGAGATACAGGCGCATGGATTCTGCGCAGTGCCTCGCGTGCTGGAAATGGTGTACGACAAGTTGTATGCTGCCGGCAAGGACTTCTCGGGCCTCAAAAAGAAAATCTATACCCGTGCATTCAAGCACGGTGCCCGATACGACTATACACTGCTGAAGAAGGTGTCGTTGGGCTACCAGATTTCGCAACGCTTCTTTGACCACATGGTCTACCGCCACTGGCGTGAACGCTTTGGCGGCAACCGCCTCATTGTCATCACAGGGTCCAGCAGCATCCAGCCTAGGATGATTCGCACCTTCGCTGCCGCCGGTATCAATATTTATGAGGGCTATGGCCTCTCAGAGACATCGCCGGTGATTGCGGTCAACGACCCAGCCCACGGCAACGTCCGTATCGGCACGGTGGGACCGGTGCTCAGTGGTGTGGAGGTCTCCTTTGCCGACGATGGTGAAATCCTCACCCGTGGCCCGCACGTGATGCTCGGCTACTTCAAAGACCCCGAATACACCAAACAGGTCATCGATGCCGACGGCTGGTTCCACACAGGCGACGTAGGTGAGTTTGTCGGCGGTATCACCGGCCCCAAATACCTCCGTATCACCGACCGCAAGAAGGATATCTTCAAACTCTCGGCTGGCAAGTATATAGCCCCCCAGCTGCTGGAGAACAAGCTTCGCGAATCGGAGTATATCGACCAGGCGATGGTGGTTGGCGAGAACGAAAAGAGCGTGGCCGTCATCATTTCGCCCAACTTCAATACCCTCCACTACTGGGCGTTGAAGTATCACCTCCACTATCGCGACAACGAGCAGCTGCTGGCCATGCCCGAGACCAGGGAGAAGTTTAAGAATGTCATTGACGACATCAACCGCAACTTTGCAGCCCATGAGCAAATCAAAGCCTTCCGCCTAGTTACCGACGAGTGGACTGCTGCCAACGGACTGCTGTCGCCGACCCTGAAGGTGAAACGCAATCTGCTCAAGGAAAAATATAAGGGTTTGATAGCCGACATCTACGGCAAGGAAGCCGCCTCGAGCAACCCGCTCTTCTCCGCCTTCCGCAGCGTCGACCTCCCCAACTTCGGCTTCGGCAAGCGCAAGTAGGGGCAGACTCCCGTGTCAGCCCGAGAGCAGACTCCCGTGTCAGCCCGAGAGCAGACTCCCATGTCTGCCCTCCCCAAATGTATACAATTGGGGGAACGTATTGATTTTGATATAATTATTGTGTTCGATCGTGCGAACGTGTTCCTGTGGGTGCAAAAAGAGCTTTTGAAAGCTTGTCATAACTACAAATGAATGATAAATATAGTAGTATTGAATAAAAAAGTATTGCTTAAAATCAGCTAGTTGTGACTTTTTTGAAAAAAATATTTTGTCGGTTCAGAAAAAGTTCGTACTTTTGCACCCGCTTTAGCGAAAGAAATGATCTGTTAGCTCAGTTGGTTTAGAGCGCTTGCTTGACAGGCAAGAGGTCACAAGTTCAAATCTTGTACAGATCACCAAGTAGGGGCAGACCCCAGTGTCCGCCCGCAGGGACGGAGCCATGTTCCGCCTTTTTTTTGAGAACCTTGAATTGCGGTCTGTTAGCTCAGTTGGTTCAGAGCGCTTCCTTCACACGGGAGAGGTAGACAGTTCGAATCTGCGACTGACCACAGAAAGCCCCTTTTTGAGGGGCTTTTTTAATGCCCTAAAGTGTTGATTTTCATTGCTAATATACTGAAATACAGCCGTTGCGGTTTTGGGTGTTGTTTTACCTTGTTTTGATGTTATAAGGTACATTTTTGTTACTCGTTTGTTACTCGAATGAAAAAAAGTTTGTATCTTTGCAATCGGAAACAAAATTAAATCTTATCGAGTATGCCGAGAAAGAAAGTTGCCAGCAAGGCGAAAGAAACGGTACGTTTGAGGGAAAAAAGACTGTCAAACGGGAATGTGTCGTTGTACCTGGACTATTACAAAGACGGGCAAAGGGAGTATGAATTTCTTAAACTCTATCTAATACCCGAAAAGACACCCTTTGACAAGCTGCATAACTTGGAGGTGTTGAACGCTGCAAACGCTATCAAGGCAGAGCGTACACGGGCAATCATAGCCGAAGAGGCGGGATTAAAGCGTGTTTGGCAGTCGAAAATCCTGTTGTCGGATTGGATGATGCATTGTGCCGAACAGGCAGGGCAGAGAGCCAGCACCGCAGCCAACCGCCACACGTGGGGGCGTACGATAGAGAACACAGCCGACCTGTTGAGGCAATACGCTGGTGA
>JAEEGL011492352.1_pt1 | contig 65133 bp, 58 predicted proteins | sample 9134231 | NCBI WGS metagenome assembly JAEEGL01 (sample SAMN16246548, study PRJNA631951) | gut metagenome | biome: gut microbiome; feature: rumen; material: fiber-attached | host: Bos | place: Iran: Karaj | collected 2018-10
GATGCGGCATTCGCCGCATAAAACAAAGAAAAGGCGCCTGTTTCAGAAAGCAAGCTTTCTTCTCCAAGCACCTTTATCTTTGTTTATATGTGGACTCATTGCTTACGCACAAAAAAAATGCCGACCCTTGAGAATTTAATCTCATGAACCGACACTCTAGTGCGCGATCAGGGGCTCGAACCCTGGACACCCTGCGGGTCAAAAGCTTTTTTATCTGTTCTTATTTGACGTTATATTTTGTTATAAAAGTATCGTGAATCCCTTTGTTTATAAGGAATCCACGAGTTATAAGCTTTTATAATTTGTTACTGATTTTTATTAATTATTTTTAAAAAGTCGGTTGCTTTTGTGGGAAGAATTTTGAGTTTGGAAGGTAATTTATATATAAGATTTAGTATGACTGCCTTTAGTAATAATTCAACAATAAGTAAAAAAATTAAAGCCATGTCTTTCGACACGGCTCGTATAAAACACCTAGGTGTTTTTTCATGTGCTGTAATAATAATATCATTAAAACCAATTGTCAATACATTTTATTAAAAAACTAAATGTATTTTATTAAAAAACTAAATGTATAGTCACTATAATTTTATATTGATATTCTACTATCTAACTGCCACAATGCTATATCCCATGTCTCTTTAAACTTATTTTTTGACAGTCCTATATTATTTCTTAAGAGAAGGGGCTTTTTTACAAAATTGGTGTTTACATTAATCTGGAAGTCTGTTTATAATTTACTTTATTCTTCTCAACCTTCCTTTATCCATTTCACACACTGTATCACACAATATCTCAATATCTTCCTTTGAATGTGATGCAATTAATATTGTCTTCCCTTGTTTTTTCAGATTTAGAAGATAATTTCTCATATCCTTAACACCATCATTATCAAGTCCGTTCATAGGCTCATCCAGCATAAGTATTTCAGGATTTTCCATTATAGCCTGGGCAAGCCCTAATCTTTGTCTCATGCCAAGACTATACTTTCTTACCGGTATATCAAGATTCGGATCCAATCCTACATCAGCAATTGCTTTTCTAATTTCGTCCTTTCCAATTTTTTTATTAATATCTGCAAGAAGTTTAAGATTCTTATAACCTGAATAATAAGGAATAAATCCCGGAGTTTCTATTATCAATCCGATTGAATCCGGAAAGTCACAATCCTTTCCTATTACTGCATTATTAACTGTTATTTTGCCTGCTGTAGGCTTTATAAAACCACTTATACATTTCATCATCATTGACTTTCCACTTCCGTTCCTTCCAATGATGCCGTGTATTTTTCCTTTTTCAAAGTTAATGTTTATATTATCAAGTATTACTTTTTTATCGATCGTTAAATCAAGATTATCTATTTTAATCATTAATCCGTCCTCCGTTTTATATCAGCGTTTCTACCTTCTTACTATATACAGTTATGATTTTTCAGATATCTTATTGAAATAATGTATATAGTTGATAATCCTACAGCAAAATACAAATATGACCACAACAGTGATACTGACAATTCCCTATAAACAAAATTATTGTGCATTGCCAAAACCATATGGCAATATGGCGATATCCACATAACAGGTGAATGATAATCTCCAAACACAATCAGAAAAAACAGCAAAACTACATTCGTTACCACACCGATTATTTTCTTATGAACTACTGAACTAAAGAGTAAGACCATGCCAAGAAATAACATACAAAGAAACATAAGAATTACCGTATTAATAAAAGCTGTATACGGCATGTAATACTTGAACACCTGCTTATGGACGCTCAAATCGCTGCCTCCCAGAAGAGTTTTGTATTTTGCATCATAATCAACGGTAAAAAAACTCCAGATATTTCCAACAAATGCATGCTTAAAAGACATAGCGACCGTACCTGCAAACAATAACGTAAGGTATACTATTGACTGAATTGCGACTGCTGCAATCTCACCTAATAACCACCCATTCTTTCCGGCCCTGTATATCAAAAATATTTGTCCCTGATCAAGCCTTGGAGTATCCACGATAACAAACAAAAAACCAATCATAAAAGGAACCATATAATACCAGTTGTTACAGCACATTATGAATGGTTCAAAGATATTAACAGGTTGTGCTACTGAGACTGCATTATCAATATATGCTCTTACTCCATTATCAACAATAAAACCAATTATCAGCAGCATGACAATATTTTTTTTATCGACAATTCCTTTAATAAATGCTGTCCTTGCTACATTTATAACCTTTGTTATTTTCCCCACTTTCACCATAATATTTCCTTCTATCACTTTTTATTTATTACTATTTCATTACATATCCGGTAAGCAATTACTTTGCACACAAATCTTTCTGTCCGGAAAAATATAAATACGACAAAAAATACAAAAGGAACATAAGTGTAACCTCGATCATGACTGCAAGAATCTCTTTATCTTTATAAAAACCGTTCCTTCCCGCATAGTTTAAAAAGCTCGGGTCCACAATATTAGCTATGTTTCCTATCATTTCACTTTGGGTCTTTATATACTCTTTTATCAATCCTTCAAACAATCGCTGCTGTACATACACTATCAAAACTGTTGTTCCAAGGGTTATATACACATCTGAGCTTATAAGCGTAATAAACATAGCAAATGCTCCACATACATTAGCGAACAAAACAAAATAGCAGTTTGACTTTATTATTGCAAACCACAGACTCATATCAGATGCACCCTCTCCGACAAATATTGTCTTCACAAGCTCGCCATCTTCTCCCAGTTCGCTGATGGAATCGTAAAATATATACAATGTTGCATCGTATATCGCAATTGCTATAACAGTTATTACCGTACTTGTCACAACAGTAGCAATTATCTTTGATAACCAATACCTTTTGACTGTTGTTCGTACAAGTACAAACCTTTTATTTTGCGTTCTTACTTCGGTAATGTATTTGAATACAAAAGGAATTCCTGTGACAATTGGCAAAAGAACAGCAATATACATATTACTTGTCCAAATCTTCATCATCTGATTCGCAGCTGATGATGACATTCCGGCTTGCCAGTTCCCATTAAGTTTATTATATATTGCGTCTAATACTGTTGTGGATTTTCCACCCGGCAATACCTCCCCACTTTTACCTGTCATAAATAATACAAACATCAGCAGTATTGCGCACAGTGTTCCCATTGAAAATAACTGACTTTTTATTTCGCGTTTAATCATGTTCTTTCCCCTATTTCTAATAACTTGAAGTGGCTTCGTAGTAATATACCTCACCATCAAGAGCATCTACGAGAATACTTTCACCAAACACGTTTATATAACTGCTGTCTCTCTCATAATATGCAAACAGCCAATATGGACGTATACATAGGCTCTCATCCGGAACATGTAATTCTACATGACCTTGTTCTTTTTCTTTATTATCTTGTGTAACAATATAAACCAAATCACAGACAGAAAATGTCATTCCACCAATATGTGCAATTTTTTCATTCATTTCAGAAATTGCCCAATATGGTGATATAATTTTATCTCTCTTCTCAGATTTTGTAATATTTAAAGACGGTACCCCCGTATTTACATAAGAAATCTCGTTATTATTTGTCATTACCACCAGAATGAATTCCCCTATATGTGCTTTTTTGTTATATCTGTTAGATGATGTAAAATAAAAATCACTTTGTGTCACAATATCAACATTATCTATTACTTTTCCAACAATCATACTAATCTGATCATAACCATCATTTGATTTTATAATAAATATTTTCTGTACTTTATATGTGATATTTTTTTCAAGCTTGTTCTTTTTGTTTATTTCGGATTCAACAAAGTCAATTGCTTTTTTTACAGTTATACTTCCATCTTTTAACTTATATTCATCATCATATATTTCTTCCGGATGTTCCATTGTCTGAATGTCATATGCTGTTTTCGCATATCTCATATCAGGTGAGTCTTCCTCTAGACTGCTTCCCATAAAAAATCCATAATTGTCATATGAATATGCGTAATTGTTTTGATTATCTATTTGCGCATAAGCTTGATAGTTGGGAAAGCTTGGATTTGGATACTCTCTTGTCTCAACCTTCGTCCAATCGATATCATTATAGCCGCTCCATAAAGCACACGCTGTATTTTTCACATCATTAATATCATCCGTACAATATGTCCCGAGTTTCATCTCATATATATTTTCAATGTCGTTGATATTCGTATACTGAGGAAATTCGAAACCGTCTATTTTTTTTCCTGCAACAGTTGCTATTTCCTTTTTAGCTTCATCTATCGACACATATTTTTCTGACTTTGTTAGTGTGTCTCTTTCTTTTGCATTTTCAGAAAGAGTGGGTGCACTCTCACACCCACTCAGAAATACCAAAATGCAAGAAATAAGGCACAATATGTTTATTTCTTTTCTTTTCATATTTACCCCTTTACTGAAGCACTTATTGTAAATGATGTGCTGTACTGTGTAACCGTCCCCTTAAATCTGACTAGACTTCCATATATAGGAATCGCGTTTGTATATTTCATTTTTTTACCGGTAGTATTTGTTCCCGTAAAACTTGTTGAATTTGTTGGAAATCCTGTTTCAATTGAATCTACAGTCAATACTGGAGTGCTGCCGGTATAATTGAAAGTACTACATTTTGCATATGCATTTTGATCCGCATTTGCATATACAGATTTTTCTTGCGTTATATACCATAAATTTGATGGCATACCTATTGCATATGTAAATATATGAGGAAATCCGTAATATCCATATGCAAACACCTGAGACGTTGAAGCAACGGTCATTACCATAGCTACACCTAAAGCTAAAAACTTTTTCTTCATTTGAAAAACCTCCAATCTCTAATAGCAAAACATGCTACAACCTATTACAATTATTAACCGGTCATATGTAATACCTGTTGCAGAATAATGTTTTATTATCCAATATTAATATTTTTTCTTCGTACTACTTCGAAGCACTGTACAATATTAATGATACAGTGTATTTTTTCTCTTAACTGATTTGATCAATTTTTGTATATTGAATGTGCAGTTTTTTCACTTTCACTATTTTTTAATATATTTTCTAATATCAAACTTGACCTGAATTCACTGTTTCCCCAATCAGTTGATAAGTACCCTTTATATTTTTCTGCAGCCTTATTTATATTCTTTAACCCCCATCCATGCATTTCTTTTTCTTTCTTTATGGTCAATATATTTTCACCTTTTGCCTTGATTTCACCTGTATAAGAATTAACAATATTTATTATCGAAAAACAACCGTCATTCTGCATAAACATTTGGATTTTTATGTATTTCTCTGTTGATTTTGAAGCTGCTTCAAATGCATTTGACATCATATTTCCAAGCATCGTAACCAAATCAATTTCTTCCACATACTCAACATTAAACCCTCTCTCAACAAAGCAATCAAACTTTACTTCGTTTTCTTCCGCTAGTTCCTTATACTCTGTTAAGATTGTATTTAGAATCAGATTTTGACTATATTCTATATTGGCAACTTTTTCATATTCATCTGTAATTGATTTTGCTATTTCTTGTGCCATACCAGCTTCGTCTTTCTTTGTAAGATTGGTTATACTATTTATATAATGACTTACGTCATGCAACATAGACAAATACCTTTCATTTGCCTGTTTTTGCTGTTTATACCCTTCCAGTTTCAGTTCACTAATTACTATATTTCTCTTAATCTCTTCTTTTTCTCTAAGCATATCGGCATACTTTGTAAACTGGTAGAAAATGATTATATTTCCTACAATCATCATCACAAAATTAAAAATTAGTACATATACACCTTTATTGCCCGAGCTAAAATCTATTCCGGAATATACGATTGATATCATAATTCCAGTCGATGTAAACGGAATAATAAGATACAAAAGTGTTGTTTTGGCATCCATATCTTTATCTGTTATTATACATATCTTTTTTGCAATAGCAAATATGATAAGGGATATCATCTTTACAATAAGCGTTATTATCATCGCTGACTCTCTGTTAACCATGCTCTGATTCAGCATTTCTTCTGCTGTTATTTTCATAACACCAATCCCTATCAATTCAGATCCAATCAGTATTACTAAGGACATTATTCCTACAAATATTCGCTTATAGATATCCCCGATAAAAAATATAATCCCTATCGTAAGAAACAATACAGGCGCAAATATCAGATTAACCACAGTATTATCAAGCCTATTCACCAAAAATTCCAATGCTCCCGCAACACAAATAACGTAATTTCCTTTTTGATAAAATGTATCTTTTTCTTCAAAGAATGTGCAGTAAAAATCATACATCATATATATTTCGAACATGCAAATAAACATGTCAAAACAGCCTCTTAAAAACCACATATTTCCCCTCCCTACTCACAAGCCGGCGTTATTTATAATTTTCAGACATTTTTAGTCTTTATTCTTTCTTTTTATATTTATTTAACAAAAATATAGTCATCTTTTCTTTTAATTCTTTTGTTTTGGATCTAGATACAGTAAGAATATCACCTGTCACCATGAGTATTTCATCCCTGGTTCGACTCCTAACATATTTTATATTTACAATATAACTGTTGTGTGCATATACAAAATTATAATCTTTCAACATGTCATACAATTCACTCAGTTTTTCTTTTGAAAGAATTGTCCGTCCATTTTGTCTTATTTCGTCTGCAAGATGTATTTCACATCCTCTTCTTGCAATTGATATATACGCTATTTCATCCGAATCCAACACATATTGATCATATCCACAATATCCTATAACTATAGGATTACCTTTTCTGCTTTTTACGTAATCAACTATTTCTTTTAGTTCAGATACCATTTTTTCATCTGAAAACTCCTTTAATAGGAATCTAAATGGTGATACTTTAAATGAGTCCGGTGACGGTTGACATACTCCCGAGCAATAAATTAGTATTATATTAGAATATTTTTTTCTTAATTCTACCGCAACTTTATTACCGTCTGTTCCTTCCATATGAATATCCAGTATAAGCATATCTATATCAAGTCCCTGTTCAAGGTCTAATAAAAACGCATCTCCTGATTGATATTTCATTATATCTATATCACTCTGGAAAAAGCCTGCTTTAAATAGACTTTTTTCCATATATTCAATATAATTAATATCATCATCACATATTGCAACTTTATACATCGATTCCGCCCCCCCCTCATATCATTTGTTGCTTTTTTTCGAGGTCAATTCTGCTACTAACGCAATAATAACTATCATATGCGTGTACATAATAGTACCTGCCATTTCTCTGTTCTCATTTATAGCAAAATAAGTCATAACTACAATTTGCACAAACCACAATATCAACGCCATTTTTTTATATTTACAACGTTCTCTATTTTTTAATGGTTTATTTTCACTTTCTACTGGGCTTATTACCATTATTATACTAAATAACAACAATTCTGATAACCAGTATATACAAATACCTAACGGCTCAATTATTACTATTTTATCCACCACTAAAACAAGTATAATAAGAAGTGAATTTGTAACAATTGTGCATTTCCAGAATTTTTCTGCATGCCAACCACCCACGTAACTTCTAAGACTCATAAAGCAAATAAGAAATAATCCAACTTCTTTCCATTTTCCAGAAAAAAACGTGATAATAAATGCTATTACCACGTTGATTAACCTTTCTATTAAAATTAAATATCCGTATCTGTATAATTCTTTTTCATCTTTTTTCAAAATGCCACTTTCAACTAGCCAATCCACAATAAGATCTACAGCTCTAATCATCTATTTAATATATTTTTCTGCATCATCTGGAAACTTTGGCTGGTGAAATACCCATACACATGTTGAATTGGCACTTTGAAATACCATTAGCAGTGCAAACATATTTACCACCTTACCAAACTGAATAAATAACTTTTTTCCCATTTTTCTCTTTCCTTTTCTCTATTTATTACCGTTCAATACTCGCATAATATATGCATTCACATTGTAAATCTAATTTAATTCGCTCTTATCTATTGTAAATCACATATTATTTAGACTGCAAAAAGGATCAAACAGTTATACTGATTTTATAAAACAAGAGCATATTATTCTTACTTTGGTAATTTTTGTATGTTAAATGTGCAATTTTTGCACATTTAACACAATTATTCTATCTATACACTTTCAGCACCATAATTAATTAGCTAATCAAATCCGCTCCCCACACAATCACTGCCAATATTCCCAGCGCAATTGCTAGGCTCTTCAAGTCCCAAAATCTTCTGTAGAATCCTCTCCCAAGTCTAAAGCCTGCATATCCTATTGCCCCCAGCACACCACCAACAATAAGTACATATGCCACTGCTGATAGTATTCCTGCCACAATTACATTTAACCTTTCAATCTCAATTACGTTTCTAAGATTCCAAGCTGCATCTCCGGTCATCTTTGCAAAGTTTATTAACTTTACAAATAAATCCGCTATCATCGCTCCTGCTCTTGCTACATCACCTGTAAGTCTTTTGGAAGATGTTGCTTTAAGTATTGTCACTGCCAATCCATAAATACCAAATATTAAATTCAGAGTTTTTACCTTATTGATTTCATCCTGCAACACTTCAATAACCTTCACTTTAGCGGCTATGACCTCGCGATTTCTCTTCTCTTTCTCTTTCTTCAACTTGCTCTGGGCTTCTTCCAGATCTGATTTCAGTTCTTTCATTTCGGCTTCTATCTTCTTGTCGATTTCCTTCTGAACCAAATCTATCTTTTCCATCTGCATGTTTTTCGAAACTATCGTATCCGTTTTCTTCTGTAATTCGCTCATAAGCGTTGAGTTCTGCGATGAAAGATTCCAGTTCTCTGTTTGTAATTGTTCTATTATTTTCTGATTTTCTTCGTTCTGATCCTGAGCCTGTTCCAGCTCTGTCAGAAGCTCGTCTACGTTCAATGATTTTATTGTATCTGTCATATTGCTCTTTCTCCTTATCTTCTATTTGTTTTTTAATTTCTTCAATTCGTCGATCTGTTTCTGCAATCTGCTGTTCTGCTTCACTAACTGCTCGTTGATGCTCTGCGTTTCGTCCAATTCTTCTTTCAGCGATTGGTTCTCTGCTATCAGAATTTCTATTTCGTCCTGTTGCGTTTCCAGCAGCGCCATCATTTCGTCTTGCTTCTCCAATATCGACAATACGTCCTTTAAGTTTTCTAATTCGTTCATATATATCCCTCGCTTTCTCGGTAATATAATCTGTAATATCTTTTGCCAGTTCTTTAATCTGGTCTCTCAACTTGTTTCTTTCACGAATCTCCCGATTCATTTCGCAGCGGTCTGCAACTTTGCCCTCAGCTTCCATTTGCCTTGCAATAACACCTTCGTGAATTGTAGGTTCCATATCAAGCCCTTGCCTTTTATACGATCTGTGGTCTATCTTTTTATCTTCTTCAAGGTACTTGTTACATTCATCTGCCCAAGCTTTTCTCCAAACCTCTGCTTTATTGTGATCATTCCAATCATTCATTGGAATTGTAATTTTCTCCCATAATAATTCTCTGCCTTTGCCTTTTCTCACTCTAACTTTCTGCTCTCCATTTTCATCCAATACTGGAATTTTATACTGTGCAGTTTTATCTTTTTCTTTTGGATTATATGAAGGCAAGTCCGGGTTAAATATTGCTCTTCCCATTTCGTCCCTGGCATTGGCAAAGACTGTTTTTTGCTTTTTCTCCCAATGTTTTTCATCATCAAAACTTCGCATTGTGAGCATAATGTGTGCATGTGGATTGCCATCGCCTTTATCGTGAATTGAGAAATCTGCAATCATTCCCTCATCCACAAAATTCTTCTTTATATAATCTTTTACACATTTAACTTTTTCTTCATTTGTCATTTCTACCGGAAATGCTACTTCTATCTCTCTTGCGAATTGTGCATCCGATCTTTTCTCTTCTCTCTGTACATCATTCCAAAGAACTTCTCTATCTTTATACTTTTCAGGTGCGTTCTTTGGTAACATGATTTCTGTATAAGTGACTCCTGCCTTTTTTGTAAAATCGTGAGTCAAACCTGTTTCTTCATTGTGAAGTTTTTCACCTGAGCGGTACGCAGCCGATGCCACTGCTGAACGTCCGTCCGCTCTACTTATGATTTTTATTGAACAATGATAAATCGACATTTTGTAACACGTCCTTTCTGCTTTTTATTTTGCAAAGTGTTTCAAAATGGAGAAGCCGTCTGCAAGACTCGCCGACGAAACGCGCCCGGCAGCTTTAGCTGACCGGTTGGTGCTTGCACCAAACTTATACAATGTGGGCTCCGCCCACATATAAGTGCGCCCTTAAGAGACTTAAGGGATGTCGGCAAATCCCTTTTTGAAACTACTTATTTCATTCTGTCTCCTTTATTTCAACATTACGCTCTAAAGCTTTTGAAAAATAGTTGCCTCTTTTTTCCTGATCATAGAGAAAGTTGATTAAATTAGTAAGTTTCTCATTTTCAATAGGCTTTCCATATACACTTTCAACTGATGCTCCAATTTCAATCAGTCTTTTTGTTCTTGCTTTTCTCTGTTCTTCTGCAAGTCTTTTTTCAAGCTGCTTTTTCTTAGCTTCATACTTATTCATTTTTTCTGTAAGATCGTCTAATCTTTCAGAAGTTGTTTTTCTCTTCGTCATATACACTCACCCCTTTCCATTTCTTTTTTTGCATTGTGAAAAACCGGAATAACTTCATCTTCAATTCTTAAATTGTTATTTTCATTTAACAAAATGAACTCTTCCAAAGTCTCTCTTTTGATGATTGTTTTTCTTCCTACCTTTAACACAGGAATTTTTTTCCAGTCCACCAACATTCTCATTGTGTTTCTACCTATTCCTGTATATTCAGAAGCCTCTTCAATTGTTAACGCTAATTTGTCTGTATGCATTCTACTCACATCCTTCCCAATTGCATTATGCAATTCTTGTTTTGTTCCTCATTCTAACACCTTTTGAAAATTTGTCAAGCGTTTTGCATTTTTATTTTTCTTTCTTGTTTGCATATTGCATTTTGTTTTATTTTGTGTTATATTCTATTTAGAACCTTTAGGAGGTGCTTCAATGAAAGATGTGAATTTAAGAAAAACAATTGGTAACCGTGCAAAACAAAGACGACAAGAATTAAAGTTAGACCAAAAGGATGTTGCACAAATGATGGATGTTAATGCATCGACTATTCAAAGATATGAAGCCGGCAAAATTGACAACACAAAGAAATTAGTTGTTGAAGGTTTGTCAAAAGCTTTACATGTATCCGTAGAATGGTTAAGAGGCGAAACTGATGAATATGAAACCGATGTTACGGATTCTCTATCATTACAAATTCGTGAAAAGATGAATTCTATTTTTCAAAATATTGATTTGAATATAGGAAAAGATGAAGATCTATTTGCAAAAAGCATTCTGCTATTAATGTTATGTAATTATGAATCATTTACTGACTCTTATAAGTTCGCTTGCAGTCAATATGCAACTGAATCTAAAGCAGATTCTTCTATCTATAAAACTGTTGGCTTTGCATCTGAAAATGAATTTAAGGAAGTAATGTTCTTGCGAGAAATAACTTCATCAATAAATACATTAAAAGAGATTGGTGATATTTTAACCGCATACCCTAAGAATTCTGAAGTTGCTGCAAACAGATTAAATGCATTATTAGATTTATATTTATGAAACTGATTAACATACATTTTCAAAGGAGGTTACATATGAGCACAAAAATAATAAGACTAAACATAAGACGATACTGACTAATTAATAAGTAGATATATTATTACCTTTCAAACTCTACTTCTCAGCTATCGACTTGGAAAGGAGCTTGAATGGACATATTAAATTCTTCACAAACAGGAAGTGTTCGTAAAAAAGGAAAACAATGGTATTACAGATTTAGAGTACAGGATTCTGATGGCAATTGGAAATTGCATGAATTCAAAGGTGGAAAAACCAAAGCTGAAACACAGCTTTTATTAAACCAAGCCATTATAGATTACAAAGATCACAATGCAATTTTCAACCCGGGATCAATAACTATTTCCGAACTTTGTTATCTGTGGTACGATTCTGAAATTGAAAATAGTGATTTAACCACAAATGGAAAAAAGAATTATAAAAATACTGTAAAGAACATTGCAACAAGTGATTTTGGAAAGCTACAGCTTAAGAACGTCACATGCGAAGATATTCAGCATTACGTTGACACTTTGTACTTTGGAAAATACGATGACGATGGCAAGCTGATACAAAAGGCTTACGCTACTTCTACAATGAGAAAATTCTTCCTTGTGCTTAATAACATTTTTAAATACGCTGTATATCCAAAGCATTTTCTCAGAGAGAATCTTATGCAGTATGTTAAGAAAAGAAAAAAGAAAAAGGAAGTATCATTATTTGGAGATGACCAGGGCACAAAGGTACCAACTATTACTAATGATGAATATTTAAAGATCATAGATTACCTTGAGTCAGATGAGCATAACAGTTTTTTCGCTCTTCCAATTCAGATTGCTTACTACACAGGCATGCGTGCCGGCGAAGTTTGTGGGTTAACCTGGGATGATATTGATTTTGATTCGAATTGTATATATGTGAGACGTTCAATGTATTATGACGTAGATAATAAGTGTTGGGAGCTTAAAGTACCAAAAAGCGGTAAACCAAGAACTATAGATTTTGGACCTACACTTGCATCTATTTTGAAACGTGCCCATACAGAGCAGTTAAAGGAGCGTTTTCACTATGGTAAGCTTTATCAATTACACTTCTACCATTTAAATGACATTAAAGGGAAAAGCCATTGCCAGATATATACAAGGTTTGAAGAAAACGGCATTGAGAACAAATCAAGATTTTGTCACGGTATTCCATATGAAGATGCTGACGACACAGTAACTCTTAATCCTGTATCTTTCGTTTGTACAAAGCCCGGTGGTGAACTATTAACTACTCAAACACTTAAATGGTTAAATAAGTTAATTCAAAAAAATTTACCTGATATATCACATTTTCATTTTCATTGCCTGCGACATACCTACGCAACAACATTAGTTGCAAATGGAGCCAATATAAAAGATGTGCAAGCACTTCTCGGGCATTCAGATATAAAAATAACACTGGATACCTACTCACACGTTACAGAACAGTCACGTAAAAAAGCGATAAATATTTTCGAAGCAGCTATACAATCTTCATAAGTTTTATGACTTAATTTGAGATTTAGCTCAAAACCTTCCCACAAGTTTGTGGGAAGATTTGTGGGAAGATCTGTATTTTTTCGAAAAAACAAAAAAAATATGAGAAAAGATTTTAACCTCTTTTTCTCATATCACATCTTTTAAAACAGCTCACAAAGCCTTATTATATAGGCTTTTTTATAAATAAAAAAATAACACCCAACGAGAATTAACTTCGTCAAGCGTTATTCGAAGTGCGCGATCAGGGGCTCGAACCCTGGACACCCTGATTAAGAGTCAGGTGCTCTACCAACTGAGCTAATCGCGCTTGTTGATTGACAACAAAAAGATTATAAATCATTTTCTCGATAAATGTCAAGTATTTTTTTAAAAAACTTTTTATAATATTAAAAAAAGGCAATTTTCCTAAATAATCTTTTTAACAAACAGCTGCATAAGCGCTCATGCTTATACAGCCGTTTTGTTCTAAGTCTATTCAATTATTTATTCTTCGACTTTTTATTATTTTTTTACGGTAACTGTCACTTTCTTGAATGCTCCGTTCTGAGCATATACAATTATTGTACATTTTCCCTTTTTCTTTGCAGTTACTTTTCCTGATGCATCTACTGTTGCAACTTTCTTATTTGTTGAAAGATATCTAACAGTTCTGTGTACAGGCACTTTAAGTTTCTTTGACTCAACTATTCCTTTTCCTTTAAGTTTGAATGTTTTGCCTTTTTTATCTAATGTAACTTTATTCTTCTTAGCATCTGTAGTTACTGATTTGAAGTTTCCATATTTGCCACCTTTTGTTGCAATATGAATTGTATTAGACATTCCAAGCAATTTGTTGTCTGAATCAAATGCTCCGATAAGGAACTTATAGTATGTACCTTTCTTCAAACCTGACTGTGTGAATGAAGTTGATGTTGCACTTCCGATTTTCACATAACGGTTCTTCTTTCCACATTTTGTTCCGTAGATAACGAAGTATGATGCTTTTGCAGGTTTCTTCCATGTAAGTGTGATTGCAGTATTTGTTGACTTCTTCTGTCTTCCAAACAGATAATCAAAAGATGTTCCTTTTGGATCTTTGTCATTTGAAAGGGAAGCCACGAAATTATCTACCTGTGTATTTGTAGCACCTGTTAATGCTGAGTAAATAGGTGCGTTGTCCACCTGCTTGTTATCACCGTTTGAATTAATAGTTGATTTATTTCCTGAATCTCCCGAACCCGGTGTTGTTGTTGGCTTTTCTGTTGACGGCTCAGCCGGTGTTTTGTCATAAACACTCTTTCCGGAACCAATCTGTACAGGTGTTGTCACAGTAAGTATTTTTGAGTACGGCGAGCGTATCTCCGGAAGTGCTTCTGCACCGTAATACGGATATTGGCAGCAGTTAAATCTGCATCTGAATTCCAATGTTGAACCTGCAGGAATCATTTGTCCCGCATCAACAAGATAAATCAATGGCTGCTCAAGTTCATTTGGCGATATATCTCTGTCTCCGACAATAAATCTCCATTCATCTGTACCCTGTGCTCGCATTTCTACTTCAAGATACATGTAACCGCCTCTCGCTGCGATTTGTGTAACTTTAGATGCCAACTCATCAGACACTTTTATTTTCACGCCTGCTACCGGATTATCATTAAAAGTCTTATCTGTGATGCGAAGGTCATATGGATCCGGAGTAGGTATGGTACTCTCTGTATACGGCACAAATCCGGTACCGTTTTTTCCGTATGAAGCAACATTTGACCAATCCGAGAATGTGTAACTAAATCCATTATTCATATCAACGATTTCCACACCGTAACGCACTCTTACATATACAGTATGCTCTTTGTAATCAATTGTAATATATGACGAATCTTCACCATTCACTATATTATACTGTCCCTCTTTCAACTGATTCTTAAGACCCGGATTCTCATTATCTCCATACCAATATGGATTTGTTGTATCACTTACATCACCATAGTCACCTCTCATAATCCATTCATAAGAAGTAGTATCCCCTGATGGCGTGCTCCTCATAACGTCCCAGCATCCGGCTCTAAAGGCACCTGTGACTTCATATCCCATGGTATCCCAGAAATCATTGTAATGCCATCCATTTTCAGGATCATCAATCGCCCAGTCAATCTGTGCAAATATATCAACTGAATCATATTTTTGAGCCGCAATAAGATCTCTATATGCATCATCATCATCTCTCTTTAACTTCATAAAATTGCACATATCTTCAGACATATTGTATGTAACCTGCATAGTTGTAGGGGAATCACCACCTCCTAACCAGTCAAGAGCTACATCCTTTGGTGCCTCGAGCGGGAATGGCAACCAGGGAGCTGTTGCTGCCGCTGTACTTGTCGGTGTCAAATTAATACTTGAAACAAGCATTGCACAGGAACACAGTCCTGCAATTAGTTTTTTTGCTTTCATAAACCGTACCTCCATTTTTAGTCTTTAATGACAGTCAATATTTAATTGTTCCGATCACATTAACTTCTACATTATATTTTATTACAATTAAATATTTGATTCAATCAAAAATCACATTTTTTATACCACTACATCTTCAAAATATGGTAACATTAATGTTGGATTGACTATCATCCAAAGTTTTATAGGAATTATAGTTTTATACCAAGTTATATATGCTTATATCTGTTTAAGGCTTATCCAAACTGAGATAAATTAAAAACCTGCAAGACGACCTTATTAAAAATCGGAGGAATATATGAACATCAAAGAAATACCGAAAAAAATAATATCAAACCAAATTATATTTTATTTTGCTTTATCTTTATTAACTTTTTTTGAAGTAGAAGTATTAAACTCAGATGCTACTTTTTTTAAAGTAAAAGTATCGAACTCAGATGCTACTTTTTTTGAGATAAAACATCGTCTCATTTACATCTTATTAGATTTAATTGTTTACTTTTCAATATATTTTCTCCTTGGTCTTTTTTCAAAGAAAATACTCAAAAACAGTTTAATCACTTTAATAATAATTAATATATTTGCGTGGATTAACAATGTTGTCAGTCAGTTCAGGGGATTAGCCTTCAGATTTACAGACATCCTTTCTGTCAGAACTGCCGCAAATGTTGCCGGAATGTATTCCTTTAAACTGAATATCTTCCATATCATATGGTTAGTTTTATTTATCACTTCATTTTTAATGATTTTTATTTGGAGTAAACACTTAAATGCAATTAGCGAATCCTTTCGTCTTAAGAAAAAGCTTATCTTTACCGCAATATGTGTATTTTTCATTGTTTACATTCCTTTTGAAACTTACCATTTTATGGGACTGAATAATTTTGACGGATGCTATGTTGGCGGATATAATCTCTATCTGCTGCATTCTGCGATTCCAAACACAATCAAAAAGCCTTCCGGCTACAATAAGACTGATTACAAAGAATTAACTAAAGTTGAGTGCAATTCTGAAAAACGCCCAAACATCATCGTAATAATGAACGAAAGTTTTTGCGATTTAAATAGAATTGTTGACATTCAGACATCAGAAGATGTTCTGCCTTTCTTCAACAAGTTCATAAAAGAAGAAAACATTATTGAAGGAAATGCTTACGTATCAGTATTTGGCGGAAACACTGCCAATTCGGAAATGGAATTTTTAACCGGCTCGGTTATGGGATTTTGGGGTGAACAAAATCTGTGTTATTCAATGGGATACTCTAAATACATGGACATTCTTCCGAACTGGCTAGAAAAAATAGGCTACGAAACTTATGCAATGCATCCTGCCACAGGAAATAATTACGGAAGAAGAGGTGTCTACAAATACATGAAATTTAATAACCTGTGGTTTATAGATGATTTTCTTGATAAGGGTGCCAAAACAACTCATTTTGATAACGCTACATATTTTCTTAAAGAAATAATTTCAGACTCTGAAAACTACAGAATAATAAATGAGGAAATTGAAAGAAACGATAAGCCTGTTTTTATGTTTAATACAACCATCCAAAATCACGGTGGCTATTCATGGCGTGGATATGATGACATAAAGCTTCTTAACAAAATAGATGACAAGGATCTTAATGTTGAAACAAACGAATATCTCACTTTGATAAGACAATCCGATCAGGCATTGGAAGAGTTAATAACATCTCTCAAAAATTCTGATGAGGATACAATAGTTCTTTTCTTTGGAGATCACCAGCCTGCGCTTTCACTTTCCCTTGCGCGCAGATGCGGAAAGGAACCAAAACGCAAGGAAATTTTTAACACACCTTTCTTTATCTGGGCTAATTTCGACATTGGGGAAATGCATGATGTTGATACAAGTTTAAACTACCTGCCAAATATCCTTTTACAACAGTCAGGAATCGGCTTGCTCAATCAATATCAGAATAATATAGAAAAGATTCGGGAAAAATATCCTGTTTTGTCTGTTAACAACACCGTAGACTCTTCGGGCAAAACAGTAGATTTCAACAAAGTATTCAAGAGTGATAACCTTCTGAAAGATTATCACAAACAATCTTATAATGTAATATATGATGCAGACTAATCTATATAGAAAAAAGCAGCCACCTGGCTGCTTTTTTCTATATAGATTTTATTTCTTATCCTTTAGTTTTTATCTATTTTTTAATCTTTTATGTTTTATCTTTTAGCAATCAACTTATTAATCGGATTTCCTTTTGCAGAAAATCTCTCCTCATACTCAGTCATAACATTTCCCTCGTTCATCTTAGGATCATTATGAAGGTCTCTTGTGCATTCCACAATCTCCCATCCTGCCATTGGAATCTGCTCTAACGAAAAATCAAATAACAGGTTGTTGTCAGTCTTAAACTCTACAACTCCGTCTTTCTTGAGGATCTTGTCATATCTTGCAAAAAACTCCTTAGATGTAAGACGTCTCTTTGCATGTCTGTCCTTTGGCCATGGGTCTGAGAAATTGAGATATATTTTATCAATCTCACCTTCTGCAAAACAGTCGGCTATTATCTCTGCATCCATCCTTATAAATAGAAGATTATCGATTTCAAGTTCTCTTCTCTTTTCAATTGCTCTGATAAGAACACTTGAGAACTTCTCTATTCCTATATAATTCACATCCGGATTATCAAGGGCAAGTTTTGTAATAAACTTTCCCTTTCCCATTCCAATCTCAATCCTGATTGGTTTGTCATTTCCAAATACCTCATTCCATTTTCCTTTGTATTCCTGAGGTTCATTTATTGTAAATTCACTCTCGGCTATTGCTTCTCTTGAGCCCGGTACGTTACGTAATCTCATTCTGTTTCTCCTACCTATTAATCATTATTTACCTTATTAGGATATATACTTATATATATCTTATATATGTCTTGTATATATCTTATATCATACTTAAATATACATCTTTTGTTATCTATATTAAATAAGAAGTCATCCACATTATTTTAATATATAAATCCATTTTTGAAAATATCCTTTTTATTTCGCTATCTCTCCACAAATAGAAGAGTATATTTTTTTCTCTCAACTTATTGAAAAATATATAAAAAGTGGTAGTCTAGTACTGAATAACAAAAAAAATGAAAAGGAGGCTATGTATGGTTAATAACATTAACGAAGTAATTGCCAACCTTGCAAAGATTGACTCTGCAACTTCCAAGATTATGGAAAGCACAAAAAAAGAACAGAGTGCTTACTCGGAAGAAATGAGACAAAAGACCACTTCTTTTGACAGGGAACTAGATGCAGAAGTCGACAAAAAAGTTGATGCAATAAGAACAGAGTTATTTGCATCCAATCAAGAACAAATAGATAAATTTATTGAAGAATCCACAGAAACTCACGACAAGCTTGATAAGCTTTTCACTGAGAAAAAAAACGAGTGGATTGAGACTATTTTCAACAATATAATAAAGGAGTGATTTTATGGCTAAAGGCAATGTGTTTGCTTACAGTGCCTTGACTACAAAGATTAAAGCCATGGGAAGTAATCTCTTCAAAGAAAAAGAATGGTCTGAACTTGCTAATTGCAGTTCTGTTGCAGAAGCATTTGCATACCTTCAAAAGCAACCTAACTACGTGCAGTTATTTGCAGATCTTGATCCTGCAAACGTTCACCGCGGTCAGATAGAGTGGTTGCTTAATTTTTCAACTTATGAGGACTTTACCAAAATTGTCCATTTCGCACAGAAACATCAGAGCGAATATCTCAGTCTCTACTTTATAAGATATGAGATACTTACACTCAAAAGATATATGCGTATCATTTTGGATCCGCGTCAGTCATCAACTGTTTCCGTTTTGGAAAACGACTTCGAACGCCATTCAAAAATAAATACAAAGCTTGTTGCTGAATCAACCAATCTTGAAGAATTCATCAACAAACTTTCAGGGACTAAATATTTTGATGTTCTTAGCAGAGTAAAGACAACTTTTCCTGATCCTACACTTTTTGATTACGAGATGGCTCTTGATATGTACTACTTCTCTTCTTTCTGGGAGCAAAAAGACAGGATTTTTTCAAAATCCGAAAATGAGTTCATCACAAGATCATACGGTATCAGGATTGACTTGCTTAATCTTTTGTGGATATACCGCTGCAAAGCATATTATACAGTTAGCAATGACGCAGTTTACACCTTCCTTCTTCCTATCAATTACAAATTGAAGAAGGATAATATAAAACAACTTGTTGAGGCTTCATCGGCAAAAGAGGTCATCGAACTGGCCAACAAAACCTACTACGGCAGGAAACATACTTTCACAACGGATTCAACACTGGAATCCCAATGTGAAAAGATTATCGATGATGTCATCAGAAAGGATTACAAAGATAATCCTTATTCCCTTGCATGTATTACCGCTTATTTCCATTTCAGGAATTCGGAATCTGCAAAAATCATTACAGCTTTAGAGTGTATAAGGTACGGTTACCCGCCTGATACTGTAATGGAATATATTAAGAGAAAGGGGAGTAGTGTTTAATGATTGTAAAAATGAGTTTCGTGACATTGGCAGGACCTAAATCCGACATTGACCGAATCATTGATACTTACTTATCAAAATATGAAATACAGCTTGAAAATGCATTGGTCGAACTCAATTCGTCAGGTGATTTACTTCCTTTTGTGGAAGCAAATCCATACAAAACTCTGCTTGACAACGCTCACGAATTAATTGATCTTGTAGGATCCGACACCAAAGAACCTCTTGCAGCACTTACAGTTCCCGAGGCTACTGACATTATAAATGACGTCAGTGGAAAGCTTGCAAAATACAAAGAGGATATCGAAGCCTTCAAACTTCAGAAAAAGCATCTCATGGAAGACTACGAAAAGATATCTCCTTTTAAGGACATTGAATATAATCTCAATGATGTCCTTAAGATGAATTACATCAAATACAAGTTTGGTAGAATTCCTAAAGATATGTACAGAAGTTTTGAAGAATTCATTGCCCCTGATATGGAGGCATTGTTTATTCAAGGTTATATGGATAATGACTATGTATACGGTGTTTACTTTGCACCGGAGTCATCCATTAAACAGATTGACTCATCATTTGACGCACTTCATTTTGAGACCATCGAGATTCCTGAAGAATATGAAGGAACTCCTTCAGATATTTGCCTTAACATCAGAAAGAAGATTGCGGTAATAGATGAAGATATTAATAATATCGAGTCAAAATTAGTTAATATCACTCAGTACAACAAGTTAGATATTTTAAGTGCTTACAAACGTATCGAGATTGCATATGGAAACTTTGATGTAAGAAAGTTGGCGGCTTGTACAAGACAGTCCAACATCGTTTTCCATGTACTTTGCGGATGGATGGCAACGGAAGATGCAAACAGACTTCTTGCAGAAACCGAAGACGATGACAATGTTGTCTGCATGATTGATGAGGAAGCTACTAAGAAAAAAGCTCCTCCTACCAAACTTAAGAATCCAAAGGTTTTTAAGCCATTCGAAATGTTTGTGGACATGTATGGCACACCGAAATACGGTGAGGTTGATCCTACATTGCTTGTTGCATTGACCTATCCATTACTATTTGGAATAATGTTTGGCGATGTTGGTCAGGGTCTTTGTCTTATGATTGGCGGTTTTCTTCTATATAAATTAAAAGGAATTAAACTTGCAGGAATCATTTCATATGCCGGATTAATTTCTACCATATTCGGTTTCCTGTATGGAAGCATATTTGGTTTTGAGGATTTAATAGAAGGTCTGTGGATTAACCCGAGAGAAAGTATGGTTAATCTTCCGGTTGTGGGCAATGTAAACATCGTATTCGTTGCCACAATTTTATTTGGTATATTTTTGATAATACTATCAATGATTCTCAATATGTACAATTGCATAAAAATGAAAAAATATACTGATTTACTCATAGGGCCAAACGGTCTGACAGGTTTCATTTTCTACGGTGTAGTCATAGGCTGCATTGTACTTGCCATGACAGGACACAAAGTGAAATATATGGCTCCCGTAATTGTAATATTAGTTATTACTTTATTGATTATCGCAATCAAAGAACCTATCGAGAATGCCCTTGAAAAGAAATCAAAGCTCATGGAAGAATCTGCACCAATTTTCGTTGTTAAACAGTTCTTTGAGCTTTTCGAGGTATTACTCTCTTACTTTACCAACACTCTTTCATTTATAAGGGTTGGTGCTTTCGCTATCAGTCACGGCATTATGATGGAAGTAGTTCTCATTCTTGCAGGTGTTGCTGATGGAAAAATCGGGTTAAAGACTGTTATCGTATTAATTCTAGGTAACCTGTTTGTATGTGGCCTTGAAGGACTTATAGTTGGAATTCAGTGTCTACGTCTTGAGTATTATGAGATGTTTGGACGTTTCTACAGTGGAACAGGTAAGAAATTTAATCCATATCAGCATTAAAATGGCTGAAGGGATTGAATAATTACTTTTATTTATTAAAAATATTTTTAACATTAGGAGGATATTTATTATGTTAGTTAATCTTATTTCATTATTTTTATTTGTACTTACAATTGCAATACCTGTTGCTTTTTACTACGCAGTTAGCGATAAGAGCAAGACAGCTGCAAAACATTCACTTTTAGGAAATGTTATTTCTTTCTCTTTGGTTTTTGCCGGCTCTTCAATTTTCTTATTTGCTAACACAGCATCAGCTGCAGAATCTATCAATCTCAGCACTGTACCACTTTCTGTTGGTCTTGGTTTTATCGGTGCTGCTCTCGCAGTTGGTCTTGGTTCAATCGGTTGTGGTATTGCAGTTGCAAATGCTGCAAGCGCAGCTCTTAGCGCAGTAAGCGAAGGAAGCCCATTCGGTACAGCACTTATCTTCGTAGCTCTTGGTGAAGGTGTTGCTATCTACGGATTCCTTATTGCATTCTTAATTCTAAGTAAACTTCCATCTCTTGCTTAATTTACACCATATGAAGTTTTAATATATCGAAGCAGGATTCGCGAGCGAGTCTTGAATCATAAACATATATTTAAGGAGGAACAATTTATGAGAATGTTTCTCATCAGCGACAACGTTGACACTCTTACAGGCATGAGACTTGCCGGTATTGAAGGTGTCGTTGTCCATGAAAAAAATGAAATTAAAGAGGCTGTTACCAATGTACTTTCAAACAAAGACATTGGTATCATCCTCATTACCGAAAAATGTAGCAATCTTATTCCGGAAGTTATGGATGATATCAAACTTAACAGAAAGTTCCCGCTTCTTCTTGAAATACCTGACCGTCACGGTTCCGGCCGTCGTTCAGATTTCATAACTGCATATATAAACGAAGCAATCGGTATCAAGATTTAACAGGGAATATGATATATTCCACTTCAAGAACAATTTAGATGTTCTCTAATAAGATAGTTTAGATATTCTCTAATAAGAGATAGAAAATAATTGAAATAATATAGAAAGGGTGTGAAGTTTTTGACTGTAGAAGAGAAAATGGAACATTTTAAAAATGTTTCCCTCGAAGATGCATCCAAAAAGAGTGATGAAATACTTACTACTTATAAAAGAGATTTAGATGAACAATTCAAAAAACATAAAATAGAATACGCCGAAAACTCAAAAGTAATTGAGGAGGCAAAGATTTCCGAAGCAAAATTAGAGGCAAAGAGAGCTTTGGCAAAGGCTCAGGCTGAGATTAAACGTGAAGTTTCTAATCATCATAATGAGATTAAGAACTACGTTTTTCAGGAAGTTAACAAAAAAATCGAAGCATTTAAAAAGACTTCTGAATACAAGGCAATGCTTATTTCTCAGATTACTGACATAAAAAAACAGTTTGACGGCGAAGATATAGTATTCCTTATTGATATTTCCGATAAGGAACTGTTAGATACATTGGCAAAAGAAACTTCAGTGAACATTGAGGTTTCAAAGACTTCTTTTGTTGGTGGCACAAAAGCCATAATCGAAGCCAGAAATATCCTTGTGGACAATTCTTTCAAAACCAAATTGTCTGAAGAACAGGATCATTTTACTATTTCACTTTAGGAGGCAATTATGGAAAAAGCATCTAAAATATACGGAATTAACGGACCTGTTGTATACATCAAGGGTAAGACTGATTTCCAGATGGGTGAAATGGTTTATGTCAGCGAAGAAAGACTTGTTGGTGAAGTAATCGGTCTTACATCTGAAATGACTACTATTCAGGTATATGAAGAAACCAGTGGACTTAAACCGGGTGAATTGGTTTACGGCACCGGAAGCGCTATTTTCGTAACACTGGCGCCTGGAATTCTTAATAATATTTTTGACGGTATTGAGAGACCTCTTAGCGAAATCAAGAGAGAATCAGGTGCCTTCATCAAAAGAGGTGTGTCTGTTGATTCACTTGACACCGACAGATTATGGGATACTCACATCACTATTAAAGAGGGTGATTACATTACCGGTGGCACTATCATTGCAGAGGTTCAGGAAACAAGAGCCATTGTACACAAATCAATGATTCCACCAGCTCTTTCAGGAACTGTTGTCAGTGTAATGAAAGATGGAAGATACACTATAAACGACACTATTGCAGTTTTGAAAAAAGATGACGGAACTGAGGTTGAGCTTACTCTTACACAGAAATGGCCTATCAGAACTCCAAGACCAATCGCAAAGCGTTATCCTTCTTCTATTCCGCTTATCACAGGACAGAGAATTCTTGATACTCTCTTCCCTATTGCCAAGGGTGGTACTGCTGCAATTCCCGGTGGTTTCGGTACAGGAAAGACAATGAGTCAGCATCAGATTGCAAAATGGTCTGACGCAGACATTATTATATACATCGGTTGCGGTGAGCGTGGAAATGAGATGACTCAGGTTCTTGAGGAGTTCTCAGAACTTATCGATCCCCGTTCAGGCAATCCGCTTATGGACAGAACAACACTTATTGCAAATACATCAAACATGCCTGTTGCTGCCCGTGAAGCCAGCATTTACACAGGTATAACGCTTGCAGAATACTACAGAGATATGGGTTACCATGTTGCTATTATGGCGGACTCAACATCAAGATGGGCTGAAGCTTTAAGAGAATTGTCAGGACGTCTCGAAGAGATGCCTGCCGAGGAAGGTTTCCCGGCTTATCTTGCCAGCAGACTTTCTGCATTTTACGAGAGAGCCGGTTACATGGAGAATCTCAACGGTACTGAAGGTTCAGTTTCAATTATCGGTGCCGTTTCACCACAGGGTGGAGATTTCTCAGAACCTGTAACTCAGAATACAAAGAGATTCGTTCGTTGTTTTTGGGGACTTGATAAATCACTTGCTTACGCAAGACATTACCCTGCTATTCACTGGCTTACAAGTTACAGTGAGTACATGACTGATTTGTCAAACTGGTACAACACACATGTTGATATTGACTTTGTTGAATGCAGAAACAAGATTCTTGCAATCCTCAACAAAGAAAGTGAGTTGATGGAAATTGTAAAACTTATCGGTAGTGACGTACTGCCGGATGACCAGAAACTTACACTTGAAATTGCACGTATTATCCGTCTTGGTTTCCTTCAGCAGAACGCCTTCCATCCGGAAGACACTTGCGTTCCACTTGAAAAACAGCTCAAGATGATGCGTACTATTCTCTATTTAAATGACAGATGTTCAGATATCATTTCACTTGGTATCCCTGTATCTGTTTTGAAAGAACAGAATTTATTTGAAAAAATAATCTCTATCAAATATGATGTTGCAAACAATGAATTGGAAAAATTCGATGATTACAAACAGTTAATCGACAATTTCCATGCCACAATTATGGCTAAACACGCATAAGGAGGTACCTAAATGGCTATTGAATATTTAGGTTTAAGCGAAATCAACGGTCCTCTTGTTGCACTTGAAGGTGTACAGGATGCCGCCTATGATGAAATAGTTGAATTTTCCATCAATGATGGTGAAGATAAAAAAATCGGAAGAATTATAGAAATCTATGGTGACAAAGCAGTCATTCAGGTATTCGAAGGTTCTGAGGGAATGTCACTTACAAACACTCACACAAAACTTACAGGACACCCAATGGAGGTTGCACTTTCAACCGATATTCTTGGACGTACTTTTAACGGTATAGGTGTTCCAATCGATGGTCTCGGACCAATTGATGCAGAGGAGAGACGTGATGTAAACGGAATGCCACTTAACCCTGTTTCAAGAGAATATCCAAGAAACTATATCAGAACCGGTATTTCTGCAATCGATTGTCTTACCACATTAATCAGAGGTCAGAAACTTCCAATTTTCTCAGGAAACGGACTTCCTCATGATCAGCTTGCAGCTCAGATTGTTAACCAGTCATCCCTGGGTGACGATACTGACGAAGAATTTGCTGTTGTATTTGCAGCCATGGGTGTAAAGCATGACGTTGCCGAATATTTCCAAAAAACATTTGAGGAGTCAGGTGCTTCAGAACACGTTGTTATGTTCCTCAACATGGCAAACGACCCTGTTGTTGAGCGACTCATCACACCAAAGGTTGCCCTCACAGTTGCAGAATACCTTGCCTACGAAAAGGGAATGCACATCCTTGTTGTCCTCACAGATATGACAACATATGCTGAGGCAATGCGTGAGGTTTCCTCATCAAAAGGTGAGATTCCTTCAAGAAAAGGTTATCCCGGTTATTTATATTCAGAACTTGCAACACTTTACGAACGTGCAGGAATTGTTGAAGGCGCGAGCGGTTCAGTTACACAGATTCCGATTTTGACAATGCCAAATGATGATATTACCCATCCTATTCCTGACCTTACAGGATATATTACTGAAGGTCAGATTGTTTTAGACAGAGGACTTAACGGACAGTCACTTTATCCGCCAATCAATGTCCTCCCTTCACTTTCCCGTCTTATGAAGGACGGTATCGGTGAAGGCTACACAAGAGAAGATCATCAGGACGTTGCAAATCAGCTTTTCTCTTCTTACGCAAAAGTTGGTGATGCCAGAGCTTTGGCTTCGGTAATCGGTGAAGACGAGTTATCACCAACTGACAAGAAATATCTTGAATTCGGTAGAGCGTTTGAATCAGAGTTTGTCGGTCAGGGACCAAATGTTAACCGTACAATTACCCAGACACTTGATCTTGGATGGAAGTTATTACATCTTCTTCCAAAGGAAGAGTTAGACAGAATTGACACCAAGATAATGGACAAATATTATGACATTACCGGCGGTTCAATTTCTACCGAAGAAGAAAACGAAACTGAAGAAAATTAATACTTTATAATTATATTTATTAATTCTAATAAGATTCATAATGTAACAATATATAATACAATCGTTCATATTAGAATTATTCATTAATGCAAATTTCACTATTATAATAAACATAATAAGATTACGAATTTACAATTATGTAGTGAAAAAAATACACAGTATATTAGATATTATATTAAGTATGGAGGTTTAGATAATGGATATAAAGGCAGCACCTACCAAGGGAAACCTGATTGCAGCAAAGAATTCACTTGCACTTGCAAAACAGGGTTTTGAGCTGATGGATAAAAAAAGAAATATTCTTGTCCGTGAAATAATGGATCTTAATCAGCGCGCCAAGGATATTCAAATAGAAATTGACAAAACCTTCACTGAGGCATACAGGGCTTTGGAAAAAGCCAACATAGACTTGGGAATTCAGAATGTCGAAGTATTTGCATTTAATGTTCCACTCATTGACGACATTAAAATCAAGAGCCGAAGTATTATGGGAACTGAGATTCCTTTGGTAACTCACAACGATGCAATACACAATCCTGTATATTCATTCTACGGCACAACCGAGTCCTTAGACCATGCAAAACAGTGTTTTGAAAATGTTGCTAACCTTAGTGTACGACTTGCAATGATTGAAAACTCTGCATACAGGCTTGCTTACAATATCAGAAAGACTCAGAAGCGTGCAAATGCTCTCAGAAATATTACTATTCCTACTTATGAGGAATTAGTTATTAACCTTACAAATGCTCTTGAAGAAAAAGAGCGTGAGGAATTCACGCGACTTAAAGTTATAAAGAAACGAAATGTTTAAATCAACTTCCCTACCCTTCAATCATGATGGGTAGGGATTTTTGTAGATATAATCAATACTGATGAAATAATCAGATATAGCATTTGAAATACACACCAAGATGAAATAAAGTAAATATTTTTAGTCCCCGGAGTATAAAAATATATTATCATTATAGTGGCCCACAAAGCATTCAAGCCAAATATAATTTTATACTCTCTTTTAAGTTTCTTAAAATCTATTTTTCCTTTTAAAATATCAGTGTTTTTTTTAATCATTCTATTCCTTTCTGCTAACTTTTATTGCTTTGTTCCATACGTTTTTACTATTGAATATTCATCTCTAACGTTTAGATAACTAATTCGCTCCTTTTTCTGTCTATAAGTTATACTCTTTAAATTTGGAATAAAAAATGAGCATTGTAAAACCCGCGAGCCCAACGTCAATTATTCTATATATATACATATCCTGTCAAGTTTTTTTAGTTAAATTCAGTTATTTTTATGTGCATGGCTGATTAGTTACATAGATTTAAACAATATGTGATAAAATACTTGATTTTTGTTACTAAAGACGTTAAAATTGATACATGCTATGTGTGTCATTTATTTAACTATATGATGACACTCGCATTAACGATACAGATAAATAAAGACTATAATAGTCTTCTATATACGGAGGAACACATGAAGAAATTTACTGCATTGCTACTGAGTGTCACTATGCTATTTGCAACACTTGGTGCTACAGTTATAGATATAGATACGAATGTTTACGCTGCAAAAAATGAAAAAGAAACTCCTGATAAGGATTGGCCAAAGGGACCTGATATTTTTGGTACAAGTGCCTGCCTCATCGAGGCTTCTACAGGTACTGTTCTTTATGATAAGAGTTGTCACAAGAAGATGTACCCTGCCAGTATTACAAAGATTATGACTGCTCTTCTCACTATTGAAAACGCCAACTTGGGAGATACCGTTACATTTTCGCAGAATGCAATCGATTCTCTGGAATACGATGCTGCCAATGTTGGTATGGTGGTTGGCGAAGAGATGTCAGTTGAGGATTGTCTTTATGCCCTTATGCTTCACAGTGCCAACGAAGTTGCAACTGCACTGGCCGAACACGTAGGTGGTTCAGTAGATGAATTTGCCAATATGATGAATGAACGTGCAAAAAAGGCAGGAGCCCAGGGCACTCATTTTGCAAACGCCAACGGACTTTTCAACGAGAATCATTACATTACAGCTTATGATATGGCTATGATTACAAAAGATGCTGTTGCAAATCCTGTATTTTTAAATATTTCCGGCACCAATAATTACACCCTTAGCAAAACCAACAAAAAGGATGCCTTTACCGTTTACAACAGACATAAGATGCTATACAAGAATAACGCATATTATTATGAAGGTATATTAGGAGGTAAGACCGGATATACAACTGAATCCGGAACTACACTTGTAACCTACGCCAGAAGGAACGGTATGACTCTTATCGCTGTAGTACTTAACTCCAACGGATATAACGTTTACAAAGATACAAAACTTCTGTTTGATTATGGATTTGAGAATTTCAAATTGGTTAATATTTCTGAAAATGAATCCAAATTTGACTTCGAGTCAGACTTTGATTTTACTGACAGTTTAGCTTCTCCTTTTGGATTCAAAACTGATAAAGCACTGTCGATTGCAGCTGACAGTTGTGTAGTACTTCCAAATAATAAGAATTTTGCAGATGTTACGTCTTCATTTGATTTCACCACCAGAGAGGACGCCCCTGCTTCTGCCATAGGTACCTACTCATATTACTTCAACGACAAACCTGTTGGTTATGCACCTTTGGTCTACAAAGATACTGAAAAAACAGCGCCAACAGATTCAGATTCAAATTCAACTGACAATACAGCTTCTTCTGAGAATTCTTCGAAAACTGACAATAATGATGACAGTAGTGTTGATAAAAACTCAGACAAAAATACTGATTCAAATTCCGTATCAGATTCAAAAAACAATAAGAACACAAAAGATACTAAAAGCCAAAAAACTAAATCTAAGAAGCACATTAAGATTAGTAAGAGATTTATTTCTATAATGGTTGTTGTAATTGTTATTCTCGCTATCGTTATCGCTGTAGTTTGTTACATCAGAAAGAAACTTCGCGAACTCAATGCAATCAGAGAAAGCAAGAGACACAGAAATAGAGATTTGAGATAATTAGGAGGTTATTTTATGAATTGGGTTGCACCTATCAAAGATGAAAAAACATTAGAAGCTTTTAAGGAAGCATTAAAGGAGAGAGACTACAAATACTACATTATGTTTGAGATTGGAGTTGGAACCGGACTTCAGCTTCAGGATATCCTGTTATTCAAGGTAAAAGATGTACTCAACAAAGACAGCATTTCTGTATCATATGGTACTAAGGGAATTTCTACAACTTTCAAATTCCCAAAAGAACTCCAGAAGATTATTGCTGATTATTGCAAAGGTAAAAAACCTGATTCTTATCTCATTCTCGGACATGCCGGAACAAATAAACCTGTTTCAAGAGAGCAGGCATACAGAGTGTTTAGAGCTATTGGAAAGAGTGTTGGTCTCAACTCTATCGGAGCACAGACAATGAGAAAGACTTTTGCTTGGAATTATTACAAAGAAACCGGGGATATCTATTATCTTCAGAACTTATTTAATCACGCTTCACCATCTATTACATATAGATTTATCGGTGAGAAGCCAAACATCGAAGTAGTTCTCAAGAAACTTACACCACAGGAAAATGAACGCAGCCGTTACTTCTTATACTTAAACGGCAGTGGAAAATCAAGACTCAACAACATTATCAACACACTTACTGAAATCAGAGATAATTTTGATTTACCAACAAACAACGATGCTTTCTACGGTAAAGTTGATTGTCTGTTAGAACAGCTTGATTCATTAATTGACAATTATAAAAATACAGATTGATTCACTTTTTGCGAATTATTATAAAAAACAACCTGCAAGTTCCCAAACTCGCAGGTTGTTTTTTAATCTTCGTCATCATTATTTTCTTCATCCCATATTTCATCGATGACGATTTCATGATCGAGCATCTTTTGTCTTCGCTCTCTTCGTTTTTCTCTTATAGCATCCTGTTTTTCATAAATACTGTTTGCGCCTTCTTCATCAGTTGATTTCATAATTTTTATTACGAAAAAGGCTTCGTCGTCAACTTTTTTAATTTTAATTTTTCCCCTTACATAGCCATGCTCTTCGCATTCACCCAAACAATAGTACATTCGTCCACCGTCTGAGAACCACTTCAATTTTGGTTTTAACATCTTATCACAGATGTTACATCTCATTTCCGATACATCTTTCTCCTCAAACATTTCTTCCTTTGAAAGAAACTCTCTTGATATATATTTTGTGTATGTATCGAATCTAACAAATACTTCTTCTTCCTTAATACGTGGTGAATAGAATGTATCAATAGACAATCTGTCTTTATATTTTTCAAAATCCATCTCTTTCATGACTCGGGCTGTATAGTACGCATCACTTAAGGCCCTGTGAAATGGAATTGTCTCCTCAATATTGAGGTACTCAACTGCATGTGATAGAGTTCGTTTTATATGACCGTCGTCATATCGCAAACTGAACATCTTCTGAAGATCTATATAAAACAATGGAAAATCCAATATTCTCTCCATTCCGTAATGTTTCATATTCTTCTGCAGTTCCGCTAAATCCATGGAACCCCATGTACAGAATATATAATCATCTCCACACCATTCTAGGAATTCGACAATCGCTCGTCTGAAATCCTTACCCTTATTAAGTTCTTCAGGTGTGAACTGCGTTATTTCCTTAATTTTATAGTGGAGCTTTTTGAAAATACGAGGCTTAATAATCTGCTGATATCTATCTTCGATTTCTCTGTCCTCGTTAACTTTTACTGCCCCAATTTCAATTATTTCAAAGGTAATATCGCTATGTATATGATCTTTTCCGTACGGATTTTGATTCCATTCCAAATCCATAACTATATAATCCATATACAACAACCTTTCTAAAATTTATAATCGAGTAGGCTAACACCTACTCGATTTCCACAAAGTGGATAATATCCCGATTCAACTTTCATACCAGGATGTATATTGGTACAATTATCAAATCCGATTTACTTTTCTGGCGTCCCTGACTGGAGTCGAACCAGCGGCCTTTCGCTTAGGAGGCGAACGCTCTATCCTACTGAGCTACAGAGACTAATTATATTTTCAAATTTTAAACAACTCTAGAATTACAAATTTGTGAGTTGCCAAACTTATAATCAACTAAATCTACTTAACTTCGATTTTCTCCATTCCACCCATATATGGTCTGAGTGCTTCAGGAATATTAACACTGCCATCTGCATTAAGGTTGTTCTCTAAGAATGCGATGAGCATACGTGGTGGAGCAACTACTGTATTGTTAAGAGTATGTGCGAAGTAATTTCCATTCTCTCCGCGAACTCTGATTGACAATCTTCTTGCCTGAGCGTCACCTAAGTTAGAACAGCTACCTACCTCGAAGTACTTCTGCTGTCTTGGTGACCACGCCTCAACGTCAACAGACTTAACCTTGAGATCAGCCAAGTCTCCTGAACAACATTCCAATGTACGAACCGGAATATCAAGACTTCTGAATAAATCTACTGTATTCTTCCAAAGCTTATCGTACCATTCCATACTGTCTTCAGGCTTACAGATAACAATCATTTCCTGCTTTTCAAACTGGTGGATACGATAAACTCCTCTTTCCTCTATACCGTGTGCACCCTTTTCTTTTCTGAAACATGGTGAGTAACTTGTGAGTGTGTATGGAAGATCTTCTTCGTTTGCAAATGTGTCGATGAACTTACCAATCATTGAGTGTTCACTTGTTCCGATAAGGTATAAATCCTCACCCTCAATCTTGTACATCATTGAGTCCATCTCGTCAAAACTCATAACACCTGTAACTACGTTACTTCTAATCATAAAAGGTGGTACACAATATGTGAAACCTCTGTTAATCATAAAATCTCTTGCATAAGAAATAACTGCTGAGTGAAGTCTTGCAATGTCACCCATCAAATAGTAGAAACCATTTCCTGCTACTTTTCTTGCAGCATCTAAATCAATTCCTGCAAACTTTTCCATGATTTCTGTATGATATGGAATCTCAAAATCAGGAACAACCGGCTCGCCGAACTTCTCTAATTCAACATTCTCACTGTCATCTTTTCCGATAGGAACAGAAGGATCGATAATGTTTGGAATAACCATCATCTTAGTCTTGATGTCTTCCATAACTTTCTTTTCTTCTTCTGAAAGTTCATCTATTCTGGCATTTCCGGCAGCAACCTTTGCCATGATTTCCTGAGCTTCCTCTTTCTTGCCGTCTTTCATAAGTCCACCAATCATCTTTGATAACTTATTCTTCTCAGCACGAAGAGCCTCAACCTCTCCCTTGATTTCTCTGTTACGTAAATCAAGTTCAATAACTTCATCTACCAATGGAAGCTTGTGATCCTGAAACTTATTCTTAATATTCTGCTTTACGATATCAGGATTTTCTCTTAAAAACTTTATATCTAACATATATTACTCCTCAAATACGTTATAAATTTGCGCACTCACAATATTAATACTATTTTGTTACTCGCCACCTAACACATATGTGTCTGAGGTGAAATTTATTTCACTTCTTATATAATCACTAATATCCGTACAAATGCACATAAATATCCAACATTGATTATAACCCTAGAAGCCTTATTTTGCAATAACTAAGTAATTTAGCGTATATCAAATGGCATAAGTTTGATTTTGAACTCAAATTGATTTTCAGCAAATCTATATTTATCCAAAACTGCCGGTCCGCAACTGTTTGACCCTATACCGTTTTGTGCATAATCAAGACACAACACTGTATAATCTGATTTTTTCAATTCATAATTATGTTTCGCATCCTCCAGCTGTTCCTGTGTAAAGTGTGAAACATTAAATGAAAATTTATCGTCTGAAATCGCAATCAAACCATATTTTTTGCTGCTTGATTCTACTTCTTTGTCAGTATTTATTTTGCTGCTTGATTTATATTCATTTTTTTCATCCGGTTTTATATTTAGCTTATCTTCATCGAAATCAGAGTTTTGTAAAATTAAATATTCACAGTCTCCTCTGCTTTCGTTTTCCTGAGGCCTAATATAGTCCTCATGCATATCTTCAACTTTAGAACTATACAAACCATGCATCGATGCCCTGCACTTATCCGAATAATTTTCATAAGGTCCAAGTCCGTAGTACATTACATTTTCAATATTCTTATCCAGGAATAATCTGAGTCCAAATCTTGGAAGTTCCGGAAACTGCTCGTTCTTGTTTATCAACATTTTTGCGGAAATTTTTCCATGGTTATCAACAATCCACTCTGTTTCAATGTTCATAATACGTTGAATACTGTCGGCAACAATTCCCATTTTACAGATTATTTTTTTATAAATAGATTTCTCATTATACTTTTGTTCATCATCCAATTTGCATCTTTCATAATTATGCATAACTTCCACTTCGTAAGTTCGTGAATATGCTCTGTCGTATCCTGCTCTTCTCCACTCATTTTTGATATACATATCATTGTCTGTCGGAGCTCTCCAAATATTTATCTCCATAGGTTTCGACAATATTTTTCGCCCGTTATATTCAAGACTGTCAAAAGTTCCACTGCATTTATTGAAAATATAAACAAAATTATTACCTGCAAATTTAATATACTTTTCAGATTCTTCCACCTCAAAATCAAAGTTATTACTATCAAGTTTATCCACTATTTTATCGACTACTAACTTTTGGTTTCTGCAATCTTCATTTTTCCATTTTATCTCTTCATATCCCAGGAGATATCCTTTTTCGATTAATTCAGTTTCTTTAATATTCCTATAATATAATCTTAGATACACCTCTCCTTTTTTAGGAACATCAAAATCCAATTTTAGCGTTTCTTCGCAATGGGGTTTCACTGAAATTGCAGGCAAAACTCCATTTTCTACACACATTCCATCACATGCTATTTCGTAACTTATTTCAACATAATCACGCAAATCACTAAAATCCATATAATTAATAAAAGTTATTTCTTTTGTTTTAATGTTGAATTTAGTTACTCTTACAGGTCGGTAAATGTTTTTGAATTCAAGCAATCCGGTATGTGGTTTTCTATCCGGATAAACCAACCCATCCACACAGAAATTATTATCATGAATCATTTCTCCGTGATCACCACCGTATGCAAATATACTTTTACCGGTTTTTGTGTCACCTTTTTTGATTGCGTGGTCGCACCATTCCCAGACAAATCCACCACATAATCGATCGTCGCTGTGGAAGATTTCAAAATAATCTTCCAAATCTCCCGGACCATTTCCCATTGCATGACAATATTCACACAGTATCAACGGTTTATCCGGATTGTTTTTTAAATATTGTTCCACTTCACCGATTGAAGGATACATTCGACTGTACAAATCAAGTTCTGAAAAATCATTATCTCTTTCCTTATTTGCATAAAATGCTCCCTCGTAGTGAGTAAGTCTGTTTCCTTTATAATCTTTTATACTCAAAAGAGCTTTTTCAAAATTTGTACCGTAGCCACTTTCATTTCCTAATGACCAGATAATTACTGAAGGACGATTCTTATCTCTTTGCACACAGAGCTCTATTCTATCAATTATTGATTTTTCCCAGTCTTCATTGTTTGCAAAATAGCTGCTCCAATGACTTAATTTATTTTCATAGTTTCCATCTTTGTAATACAGTTCCATTGGACCATGGCATTCAATATCTGCTTCGTCAATAACCATGAAACCATACTTATCACACAGTTGATAAAAAATCGGAGAGTCAGGATAATGGCTTGTTCTTATTGAATTGATATTGTGCTGCTTCATTAATTTCAGATCTTTTATCATATGATTCTTATCAATTGCATACCCTGTTGTCGGATCAAATTCGTGTCTATTGACTCCCCTAAACTTTATTTTTTCTCCGTTCAGATAAACTACACTATCTTCGATTTTTATTTTGCGAATTCCAACAAATTCATTAATAACTTCGTTTTGTGTTTTAATGCATAATGAATAAAGATAAGGGTGTTCCGCATTCCACAATTTTGGATTTTTGATTCTTAATTTTATATTATTTTCTAAATCATTTAATTTTTCTACATTGCCAGGCTGATCTATATTATCTTCATTATTATTTCTATCGATTTGCTTCCCATCATTATCATACAATTCAATCTCTGTTGGAATTACATTTTCAAAATACTCAAGCTTAATATTAATTTCTGCTTCATCTCCAATTAGTTTTGTTGTAACTAAGTAATCTCGTACTGCATTTTTCGGTCTTTTCAAAATATAAACGTCTCTGAAAATTCCACTCATTCTGAATTTATCCTGGTCTTCTAAATAGCTTCCGTCACACCATTTTAAAACAAGTACTGCAATTCTGTTTTTACCATTTTTTATAAAATCAGTAATATCAAATTCGCTTGTTGCATGCGATACCTGACTATACCCGACATACTCTCCGTTAATCCACAGATAAAAACATGAATCTACCCCTTCAAACAGAATGTATGCCTTTTCCGTTTCTTTATCATTTCCATCTTCATCTTTTCTATATTCAAAATCTCTTACATAAATTCCACATGGATTTTCATAAGGAACATATGGTGGATCAAAGGGAAAAGGATATCTGATATTTGTATATTGATTGATATCGTAACCTTGAGTCTGCCAAGTTCCAGGAACTTTTATTTTATCAAAACCGCTAATATCAAAATCTGTCTCATATATTCTATCTTTGATATCATGTATACTTTTATAATATTTAAAATTCCACACTCCACTTAGCATTTGAATTCTGTCTGATAATTCTCTGTTTTCAACCAAATCTGTCATTCGTTTTGATGCCGGAATATAATACGCTCTTGGTTTCATAGTATTATTATGTAGAATGTTTAAATTTTCAAAATAATTATCAACAATCATTCATGCGCCTCCCTGCTTCATCTTTCGCTCGACTTTCGTGATTTTCGCCATTCGGCTTCAAATCACTTTCGTCAATCATAAAAATGCTTAACATTTTTATGATTTTATTTGCTCCGCAAATACATAGAAATAAAAATACGCAGCTTGAATGCAAGCATTCCTTCTGCTCTTTTCTTTTTTCCTTTCGTCATGCCAGCTCGATTTCGCTTTGCTTCATCTCGCTGTTTTGCTCCGCAAATACATAGAAATAAAAATACGCAGCTTGAATGCAAGCATTCCTTCTGCGTATTTTTATTTCTATGTGCATGACTCCGCCTTACATGTTTAAGGCTTTGTCCAGTGCTTCGTTTTCTTCTTCACCTAATGTTGAGTACGCCTCACCGTTTACTATTTCTTTGATATATGTGTAGCTACTTTCTCTACCGTGCATTGTATTTAAAATGAATCCGTTGTTGTCACTGTTTAACATTGCAAGTGCAAAACTTAGATTTCCACCCATTTCTTTAAACGCATCATATTTAACAATTCCTGATTTTTTATATGTTGAACCAATGCTGTTTAACGCTTCTTCTAATTTGATCATTGCTCTCTGGTTTGACAACTCAATTTTGTCCATTTTATCTAATGTATCATGAAGAATGTCATCAAGATCTTCAGCATTTTTTCCTTTCATGAATCTTTCATATTTTTTTGTCATTCTTTTTACTCTCATAGACAGTACAACATTGTTTATTAATAATATCAATACTAATATAAAGAGTGCCAATATATAATAAAGTGGATCTATTCTCGTTAAAAACTTCATTTTTTTCTCCTTCTGTTATCTCATGGTCTTTTATTTTATTATTATATCTGTTATTTTACTAGTAATTCTTATTTTTGTATACTCTCAAATAATTCCATGATTCTCTCAAGGTCATCATTTGAATAGTAATCAATTTCGATTCGACCTTTTCCACCGGACTTTCTGTTGATAGAAACTTTTGAACCTGTAATCGCTGACAATCTTTCCTGTATCTGATTAAATACAATTTTTTCCTCAGGATTGATGTTATCTTCTTTTTCTTTTTTAGGTTTCAGATAACTTTTTACAAGCTTTTCTGTTTCACGAACGCTCAAGTTCTTTCCTATTATAATGTCTGCAATTTCTTTTTGTATATTTTCATCTTCCAATGATAAGAGTGCTCTGGCATGTCCCATCTGAAGCTGCTCGTCAATTAACATTGTCTGAATAGTTTCAGGAAGTTTCAAAAGTCTCATTGAGTTTGCAATTGTACTTCTGCTCTTTGATACTTTTTGAGCAACTTCTTCCTGAAGAAGTGAATACTCATCAATCAGCCTTTTATATGCCTGTGCTTCTTCAATTGCATTTAAGTCCTGTCTCTGTATATTTTCAATTAACGCAATTTCCATTACTTCCTGTGGTGAATAATCTTTTATTACAACAGGAACTTCTTTTAATTTTGCAAGTTTAGCTGCTCTCCATCTTCTCTCACCGGCGATTATTTCATAATAACCTTCTTTTTTCTGAACAACAAGCGGCTGAACAATTCCATACTGCTTAATAGAATCTGCTAATTCCTTTAATTGTTCTTCATTAAATTTCTTTCTTGGCTGTTCCCTATTTGGTTCTATTTCAGATACTTTTAAATATGTGTCAGTTGGTACTTCTTTAACAACTTCCTTTATTACTTCAACTTCTTTTATTACTTCCTTCACTTCTTTTTTCTTTTTTACAGTATTTTTATCTGAAGAAGGTATCAGTGAATCAAGTCCTTTTCCGAGTCCTTTTTTTGCCATCAGAATTCTCCTTTTTTCTTTTAAATTAACATAATTATATTTACTATTCAAAGTAAACGAGCGGAATACATGTAAGCTAGTTTACATAACATCTCATTGTTATTTATATTCGTTTTGCAACAATTTTCTTATATTTTTTTCTTTTTTTATTTATAATTTTGTATATATTTTTTGTAAAATCGTTATTTACATACTATTTTTTTATCTATTTTTCTATTAATTAATATTTTATTAAATATTTTTTATTAGATTTTTTTATTAAATATTTTATATTTTTATGGTTATTTTATATCTTTTATTGCTTTTTTACTATCTTTTATGCTTTATTACTTCTTCCGCAAGTTTTCTGTATGCATCTGCACCTGCTGACTTCGAATCATACATATGTATTGGCAATCCATGACTTGGCGCTTCAGCAAGCCTTACATTTCTTGGGATAATTGTCTTATATATATTCTCATGCAAATTGTTTTTTACATTTTCAACTACCTGTAGTGATAAATTCGTTCTTGCGTCAAACATTGTAAATACTACACCTTCAATTTCAAGATTATCATTTAATCTTTCCTGAATAAGATTGATTGTGTGCATCAACTGTGATAATCCTTCCAGCGCATAATACTCACACTGAATTGGAACTATTACTGAATCTGCAGCTGTCATCGCATTTACTGTTAATATATTTAATGAAGGTGGACAATCAATAATTATATAATCGTATAATCCTTTGATTGGCTCTAAACATTTTTTCAAAATGTATTCTCTTGAATTCTGTCCAATCAACTCAATTTCTGCTCCGGCCAAGTTCTCATTTGACGGAATCACATTTAAATTATCAACTACACTGTCTACCAAACATTCTGATAAAGAGCACGCTCCTAAAAACATTTGGTATGCGTTATTCTCTACTTCTTCTTTTCTTACTCCAACTCCACTTGTTGCATTTCCCTGTGGATCTATATCTACTAATAATACTTTCTTTTTTGCTTCTGCTAAGCATGATGCCAAATTTATTGATGTTGTTGTCTTACCAACACCACCCTTTTGATTGGCTATTGCTATAATTCTTCCCATTAGCTTGTGTCCTTTCCTAGTGTCTTTATTCTTTTTCTTTCTGCATTCTCTAGTTTATCACAATTCCATTATTCTTTCTATATGATTTTAGTTCCTTTTCTTTTTGAAATTGATATATTTTACCTTTTTCTTCCTATTATATATAAACTAATTTCTTCTTTACTTCTTTTTTTACATACAATTTTTTACTACCATTTGAATTTTCACACTTTACATCTATTATTTTTTATTAGTAATGTTTCACGTGAAACATTATCTGTTTATAATTATATTCAAATTAATAATTTACTAACAATTATTATATTATTATCATTTTTGATTTTATTATTTATAGAATTACTATTTATATTTATATTTACATTTATAATATATTTATACATATTTTCACTAGTTTTCAAAACATATATACATACAAGTCCATAATACTGGAAATCAAAATAGGAATAATTTTTTCTACAAATAAAATACTACTAATAATAACAAAATCCAAACCTTATCATACAAGAATGTGATTATTTACATTTATATTACCGATATAATCAACCGGATGAATCTTTCAAGTTATCTATTGCAAATTTTTAATAAGCTATAAGCTTTAATCTATAATCTATAGGATATAAGATATAAGATATAAGATATAAGTTATAAGATTATAAACCATATATTATAAATAATATATTATATTATTACCTATTAACTATGAACTATGAACTATTAACTATTAACTATGAACTATTGACTTTAATCTAATAACAATTATCGTAACTATTCATCCTTTCAGCAATACCAAATCTAATCCGCAGATAAATTTGCTAAACTTTCCTGATTTTCATCCATTGGATATCAAATCACTTTCGCTCGCGACAAAAAAAGTTTTGTCGCGTATCTCGCTGATTTAGGTTCGCCAAAAAACAAAAGAATAGTTACCAATTACCTATTATCTATTATCTATTAGCTATTAACTTTTATTTATTATCTATTTCATACTATCAATCATATAATTTCTACTACCTGTATTTAGCGCAGATTTATTTATCTTATAAATCACTAGAATAATACAAAACTATAATCACAAAATCAAAAATCACTGAGCCTATATCATAATTATTCTAATCGCCAAATTAATCATCTAATCCGTTTTGACATCTTCAAATGTTTCACGTGAAACATTTATTCATTTTATTATCACTAACAATATATTTCTTTACCACTCCAACAATCAACAACTATTATATTACTGATTCAATTCATTTCATTTTTTACAACATTTCTATTCTTAAAAATCGACATATATATATCATTCAAATTTATTAGTATTATCTTATGTGTGACATTATTTCACGAATTCATAATTTTTTTACTTATATCAGATTCATTAACTAACTAAAAAATATTCAATATAATTTTTATATTAAAATAGGTATAATGTTTCACGTGAAACATTATACCTATTTTTCTTTTTTCAACTTATTAATCAGTTTTTGAATTTCCAGTTTTGTGCGTTGTGAATCACTGTCAATTATAGACAAACAAAACTCAAGACTTTTAATTAATGAAGAAACATCAACAGATTTAGTTTTACTTCTATCAAAAGATGAAATAATCAATATTTCTTTTTGAATATCATCAATTTGCTTCTTTATTTCATTATTATTATCAGATAAAACAACTAATTTTACCTGAAGATCTTTTATTTCTTGTTTATTGAAAACATCTTCCTCAGCAGCTATTGGAGAAAACATAAAGAATCCTTCATCTTCTACTGTTTTAATTTCTTTTATTTTTGAATTTATTTCTTTTATAGAAATAGTGTTAGATTTATATTGTTGCTTCAAATCCAACAATTCGTTATTCAAAATAAGAAGACGGTAATCAATATAATCAAATACACCATTTATTTTCATATATTCACCATATTAATATTTTTATTTTAACGGTTCTCTTGAAGGAGTACCTGCTTTTCTCGGATATTTTTTACTCATTGGTTTCACTTTTTCAATTTTAAGTAAAGTTCTGCTAAAATCACTGTTTGGAAGTACAAAATCAACCCTATCCTCAATAACACTTGATAAAATATCTAATGCTTTTTGAGCAGATTTAATTTCATCATCAGATTCACCTGATTTATAACAAATAAAATTACCACCAACTTTTACAAATGGAAGGCAATATTCAGATAAAGTTGATAAATTAGCTACTGCGCGTGAAACACATACATCAAATTGTTCCCTATACTTTACATTTCTTCCAAGTTCTTCAGCTCTACCATGAACAAAATTAATGTTATGTAAACCAATTTGTTCACAAGATTCCTCTAAGAATTTTATTCTTTTATTTAAAGAATCCATTAGAACAACATTTAAGTCAGGATACATTATTTTAATTGGAACACCAGGGAAACCTGCACCGGTTCCAACATCTATCAAACTGTCCACACTACTAAGATCGAAAATCTTAGCAATTGATAAACTATCAATAAAATGTTTTATAATTACATCATCTATTTCAGTAATTGATGTAAGATTCATAACTTTATTTTTTTCTATTAATAAATCATAAAACTGATAAAATTGATTAATCTGCTCATCTGAAGCTGTAAGATTCAATTCATCAAGACATTTTATAAATAATTCCTTATTATAATTCATAAAAACAATAATCTCCTGACATTTTCGAGAATAATGTGTAACTATTCTTTTATGTATTTGGGGAACCCAAATCAGCGAGACACGCGACAAAGCATTTTTTGTCGCGAGCGAAAGTGATTTGATATCCGAAGGATGAAAATCACGAAAGCTAAGCAGATTTATCTGCGGATTCGAGCTGGCATTGCTAAAAGACTGAATAGTTACAATAATTTATGTAAAAACTAAAATACATACAAAGCACATACAATGATTAATATAATGATTAGTTATAATAATTAGTTTTAACAACTAGTCTGCATAACTAATTTAATCTATTTACATCCCATATATACGAGCAAAACAGATATATCAGCAGGCGAAACTCCGGATATTCTCGATGCCTGACCTATAGACAACGGTTTATAGAAAGAAAGCTTCTGTACTGCTTCCTTCCTCAAACTTCCAACTTTTGTATAATCAAAATCCTCAGGTATTTTTTTATTTTCGAGTTTCTTGAACTGCTCAACCTGTTTCATCTGCCTCTCAATATAACCTGAATACTTGATATGAATATTAACCTGCTCTATTACATCATATGAAAGATTAGGTCTTTCAGGATCAATCTCAGCAAGCATATCATATTCAATCTCAGGTCTTCTAATAAGTTCAGCAAGAGTACTTCCTGTTTTTAAAGTAGTACTTCCAAGTCTTTCCAAAAGATTCTGAACTTTTGAATTTGCTCCAACCGGAACATTTTCAAGTCTCTCAACTTCTTCTTTTATCAACTTAATCTTATTCTGAACATATTCATATCGTTCCTTTGGAACAAGACCTACCTTATATCCTATTTCAGATAATCTGATATCAGCATTATCCTGTCTGAGTAACAATCTGTACTCAGCTCTGGAAGTCATCATTCTATATGGCTCATGACTCTCTTTTGTAACAAGATCATCAATCAAAACTCCAATATAAGCCTGTGATCTGTCAAGAATAATCTGCTCTTTTCCCTGAACCATGAGTGCAGCGTTAATTCCCGCAATAATTCCCTGGGCAGCTGCCTCCTCATAACCTGAACTTCCATTGAACTGTCCGGCACTGAATAATCCTTTGATATATTTAAACTCTAAAGTTGGCAGCAACTGGCCATATTCTATACAATCATATTCAATTGCGTATGCATTTCTAACAATCTTTGCATTTTCAAGACCCGGAACTGTACGATACATAGCATACTGAACATCTTCAGGCAAGGAACTGGACATTCCACCAAGATACATTTCATTAGTATAAAGACCTTCCGGTTCAATAAATACCTGATGTCTGTTCTTATCTGCAAACTTTACAACTTTGTCTTCAATCGAAGGACAATATCTAGGACCTGTTCCCTCTATCATACCTGAAAATAAAGGAGATCTGTCAATATTATCACGAATAATCTTATGAGTTTCTTCATTAGTGTAAGTTAACCAACATGAAACCTGTTCTTTCTGTACACTTTCAATATCTGTAGAAAATGAAAAAGGAACAATTCTCTTATCACCAAATTGTTCTTCCATCTTTGAAAAATCAATGCTTCTCTTATCAACACGTGCAGGTGTTCCTGTTTTAAATCTGCGCATTTTAATTCCGTTATCAATAAGAGACTGTGTAAGATGTTTTGCCGACTGTAATCCATTAGGACCAGTCTCATTACTAACATCACCGTAAATACATCTTGCATTAAGATAAGTTCCACTTGCAAGAATAACAGCTTTTGCTAAATAAGTAGCTCCGGAAAATGTCTTAACACCCTTAATAACATTATCATCAACTATAATTTCACAAACTTCACCCTGTCTTACTGTAAGATTATCAGTATTTTCTAATGTTCTTCTCATTGAACGGGTATAATCCTGCTTATCAGCCTGAGCTCTGAGAGAATGAACTGCAGGACCTTTAGATTTATTTAACATCTTAGACTGAATAAAAGTCTTATCTATATTTTTTCCCATTTCTCCACCGAGAGCATCAATTTCACGAACCAAATGTCCCTTGGAAGTTCCACCAATATTTGGATTACATGGCATAAGTGCAATACTGTCAACACTAACAGTAAATACAATTGTATTCAAACCTAATCTGGCAGAAGCAAGTGCCGCTTCACAACCAGCATGTCCTGCACCAACAACTACAACATCATATTCTTCAACAATATTTGGCATTGTTTTATCCTTCTTTCAAAAAACTTTTTACTTATCTATTTTCCCATACAAAACTTAGAAAAAATTTCATTAACAAGATCATCTTCAACACTCTCACCGATAATCAATCCTAAACTCTCATATGCATCCATCAAATCAATGGAAAAGAAATCTTCAGGCATGCAATCTTTGATTGAATTTTCAACCTGACATAAGCTCTTAAAAGAATTATCAAGAACTTCTTTATGTCTTTCATTAGTAATATAAACTTCATTATTATAAGAAATATCACCTGAATAGAACATATTTTTAATCTCTTCTATCAAATCATCAAAACCTGTTCTTTCTTTTGCTGAGATAACAATAACTTTTTTTCCGGTAATTTCTTCGAGTTTATCTTTGGAAACAACCATATCTTTATCAGCTTTATTAATTAAAACAACCGCTTTTTTATTTTTAATCAAATCAATAATCTGCATATCATTGTTATCAAGTTCAACCAAACCGTCAACAACATAAATAATCAAATCACAGTCTGAAGAAATATCAATAGCTTTTTTAACACCAATTTTTTCAACAACATCTTCAGTATCTCGGATTCCTGCAGTATCTATGACATTGAGACTGATATCTCCAATTCTAATATTTTCAGAAAGAGTATCTCTTGTAGTACCTGCAATCTCAGTAACAATTGCACGCTCTTCTCCCACAAGCAAATTCATCAAAGAAGATTTTCCTGCATTTGGTTTTCCAAGAATAGCCGTCTTTACCCCTTCCCTGATTATCTTTCCATTATCAAAAGATGAAATAAGTTTACTCACTTCATTCTTACATTCAATGACAACTTCAAGTAACTGATCACTATATCCTTCAAGACTTATGTGTTCAGGATCATCTAGTGCAGACTCTATATAAGCAATCTGATAAATAATCTTATCTCTCAAACTCTTAATCTTATCGTGAATATTTCCATTTAACTGATTTAGAGAACTCTTAAGAGCAAGATCACTCTGAGAATTAATAACATCCATAACTGCTTCTGCCTGTGACAAATCAATTCTTCCGTTAAGAAATGCTCTCTTTGTAAATTCTCCCGGCTCTGCAGTTCTTGCACCATACTTAATAACAGTTCTCAAAATCTTTCTTATTACTAAAGATCCACCATGACAATCAATCTCAACTGTATCTTCCGTAGTATAAGAATTCGGTGCTTTCATAATAAGAACCATAACTTCATCTATTATTTCATCACCATCAACAATGTGACCATAATGAAGAGTATGGCTGTCAACTTCCAACATCTTCTTTTCTTTGTTGGCAGGTCTGAAAATTTTATCTATTATTTTTAATGAATCATCACCACTAATTCTGACAATTCCAATCCCCGAATTGCCGGCTGCACTTGCAATCGCAGCAATAGTATCTGTAACTTTCATTCAAACACTCCTCACAATGCACATTCTAAATCCATTATATTATAGCACATATAAACCACTTTTATAAATAAATTTCAAAATGTATACTTTATGAAAAAAACTGCTTGTCGGTGACAAGCAGTTTTTAATCAATTATTATTTTTTTAATACAACTACTACATGTCTGTAAGGTTCATCACCTTCACTTCTTGTAGTAACAAATTTATCATTCTGAAGAGCTGAATGAATAATTCTTCTCTCGTATGGATTCATTGGCTCTAAAGCAACAGACTTTTTAGTTCTCTTTACTTTGAAAGCAATGTTCTTTGCAAGATTTTCAAGAGTAGCTTTTCTTCTCTCTCTGTAATTTTCTGTATCAAGCTTAACTCTCAAATACTTTTCATTATTTTTATTGATAACAAGACTTACAAGATACTGTAAAGAATCAAGTGTCTGACCTCTCTTGCCAATAAGAACTCCCATGTCATCACCGATAAGATCAATGTTGACAATTCCTTCTTCTTCGTTAACCTGGATATTTAACTTAACAGCTAAATCCATAGCATCAAATACTTTTTTTAAGAATTCTGTAGCGATATCTTCAACAGATGCATTTTTTCTGGCACGAATAATTGCCGGCTTACTTCCGATTCCTAAGAATCCTGAACTTCCTTCTTCAACAACTTCATATTCTAATTTATCTCTTGTTAATTCTAATTCAACCAATGCATTTGTAATAGCATCATCTACATTTTTACCTGTAAATTCCTTAAATTCCATATTAACCTCTATTTCTTTTTATTATCAAATTCCCTTACCATGTTTGCTCTGGCCGAAATACTATTCTTGTCAGAACTAATAGAATTATTATGTTTCTCCATAGCTTTTTCATACTGTTCTTCTTTCTGCTTTCTAGTAAGTGAAGCATTTGAAGAATTATTTGAATTATTATTATCATTCAATGTTGCGTTCATTGCCGCAGCATTTGAAATCATATTTGCGGTAAAACCTCTCTTTTCACGCTTTTTCTCAGCTTTAGCTTTACTCTCAGCAATCAGATCATCAACAGATACTTTATTAAAATATAAGTTAAGTCCAACCTGTTGTATCAACATAACAGTACTACTTACAACCCAGTAAATACCAAGAGCTGAAGGAAACTGCCAACACATAAATGCAGACATGAATGGAAATACATAATTCATTGTCTTCATTGAACTCATCATTGGATTTTCTTCAGCACCTTTTGTCTGAGTGTTGCTTTTATTCATGCTCATTGTAATCTGAGAAACAACAAACTGTGAAAGAGCTGCAAGTATAGGAATTATAACTGCAATCTTTGTTCCGTTATGATACATATAACCAGGTGATAACTGCAAGTCAAACATAAAAAAGTGATTAATCTTATTTATATTTTTTAATGCAGCCTCTGCCTTATCAGTACCAACTGCTTCAACCACAGTTGCCAAGTCAATACCTTCAGGAAGTTTTACCTTTGCTCTTGTATATCCGTAAAGAGCGTCAATAATATTATTAGTATCAACACCGGATAATTTACTAACAGAATCAACTTTAATCTTAAAATATTCCGAAATCTGAGCAGGTGTCATATCATTAATGATATTCATGTAATAATTTTTAACCTGACCTACATAAGCAGGAACATTATATATAACTCTGTACAATGCAAAAAGAATAGGCATCTGAATAACAATCTGAAGACAACTTCCCGCAGGAGAAACTCCATACTTATCATAAACAGCCTGGATTTCTGCATTCATATTCATCTGAGACTGCTGGTCTTTTTTTCCTTTGTATTTATTTTGAATCGCTGTAATTTCAGGACTCATGACTGCGTTTAACTTGGTAAATTTCTGTTGTTTTATAGACATAGGAAGCAAAAACAATCTTACGATTATTGTAAATACAATAATACAAAGACCGATACTCTCTATTCCAACCATATCCAGTGCAGAATAGATTACTTCGAATATCTTTCCTAATGCCCATGCGAAAGGTTTTAGAATTCCACCTTGCTGTGTTAATAAAATATAGTTCACTTATTACCTCCCTAAGGAACCGGATCATAACCACCTTTTGAAAAATGATTACATCTGAGTATCCTCTTAACTGATAAAAAAGAACCTTTAACAGCTCCATATTTTTTTAAAGCTTCAAGTGCATATTCGGAACAGGTCGGAAAATATCTGCAACATGGAGTCATTTTCATTGGAGAAAGATAACCTCTGTAAAACTTAACCGAACCTATTAGAAAACTATTAACAAAATTAATACTATAATTTTTCTTCTTCATATTTTAATTACTCTTTAAAATATCTATATGCAAAAAACTTTATTTTCCATTTTAGTTACAATCATTAGAAATAATGTTATTCAATTTTGATAGATGCATAAAAGCACTTTCTATCTCTTTAAAACTTTTGTCTTTAGCGGTATTTCTTGCGATAACCACAATGTCCAAACTACTATTGAACATGTTCCTATTTAGTCTGTAACTTTCACGAATAAGGCGTGTCAGTCGATGTCTTACTACGCTATTTCCTACTTTTTTACTAACTGATATTCCTAAACGGTTCTTGTCTAAATCATTTTCAAGAACATACATGACTAAATATTTGTTTGCTTTCGACTTTCCATTGGCATACACCTTCTGGAAATCCCTGTTCTTTTTCAGTGAATCTTTCATAAATCACCTCACGAAAAGAAAAAGGCCACATTGCTGCGGCCTAAGCTGATAATTTTTTTCTTCCTTTTGCTCTTCTTGCAGCAAGAACTTTTCTGCCACCTGCAGTACTCATTCTTGATCTAAATCCATGAACTTTTGATCTCTGTCTTTTCTTTGGCTGAAATGTCATCTTCATATTAAGGCACCTCCTTTTACTCCATAGTAAAACATCTCTTCCATTATATAGGCACATTTAATAATAGTCAAGAAAAATTTTATTGAAATAAATTTCCCATTTAACATAACAATATTCATAGATTTACATAAAGTTATACACATTTTGTGAACCGTTTGTGGATAACTTTATATGTGATTTCATAAAAATGCCCATTTTTTACGTTTTTATCTATTTCAAAATGTGGATAATTTATCTTTATCCACATTTTGTTGACTAAAAATATGCATAAAAATAATTTTAATATCTATTTATGTAAATTTATATAAATATATATAAATATAATACTCTATTTCAAATCTGCATATATATTTTTTATTGTCTTATTATTCAATATCCAAACTGCTTAAACTATATTCCTAAGGCATTAAGTAATCTTAAAGTATTAAAACAGGCATATAGAAAGAATCTAAAATAGACATATTATAAAACACAAAAATTACATAAAAAATATCTTAAAAATATTCATATAAAAAACCAAAAAATCCCCTTATAATTCAAGTTTTTTTGGTTCAAAAATGCATTTTTGTAACGAGTTTCTTCTTTATTATATATGTATTGAAAAATAGACCTATTTTTGATATTATATTATTGTGTTGCTATGCACTTTTTTTTATGTGATTATAATGAATAAATGACACTAATTATATACGTGTTCATTTATTCTGATATAAGAGCAAATAACAGACAATACATAACAAATAATTGATTATATAGATTCAATACTCACTAAGACAGAATGGAGACAAAATGTACGACGTTTTAAAAAGCAATTGGGACAATATATTATCAAAAATGAAAAATGACTATGAGATTACAGATGTAGCCTTCAGAACGTGGATTATTCCACTCTCGCTTCATTCTATCGACAATGATACTATCACTCTCGTATTCAATGGAGAAGCTCCTAATATGGCCATAGGCATCATCAAGAACAAATATATGATTCCTCTTAAGGTCGTTATAGAAGAATTGACAGGAAAAGAATTCAACAGGATTACCATATTAGAACCAAATGCAGTAAGCAATGCACTTGAAGAACCTGATATTCCAACTCCGTCAAAGATTATTCAGAGACAGAATGAAGCTAATCTTAATCCTATATATAACTTCGATTCATTTATCGTAGGTTCTAACAATAATATGGCTCACGCAGTTGCTTTGGCAGTAGCTGAACAGCCGGGTACATATAATCCACTGTTTATTTACGGAGGTGTTGGACTTGGTAAGACTCATCTGATGCACGCCATCGGTAACTACATTATCGAGAACAATGATCAGCTTAAGGTTTTATACACTACAAGCGAATCATTTACCAATGAACTTATTGATATTATGCGAAACGGAAAGAAAGACAACACTGACTTTTCAGAATTCAGAAATAAATATAGAAACGTTGACGTATTTATGATCGATGATATTCAGTTCATTATCGGAAAGGATAGAACTCAGGAAGAGTTCTTCCACACCTTCAATGATTTATACATGAATCAGAAGCAGATTATTATTACTTCCGATAAACCACCAAAAGATTTCCTTTTACTTGAGGATAGATTGAAATCCAGATTTTCCGAAGGTATCACAGTAGACATCAAGAGTCCTGAATATGAGACCCGTGTTGCCATCCTTCAAAAGCGTGCTGAACTGAAGCACTACGATATAGAGGATTCAGTATTCGAATATATTGCAGACAATATTGTGTCAAACGTAAGAGAGTTAGAAGGTGCTCTTAAGAAGATTACTCTTTTTGCAAGTCTTTCCAACAGTAAGATTACTCTTCCTCTTGCCCAGGACGTACTTAAGGATCTCATCAACCCGGACTCAACCATTGAAGTTGACTGCAATAGGATTATCGAGATTGTATCTGAGCACTTTGGTATTTCAGTTACAGATTTATTATCTAATAAGAAGACAAAGAATATTGCTTACACAAGACAGGTATGTATGTATCTTTGTAAGCAACTCACAGAAGAGACATATGCAGGCATAGGAAAGGCTCTTAACAGAAAGGATCACTCTACTATCATTCACGGCGTTAACAAAATTGCTGAAGAGATAGAGGAAAATGCCTCAACAAAGAATAATATCGACGTTTTAATCAAAAAAATCAATCCTGAATAGGAGTTATCCACATTTTTATCCACAAATCACCCTAAAAATGTGTTTAATTAATGTGAAAATGTAGTGATTTTATTGTTTATAACCGGATACCAGTCGACAAGCCACTTTTTATTATCACATATTTTATTTTTTGATTTTTACCATGATGTGGATATGACATGTGATTTGTTTATAGAGATTTAAGCATATCTACAACTTATTAACAGCTTAAACCTTAGTATTTTAAGGTACTTGAAGTACTTATACACATATTCACATCTTATAATATGACTACTACTATCTAAATTTAATATATTTATATATATGAACCGGTTACATTTTTTATCAGTATTTTTAATATTTGAAATTACATTAATAACTAATAAACTTGAAAGGAGTTTTCACAATGAAACTTATATGTAAAAAATCAGACTTACTGGCAGGAGTAAATATTGTATCAAAAGCTGTTCCTTCAAAGACTACAATGTCCATTCTTGAATGTATCTTAATAGATGCAAGTGAAGGCGTAATCAAACTTATCGCAAATGATATGGAACTTGGAATCGAAACAAAAGTTGAAGGAGAGATTATTGTTGCCGGAAGAGTTGCTATTGACGCAAAGATATTTTCAGAGATCGTTAGAAAATTACCTGATAACGACGTAATGATTGAAGTTGATAATGATTTTACAGCTAATATCACTTGTGAAAATGCCAAATTCAATATTCTGGGAAAATCAGGTGAAGATTTTGCATATCTTCCTGAGATAGAAAAAAATAAGAGCATTAACCTTTCTCAGTTTGCATTGAGAGAAGTTATAAGACAGACAATCTTCTCTATTGGTGATGACAGAAATAATAAAATTCTTACAGGAGAACTTTTTGAAGTAAGTGGAAATAATCTAAAAGTAGTTGCTCTTGACGGTCACAGAATTGCAATGAGAAATATTGAACTTGAAGATTCTTATGAAGATATGAGTGTTATCGTTCCGGGAAAAACTCTTAATGAAATAAGTAAGATAGTAACAGGCGGAACAGAAGATGAGATGACTATCTTCTTTAAGGATAATCATATTATGTTTGAGTTTGATGATACAGTTGTAGTTTCAAGACTTATTGAAGGTGAATACTACCGTGTCAGCCAGATGGTTTCAAAAGATTATGAAACAAAAGTAACAATTAACAAAAAAGAGATGCTTGAATGTTTAGACAGAGCAACTCTTCTTATAAAAGAAGGAAATAAGAGACCTATTATTATAACTATAGGTGATTCAGATATGCAGTTTAAGATGAATTCATTTATCGGAACTATGGATGAAACTATCTACATCAAAAAAGAAGGTAAAGATATGATGATAGGATTTGATCCTAAGTTCTTAATTGATGCACTTAAAGTTATTGATGATGAGGAGATAGATATATATTTAGTTAATCCAAAGGCACCATGCTTTATCAGAGATGAAAATGAAAATTATATTTATCTCATTCTTCCTGTTAACTTTACAGTGGCAAATAACTAGTCATATAAAATAATAGTCTTTTGTACATTACAAAACTAATAAATATAAAAGAAGGATTATCTATGGAAACAATCAAAATTAAAGATGAATATATAAAACTTGGTCAGGCCATGAAACTTGCAGGACTTGTGAGTTCAGGTATAGAGGCCAAGATAGTTATCCAGGAAGGACAGGTTACTGTCAATGGAGAAGTGGATACAAGAAGAGGTAAGAAATTAGTTCCGGGAGATACATTTGCATACAACGGAACTGAAGTAACAGTAGAATAATGAAAGTTAAAAAGATTGAATTAAGTAATTACAGAAATTACGAAAGTCTTCTTCTTGAACCTGATGAGGATACCAATATTTTATATGGTGACAATGCCCAGGGAAAGACAAATATTCTGGAATCTATATATTTGTGCAGCACCGGAAAGTCACACAGAGGAAATAAAGATAAGGAGATTATCAGATTCGGAGAAGATGAAGCTCATATTAAGATGTTTGTGGAAAAGAAGGAAAAGAATTTTCGAATAGATATGCATCTTAAAAAGAACAGAGCAAAGGGAATTGCGGTAAATGGAATTCCTGTAAAAAAAGTCAGCGAACTTTTTGGAATAGTGAATGTAGTTTTTTTCTCTCCTGAGGATCTGAGTATTATAAAGAATGGTCCTGCTGAGCGAAGAAGATTCATAGATTTGGAATTGTGTCAGCTTGATAAGTTATATGTGTATAACCTGACAAATTACAGCAAGGTTTTATTACAGAGAAACAAACTTCTAAAGGATTCATATTACAGTCAGGATATCAATGATATGCTTGATATCTGGGATATGCAACTTGCAGAATACGGTTCAAAGCTAATTGAACGCAGAAGAAAGTTTGTGAATGAGATAAACGAAATAATAAAACCGATACACAGAAAGCTTACCGATTTCAAAGAAAACATAGAGATAAAGTACAATTACAATGTAAGTGAAGAAGCATTTTATGATGTACTAAAACACAACAGAGAGCGTGACATCAGAACAAAGACTACAAACTCCGGTCCTCACAGAGATGATATAAGTTTTTATAACGGAGATGTGGATTTGAGAGTATATGGAAGTCAGGGACAGCAGAGAACTGCAGCGCTTTCACTCAAACTTGCAGAGATAGAGTTAGTAAAAAAGATAATCAATGACACACCTATATTATTACTTGATGATGTATTATCTGAACTTGATTCAAACAGACAGAATCATTTGCTTTCAAGTTTGAACGATATTCAGACTGTAATAACATGTACAGGACTTGATGAGTTTATAGAAAACAGATTTAAGATTAATAAAGTATTTAAGGTTACTGATGGAACTATAGAAAGTAAAACAGTTTAATCGAAAGGAGTTCATGTAATGAGCAACAATGATGCAGCAAATCAATATGATGCCAATCAAATCCAGATATTAGAGGGACTTGAGGCAGTTAGAAAAAGACCCGGTATGTACATAGGAAGTACATCAGCAAGAGGTCTTCACCATCTTGTATACGAGATTGTTGACAATGCGGTAGATGAGGCATTGGCAGGATTTTGTAGCACAATAGACGTTCAGATTAACAAAGATAATTCAATTACAGTAAAAGATAACGGTAGAGGAATACCTGTCGATATAAATGAAAAAGCCGGAATACCTGCTGTTGAAGTAGTATTTACAATTCTCCATGCAGGAGGAAAGTTTGGCGGTGGAGGATACAAAGTATCCGGTGGACTTCATGGTGTAGGTGCATCAGTTGTTAATGCATTATCTAATTGGCTTGAAGTTAAGGTATGCAGAGATGGTAAGATTCATTATCAGAGATATGAGCGTGGACATGTAATGGCTCCACTCAAAGTAATTGGTGAATGTGATGCAGATTTTACAGGAACAGAAGTTACTTTCTTACCTGATGATACTATTTTTGAAGAGACTGTTTATGAATATAAGATTTTAGAGCAGAGACTTAGAGAAACTGCTTTCCTTACAAAGAATCTCAAGATTATTTTAAGAGATGTCAGAGAAGGACAGGAAGTAGAGAAAACTTTCCATTATGAAGGTGGTATCAAAGAGTTTGTTACTTACCTCAACAAAGGAAAGAAACAGTTATACGACAGTGTTATCTACTGTGAAGGAACAGTAAACGGAGTAAATGTCGAGGTTGCATTGCAGCACAACGATGGATTTACAGAAAACACACTTAGTTTTGTTAATAATATTAATACACCGGAAGGCGGTACACAGGTTGAAGGATTTAAGAGAGCACTCACAAAGACTCTCAATCTTTATGCCCGTGAGAAGAAGATATTAAAAGAAAAAGAAGAGAATCTTTCAGGTGAGGATTTCAGAGAAGGTCTTACTACAATTATCAGTGTCAAGATTGAAGATCCTCAGTTTGAAGGTCAGACAAAGCAGAAACTTGGAAATAGTGAAGCAAGAAATGCAGTAGAGAGTGTTCTCACAGAGAATCTCACATACTTCCTTGAGCAGAATCCATCTGTTGGAAAGGTTATGTGTGAAAAAGCTGTACTTGCATGCAGAGCAAGAAATGCTGCTAGAAAAGCCAGAGAGACAACTCGTAAAGATGCATTATCAGTATCATCACTTCCGGGAAAACTTGCAGATTGTTCAGACAAGGATCCAAAGAAGTGTGAGATATTTATAGTAGAGGGAGATTCTGCGGGCGGTTCTGCAAAGAAAGCCAGAGTCAGAGCTACCCAGGCTATCCTCCCACTTAGAGGAAAGATTTTAAATGTTCAGAAAGCAAGAATTGACAAAGTAATGGGAAATGAAGAAATCAGATCAATGATTACTGCATTTGGTACAGGTATTGGTCAGGATTTCGATATCTCAAAACTTCGTTATGACAAGATTATTATCATGACTGATGCCGACGTTGACGGTGCTCATATTGATACACTTATGCTTACATTCTTCTACACATATATGAGAGAGCTTATAACAGACGGACATGTTTATCTTGCTATGCCACCACTTTATCAGGTGAGCAGAAACAAAAAGAATTATTATGCATATAGCGATGATGAGTTAAATCAGATTCTTTCAGAAATTGGACGTGATAATCAGAATAAGATTCAGCGATACAAAGGACTTGGAGAAATGGATGCCTCACAGCTTTGGGAGACAACAATGGATCCAAATACCAGAATATTAAAGCAGGTTAAGATTGATGATGAGACAATAACAGAAATCAATCAGACATTCACTACACTTATGGGTGAGGAAGTAGAACCTAGAAGAAACTTTATCGAAGCAAATGCCAAATTCGTTAAGAACTTAGATATTTAGGAGGAATGTTAACAAATGGATGACAAGATATTTGATAGAATTACAGAAGTTGATCTGAAGCAGACAATGGAAAATTCATATATCGATTATGCTATGAGTGTTATCGCAGCCAGAGCATTACCTGATGTACGAGACGGACTTAAGCCTGTTCAGCGAAGAGTTTTATACTCAATGGTTGAACTTAACAATGGTCCTGATAAGCCACATAGAAAATGTGCCCGTATCGTCGGTGATACAATGGGTAAGTTCCACCCTCATGGTGACAGTTCAATATATGGTGCACTTGTTAACATGGCTCAGGAATGGAATACAAGATATCCATTAGTAGACGGACATGGAAACTTTGGTTCAGAAGACGGTGACGGTGCTGCGGCAATGCGTTACACTGAGGCAAGACTCAGCAAGATTTCCATGGAGATGATTGCTGATATCAACAAAGATACAGTTGAGTTTACTCCAAACTTTGACGATACAGAGAAGGAACCTACAGTATTACCTTCAAGATATCCAAACCTTTTAGTTAATGGAACAAACGGTATTGCAGTTGGTATGGCAACTAATATTCCGCCACACAATTTAGGTGAAACAATAGGTGCCATTGTCAAAATTATTGATAACAAAGTTGATGAAGACAGAGATACAACTATCGAAGAGATAATGGATATAGTTAAGGGACCTGATTTTCCAACAGGAGCAACAATTCTCGGAAGAAGAGGAATTGAAGAAGCTTACAGAACAGGTAGAGGAAAGATAAAGGTTCGCGCAAAGACAGAAATCGAGACAATGGAAAATGGAAAGAACAAGATTATCGTTTCCGAACTTCCATACATGGTTAACAAAGCAAAACTTGTTGAAAAGATTGCAGAGCTTAGCCGTGAAAAGAAAATAGATGGTATTACTGCACTTCGTGATGAATCAGATCAGGAAGGTACACGAGTTGTTATCGAACTTAGAAGAGATGTTAGTGCAAATGTAGTACTTAATCTATTGTACAAGCATACACAGATGCAGGATACATTCGGCGTAATAATGCTTGCACTTGTAAATGGTGAGCCAAAGGTACTCAATCTCAAGGAGATGTTAAATGAATACCTTGAGCACCAGAAAGATGTTGTAACAAGAAGAACAAAATTCGAATTAAACAAGGCGGAAGAGAGAGCGCACATTATCAAAGGTCTCCTTATTGCACTTGACAATATAGACGAAGTAATAAAGATAATCAGAGGATCAAGAACAACAGCCGATGCAAAAGCAAACTTAATGGAGAGATTTGGATTAAGTGAAGCACAGTCACAGGCTATAGTTGATATGAGACTTCGTCAGTTAACAGGATTAGCAAGAGAAGATCTCGAAAATGAGTATGCAGAACTCATGGAAAAAATTGCATACTACAAGAGTATTCTTGCTGATGAGAAGAAGCTTCTCGGAGTAATCAAAGAAGAAATACTTCTTATCTCAGAAAAATTCGCTGATGAGAGAAGAACAGAGATAGGAATAGATATGGATGACTTCTCTATTGAAGATTTGATTCCAAACGATGACTGTGTAATTACAATGACAGAGCTTGGATACATCAAGAGAATGACTTCAGACAATTTCAAAGTTCAGCATCGTGGAGGAAAAGGAATTAAGGGAATGAACACCATAAACGATGATAAGATTAAGAAGTTGTTTATGATGAAAGCCCATGACACAATTCTTTTCTTCACAAATAAAGGTAGAGTATTTAAGTTGAGATGTTTTGAAATTCCTGAAGCAAGCAGAAATGCCAGAGGAACAGCAATTATCAATTTACTTGAGTTACAGCCTGAAGAGAGAATAACATCAACAATAAAGGTTGATGATCTCAATTCAGAATCAACTTATCTAGTAATGGCTACAAAGAATGGTATTGTTAAAAAGACACCTGTAAAAGCATATGCAAATATCAGAAAATCAGGTATTCAGGCAATAACATTCAGAGATGATGACGAATTAATAGAGGCAAAAGAAACAGATAATACAAAAGAAATAATACTTATTACCAAAAAAGGTCAGTGTATTATGTTTGATGAAAATCAAATCAGAATAACAGGCCGTTCATCAATGGGTGTAAAAGGTATTACACTTTCAAAAGATGATAATGTAGTAGCAATGCAGCTTAATACACAAGGAATTTACTTATTAGTTATTTCAGAAAATGGTATGGGTAAGAGAACACTTATTTCAGAATTCAAGAACCAGAACAGAGGTGGTAAGGGAGTTAAGTGTTACCATATCACAGAAAAGACAGGAGACGTAATGGGATGTAAAGCAGTAAGAGACGACCATGAAGTACTCCTTATTACAAATGAAGGAATAATAATAAGAGTTCCTGTTGAAGGAATATCAGTACTCAAGAGAGTAACATCCGGAGTTAAGATAATGGATACAGGAAAAGATGACAATATAAAAGTTGCAAGCGTAACAAAAGTATTATCAGGAGCAATAAAGTATTCTGAAGATGACGAAGATGATGAAGAATCAGAGGATGTAGAAAGCACAGAAAATTCAGAGGCAATTGAAAATGCAGAAGATGTAGAGAATGCAGAAACTGATGATAATGAAGATGAATCAGAAAATGCAGAGGCTACTGAAACTGATGATGAATAAGTAGATAATACTGAAAAAGGCGACTTAAAGTCGCCTTTTTCGAAATATTAACTTTATCATAAATATTTTCGGGAATATAATGTCAGTACTACAGACGAAAAACAGGAAAATATAAAAATCATCTGAAGCAATAACAAGAGTACTACAGATGAAAAACAAATATAAACAATAAATATAAAAGAAAAGGAAGTTATACACATATGAGAACGATAAATGTGGATGAAATTACAAAAAACATTAAAGAAATGTGCATAGAAGCAAATCATTATCTTTCACCGGATATGCAGAGAGTATTTGACAATGCACTTAAGAGCGAAGAATCTCCATTGGGACATCAGATTCTTGATCAGCTGAATGAAAACTTAGAGATTGCAAAAAGTGATATGATACCAATTTGTCAGGATACGGGAATGGCCGTTGTATTTATAAAAGTTGGTCAGGAAGTACATTTCGAAAACGGATTGTTAGAAGATGCAATCAACGAAGGTGTCAGACAGGGATATGTTGAGGGATACTTGAGAAAGTCAGTAGTTAAGGATCCAATAATTAGAGAAAATACAAAAGATAACACACCTGCAATTATTCATTATGAGATAGTTGAGGGAGATAAAGTTACAATTACAGTAGCGCCAAAGGGATTCGGTAGCGAAAACATGAGCAGAGTATTTATGTTAAAGCCGGCTGATGGAATAGAAGGAGTAAAGAATGCAGTACTTCAGGCAGTAAGAGATGCAGGACCAAATGCCTGCCCTCCTATGGTTGTGGGAGTCGGAATAGGTGGTACATTTGAAAAATGTGCAATTATGGCAAAAAAGGCACTTGCCAGAGAAGCCGATAGCGAATCTGATATTGAATATGTAAGAGAACTTGAGAAAGAACTTCTTGAGAAAATAAACAAGATGGGAATCGGACCTGGTGGACTTGGAGGAACACAGACTGCACTTGCAGTAAATGTGGAAACATATCCAACACACATTGCAGGACTTCCGGTTGGAATCAATATTTGCTGTCATGTAAACAGACACGTAACCAGAATAATTTAAGTTAGAAAGATAGTTAAAATAACTATAAATAATTTAGAATATAGAGACACTAAATATTGAAATAGAAGACAACAATATCAATATATAGTATTAAAAGTCAGATTATAATAGGAAGAAACTGGTAACAAATTATAGAATTTGATATTAAATTAGAAATTAGTTACTAATATAAAAGTAACAATTAACAAAAGAGTAATTAACAAAAGAAAAATTAACAAAGGAGTAGTTATGAATAAAAATATTAAAGCACCAATAAGCAATGAAGATGCAAAATCTTTGAGAGCAGGTGATTATGTTAATATTACTGGAATTATATACACCGCAAGAGATGCTGCACATAAAAGAATGTACGAAGCGTTGCAGAAAAATGAAGAATTACCAATAGATATGGAAAACAATATTATTTATTACATGGGACCATCTCCTGCAAGAGAGGGAAGACCGATTGGTTCAGCAGGTCCAACAACTGCCAGCAGAATGGATAAATACGCACCATCATTACTTGACCTTGGTCTTAAGGGAATGATAGGAAAAGGAAAAAGATCAGGGGAAGTAAAAGATGCCATCGTAAGAAATGGGGCAGTGTATTTTGCTGCCATAGGTGGAGCAGGTGCATTACTCTCTCAGAGAATCAAAAAGTCAGAAGTGGTTGCATATGATGACCTTGGAACAGAGGCAATCAGAAAATTGTATGTTGAAGATTTTCCTGTGATTGTTGTAATTGACAGCGAGGGAAACAACTTGTATGAGACAGCTATAAAAGAATATAACAGAGAGTAACGAAATAATATAGCTAAGATGTAGATGTCCCCCTCCTCTAAACAAAGTAATTGTGTTATCTGGTGGATTGAAGAAATACGCATAAGTTAAGAAGACTGTCAGTAAAAAAACTGTCAGTCTTTTTTTGTTTATGGGAAAGTTCTCTGAACTTCCATTTAAAATAAAACTAAAAAATAAAACTAAAAAATAAATACTAAAAAATAAATACTAAATTGAAAAATAATTGCAATAAAATTTGAAATACAATCGTTTAATAGGTATACAACAAAAAAACATAAATAATAAAATAAGAAAGATAATCTTTTATAACAAGTCAAATGGAGGAGAGAATTATGAGAAGAGAAACTTACACAAAATTTTTAGCAGTTGCAATTGCATCTGCGACAACAGTTGGGATGGTTGGGGTACCTGGAAATGAAAATGTAAATGTGAAGGCAGAAGAGGTAACAACAACTGCAAACGAAACAACGACAAAATCGGAACAGACAACAACATCAGATGCAACAAATAATAAAAATATCATTACAGGAAAATGTGGTAATGAAGTAAAGTATGCATACGATGAAAAAACTAAGGAAGTACGTGTCACAGGAAAAGGTGAAATGTGGGATGGAATGTATATTCAAGACATTGAAGACGCAAATAAAGTAATCATTGAGGATGGAGTAACAAGCATAGGTGGATACAATTTTCTTGAATGTCATAACAAAATTGAATTGGAAATTCCTGCATCAGTAAAAGAAATTCACAGTGATGCATTTCGTGATGTAACAAAAGTAGTATTTAACACAACAATGAAAGAAGTACATCCTTATGCGTTTAGATATATCGATACGGTAGAGTTTAAAGCAGATGTAGTTGGATTTGATGATCATTCAATTTATGCGAATAAAGCAATCATTCATGGAGAAGCACAGGATTTAGCAAAAGCGACATTTGGAAGTATTTCTTGTGATTATGTAATAGCTGATGATAACAATAAAGTAAATATTAAATCAAAAATGCTCATCTCAGCTGATGAAAAAGTAGTTTATTCATTATCTGAAAGAGAGAGCAAAGATCAAATGATAATTCCTGATAAAGTAGTTAAAATTCAGCCTTATGCATTTAGTAATGTTGATATAAATGAAATTAAGTTTGGAGCAAATGTTGAAGAAATTGGAGCAAACGCATTTTACAATTGTAATATAAATAAACTGACATTAAATAAGAAAATTAAATCAATTGGTGATTTAGCCTTTGCTTATAATCAATTTAAGAACGTAACAGTTTATACAGGGACAAAATTTGGAGATAATGTATTTGATACAAAAGTTACTTTAAAATATACAGGTAAATTAAAGAAAATGAAAACATTATTAAATTCAAATATTAATAATGGAACAGTAAAAGCTAATTTTAATAAAATTTCAGATGTTAAGAATTATGAAATTACAATTAAACAGGGAAAGAAGACTGTTAAATACAAAACAACAAAGAATAATTACAAGTTTAAGATTCCGGCAAGTTTTAAGAGTGGAAACTTTAAAGTAAGTGTGAGAGGTTATAAGACTGTAAAAAACAAAAAAGTTTACACAAAATCAAGCAATACAGTTATCTTAGAAAAGGAATAAATAGTTGCAATTATAAAAAATAAATAAATGATGTAGTTAAGCAATAAAATGAAAACAATATTCGTTTAAAGAGTAAAGAAAAAATGCTTAAATTGAATTGAGGAGGAATTAAAAATGAAAAAGACAATATATACAAAAATGATTGCTGCAGCTATTGCAGCAGCTACAACAATTGGAACAGTTGGGGCAACAGCATATGTGCCGGTGAATGTAATGGCTGATGCGGTAGCACAGGAAACGACAGTAAATCAGTCAACAACTGTCACAGGAAAAATCGGAAATGAAGTAAAATATTCATACGATACAGTAAAAAAAGAACTGACAATCTCAGGAAAAGGTGAGATGTGGGATGGAGCCAAAATAAAAGGTGTGCTAGATGCGGAAAAGGTTGTTATTGAAGAGGGAATAACAAGTGTTGGAGGAGAAAATTTTATTGATTTTCAAAATGAATTAGATGTAACATTACCTTCAACATTAACTACAATTAATGAAAAGGCCTTCAATCAGGTAAAGAAAATTGCATTTACAAATAATATAAAGAAAGTTTGTACAAATGCATTTAATAGTATTGAGATTGCAGAGTTTATGGGAGATGTAGTTGGATTTGATTACGAATCCATTGTAGTCAAAAAAGTAATACTTCACGGTGCAGCCCAGGAATTAGCAAAAGCAACTGGTGGAGTAATTGATGGTGTGGTAATAGCTGAAGATAATGAAAAGGTACAGATAAAAGATTTACTGGTCCTTTCCAGAGATGGAAAGACATTGTATTGTTCAACAAATTACGCGCGTATGGGTGATGATATTGAAAAAGTAACAATACCTGATACAGTGGAAACAATAGTTCCTTACGCATTAACAGGAAGTAGAATTAGTTATTTGATCTTGGGAGCCAATGTAGAAAATATTGGCGAAAGTGCATTTGAAAGTTCTGTAATTAAAAAGATAACAGTAAATAAAAAATTAAAAACAATTGAGTCTTATGCTTTCAATAATACCAGATTGAAAAAAATAAAAATAAATAAGAATACAGTAGTAAAGCCGGCAGCATTTGATTCTAATGTAGTAATTGAACACAATACAAAGTTTAAAAAGATGCAGGCTCCAATCTACAGTGCAACTCTCAAAAAGAATACAATCAATGTAGTATTTAACAAATTAACAGGAGTAAAAAATTACGAAGTAACAGTTAAAAAGGGAAAAACAGTAGAAAAGTACACAACAACTAAGAATTCTATTTCAAAGAAATTGTCTGCCAAATTAAAAAAGGGTAACAAGAAAATTACAGTAACTGTTAGAGGATATAAGTTAGTAAATAAAAAGAAAGTATTTACAAAGGCAAGTATTCCTGTAACTGTTGAAAACATGGAATAATTATATCAGATGTGATATGACTCCTGATTCAAGTACACAGCGATAGCGATTATAAATAATCGTTATCGCTGTCGATAACTTTATTTGTAAGTTATTTCATTGGGGAGTAAAAACAAACATGTCTCAGTGTGATAAATTTAAAATGTATAGTCTCAGTGTGATAAATATAAAATGTATTTGACAAAGATATAGACATTTAGTATAATTAATTTTGCGTTGAACACGCATGAATAGATAATAAGGAAAAGATGTTAACTACAGTCTGGAGAAATACTCAAGTGGCTGAAGAGGCGCCCCTGCTAAGGGTGTAGGCCGTTTGCGCGGCGCGAGGGTTCAAATCCCTCTTTCTCCGTTTCATTTTCCTTATTATCTTTTTTTTGTTTATACGACGAGGAAAATGTGGAAACAAGCGTAACAGTTTCAGTGATTTGGCGACGAGTAGGATTTATCCTACTCGTTTTTTTTTTTTTTGCAATAAAAATGAAATAACCTTCGTTTAATATGTAAAGAGTAAAAAAATGTTGAGAATTCTAAAAGGAGAAGTAAACTAATATGAAAAAAATTGGTGCACTAACAATAGTAATAGGTGTAGTTGCGTTAGCGTCAGTTGGCTGTTGTCAATATAAAAATAATGAGAGCATTAAGACATCTCATAATAATCAAAAAGCAAATATTGAAGAGAGTCAGGAGGAAACAACACAGGAAGCTATTGATAAAGAAATACTAGAACTGTATGGTGACTGGGGTGAGAAGTTTGAGAATGAAGGAATGGATCTCACAAAAAAAATTGGGTCATTAAAAGAAGTGGATGGAAAAAGAGTTGATATCCCTATTTCAACAACCAGTGAGGTAAATGAAGAAGGAAAAACAATATACCATCCAAAGTATGAAAATGGTGGAAATGGCGAGGTATGTGAAGACTACATAATAGAAGAAGGTGCAAAATACAGCGTGGATGGAAAGAAATTATTATCAGCACCATTATTCGACAGAGATTTCACAATAATGGAAGGTGTTGAAACAATAAACATTTCAGCATTAACCCATTATCCGGATATAAATTTTGGAATTGAGCCGGATCCTTATGTGATTATCCGGAGTATCACATTACCTGAATCTGTAAAGGAAATAGTTTTTGATATTGATTGGTATGATTATCTGGCAGATTACTACCAAGTCAGCTATATAGAAAAAATAAATATAAAGAGCAGCAAATTATCAGTTGATAATATATCTGAGTTACTACATACATGTGGAAAAGTTGATGCGGACAATATAATTCTTCCATCTGATACAGTAAAGTACGAGGATGGAATGTGTATTTATAAAGATTACATTGTAAAATACAGTGGCGAAGATACAGAAATAGAAATCCCTGAGGGAGTGAAGGGAATTGGCGATTTCGCATTCACATCGTTTGGATTATACGAAGAAGAAGGTAGTAGTGATATCAGCCGTTATAAAAAGAATAATTATTTAGAAAAAATAATAATACCGGGCAGTGTGCAAACAATAGGAAGGGGAGCATTCTATAACTGCAAAAAATTAAAGACTATAGAAATAAAAGACGGATGCAAAATAAAAACAATTGGTGAAAAAGCATTTAAAGGAACAAAAGTAAAAGAAGATAAAATTATTGGGAGGTAGTAACAATGAGAAAGATGAATTACACAAAATTAATGGCAATAGCACTTGCAGCGGTAACAACATTTGGAACGGTTACAGTTTCGGATATTGCCGTTACAAATGTATATGCAGACGAGGCAGCAGGAACTGCAAACAATAACACGAAAGAAAGCGAAACCAAAACTTCAAACAATAGTGTAGCGGTAAAAGAAAATGAAACCGGAAAATGCGGAGATAATGCAACATATACAATTGACAGAAAAAATAAGAAAATAACAATTTCCGGAAAAGGTGCAATGTGGGATGATCCAAAAATTCCGATTTCAGAAAATGATGACATCGAAGAAATTGTTGTGGAAGAAGGCATAACA